>WNFT01007528.1_pt1 | contig 12198 bp, 12 predicted proteins | sample 5400191 | NCBI WGS metagenome assembly WNFT01 (sample SAMN13153359, study PRJNA577476) | soil metagenome | isolation source: 80 cm saprolite under Madrone tree | place: USA:California | collected 2016-06-14
AGAAAACGTTCTTTCGGCAACCCGCCGAGTTGCGAGTGCACTACAAGAGTCGAGGTCGCGACGAAACCGCTCATGTGTCAGTTATAGGTGGACACCTCCATAAATCCTGATTAACGCCGAAACCGTCCATGTGGAGTCCTAGGACGGGACTTGTCCGGTTTGGCGACTAATCGGGAGTTGACACAGGTATGTGATATAAACGGGGCGTCATCCAATGAAACAGACCGCCGGAACGCTCTACTTCATCACAGTTATGTTTCTATTGGTTGCCTGCGACCCGGCAATCGCAATTCGCCAAATCAGGGCTTCAAATGGAACCTCGGCTCCAATAACTATCGACGTTAAAACGCGGTACCCGTTAGTCGGTGAGAGAATCTATGAGCCACAGGTTACGGTCACCAACGGTTCTGATTTGCCAATCACGATAACTTCCGTTGAGCTTGCTGCGAAGCAAGGCACATACGCAAATAAACCCCGACAGCCTGGAAGCTATCCGTCAACTGTGCCGCCCGGTAAGACTGAAGCGCTCGACATCTGGTTCGACCTCACCGATGACGTAAAGAAAACGTTCTTTCGGCAACCCGCCGAGTTGCGAGTGCACTACAAGAGTCGAGGTCGCGACGAAACCGCTCATGTGTCAGTTATAGGTGGACACCTCCATAAATCCTGATTAACGCCGAAACCGTCCATGTGGAGTCCTTCGACTTCGTCGCAGGTTTAGATGACATGCGCTTGAAAAACTCACGCATCCGGCCAGAGCCGAGAACAATCCAATAGTGCTTACCCTCGAAGTGAATGTGGACTATTTGTTTTCCGGCAATCGGATTCCACATTAGCAGAGCAACGCTCGACGAATCTTTGGCCACAACGCTGTAACGATTTGTAGAAATGTGGCCGTTCAAAGATGAGATGCAACGGGTTGGCGTGTAGCGCAGTTCAAGTTTTCCGAAAAGACGTAGTAGCCTCCGCTTCTTCGCCGCCGTTATGTCCCGTCGGGCCGCGAGTTCGAGTGAGGTCTTGTGCGCGTCAGACCGCCATCTACCGATGAGACGGGAATCATACATAGTCTTAAGAAGTTACCATGTGAATCGAATGGAGAAAAACGTCCTCGGTTGACTCTTGTGTCCCAAATCCGGCGTATCTCCTGATTAACGCCCTAACCGGTAAAGTGGATTTTCAAGTTACCGGTAACGCGACTTACCGGGATTTAGCCAAAAGCCGTGATATAAAACTGAATTGCGTATGACCGCGACTCTGTTCCGTCCAGTTGGCTTACATGAACTCGCGCTAATTTGGGACACAGGTATGCGTGGGTTTCCTCCACGATTGCCACACCAGCCGATTTTCTACCCGGTCGCAAACACAGGATACGCTCGTCAGATTGCGAGAGATTGGAACACAGTGGATGAAAAATCGGGTTTCGCAGGGTTTGTAACCGCATTTGAACTGGACGGCAGTTACATATCAAATTTCGAGCCACACACCGTAGGCTCCTCAGAGCATGTGGAATATTGGATTCCAGCAGAAAGCCTGAGTTCATTCAACGATGCCATCCGTGGTCTCATCCGTTTAGAAAATGGCTTTTTCGGTGCCGCTTTCACGGGCCACGTCCCGGATTCGTTCGGCTTGAAAGGGAAAGACGCAATCGCTCAATTCGTTGCGCTGCACAAAAGTTGGGATTACAGCACTTTTGATGTTGCGTGTGAAATATCAGCCAATCGGAAGACAATATTTCTCAACTGGCTGTTCTGGTCCCGCCATGATTTCTCTACGTTCGGCATTAATCAGGAACAACGCGAAATCTTACTAGGGCATTTGAAACAGTGCTGGGAGTTCAATCACATCGAGCTGCCGCTGCCGCAAACGATGAACGATTGACCGCACTATGCTGGCGGACCCGCTCAACGCCTGATTTAACGCATAAACCGCCCATTTGAATTGACTTCTCCGGTTTGGCGACAAATCAGGAGCTAGCGGGCGCATTCCTCAAGAATGCACTATCTACAAGGGCATCGTACAATGCACGCAGGTTATTACTGACGATCAAATACTGGAGAAATTCTCGTGACGAAAGACGAAGCTTGGAAGCTGGCCGAGCATTGGATTGCCGCCTGGAACGCTCATGATCTGGAATTGATCATGACGCACTATGAAGATGCAATCGAGTTGACTTCGCCGGTTGCCGCACAACTGCTGGGCACGCCTGCTGGGAAGGTGAACGGAAAGGCGAATTTGAGAGCTTACTTTCAACAAGGGCTGGAAGCCTATCCGGAACTGCATTTTTGCCTTGAGGGCGTATTCTTGGGTGTAAGCAGCGTTGTGCTCTTGTACACAAATCAAAAGGGGACACGCACAGCAGAGTTCATGGACTTATCGGCGATTGGAAAGGTAGCTCGGGTTGTGGCGAACTACAGTGCTCAGCAGGCGTGATCCGCCTGCGCAAGATCTCTAACTTCTGAAAAGAAAAACGAAAATCAGATGCCTCAGCCCTGATACCTAAGTTACCGGTAATCCGACTTGCCAGGCACGGGTGGAACTTTTTGACTTTTCAATTCGTAACGTGATTCATGAGAAGCCCACATTGGCAATTGGGCGTCCCGGAAGGTGTGATCCTATTTGGGGCGAGTATTTTCATCTTAGTGTTGGGAGTATCCGCGTTCTGGGAGCCCGACATTCGGTGGCTCCATTTCTTTCAGTCTTGGATGTACCTCGCGACCATCGCACTGAGCTTGAGAGGCAATCGGTGGGGATATTTCATTGGAATTTCCGCAGCAGGGCTCTGGGACTACATCAATATCTTCGCCACCACCTTCTTTTGCAATGGACTCCAACAGCTTAACCAGTGGTTTCACACTGGGCATTTGGCCAGACCAGATCTCTTGATCGCAGTACCCGCATGGTTCTCCAATTTACTGGTGGTTATATGTTGCTTGTGGGCTTATGCGCGTAGATCAGACAAAAACCCAAGGGACGCCGCCAAGCTCGTACTTTCCTTCGCGCTCACAACGGGCTTTTTCGCCCTAGCCATCGCGCTGTTCCAGCCACGTTATCTCGGGATTTTCCCCCGACTATTGCACCCGCACTTTCCGTGAGGAATCTCCTCGGCAAGAATCAAATCGGTTGGGAATCAACTCAAGCGTCTGGTCAGCGCCTGATAAACGCCGAAATCGGAAAAGTAGAATCGCGAACAGCACATGGTCCGGTTTGGCGAACTTACCAGGAGTCACGCGCAATGCAGAGATTGTTGAGAGGAATCCAGTTTCTACTGCGGCGGCGGGGTTGGGAGGGATTGCGTGTAGCCGTCAGGATTGTATTGAATATGGGTGAGTAGACCATTTGGGGACGTGATGACATCGGGGACCAGAGCGCTGCCTCGACCTCCTGGGTCGCGGACGTAGTGATATTTGAATCTGAGACCGTCAGGCATCGTTTGGGTAATGATGTTACCGGAAATGTCATACGTGTTTAAGATGATAGGAGCATCCAAGCCGAGGTTGATTGAGAGCATTTGGGCTTTATCGTCGTAGGTGTAGCGCTCTTGGTGGCCTTCGGAATCGATGATATGGGAGAGGCGGCCACTGGCATCGTAGTCGTACGTGACGGTGCGGCCTGATGAATCGGAGATGAGGTGTACGCGGTGCTGCGAATCTTTCTCGAAGTGCAGCCACTGGCCGCAGGGCGTAGTCACGGAGAGCAGATCACCGGATTCATTGCGAATCATTTCATACCTGCGTCCTGAAGGATCGGCGAAGCCGGTGAGAACAGTAACGTTGGGACCGAGAGCATGAGGCCGATAGGAAAAGTAGAATTTCCAACCGTCGCGCCTCTCGACGGTCCAACTGTTGGCAGCGAAGACGGCACGAGAAAAGAGATTTCCATCATTCAACTGTCGCAGATAAGTATCGCCTGTTTGCCCCGTAGCGGCAGGCGCGTGAACGAAATGAACCCGTCCGCCATCTTCGAACACAACATCGATGTAGCTGCCCATCTGTCCGACAAGAAAACTGTCCATAGAATCATTGGTGCCGATACCGAAGGGTCGGGACTGATCGTCCTGATTGCGGTAGGCACGGGTGAACTGAAGCGGGCAGTCGCCGTCAAAATGAAAATCGGTTTTGCGGTAGATGAAGAGACCAATAGTGAGATCGGCATTGAAGACATGAGTGGAGGTTTGGGGCAGTATTTCGCGCGACTTGGCCAATCGCCAAACGATAGGCTTGCCGGGAACGGCGTAGATGGTAACTTCGATGTCCCCTGAGTTGATAAACGGGTCCCAACGGCCCTCGGCACCGATGATCGAGCCGCTCATGAGGTCCACTTCACGGCCGGACAATACGCCGCCGCTGAGCAGACTGGTGTAGTCGCTACTCATTGGCAAATCGAAATAGAGGACGGCGATGTTCTTGGTGAGTATTTTTTGGAAGCGGGAATTGAACCATTCGGGATTCCAGTGGCCCAGAAGTGAGAGTGGATGGAAGCGTGCGGAAGAAACCACGGCGAAACGGCCATCTTGACGATAGTTTTCGGCGTACGACCAGCCAAGGCTGGGAATGAAAATGTCGCGAGAAGTCACTCCGATAAGGATGTTGGAGGGATCTTGAGCCAGCTCGGGATAGCTGTGATAGAGACGCTCAACAAACCGCTCGGAATCGACTTGGTGGCGGCGAGAATCTTCCAAGTCATTGGGGAGAGGGGTTGCTGGCAGCACTTCGACATCGATGCCTAGTTTGGCTTTATAGTAGGCCGGAGCCCAGTCGAGTGATTCATCGGAATCCAAACCCGCTGGTATTAGATAGATTTTTTTGGCAGGAACGGGAGGCAGGAACAGGCGGCGACGAGTAGGCGCTAGATCAATCTTCTGTGAGGTGCGATCAGCGAGAAACGACAAACGAGAGAATTCCCAGACTCCATTGACCGCGTTTGCTACTCCATAGAGATGGCCGCCCGTTCGCGAACCGACGAGACGAACGGAAAACTCGGTGAACTGCGAACCGTTGCTGCCATTCGCGAAACCAATGGCTGGAGTTTGGGCCCTGATGCCATCGCCGAGCAGGCTTTGAACCTCGGATGAGGATTTGGCGACCGCGATCGCTTGAACGTACGCGCCTGTTGAGGTCACGATCTGGTGAAGAATGCCGACGAGGATTACGAAACCAGCTAGAAGAAGGGCGGCCAGGACGCTCAAGATACGTTTGACGGGCAGTGCATTGGGAGTGGCGGATGTTGGAAAAGGGAAACCGCAGCGAATACAAGAAAGTGCGGAGTAAGGACAGACGGTGCCGCACTTTGGACACGGCTTGCAGAGGACGCTTCCTGAATTTAGAACAACAGAGGACAGCAGGCGTTTTGCCTTCACCGCTTCGGGAACGAAACCTCCAGTACAAAGAGCAATGCCGAAAATGAACATAGCCCAGGGAATCGCGGGAGAAGCGGACTTAACCGTCAGTGCACTGAACCCTACCATCCCCAGCCAAAACAGCATGAACACGAAAGCGAGTGGATGCATGAACATGGTTACTGTTACGCGCGCACCATTGGGGGTCGGACCAATATGACCCCACACCAAAGGCAAAAATGAATTGCGGTAGCGAATGGCCCGTCGTATTCGGAAGGAGTTGTCGTGAATAGAGCCTATGAACGGCGGGCCTGCTGGGCTGCTTCTGTTCCACATGGTTCGGAAGTATTCTCGAAATCCCGGTCTGTTACGCACGGCACACCGAAGCCGCTCAGCTACGGCTTGTGGCGGCACAGTGGTGTCAATATGAAAGCGGTAGAGGGGCATCGGATTCTTCGCACTCTATCAGGTGGGAAAGCCGACGTGGGTCGGCTTCTCAGGTTCATGTGCCTGAGGCTTCACCTGCCCGCACAGTACATAGTTCAGAACTCTTCGATGGCCGGGCTGGCTGGCCAGTGGATTTTAAAGTTTCCGATTAGACTCAACAGGAGTTGACGAGTAATGGTGTTATCGGGCTGGCGAAGCCTTCTTGGTCCTCAGATACCAGGCACCTAACCCGAACAACATGACGGCAGTCCACGGTTTAAGACGGTCCACAAAATAACCTGCAAAACTGGGCCATCCATAGTCACTTGGACGAGGAACTCGCTCCCAATACCAGGCGCTTTCATACAACGCCCGCACCGGCCCAGAATATGGGCTGTGCCACCAGTAACCAACCGAAGTGAGAGTCTCCGCGCACAAAGCCAAGGCTGCCAGCGCAACGAAATGGAGGAAAAGCAGGCGAGTGTTCTGTGTGGCCCGAAGCATCTGGAATTTGGCTTCAAAGGTAGAAACAAGAACGACGGCCAAACCAATCAGAGGCAGCCAATACAGCATGCGGCCCAGCTCGTAGTTGCCAACACCAATGTAAGTGTCGGTCGGCAAAGTCAACAACCGCCAAAGCGATGCCAACACTTCTGCCGCAAGGACCAGCACGAAGAGACGTAACAGAATTGTCCTGTTCGGCATATTAGTCCACGAGCCGACTCCGCTCGCAACATATCGTTTTCACGGAAATCGAGCAAGTTCCTGGCAGCCGAAATCGGACAAGTAGAATCGCGAAAAGGCACATGTCCGGTTTGGCGACTAATCAGGCAAGTAGATTGTGCGATTGTGTGGCTAGCACTACTTCGTAGAGAGCGCTTGCATCAATTCCTGGTGGGCCGTTGCCAGCCGTATTCGCGCTTCATTACTCTGACGAATACTTGGAATCCACTTCCGTGCCACTTTATTGAGCCGAAGACTCTTTGATTCCAAATCATCGATACGGGACTTTACCTCATTCGGCGGTTCACGCAACGCCGCCTGCGCCGCAAGCATGCATTCCTCGTAGGCACGAATCTTGTCATCACTCTCGGGCTTACCCGCCGCTCGCGATTTTTGAAGAAACTGGTCTCCAATCGCAAATTCCACGCCCCATGCCACTCCCCAGTCGAACCCATCCTCCGGCATCGCTTTCACGATTACAGACAACTCCTTTTTCTGCTCTTCGTTCAATTTTCCCTGCCGGGCGCTGTCGCGAAGCGGGTCCAAGTTATCCAGAATTATCGCATGGGCTATAAGCGCTGCAATCATAGGACCGCTGCGTGATACATCCTGCCCAAAGTGGACCCCAGCCAGCCACGTATCCACGGCTGTTCGCGAATCGCCATGCGCCATCTCGCGTATTCCCTGGAGTTCATTCAAATGAGACAGCAGCCGCACTCGCATACCAAACCAAAGGGGAATCGTCCCGCTGTTCCGGTAATCGAATCCCCAATTGCATGCAGGAAGCTTCGTGGCCCGCTGCATGGTCCGAAGTGCGTCGAGGTTGGAATCCAAAATCGGTCCAAGTTTTGCTTCGTCCCACGCCACCTGACCAGCGAACGTCGCTTCCAACAAATGCCGCGTCGCATCATCATTAGGCGGCTCCCACAATTCCGCCAGAGCAAACCAGTAGCGCAGCGCTGCATTATCCGTTTCCGGCGGAAACACCGCCTGTGCCCGCGCTGTGTGGGCGCTGGCAAGAATGGCCATAATCGTCGCCAATAATCGGAATTTCATGGGGTTAAGATACATCTATTGTAAGCCGAGAGTGGCAAGGCGTAACCCAAGACATTAGCAGCGGATAACTGTTGGTAACGGTCTCTGTGCCCGTCCAGTAGCCCAGCGCCTGATTAACGCCGAAACCGGTAAAGTACTCACAGTCTGACTATGAACTCGAGTCCAGGAGGGAGGTCAGAGTTGACAACCGACAGAGTCTCCTAATTGCGGGCTCTGGCACATCTAGGCGTAGAGACCTCCCCTTAATTTTTCCGTGTCCCTCTACATGGCCGATGGGCACTAGAAATCAGCCCTCGCTTTATTGTTCTTGATTGCGTTTTTCCTTTCTTTGGGCCTCTTAGTATATTGAGGGGGCTCTCGCTCGCTTCTCCCTAGGCTCGCCGGAGCCCTCCCACTTCGTCAGGTACTCCGCGATATTGCGTGTCGCTGCATGGTAGCCAGCAGGTCGTGAAGTCGGTTTCCCTACCAGGGTACGCCCGGCGGGGCCTTGCCCTGCGCTCGACGAATCCGAGAACGCTGCACGAATCATAGTGCCATGAGCATCGCCCCTGTCCATATCGACGCATTGAAGGCCCTCGGCTACACCCAAGCGGAAGCTCGCTTTCTCTACCTCGTGGCGACGCATTCGGGCTACTTTGTGGCACGTCAATTCCTCGCCTTCGCGAACGCCCATTGGGGGGCGCGCACCACTAGTTTCTGGAACAAGCTTCAAATCCAGAAGCATGCCCGCACCGAAAGGTTCCCAAAGAGCGGCGTCGTCTACCACCTATTCTCCCGCCGGCTCTACCGCCAGATCGACCGCGAGAACATCCGCAATCGCCGGCAACACGAAATCGAATACATCCAGCGCCGCCTTGGAATCCTCGATTTTGTGCTTTCCAACCCACAGTATCGGTATTTGGAAACCGAGCCGGAAAAGGTCAATTTTTTCTGCGATCAGCTGAAAACCCCGCGTCACTTTCTACCCTGCAAGCTCTATCACGGCCAGCGAACCTCGCAGCCTACGCTTCGCTATTTCGTCGACAATTTTCCGATGTTTCTCCATGGTGACGGCTCTTCGCCTGTGGTGACCTTCACCTACCTGCAAGGGCCAGAAGCCAGTCTGACGGAGTTTGTGCACCATCTCGATGTCTACCTCCCTCTCTTTCGGCAGCTCTCGGAGTTCCGCGTTCTCTATCTGGGGAGAGTCGATCTGCATTTCGGAAAGGCCAAAGAACTATTCAATGCTTTGGTCGCAGTTCCGCTGGGATCGGACGCGTCGGGAGATTTGTTGCGCTACTTCCAAATCCAAAAGGCCTGGGACCTCGGCCGCTACGGATCTCTAAGTGAAGCTGATTTGATCTTTCGAAATCAGGCCAAGACGCGTTTCACCGGACAACGTTTCGAATATTTGTATCGCGGATGGAAAGTCGGCAGAGTGACTGAATCCAGCATCGTTCAGGAGTTTGGTGGTAGCAAGCACGATGTCACGGCGCACTTCGCTACCGAAGTGCTGCGCCGGGTCGGGGTTCCAGCACAGGAAGCAGCATGGAAGGAGTGAAGACTGTAAGAACTACGCGCTTCAGCTCCGTCTTCTGCAAATTCTTCAGCCTGTGGCCAGAGCAATTTCTTTTGAGCGTAGGAGATAAAGAAGCGATGCAAACAAAAGTCACCGCGGGCAAAACACTAAAACGGGCGGGAGCGACCCCACTTTTGACGGCTTTCAGCCGCCCAAACCAAAGTGGGGTCGCTCCCGCCCGTCACGCAGGAAGCGTGACCGTGTTTTGGCCGCGTGCAGGAGTCGGAGAAGACCAGGCGCAATGCAAGATGTCAGACAAATCCAACTGGGAGGAAGAGAAGGGCAACATGGCAATCATCAAGGCACCACCCAAACAACCAAAGTCCGTGACGATCCAAGCGCGAGTCGAAGAGTCGGTGAAAACGCAGCTCGATCAATACGCGAAGTTCATCGACTCCACTCCGTCATACGTCATCACGGAAGCTCTGAAAGTCCTGTTCAAGCGTGATGATGAGTTCAAATCCTGGTTAGGCCAACAGCCAAGCAATGTAAAAGTCCACCAGCTTACGGGAGGCGGACTCAAAGAGACCGCGTAACACAATGAAAGACGTACCGACACAATTCGACATGCGCGAGAACACAGCGTCTTCACGACGACACGCCTCGCGTCCGATAGAAAGCATGAGCGAGCGCCTGCAGGCAGCCTCCCATGAAGCGGAAGACCATGCAGAATCAAACGCATTTCGGCGGAAGCACAACGGTGCCACAGGGGGGAGAGAAAACGAAAAGCTCCTAACGATCCAACAGGTAGCCGACTTATTGCACGTTCCGGTTTCTTGGGTCTACGGAAGGACGCGCAAGCGTTCGATAGGGCGCCTGCCCGGTATTCGCCTGGGCAAATACTGGCGCTTTCGTGAAGAAGAAATTCACGCCTGGGTGGAGAGTCAACGCGGAGGCCATCGTGCCGCTTGACACCGGCGATACACTCAGAAGTGACATAGGAAAAGGCAGACGAGCCAACCTCAGAATGGAGAGGAAAAGGATGGCTCGTAGCCAATATCAGAATGGTTGTCTGTTTATTCGTGGTAAGCGTCGGAAAGTGTGGGTCGCACGATGGAGGATGCTGTTTTCGCAATTCATCGCGGACTGCTTTGAACCCGGAGTACTGCCAACACTCAAGTATGCGACGCGGGAGATTTATTCGCTCCTGCTGCGCAAACACTTGATTCCAAGGTTTGGTGGACATCGCCTGTGCGACATCTCCAGAGTCGAAGTTCAGCAGTACCTCTTGGAGAAACTCAAACAAGGGTTCGCATGGGAAACCACCAACCATCTGCGACATCTCCTCAGCAAAGTGATGGGAACGGCTGTCAATTGGGACTACGTCCTGAATAATCCCGTGCGCGGTGTCAAGATGCCAGAAAGGACGCTGAAGCGTCCCCACAGGTTTCTTACGGCAGAAGAAGTTCGACGACTCATAGCTGCGAGTAACGAACCTCTCCGCACGATCATTATTCTTGCGACAATGACCGGCCTGCGGATCGGTGAAGTCCTCGCGTTGCGCTGGGGACGAATCGATCTGCTTCGTGGGACATTGCGCGTGGCAGAGACCTGCTACAAAGGGCACTTCGGTTCGCCGAAAACACGAGCAAGCCGACGTGAAGTTCCATTGGCTGCCGCGGTTGTGCGTGAACTGAAAAGCCTCTACTCGCGTTTGACAGAAAACTCTCAAGAGGCATTGGTATTCTCTAAGAGCCAAGGCCTTCCGCTCGCGGCGGATAATCTCAGAAAAAAAGCACTACGAACCGCGTGCAAGAGAGCTGGTCTGCAACGAATCGATTGGCATACCCTCCGTCACACGCACGGCACATTGTTGCATTCGCAAGGAACTCCTTTGAAGGTTGCACAGGCTCAGCTTGGGCATTCACACATGGCGACAACTCTGGACATCTATACACACGCCAGCGGGAGTGCACAAAGAGACGCTGTGAACTTGCTCGAAGAGCAATTGTTCCCAAATGTTCCCAAGTTGGAGAGTTGCGGAAGTATCGCGGAAATGGAAAGTCAGTTAGTTCAGTAAGTTAGTGGTCGGGGCGCCCGGATTTGAACCGGGGGCCTCCTGCGCCCAAGGCAGGCGCGCTACCAGGCTGCGCTACGCCCCGACATGAAATGCACTATTCATTCTAAAGCACTTTCCAACTTTACTCCTAATCCGAGTCGTCATTTTTGGCCTCACTGTGCCAAAACTGTGCCAAATACTTTTACTGAATCGTAGCTGTGCCAGATTCCAGCAGCATCTCGTTGGCTTGGCGGTTCATTTTCTCGAGGGCCTCTCGCTTCATCTGCAATTTCATCTGCGAATACTTTTTGAAGACCTTTGCGTCGCCCTGTCGAAGGAGTTGTGTAACCCACTCGTCGGCGACGCCGCCTGCACTGAGCCTCGTGGCATAGGTGGAGCGCAGGTCATAGATCCTGAAGTAGGGAACTCCTGCGCGTTTCAGTGTCTTCCGCCATGCAGTCTTGAGATTCTTATGGTGACCGGACGGATTTTTGTCACTTGGGAACAAGAAGGGCCCGTTCCCCGAGATCAGCATCTGGCTCTTGAAGGCTTCGATCGCCAGAGGCGTCAGGGGAATTTCAGCGATACCGTTCGGGGTCTTGGAGTCGGGTATCCAAACGGTGGCATTCACAAAGTCCACTTGGTCCTTCCTCATGGGTGTGAGCTCCTTGTACACCCTGAGTCCCGTCTCCGTGATGATCCGAACGATATTCCGAAGATGTGGCGGAGCCTGTGATTCGATGCGGCGTTGCTCTGACCAGGTAGCGTAGTGAGGCCGAAACAGGCCCCTCACCGCCACCGGGAATTCAACGCCCCAACAGGGATTGGCTTGCAGGAGTTTCTTGCGCACCGCCACGTTCAGCATTCGCCTGAGAACCCTCAGCTCCTGATGAACCGTAGTTGGCTTGAGCACTCCCATTTGTCTGTAGCCAAGCGCTGTTCGGACTCGAACCGTTTTTCGTAGGCGATCACTGAGGTAGATCTCGATGTCGTCCGCAGTGATGTCCACCAATTTCCGTGAGGCAAAGGCGTTCTTGAGATGCTTTGCGACACGAAGATTCACTTGGTGTGTCTTCTCCGCTCGTACAGGCGGCTTCGAGT
>WNFT01004469.1_pt1 | contig 12197 bp, 12 predicted proteins | sample 5400191 | NCBI WGS metagenome assembly WNFT01 (sample SAMN13153359, study PRJNA577476) | soil metagenome | isolation source: 80 cm saprolite under Madrone tree | place: USA:California | collected 2016-06-14
CCGCGCTGTACGCAAATTCGCGCTTCTTCCGCACGATCATTTCCAACCTCGAGATGATGCTTGCCAAATCGAATTTGGAAATCGCCCGCCTTTATGCAGACCTCGTGACCGACCGGGAATCGGCGGACGCGATTTTTGCCCGCATCGCCGACGAATGGCGATTGGCGCACGATGCGGTTCTTGCGCTCACCGGGCAAAGCGCGTTGTTGGAGCACAATCCCGCGCTCGCGGAATCCATTCGCATCCGTCTTCCCTATATCGATGCCCTCAATCTCTTGCAGTTGGACCTCCTGCGGCGGCGCCGCGCGGGCAACGAGGACGAAGACATCCTCGAGGGCATCCATATGTCGATCAACGGCGTTTCGGCCGGCCTTCGCAACAGCGGTTGACGCGCATGGCTTATGCGCATAGCCTATGCGCATGAAAAAGCAATTGTCGGAATCCCCGAAGCCCTATCGCGCGAGACCTAAGCGCCGCCCCGAAGCCCATATCGGCCAGCGCAAGCCCGGGCGAAAGCGGGCCGTCAATCTCGCCATTGACGAGGCCATTCTCGCCGAAGCGAAAGCGCAAGGCATCAATCTCTCGCAGACGCTGGAAGACGAGTTGCGAAGACGGACCCAGGAGAAAAAGATCAAACGTTGGCAGGAAGAAAACCGTGAGGCGTTGGAGTCCTACAGTGAGTTGATCAAACGGGCCGGAATATTCGGCGAGGAATTTCGCAACTGGTGAATCTCGGCCAATTCGACGTGTATGTTAATCCGAGCAAGCGAGGACTTGCGGAGAGGCCCTACGTCGTAGTCGTGCAATGCAATTACCTCGACACGATGCCCGTGCGCGTTGTGGTGCCATTAGTTGTTGAAAGTGCATTGCGCCCCATACACCGGCTCAATCCTATTTTCAAAATCGAGGCCAAACGACTCTATTTTCATCCATTGGAGATTGCGGCATTTCCCACGCGATCGTTGCGGACGCGCGTCGCCAATCTCGAGGAATACCGCGATCGTATCATCGCAGCGCTGGACTTCGTCTTCACCGGGATCTGACATGAGCAAATACTGGTTTCGACCGAAGCAAAGGGGTATCGGCGCCGGCGTGCCGCTGAACTGGAAAGGTTGGGCGCTGTTCGGCGCTTATGTCGGTTCCATCATCGCGGTACCGTTCGCGCTTCAACTTACGCTCGGTTACGAAGGCAGTCCGCTCCTGCGCATTACGGTCGTGGCGCTGATTTCAGTTCCGTTTCTGCTGGTCGCCTGGAAAAAAACCGAGGGCGGTTGGCACTGGCGCAGGGGCGATGAGGATGCCGACGAGGAATCGCAAAATTAGCTCGGTGCCGCCGCCAATAAGTTCAGAGAAAATTATACGATTCGAAAAGGCGGCAGAGATCGCCCTTCCATTCGCCCTTGTAGAGCGCGAGCAATTCGTCCGCTCGGGTGCTTCCGCGATTCACCAGCTCTTGAACAGGTTCGAGGAAACCCTTCTCGCTCGGCATTCCTTCAGCTGCGGCTCTCGCCTCCAGTCCATGCGTCGCGATCGCGAGCATGCGACGCGCTAGTTCGAGCACGTTGGTATTGCGGAACGGCGTTTTGAAGGCGAGCACGGGCACTGCGGCGCGCATCGCCTCGCGTTCTTCGGACGTCCAATCCTTGACCATGTCCCACGCCGCATCAAGAGCGGTCTGGTCGTAAAAGAGCCCCGCCCACAGCGCGGGCAGTCCGCAAATCCGCCGCCACGTGCCGCCGTCGGCACCCCTGACCTCGAGATAAGACTTCAACCGTACTTCCGGAAAAATCGTCGTCAGATGATCCGCCCAATCCGATATCATGGGCGTCACGCCTTTGAGCTCGGGAATGCGACCCGTCAGAAACTCGCGAAAGGATTTGCCGGCGACGTCGATGTAGCGCCCGCCGCGGTAGACAAAATACATCGGCACATCGAGCGCGTAATCGACGTAGCGCTCGAAGCCGAAACCATCCTCGAAGACGAAGGGCAGCATCCCTGCGCGCGCATTGTCGACGTCGGTCCAGATATGACTGCGATAGGAAAGAAATCCGTTCGCCCTGCCCTCGCGGAACGGCGAATTGGCGAACAAAGCCGTGACGACGGGTTGCAGCGCCAAGGCGACGCGGAATTTCTTCACCATGTCGGCTTCCGAGCCGAAATCGAAATTGCCCTGTACCGTGCAGGTGCGGAACATCATCTCCAAGCCGTAGCCGCCGACCTTGGGCATATAGCTGCGCATGATCGCGTAGCGCCCCTTGGGCATCACCGGCATCTCGGCGAGCGTCCAGGTCGGGGCGAAGCCGACGCCGAGACAGCCGGCTCCGATTTCTGCGCAGACCTCGCGTACCTGGTGGCGATGCGTGTTCACCTCGGCGCAAGTTTCGTGCACGTTTTTCAAAGCAGCGCCGGAGAGCTCGAACTGGCCGCCCGGCTCCAGGCTCAGCGCGGCGCCGTTCTGCGACAGCCCGATGATGTATTCGCCTTCCATGATCGGCTGCCAACCGAAGCGCTTCATGCCTTCCAGCAGCACCCGGATGCCCGGCCGGCCCTCATAAGGGAGCGGCTTATGATCCTTGAGCGCATAAACGAACTTTTCGTGCTCGGTGCCGATCCGCCAGTCGCTGCGGGGTTTCGCGCCTGCCGCAATGTGGCCGACGAGGTCGGCGCGCGACTGAATCGGTCCCCCTGCCGATTGCGGAACGGACATCTGTGCTTTCCTTGCTCGCGATGTTCATTCGCGCGGCTCACGCGCGAACCTAGTGTTCCGTCCTGAGAGTTACAAGGCGCGCCAATCCCCGGCAATTCCCTGCCACAATGCGAGCGCGGCCAACGCCGCTGTATCGGCGCGCATGATGCGCGGACCGAGCGTCACCGCAAGCACGAAGGGACATTTGCGGATTGCGGCACGTTCGGCAGGCGCAAATCCGCCCTCCGGTCCGGCGAGCACGGCCCAGGCATCGGCACTTCCTTTGGCCTGCTCGAGCGCCTCTGCGATGGGCTGGGCGTCGCCCGCTTCGTCGCAGAAAATCAGTCGGCGCTCCTTCGGCCATGATTCGAGCAGCGCGGAAAGATTGATCGGCTCGCGTATCGCCGGCACGCTCAAGCGTCCCGACTGCTCGGCCGCCTCGATCGCGTTGGCGCGGAGTCTCGCGACATTCACGCGCCGTGCGACCGTGCGCTCGGTCAACACGGGCTGCAGCACACGCACGCCGAGCTCAGTCGCCTTTTGCGCCACATAATCGGCCGGGGTCTTCTTGATGGGCGCAAACACGAGCCAAATATCCGGGACATCGGATTGCGCCCGGGTCCTGGTTTCACAGTTGAGCGTTGCCTTGCGTTTCATCACGCCGGCAATCCGCGCCCGCCATTCGCCGTCGCTCCCGTTGAACAGAAGCACGTGCTCGCCGGCGCGCGCCCGCATCACGTGAAGCACATAATGGGCCTGCGCGTCCTCGAGCGCGATATTGGCGCCGGGCGCGAGGGCGGCGTCCATAAAGAGGCGCAATTTGGCGTCGGGCTGTGCCATATCGGTGACCACTGAATTCCCGCTCTTTGTCCCCGCGCGGCGGCGCGCTAATCTCAATCGTCCTTATACGGTTGCAGCACGCATGAACGCCGATCCGCAAGTCCCCCGGGGGATCGCGAGGGCCAACGATCGCCGGCCCGGCGACGCCGTGCCTGCCGGCTGGGTCGATACGATGCCGCGGTTTGCGCGGCCTTATCTTCGCCTGATGCGCCTCGACCGTCCGATCGGCGCCTGGCTGTTGTTTTGGCCTTGCGTGTTCGGATTGGCATTGGGTGCGGCCGCGCAGCACGAGAGTTTTCCCAATCCCTTGTATGTCATCTTGTGCGGCATCGGCTCAGTGGTGATGCGAGGCGCGGGATGTACCTATAACGACATTGTCGACCGCGACTTCGATGCGCAGGTCGAGCGTACACGGGGGCGGCCGATTCCCTCCGGCGCGGTGAGCGTTGCCGCGGCTTGGGTTTTTGCCGGAGGCCTCGGCTTCATCGGTCTTTTGATCCTTCTCTCGTTCAATCGCTTTGCCGTCTTCTTGGGCGTGAGTTCGCTCCTTCTAGTGGCGGCCTACCCTTTCATGAAGCGCATCACATGGTGGCCGCAGGCCTGGCTCGGCCTGACCTTCAATTGGGGCGTGCTGTTCGGCTACGCGGCGGTGACCGCGACGCTCGCGCCGGCCGCTTATCTCTTTTACGCCGGGTGTTTCTTCTGGACCATCGGCTACGACATCATTTACGCCCATCAGGACAAGGAGGACGATATCCTGATCGGGGTGAAGTCCGCAGCCATCAGATTGGGAGCGCGCAGCAAACCCTGGCTTTATGTTTTCTATTCCGCCGCCTTCGCATTGATGCTTGCGGGCGGCCTCGCCTCTGGCCTGCGTCTCGTTTTTACGATTGCGATGTTGGTCCCCGGCGTGCATCTGCTGTGGCAATTGCGCACCCTCGACATCGACCGCCCGTTGCTCTGCCTTGCGCTCTTCAAGTCCAATCGCGACACCGGCGCGCTGATTGCGGCCGCCCTCGTGCTTGGCAGCATCGCAGGGGTTTAGTGCATGCGATGACGATCGAGGATTCCGATCATGAGCGTTTCATTCGCGCCCATGCCACGCTCGGCTGTCCGCCGCTGGTGCCGGAAATTGCTCTTTACCTCGCGGGCGACGTCATGGAGCTGTGGGGCGACACCGAATCTCTCTCGGCAGCACCAGAGTCGGGATCGATCGCGCTTCCTCCGCCTTACTGGGCCTTCGCGTGGCCGGGCGGTCAGGCGCTGGCGCGCTACATCATCGACCATCCGGAGCGCGTCAAGGGCTCGACCGTGCTCGATTTCGGTGCGGGCTCGGGCCTTGTGGCGATTGCCGCGGCGAAGGCCGGCGCCGTCTGCGTCGTTGCCGCCGAAACAGATCCTCTCGCTGTCGCGGCCATAGAACTGAACGCAACAGCGAACGGCGTGTTCATCGAACCGCTGGGGCATGACATCATCGGCACGAATGCAAGGTGGGACACCGTCCTTGCCGGGGACATGTGCTACGAGCGCCCTCTGGCCGAGCGCCTGCTGCCCTGGCTGCGCATTTTGGCAAAGGAGGGCGTGCACGTTCTGATTGCCGACCCCGGTCGCAATTATTTTCCCAAGGCCGGCGTCATCAAGCTCGCCACGTACTCGGTCCCGACCTCGCTCGAGCTGGAGGACCGCGAGGTCAGGGAAACCTCGGTCTATGAACTGCAGTCGCGTTGATCAATTCTATTGCAATTGCACGGGAATTGGGCGGGTTGGCGGCGCGCCGCGGTCATGCGACAGTGAACAAACCGTCGAAGGGAAATCATAATGTCGACTGAAGGCGAAATCGCGCGAACCGAAGCCCATGAGCTCCATCGGGCCCTTGGGCCCTGGCAGCTCATTGCGCTTGGCATCGGGGCCATTATCGGTACCGGCATCTTCGTGATCACCGGGCACGCCGCGGCGACCTATGCGGGGCCGGGCGTGGTGATTTCTTTCATGATCGCGGGGCTCGGTTGCCTCTTTGCGGGACTTTGCTACGCGGAATTCGCTTCCATGATCCCGGTCGCGGGGAGCGCCTATACCTATACCTACGCCACGCTGGGTAAGTTTGTCGCTTGGATCATCGGCTGGAATCTGGTTCTGGAATATCTGGCCGCGGCCTCCACGGTCGCAGTCGGCTGGTCCGGATATTTCAATGCGCTGCTCGGCGAATTCGGGCTGCATGTGCCGGATGCTCTGGCAAGCGCGCCCATTGCAATCGGCAGCGATCACGGAATATCGGCCACGGGCTCCGTGGCCAATTTTCTCGCTCTTGGCATTATCGCCCTGATTTCCGCCCTGCTCGTCGTCGGCATCAAGGTGGCGGCCCAGTTCAATAGCGCAATGGTCGCATTGAAACTTTCGATTGTCGTGTTGGTGATTTTTTTCGGGCTGCCGCTCATTCACGTCGAGAACATCACCCCCTTCATTCCGCCCAACACCGGCGTATGGGGACAATTCGGCTGGAGCGGCGTCTTGCGCGCCACCGGCGTGATCTTCTTCGCCTATATCGGCTTCGACGCGGTTTCGGTTGCAGCGCAGGAAGCCCGAAATCCAAAGCGCGACATCCCGATCGGGATCCTCGGCTCGCTGCTGATCTGCACCGTGCTCTACATTCTGATGTCGCTCACGATGACGGGTCTCGCACCCTATACGTCGCTTAACGTGCCGCATCCCGTATTTGTGGCGATCCAGAATGCGGGACCCGAGCTTGCCTGGCTCGGCTTCCTGGTGGATGTCGGAGCCGTGATCGGTCTCGCCTCGGTGGTACTCGTGCTGTTGCTCGGGCAATCGCGGATTTTTTATGCGATGGCAAACGACGGACTAGTACCGGACTTGTTCGGAAGAATTCATCCGCGCTTCCGCACGCCATGGCTCGGAACCATCGTCACCGGAGTATTTGCGGCGGCGCTTTCCGCCACGGTGCCCCTCGACATTCTAGGCGAGCTGGTATCGATCGGCACACTCGCAGCGTTCGTGATCGTCTGCTTCGGAATCCTCGTGCTGCGCGTAAGGGAGCCGGACGTCAAACGCCCCTTCCGCACGCCTTTCGTCTGGATTGTGGCGCCGTTGGGCATCCTCATGTGCGGAGCTATGATGTACTGGCTGCCGTTCGATACCTGGGTGCGATTGATCGTTTGGACGATCATCGGACTTGGCATCTATGGGTTCTATGGCGCTCGGAATGCGAGGCCGCCGCAATGGGTGTTGCGTAAACAACCCGCCGAGTAACGAGGTGAACACGGCCGAGCTTTCGGGTGTCGCCCAGCCCGATCCGGTCGTCGCCAGCGAGCATCTTCTGCATCGCTCGCTCGGAGCCGCCGACCTCATCATGATCGGCGTCGGCTGCACCATCGGCGCGGGCATCTTCGTCATCACCGGCACGGCGGCGGCGCAGCACGCGGGACCGGCCGTGCTCGTTTCTTTTGTCCTTGCCGCGCTCGGCTGCCTCTTCGCGGGCCTCTGTTACGCGGAATTTGCCGCGATGATCCCGGTCTCGGGCAGCGCCTATACATACGCCTATGCGACGATGGGCAGGTTCATGGCCTGGTTCATCGGCTGGAACCTGGTGCTGGAGTACGGCGTCTCGGCATCGACCGTCGCGGTCGGCTGGTCGGGGTATTTCATCAGCCTCCTGAGCAATTTCGGCATCGCCTTCCCCGCTGCCTTCGCCAATGCGCCGGTTGCGGGAGCCGGTTTCTCCGACCTGCATCTCACCGGCGCGCTCGTCAATCTTCCGGCCGTCGTGCTGATGCTCAGCCTAACCGCCCTTCTTGTCGTCGGCGTGCGGGAATCGGCGCGCTTCAATGGCGCCATGGTGCTGATCAAGACCGGAATCGTTCTTCTCATCATCCTGTTCGGCTTGCCCTACATCCAAGCCGAGCATCTGACGCCGTTCATTCCTCCCAATGAAGGCGAATTCGGAAAATTCGGGCTGAGCGGCATCCTGGCCGCATCGGGGATTCTCTTTTTTGCTTACATCGGTTTCGACGCCGTCTCGGTGGCGGCGCAGGAAGCGAAGAACCCGCAGCGCGATCTGCCGCTCGGAATATTGGGGTCGCTTGCCGTCTGCACCGTTCTCTACGTTTTGACGGCGCTCGTGGTGACCGGCATCGCCGATTACCGCACGCTCGACGTGCCCAATCCGGTGTCCTTCGCCATGGAAAAAATCCGGCCCCTGAGCTGGCTGGTCTTGCCGGTCAATGTCGGCGCGATCGCGGGGCTTGCGTCCGTCGTCTTTGTTTCGCTCTACGGTCAGTCGCGCATCTTCTACTCCATGGCGCGCGACGGATTCCTCTGGCCGCTCTTCGGCGCGGTCCACCCGCGCTTCAAGACGCCGCATCGCGGCACCATCGTCACGGGCCTGTTCGGCGCGGCAATCGCGGCGATCTTTCCGATCGACATCCTCGCCGATCTTGTCTCCATCGGAACCCTGCTCGCCTTCGTGGTAGTTTGCATCGGCATCATGATGTTGCGGCTGAGCGCACCGAACGCGCACCGGCCGTTCCGCACGCCCTTCGTCTGGTTGGTCGCGCCGGCGGGTGTCGTCAGCTGCGGACTGATGATGAGCGCCCTTTCCGACGCCACTTGGTTGCGGCTCATCATCTGGACGATGCTCGGTCTTGGTATCTATTTCGCCTATGGCTACCGCCACGCCGCGCCCTCGAAATGGAAAGTGGTCTAGACTTCGCCCCATGAGCTACCGCTCGCTCCGCGATTTTCTCGCCCGCCTTCAAGCCGAGGGCGAGCTCGTGCGCGTGCGCGAGCCGGTCTCAACCGTGCTCGAGATGACCGAAATCCAGACCCGGTTGCTTGCCGAAGGCGGTCCGGCCATCATTTTCGAGAACCCGATCCGCCGCGACGGTTCGCGCTCCGACATTCCGGTGCTGGTCAATCTCTTCGGCACGGTGAAGCGCGTGGCGATGGGCGTCACCATGGGCGGCATCGAGCGGCGCGACGCGAAATCCTTGCGCGAGGTCGGCGAGCTTCTCGCCACCATCCGCCAGCCCGAGCCGCCGCGCAGCATCGCCGAAGCTATCGAGCTGTTGCCGCTCGCGCGAAGCGTCATGGCAATGAAACCCAAGACCATCGGCGCCCGCAGTGCACCGTGCCAGCAAATCGTGCTGCAAGGCCCCGATATCGATTTGAATAGGCTTCCGGTCCAGACCTGCTGGCCCGGCGAGCCGGCGCCGCTGATCACATGGCCGCTGGTCGTAACCAAGGGGCCATCGGATTCACGCGAGGACAACTTCAACCTCGGCATCTATCGCATGCAGCTCTTATCGAAGAACCAGACCATCATGCGCTGGCTGCGGCATCGCGGCGGCGCGCAGCATCATCGCCGCTGGTCGAAGGATCACAACGCGCCGCTTCCCGCCGCGGCCGTGATCGGCGCCGATCCGGGCGCGATGATCGCCGCGGTGACGCCGGTGCCCGAGACCTTTTCCGAATATCAATTCGCGGGACTCTTGCGCGGCGCCCGCGTCGAGCTTGCCGATTGCCTCACGCAGCCCTTGAAGGTTCCGGCCGAAGCCGAGATCGTCATCGAAGGCGAAGTCTCGCTCAGCGATTACCGCGACGAAGGCCCCTACGGAGATCACACCGGCTATTACAACGCGGTCGAGCAGTTTCCGGTCTTTACCGTTACCGCGATCACGATGCGGAAGGATCCGATCTACCTCTCCACCTTCACGGGGCGACCGCCCGATGAGCCGTCCACGCTCGGGCTCGCCCTGAATGAGGTCTTCATTCCGCTGCTGCAGCAGCAATTTCCGGAAATCGTCGACTTCTGGCTGCCCCCCGAGGGCTGCTCCTACCGCATCGCGATCGTCAGTATACGGAAGGCATATCCGGGCCACGCCAAGCGCGTGATGATGGCGGTGTGGTCTTATTTGCGCCAGTTCATGTACACGAAATGGGTAATCGTGGTGGACGACGACATCGACGCGCGCGATTGGAAAGACGTAATGTGGGCGGTGGCGACACGCATGGACCCCGCCCGCGACATCACCACGATCGAAGGCACGCCGATCGATTACCTCGACTTCGCCGCGCCAGAATCGGGACTGGGGTCGAAAATCGGACTCGACGCCACCAACAAATGGCCGCCCGAGGTCAGCCGCGAATGGGGCCGCGAAATCCGCATGAGCGACGACATCGTCAAGACCGTCACCGAGAAATGGCCCAAGCTGGGCTTGCCCGGCTCGGGCAAGTCGATCTGGAAGTAGCCGATTTGGAAATAGTTGGCATCAGAACGGAACATTTCTATAACTATTTCAGCAACTATAACATTATAGTTATAACAATAGAGGCTTCCCATGGCGGGCCGTCCTGAAAAGTATGTCGCGCTGAGAACGCACCTTGAGAAAAAAGGAAGGGAGTTTCGTGATAGTGGCGAAGTAGATTTGAAGATGAAATTTAAGCAGATCGAAGACTTAGGCGTTCGCCTCCCTCCCTCCGCCTATAATCATCGAGCTTGGTGGGCCAACAATCAGAATAATAGTTTGTCTGCTCTCGTTCGAGAAACCGCAGAGAAACCCTGGCAGCGCGCGAAATTCGAGACAGCATATGTTGATAAGAAAAGGGGTGAGCTCACGTTTCGCTATTTCGGCAGCTTCTCGCCTGAAGGCCGCGCTCGACAGGCAGAAAGGGAGGCAGAAAAGAAGAGGGCAAACGAGCTTCGCATTCAGCAGTGGCGCTTGCAGCGCAGAGCTGCCGCAAATGCGGCACCCGCAGATTCGGCTCTATCGCCGGGCTTGGCGGATATCACCCGGCCCTATTCAGTACCTGAAAAAGTCGAATCCGGCGTGCCTCGCCGCAGCCGCCATCCGCTTCACGGCGCGCTCAAAGGACACATTCGGCTCGTAGCAGGCACGGACCTCGCGAAGCCGGCAAATCCGCATGGGGGCCGCGACAAACCTTGATCCCGCTTCTTCTCGATACCTGTGCATTGGTCTTTCTGGCCGAAGGCGAAGCGATGTCTAAGGAGGCCATAGAGGCGCTCGATCAAGCCGCAGAGGATGGCAACTTGGTGTTCGTGTCTCCTGTAAGCGGTTGGGAAATCGGTTTTCTGGCAGGACGCGGCCGTTTGACAATGTCGATGGACCCTACCGCATGGTTCAACAAGCTGGCGTCAGTTTCCGGGATGGGCTTAGCCGAAGTATCCGTTCCGATTCTTATCGCTTCGTCTTTCCTTCCCGGGTCTCCACCACGTGATCTGGTCGACAGAATCCTCGTGGCAACTGCGCGAGAAAATGGCTACCGCCTTGTTACTCGTGACAAAGCGTTGCTCGCATATGCTGAACAAGGACACGTCCCGGCCCTCGCCTGCTGAGCCTTTCTTCGCCTGACTTTCTTCACCCTGAGGTTGCGCCGCGCTCATCTTCTCTCTAAATTGTAGGATGATTTTTACTCGCCGGGAGGGGATTCCATGCGCGCGCCTTGGAGATCGTTGAGCTGCATTTCGTTTGGGCTGGCTGCCGCAACATTCGCGCTCCCGGCCGCGGCTGCCGAGTGCGGTCCCCTTACTCCGCTGGCGACGCTCGACTTAAATATTTCCCGCAGCGGCAGGCCTATCGTTGCCGCAACGATAGCGGAAAAGCCGGTGCACCTGCTGGTCGACACCGGCGCGTTTTCCAGTGTGCTGACGAAGCGCGCTGTTCGGGAATTGGGCCTGTCCGCTTCGACGGCAAGGGTTGAGCTTCGCAATGTCAGCGGACAGAAAGCGAACCTCAATGTTCGCTTGCCCTCGATAGTCCTAGGCCGAATCCGCCAAGAAGGTGTTTATTTCATGGTTCTGCCGGGAGAAGACGACCCCACGGACAAGAGTCCGCAGGAATTCGACGGAATACTGGGCGCCGAGTTTTTGCGGAATGTCGATCTCGATTTCGACTTCGCCGCTAACAAGCTCAATATCGTGTCGCAGAATCATTGCGAGGGCAAAGTTGTCTACTGGCAGGCACCGGCACTGGCAATCCTTCCAATGACGATCAATCAGAATGGGGGCATTGCTTTCCGCATGGAAGTGGACGGCAAACGCGTGAATGCCATGCTTGACACTGGAGCAAGCACAACGGCCATGAACCTCACCACCGCGCGCCAGGCGTTTAACATCGACGTGAACGGGTCCGATGTAGAGAAAGTCGGCGAACTCACCGGTGGTGGTTACAACGCCAGCGTCTACCGCCGCAGATTCAAATCCATCGCTTTCGAGGGCGTAACCATCAACAATCCGATGGTCCATTTGCTGCCGGACTTGATGTCGGGCCAGAGTCCCGGCGCACCGCAGACCGGGTCGCTGATGCGACCGGATAGAGCCTTGCCGGACGTCATTCTTGGCATGTCGACGCTGAGCCAGTTGCATCTGTATGTCGCCTACAAGGAACGCAAGGTTTACATCACCGCCGCGGACCCACCGGCGGCAACACCCGCACCAGCGCCGGCGCCCCAGTAAGCCTAAAGGAAGTTCCCTCTCCTCTTGCGGTGAAAACCCGCCGCAACCAGCCTATATATGTTCCCGCCCTATCCGCGTTTATGACAGCACGCGGGCTCCCATCCATTTTCCCCGAGGTTCCATGAGCCAACGATTTCCCGATCCCGCCGCAGCTAACCGGCTCGAGCGTCTGGTCAAGGCGGCGCT
>WNFT01004470.1_pt1 | contig 12197 bp, 9 predicted proteins | sample 5400191 | NCBI WGS metagenome assembly WNFT01 (sample SAMN13153359, study PRJNA577476) | soil metagenome | isolation source: 80 cm saprolite under Madrone tree | place: USA:California | collected 2016-06-14
GGCACCGGCGTCGACAACGGATCGTGGATCTCGACCTCGTACTTGATCGGCGAGATCGTGGTCATCCCGCTCACCGATTATCTCAGCCGGGTCTTTTCGTTCCGCCGCTACATGCTGGCGAGCGCGACCTTGTTTGCGGTCTTCTCGGTAGCCTGCGCCTTTACCCACGATCTGCCCTCAATGATCGCGATGCGTGGTCTGCAGGGCTTTGCCGGCGGCGTGCTGATCCCCATGGCGTTCACGCTGGTGCTGACAAAACTGCCAAAGCCGCAACAGCCGGTGGGTCTCGCGATTTTTGCGCTATCCGTAACCTTCGCTCCGGCCATCGGACCCACCATCGGCGGCTATCTCACCGAAAATTACGGCTGGCAGACCATTTTCTTCGTCAACGTGCTGCCGACCATCGTGATGGTAACCGCGCTCTACCTCACGCTGGAGCGGCAGCCGATGCAGCTAGGCCTCCTGAAGGAAGGTGACTGGGGCGGCATTCTCACCATGGCGATCGGACTGTCCGCACTGCAGACCGTGCTCGAGGAGGGCAACAAGGACGACTGGTTCTCTTCCCCCTTCATACTGCGGCTCGGTATTGTCGCGCTCATCAGCCTGTCGCTGTTCGCCTGGATCGAACTGACGATCGCAAAGCCGCTGATCCGGCTGCGGCTGCTAATGCAACGCAACTTCGGCTTCGGCACCATCGCGACTACGCTGTTGGGATTCGCGTTGTTTGGATCGGTCTACATCATACCGGCCTATCTCGGGCAGGCGCAACACTACAATGCCGAGCAGATCGGCGCGGTGCTGGCCTGGACCGGGCTACCGCAGCTTCTCCTGATTCCGCTGGTGCCAAGGCTGATGCAGCGAGTTGATACGCGTTATATCGCCATCGCGGGGCTGCTGATCTTCGCCTATAGCTGCTTTATGAATACGCAGATGTCGCTCGACTATGCCGGCGACCAGCTCTGGATACCGAACATCGTGCGCGCCATCGGGCAAGCTTTGGTGCTGACCCCGCTGACGTCGGTCGCCACCGGGGACATAGCCCCGCAAGACGCGGCCGCGGCATCCGGTATCAGCAACATGCTGCGCAACCTCGGCGGCGCCATCGGCACCGCGCTGCTCGCCACCCTGATCAGCAAGCGGGAGCAGTTTCACTCCAACATCATTGGGCAGTCGGTCACGCTCGGCCGCGAGGAAGTACGCAGCCGAATTGCGCAGATGACCGACTTCTTCCTGAGCCACAGCGTGCCCGATCCTGCCGCGGCACATCAGCAGGCCATCATAGCGCTGGGCAATGCGGTGAAGCGACAGGCGCTGGTGCTGGGCTTCAGCGACACTTTTGCGGTAATCGGCGTGGTATTGGTGCTCGCCGCCATCGCGGTCGCTTTCACGCGCAAGGTCAAGGCAAGCGGGGCCGGAGCGCATTAAACTGCTGATATCCGGCTCAAAAATACGTCGGCATTGAATGTTACAGGAATGCCACACACACGAACAATGTGCGGCTGTTCTTCCTACGTTCGAAAGAGTTGATGATCGACACCCGTCATACGCGATTAAGTTGGCTCGGGGTTGAGGTTTACGTTGTTTCCGCTGTGAAGGAGAGCCGACATGCCAGCCTATATCCAGCACCGCGAAATTGAGACACCCGCGATTCTCTGCCCCGGCTGCGTGGGATTACTCCCCATGTACGTCAGGGAGGTCGAACCCCATTGGAGCATGGCCAAGATCGACTTCATCTATGAGTGCGCCGACTGCGGCGCCGAAGTCCGGCAGACGATAACGAAGCCCCAACGACAGCATTGAGGCGTTCGCGTCCCGCCAGTCAGTCGATGATGTCAACGACGATCGCCATGCGTGCGCAGCGATCAATAATGACGCAAGAAGTTTGCAGCGTCCCCGCGTCCTAATGCGCGGCAGTTTGACAATCAGCGCTATCGCGGTTGCATTCTTTAAAGTGAAATGCAATCTCCTCAAGCGCGCGCTGTTCCCACTCTTCTGCTTTTGCCAGCCAAAAACTCTTGCGTTCGGAATCCAGTAAAGCCCGCTCTCGGCAGATGAATTCCTGTCTGCGAATTTCGACCAGCCTGTTCATGAACTCCACTCCCGGGGTGTGAAGCCAATTTACCCACGCAGCTTAGCAGAGTGGGGACGAAAGTCTTTTCATTTTGCTGGAAGGTGGCAGCATGTTTTCTCTCCGAAGTCCGCGGGCATTGCAATGCAGCACATCGAGCCGAGGAAATCAGAGGCGCCACCACGCCTCCTCGCAATCCCATAAAGCGACCGGGGTTACCGGCTGCACGCGAAAGCGCAATTGTTTCTGATTCAATTTTCAAACAGCCAGGCAAATACGACTTCGCATTCCCGCGGCGCGGTGCGCCCGAGTTGTGCATGAACGGTTCGCCCCGAAATATAATGAGGGCGTGGGGAATGCCGGGTGCCCAATGCACCCGCGGCCTCGCGTGCGAAATCAAGTGAAGCACACGAGCGTAGTCACCACAGGTCCACCGGGTTCACCCGGCATTCCCGCACGCAATGGTTTTAACGGCTTATTTCGTGCTCTCCCCGGCGACGAATTCGTCTTGTCACCGTCATCCGCGGATTAAGGTTTTGTCTGCGCCCGGTCGGGCCGACTTAGTCTCCGCGAATTTAACACCAGCAACGGGTGCCAGGACCACACGGCTTTGCCGTCCGCTCAAGCGCCGATCATCTTGCACGCTAGCTGACCGCTCACGAGGTTCATCTCGCCCTGCGATTGCCATTGCGCGCCCGACGCTCTCGCGTCCACCGCATCCCGTTCCCAACGTCCGTGACGATCGCGAAACGCCCCTCTGTGGGTCGGGACGATTTGGATATGCATCTGATTTGGGTCAGGCCGAAACGGAAATATTTTCGCAAACGGGACTGGACAGGGCAAATCAGATTGAATCGGTTCAACAAATTCACAATTTCCCGCAACGGCGGTGTGCTCGCTCCCGCCCTCCCTTGTCTGTCCGGAAGCATACAGATGCGCGGGATTGAGGCGCAAACGCCACCGCACCGGTTCTGTGAGTTTGGTAGCCACGCCGTCGGAATGCGGGCGGCCGGGGGCCACATGATCGGTTGCCGTCTTCGCGCGTTACCAAGGTGCCGTCGGTCCCCAAGCGTCGCCAGGCGCTAACCGGTTCCAAGCAAAGGAATGGCCCCATCGCGGCGGGCGCGGGGGCCAAGTCTCGGGAGCGTTATGTGCCAAGGATATCAGGCACTATCCACAAACGGCTAACATTCGGGGATTGTTCCGGGCCGATCCAGTGATACGGTACATCTCGACGCCACCTGAGCGTCAGATGCGACTGCTACCCTGCCTCTGGCCCCGTCTGGAAATTGCGTTCCAGGCGGGGCATTTCGGTTAGTATCCAGGCGACGCTACACTTTGCTCAAGTCCAAGCCGATCAGGCACGCCTTCTGGTGACGTGCTGAAGTGACTAGACCAGAATCCTGGTATCGGCCGCGGGCCTTGAAGCTTTCTCTGCATCGTCATAGGCACGCCGGTCCTGCGGGATAGCGGGCAGTTGAAGCACCCGTGCACGCTGCCCTTCCGACAACAGATTCACGAGAACCGTACTTCCGTCCGGAAACGCGAGGGCGTCGTGATGCTGTTCCGGCGCGCGCGGTTGAATCTTGCAAAATCGGGCCACGTGAAAGCCTGTGCTCCTGGTCGACAACCAATAACGATTGTATCTGACGTCGTTCTCGAACGCGAGTTCGGTTCCGGGAAGCAGACACACCGCGACAGCCGGCTCTTCCTTCGCGGCAAAACCGCGCGTCGATGTGCCGTAGAAACTGGTTGTAACAAGCGTATCGCCAACTTTGGCTGGACGAGATGCAACAGCATGCAGGCTATAATCGCACATGGGTTTTCTCCACTGATCTCCGCACCCGGAAGGTTGATAGGATGAAATCGCGAGCGATACCTTGACCGACGTCAAAAATATCGATCGGCTTCGCGCTGGTCATAAAACCCATACGAAAGGCGGTTGCGGGCAGCCAGTCTTTTGGTGCTGGCACAGCGCAGGGAGCGAGGCTCGCGCCGAAATGCGGATGAGATCGCAGCGAAGGCTTAAGGAAAGTTTCGATCATGTCATACTGCCCGGCAGGAAGCAGCGAATTGAAGTCCCGAGAGAGCCCTTGATCGGCCAGACCATGGTCCTGCCAACCCGGTTCGGCTCTTTAATCACGGCATCATCAGGAACGTCGATCCATTCGTTATCGATGCGGACAACATAATGACCATTCCTCGATTCCCAATCCGGATCTGAAACGGCAAAACCATCGGCATCCGAACAACACGGCCCCTTGCCGGACTTCAGGCTGTCAAACCATGGCTTGAGGAGAGACTGAGAATAGCGGCCATCGTCGCGGGCCTGCACCGCACCAACAAATCCCGCCACCAGAATGCCGAGGGTGAAGGCGGGGATAGAAGTTTTCATCATCACATTCGAACTCTGATCAAGATACCAAACGTGCAGGTCGCGTCGATATGACAACCCTATCAAAATTATCTTTACTAGCCTTGACGAACATCAACTTACACTCGCGCATATCAGTTGCGGCTCGCGCGGGTAGATGAGAATCAAATATCTATCAGCGCGATTCCCAGATCTGCTCGCTTCCTGCGACGAAGTTTCGATGCCGTCTCGACGATCGTGACCTCAAGCGTGGGCCGAACGTTCCCGGCCAGAAGGTGACCTCCCCGCACGCTGCCGTCGCGAAGTCCCAGTACAGCGTGGAGATGCAAGCTGGCCTTGCCGTCGTCTCCCTGTGCTATGTCGCCGAGCAGACTCAATACCTCGCATTGCTCATCGACCGAAATCGGGCTGTACCGCCTGGCCGCGAGATCAAACCACCCGACCTTGGCGCTTTCGAACGCTCCGATCGCCACGACCGACGCCGTGCTGATTGCCCTCTCATTCGCAAAAGCTGTCACAGCTGCAAAAGCCTCTTCGCCTTGATCCAGGATCAGGACGAATGTCCGACCGCCGTCCTCGGAGACGAGTTTAGATTTCATGAGCCGTCTCGCATGACGGGCTCCTGCTTTCACAACCGGAATAATCCAATCCAATAAACGCTCGGCGAGTGTCCCGGTTCCAAAAAGCTCCCAGGCTGCGACCTCGAAAACGCGGAATTTCAATTGGCACACGTTTGCCGCCCATCACCCGTGCGAGCCGAAGCGCGGTGATCTGACCTGTCGCTCGCTTTGACACCGATTGGCGTTATGGCGTGTCGCGCCCCGAGACAAGATGGCGGTGAAACCAGTCGCGCGCCAACCGCGCCACTTCGTCGAGCGCTCCAGGTTCTTCGAAAAGGTGCGTTGCTCCCGGCACGATCACAAGCTGCTTTTCGCAGCGCAGCTGCGCGAGCGCTGCCCGGTTCAGCTCAATGACCTGGACGTCGTCTCCGCCGACAATAAGCAGCGTCGGAGCCCGAACGTGCACCAAAGCCGTGCCGGCCAGATCGGGACGGCCGCCTCGCGAGACAACCGCGCGCACTACATCGAGGCGGACAGCCGCCGCCACCAGTGCGGCGGCGGCGCCGGTGCTGGCACCGAAGTAACCGATCCGAAACTGCTGCGTATCGGGGAATTTCGCGAGCCAGTCAGTCGCGGCCACGAGCCTTTCGGCGAGCAGTTCGATATCGAAGCGCAGCTTTGCAGTACGCGCGTCGATTACTTCCTCGTCCAGCGTCAGCAGGTCAACCAACAGGGTTGCCAGTTTCGCCTCGTTGAGCAAGCGAGCGACATAACGATTGCGCGGACTGTGCCGGCTGCTGCCGCTGCCGTGGGCAAATAGCACAATCGCACGGGATTCCTTCGGCAGACTTAGATTGCCCTCGAGCGTCACCGAACCGGCCGAGACCTGAACCAATCGCTCTTCAACCGCTTGAGCTACAGAATTGTTCATCGCATGCTTCCTTTCTCGATACGACGCGCGAGCACCGCAGTGCCTGCTCGCTTACACCGCGAATGGGAACGTCTCCGGAAGCTCGCCGGCTTCCCACCCTTCCGTCGTTTCGAGCGGTTTGACGGCACGCGTCTCATCGAAATGGAGCACCGCATCGAATTGGTTGGGCAGCTGCGCCCGGAAATAGTGGCTCTGCCGCTCGGTTTCGGGACGGTAGATCACACCGATCGCCCGCTCGAGCCGAGCGACGCCCAATTGCTGCGCCAGCATATCGCTGTCGTTGACGATAAGCAGGAAACGGTCACGTCCCGCGGCATGGAACAGCGCCTCATAGCTACCGGCCAGCGCAGGGCGAACACGTTTGCGCTCGGCCGGTTCGCCCCAGTCGGAGGCGGCTGTGACGGTGCCGTGGTGAGTGGTAAAGCCGACCAGCACCGCCTCGCTGCCGTATTTCTCGCGCGTCAGCTGACCGACATTCAGCTCGCCGCGCTGGCCCATCTCGGTTGCGCGGGCGTCGCCGAGGTGGGAATTGTGCTCCCAGACGGCAATTTTCGCGCGGCTGCCTTTCCGACCGAGATGGGCAGTCAGCGCATCGAGCGTTTCAGCCATGTGGCGGTCGCGCAGATTCCATGACGAGACCTCTTCGAGAAACACGGAGCGGTAATACGCCTCGGCGTTCTTCACCAAACGGGCATTCTGTTCGGCGTAGAACAATTCATCGTCAGCCAAACGCCCGTCGCGCCGCATGTAGTCGGCCGCCCGGCGTTGCATCTCAAGCAATTGACGAACGACCTCCTCTTCACACGACTTGGAAAGGTTCAATCGCGTCACCAGGCCATAGCCCTGGGTGTCCTCCCCGACATGATCGAAGCAGGAGTAACGCTCGCGTGCCCGCTTGGCCGCCTCCGGGTCGACCTTTTCGAGATAGCGCAACACGGCTTTCATCGACGCGTGCAGGCTGTAGAGGTCGAGGCCATAAAACCCGACTTTTTCGGTGCCCGGCGGAAGCGCGTCGTTGTGCGCTCGTAGCCACTCGATGAACTCGACCATCACCGTGTTGCGCCACATCCATGTCGGGAAGCGGCGGAAATCGGCGAGCGCTTCCACCGCATCGACATCGTCACTCGCGCCGCGAACATAGCGGTTGAGCCGGTAGGCGTCGGGCCAATCCGCTTCCACCGCGACGGCGGTGAAGTTTTTCTCCGCGATCAGGCATTTGGTGATCTCGGCACGCTCGTAATAAAACTCATGCGTGCCGTGAGAGGCTTCGCCGAGCAGCGCGAAGCGTGCCTCGCCGATCCGCCCGATCAGCGGATCGTAGTCGCGAGCCGATCCCGCCATCGGATAGGCGGTCTCGCGCAAGGCCTTGATCAGGGCGCTGTCCGGGTTCGGGTTTTGCGCGGCCTCGCTATTGCCAGGCGTGCTTCGCCGCGCCAGCAGGTCGGCAACCTCCTCGTCCGACGTCTGCGAAAAATCCTGGTACCAGCGGCCGACTGCCTGGAACGGGTCCGGCGTAATCGCACAAATGACGTCGTCGGCCTTGGCCTTCATCTCCTCGCAGGTATCGGGCGATGCGGTCGGAACCGCGACGACGATGCGGCCCGGATTCTGCTTCCGCAACGCTTCGATCGCGGCGTACATGGTGGCCCCGGTCGCCAAGCCATCGTCCACCAGGATCACCGTGCGGCCGCGGACATCGGGCGGCGGACGGCCGCCGCGGTAAAGGCGTTCGCGCCGCGCCAGTTCCTGCCGCTCGCGCGCCGCGACCGCATCGATCATTTGATCGGGGATGCCGAGTTGTTCAACGAGCTGATCGTTGAGCACGCGCACGCCGCCGGTAGCAACCGCACCCATCGCCAGTTCCTCGTGACCGGGAACTCCGAGTTTGCGGACGACAAAAACATCGAGCGGCGCGACCAGCCTGCGCGCCACCTCGTAGGCGACGGGCACGCCGCCGCGCGGCAGAGCCAGCATCAGCACGTCCGGGCGATTGGCGTAAGCCGCGAGCTTTTCAGCGAGCAGGCGGCCTGCGTCACGGCGATCGCGAAACAGACCTGGTTTAACGAGGGTTGGATTCATGTCTCATCCTCCGATCTGGAGGCCGCGTCTGCGCAAGCCCGGTCCGCCAGGGAACCGCTGGCGAAACCGTTCGCGCCGGCGACGGCGCGATGGGATAACGCGCAATTCGCGGGCGCGTTCACGGCCAAGCGGACTGTGCTGCTGGAGACCGTCAGCGGCTTGACGGCCGTCAACGGAAAGTCCGTCGTCGTGCGATCCGCCTTGCTTTATCGGGGCGCGTTGCGGCAGTGCATCGTGATCTGCATTTGCCAGAGCGATATGCAGTTCCGCCGCAGCGACCGCGCCCTCGCCGATCGCGGCGCCCACCCGCTTGACCGATCCCGGCGGCGATCGAAAGCCTTTGCTCCCGATGGTTTGGTTGCCCGGGATGGCGTAATGTTGCGCGCGCGGGGAACCCGCTGCTCGCCCCGCCGGTTATGAGGAGCGATCTCGGGCAGCTTCATTGGTGAGGGAGGATTCCATGTACGCCGCGATCCGTCAGGCCAAGGCAAAGACTGGCACGGCCGAGGAACTCGCCCGCAGGATCAAGGAGGGCGCCATTCCGATCATCAGCGATGTCGAAGGTTTTATGGCCTATTACGTGGTCTACGCACCCGACGACACCGTGACCGCGATCAGCCTCTTCAACAATTTCGCAGGCGCGGAGGAGGCGAACAGGCGTGCGCTCGCCTGGATCGAACAAAATCTTGGCCCCCTGCTGGTTGGACCAGCCACCGCGATGGCCGGCCCGGTGATCGTGCATACGCTGGCATAGCCACGGGATAGGCGAATTGCCCGGCGTCTCCGCCTGCTTCGCGCACGCAGCTGTGCCAGACGCCGGAGCGCGGAATAATCTTAAAGGACGCCAAAGTACGCTCAGACCGTCGCCTGCTCCATCTGGAGTTCGGCCTTGAGGCTTGCGAGATCGCGATAGATCGAAGCCACAGCAAGAACGCGGCCCTGGCGCTTGTATTGCAGCAGGCAATCTTTCGCCGCGATGTCGCCGTCGACGGCAACCTCGTCCCATGTTTCGGCATGGCCGACATAATTGATCGGCACGTCGTAATGCTGGCTCCAGAAGAACGGCACGGCGTCGAATGCCTCTTTCTGCCCCAGCATATTGCGCGCGGCGGTCTGGCCCTGGCGTTCGGCCAGCACCCAATGCTCGACCCGGATATTCTCCCGGGAATGCGGATCAGGCCAGCGCGCGATATCGCCGGCGGCGTAAATTCCGGGAACGCTGGTTTCGAGATAAGCATTTACAGCGATGCCGCGATCGAGCGCAAGACCGGCCTTCTCCGCCAATGTGAGGCGCGGCCTCACGCCGACGCCGACTACCACAAGCTCGGCCTCCAGCACGCCGCCGCTCTTCAAGGTCGCGCGCTTGCCGTCGATCGCGACCACGGTGTCGCCGAGATGGAAGATGACGCCGTGCTCCTCATGCAGGGCGCGAATGAAGTCGCCCATTTCCGGACCCAGCACGCGTTCCATCGGCCGCGCTTCCAGTCCCACGACATGGACCTCGATGCCGCGTGCGCGCAACGACGCCGCGGCTTCCAGGCCGATGAAGCTCGCGCCGATCACAATGGCGCGGCGCGCGCGTTTTGCGGATTCGATGATCGCCCGGCAATCCGCGAGCGTGCGCAGCACGTGGACATGCGGCTGGTCGGCACCCGGGATCGGCAGGCGCACCGGCTCGGCACCCGTCGCCAGCAGCAGGCGGTCGTAGGAAATTGCCTCTCCGCCGCCAATCGTGACATGGCGTGCCTTGGCGTCGATCGAAGTGACGTCGGTATTGAGCCGCAGCTCGATCCCGGCTTCAGCGTAAAAACTGTCGGGACGCAGCGGCAGCCAGTCCTCCGGCGCGCTGCCGGCGAGATAGTCTTTCGACAGATTAGGCCGGTCCACGGGCGGCACAGTATCGTTGCTCAGCATCACGATGCTGCCGCGATATTCCTGCCCCCGCAGCATTTCCGCCGCGGCGAAGCCCGCGGCGCCGCCGCCGACAATCACGATTCTGCCGGGCGAATCGGCCGGCGCCTTGCCGCGCGGCTTCGGCTGCGGACGCTTTTGCCGCACGAAAATGCGGTTGCCGTCCTGCTCGACCTGCCAGACCGCGAGCGGATTGAGAGCTGGAGCGCGTGCCGCCTCTCCGGTGCGCAAATCGAAGCAGGCGTGATGCCAAGGGCAGCGGATGCTCTCGCCGACCACCAATCCCTCGGCCAGCGGCCCATGATAATGGCTGCAATGCGCGTCGATAGCGAAGATATCCGAACCCGAGCGGACCAGCAAAACGTCTTCGTCGCCGACGTGGCCGAGCAAGGTCTCGCCGGTGAATTCGGACAGCTCGACGCCCAACGTCAGATCCGGACCGGAAGGTGGGGCTTGTTCATCAGCCATGTTTTGCTCCCCTCGAGAGTTGAATAGCTTCTCGTTTGGCTAGATAACGATCGGAGCCTTCGCTCGCCAACTGATCGGCGGCAAAAGTTCCTTGATTGGACATTCCACGTTTACATTGGTTAGAAGGCGCGCCCTATTTGGCGTCAAGCTCGTCTTTCCCGATTTCGGAGAGCGTTCGCAACCGTGTTGTCGATGCTCTGACAATCAGCTCCGGCTGCAGGATGACCTTCTGTGCGGCCGCGCCGCGGTTGTCGATTTCCTTCAGCAGCAGCCTGGCGGCGCCGCGTCCCATTTCGCGATGCTCAATTCGGACGGTTGTCAGCGGCGGCGAGACCAGATCGACCAGCGGCATGTCGTTGTGCCCGACCACCGAAATATCATCGGGGCAACGCCGACCAAGCATCCGCATCGCATCGAATATTCCGAACGCGAGTAGATCGTTGGCCGCCACGATCGCGGTAATCCCCGCAGTGCCGGCAATAAGCGCGTGCGCCGGCGCGACGCCGGCCTCGCGCGTGAAACGCGAGGCTTCTTCGATGTGAACCGGCAGGCCGTGATGGGCCATTGCGCGTGAAAATCCATCGCGCCGCAACAATCCCGTCGAGGTGTTGAGCGGTCCCGACAAATGGCCGATAAGGCGATGGCCGTTGGACACCAGATGATCGACGGCAAGCCGCATGCCCAGTTCGTCGTCCGATACGATCGACGATACCCGATCGCGAAACTCGAAACGGTTGACGAGGACGACAGGCAGGCCGCGGTCGAGGCAATGTCCGACCACGTCGTCATCGCGCGACACTGTCGCCAGGATCAGCCCATCGACCCGCTGGTTGAGAAGATTGTCGACAAACGCGATTTGCTGCGAGGCGTCGTTGCCGGCATCGGCAACGATTGGCGCATAACCTTCGCTCGCCAGCGCTTCCGCGATGCCGCTGAGAATCGGCGCGAACACCGGATTGGCGATATCCGGCAACAGGACGCCGATCAGGTGCGATCGTCCGGTACGCAGGCTGGTTGCGACGCGGTTCGGCTGATAGCCGAGCGATTGCGCCAGATGCACGATCCGCTCGGCAACATCGTCGGCCACCAGGTGGCGCTTGTGCGGATCAAGCGCGCGGGACACTGTCGAGGTGTGCACGCCGGTGGCTGCCGCAATCTGCTTGAGCGTCGTGAGTCCTGCGCGATTCATGAGGTCTTTCTACAGCTTAGGTCGTCGTAGCGCCTTACTATGCCAGAGGGCTTGACTTTTTGCAATCGATTGCAATATAGACTGCAAACGTTTGCACAAAATGTCTCAAAGCGGAAAGATGTCTATGAGTGCACCATCCTCACGCCGCAGCGAGAGCCGCAGTTTCGGCAACATCATCGAGACCCAAGAGGATGTGACGCCCGCGGTTCTGGCGGCGATGGCGCAAACCCCGGACGAACGGCTCCGCGAGATCGCGGCAGCTTTTATCCGGCACATCCATGCCTTCGCGCGGGAGGTGAAGCTGACCGAAGACGAATACGACGTCGGCATCGATTTCCTGAACCGCATCGGCCAAGCGACCAGCGACCGGCACAATGAGGGCATTCTTTTCGCCGACGCCATCGGCCTCTCGACGCTCGTATGCCTTCTGAGCAACGGCAACGCCGGCGCCACCGAAACGGCGTCGGCGCTGCTTGGTCCATTCTGGCGAATGAACTCACCGAAGACCGAGAACGGCGGCTCGATTGTTCGTTCTCCGACGCCCGGGCCGGAGCTGTTCGTATCGGGCAAGGTGCTCGACGCGGCCGGCAAACCGATCGAAGCGGTGGAGGTCGATG
>WNFT01021167.1_pt1 | contig 12193 bp, 10 predicted proteins | sample 5400191 | NCBI WGS metagenome assembly WNFT01 (sample SAMN13153359, study PRJNA577476) | soil metagenome | isolation source: 80 cm saprolite under Madrone tree | place: USA:California | collected 2016-06-14
GCTGGCGCAAAACGGAACGGTTGTCGCGGGTGTGGTTTACAATCCCATCTACGATGAACTCTTCGCAGCGGCGCGCGGCCTAGGCGCAACGCTCAACGGCAGAAAAATCTCGGTATCCAAAATTGAAACTCTTTCCACCAGCCTGCTTTGCACCGGATTTCCCGTGCACAAGCGACGCGCCAATCCGAACATTCATTACTATTACGACTTCACGCTGCGTTCACACGGAGTACGCCGCGACGGTTCCGCCGCTTTGGACCTTGCCTGCGTGGCCGCCGGACGCTTCGACGGTTTTTGGGAGTTTGGGCTGCAGGCGTGGGACACAGCGGCGGGAGTTTTGTTGGTGCAGGAAGCCGGCGGCGCGGTCAGCGATTTTCACGGCCATCCTTATAAGCTTGGCGGGCCTGTGATTCTCGCAACCAATTCCTTGATTCATGAAGAAATGCGCGAAACCGCTCTTACCATTTCGCAGCGCGACCCAAGCGCTCCGCTGCAAGCTCCGGCGCAAGCTACTAAGGAATAGACATTTACGCCGCGCGCTGCGCTTGTAACCCGTTGCTTAGATCCATCATAAAAACGAAAGAGCGAGAAGCTTGTCGGCGAACGATGCGATCAGCCCGCGGTGCGCTAGTTTCTCGCTCCACGCCAGCGGGATCGCCGATTCTCCGTAAAACGCGCCAGCAAGCTGGCCGTGGATCGCACCTGTATTCTTGTTTTGAAGCTCCGTTCAGCGCTCTCAACCATGAGAGCGCCCATATACCTGCACCCGTCGATTGCAGCTGGCGCTCCATGAGTTGTGCGAGAGCTCTCGCCAGACTTTTCGATTGCGGTTTCCGGCGAATTAGAAAAGAAAAGTGGAATTGCCGCCAACCGCATGAGCGACCCGTTCCCGGCGGAATATTCGTCGGACGGTCCGGAATGAGGGCTGCGCGATGTTCTGAAGTTTGCGAGCGCCTTGCGAACAGTGTTCCCAATATCGAAGACCGTGCCATTGCTGCTCAAGTGAGCTTGGTCCGCCCAGCGAGTGTAACGCTCCAGTTGATCGATGAGGTCGAAGCGCCCCGTTTCAATTAAGCTCTCGGCCAAGCAGAGGGCCATCGAAGTGTCGTCGGTCCACTCACCTGGAGCAAGGTAGAATGGGTCCCCGCCAACCATATCGTCGATTTTCTTGAAGGAGCCCGGCGCGCGGAATTCCAGAGTGCCACCGAGCGCGTCGCCGGTCGCAAGGCCGAGTAAGGCACCACGATATCTGTCTCTAGGCTCGATCATTATTCAGTGGAAAGACGCGCGCTCTCATAAAATGCGCATCTCTTGAAAGTGTAGTGGCTCGACTTCCGGCAGGGTTCTGCCAGCCAGGGCCTACTTCGCGCCCCACTCTTTGTACAGCTTGAGAATCGTAGGCGCGATGGAGAGATTCCACGCAAAGATCGTCACCTCTTTGTATTTGTCCGGCACCACGTACTGATCGGCAGCGTCTTCCGCAGGTACGCCGGACTTGTACATTTTTTCGGCTTGCGCCGCGACGTCATCAAAGAGATCAGCCGATAGTTGCACAGCGTCGCGCCCGCCAACTTGACCGTGTCCAGGAATAAAGATGGTGTCCTTGTCGTACGACAAGAAAGTTTTTAGCGTGGAGCGCCAGCCCGAGACGGTGGCTTGCTCATCGAAAGTCACGGGATACAAATGGTTGAAGAGTAGATCGCCGGCGTAAACGACGTTTTGTTCAGGCACGCGAACGATCAGGTCCGTTCCCGAATGGCCTGGATGAGTTTCGACGATGGCGGTCAATCCGCCAAGGTCGAGCTTGACCGGAAGCTTTGCGGGATCGAGCGGACGATTCGGGAATGCGAGAATGCTGGAACTCGCGACGGCGAAAATATTCCCCATGGTTGTAACAAGTTCAGCAGCATGTTTGCGCGCCGCTTCAGTCTTGGCATTCTTCGTGCGGGCTTCCAGCGGCGCCAGGAATGCAGCTTGGTCCACTCCCTGCATCACGCCGTAACTGTCAAAAATCCTTTTCGAAACGCCAGCGTGGCCCCATAGCGAAATTCCATTGGCTCCATAAAATGAATTTCCAGAGGTGTGGTCGTAGTGATAGTGCGTATCCAGAGCGCCCATGATGGGCCCCTGGCTCAATGTGCGCAGCGTTTCATATTGAAAACCCGCTCCCGCGGGACTCACAAACCCTTCAAGAAGCAACGAGGCATCTTTGCCGATCAGAAACCCGCCATTGCATATCGTTTGCAGACCCTTTGATGGGTCGGAAATCGTGGCGTAAAGGCCTTCGCCGACTTTCCGAACCGACGCGAACCCTTTATCTACGATAGGAGTCCGCGCCACCCGTGAATCTTTCGCCTGCGATTCGGCGAGCGCCGGAAGCGGCAACAACTGGTACGCCGCCAAGAGTGCACTCCATTGCGTAGTCCGGCCCAGAAAATCGCGACGTGAAAATTGCGGCGAAGCGGACAAACTGGAAGAAACCATGAACCCCTCCCGAAGAAGAATTGCGAACTTTTTAACCTTTGCGTGGATGCCGAATACGACGCAGCATAACTTTAGTTTTCCGGGTCCTCGCGCCGCAAGCACTATACTGAATTACGACCCCAATTTGGCTGGCCAATTCATAAAACAGGTCCGAAGCCCCGTTTTGAAGCCAGTCCTGGAGATTGAGGAGAACTCTTGTGAAAAAGTTAGTGCTATGCGCGGCGGCAATATTATTTTGTGCCGTAATGGTAAGCGCTCAGGACGAGCAGCCAGTCAATCCGGAAATGCAAAGGCAGGAATTGGTAAATCTGGAGTTGGAGAACGCGCGGGCTATCAAGCTGCATAATGCAACCTTCTTCAAGGCTGCTTACTCGGAGGATTTTCACGGAGTGACGCGTTACGGAGAAACCGTGAACAAGCAGGGAATCGTTCGCGAACTGGAAACGATGAACCTGGAATTTGATTCCGTGGTGAGCAGCGACGCGCAGGTCAGAATGTTTCGCGACGCGGCATACGTCTTGAGCCTCAGATCTGAAGTAGGACATTCGAACGGGAAACGATTTTATAACCAGTTCCGCATTTTGCGGGTGTATGTGAATACGCCACGCGGCTGGCGAATCGTCTCGCAACTGGAGACCAAGCTGGCGACGGATGCAAACCGCTAGCGGGAACTGCTAGGCCGCGGTAGCTCGTGTGGCGTTAACTGCTGCACCGATCACCCCAAGGTCATCGTTGGTCGGAATTACTTCGAAGCGGCTGCCCTGCAGCGGACTCATCTTCACCATATCGTGAACCAACCGGTCGAGCGTACTCACATCAATCCAATTCACGTTCGGCCCAGTAAGGTAAAACGGTCCGGGGCCTTCCATGTGAATACTGGTGGCGGTGGCGGCGGCAAGCGCGCGATGACAGCGGGTGACAAATTCCACGCAACGCGTGTCGCCAGTTCTTGCGTTGGCAAAAACTTCTTCGGGCTCGAGATCGAGAAAGCGCAGCCGCATCGCTCGATATCCGAGAATGCCCTCCAGATGGCCGCGGCCTCCGCATCCACAAAAATTCTCTTTTGGGTCCAGCGTAACGACGGAGTGGCCGCCCTCCCACGCGCCTTGGCTCCAGGGAAATCGTCCGAAACCTACACCGTTGCCAAGTGTCCAAACACGATTGAGTTTGTGAAGCACGCCACGCGTTGAGGCAATGCCCGCAGCAGTAGCGTCGGCGTCATTGTAAATACGAACTGGAACCTGCATGCCGCTTGCCGCAAAGGCGCTTTCCACGGCTTCGCGCATATGAAAACCTTTGATTTGCTGGAGGTTCGGCGATTCCTCGACGATTCCTTCGCGAACAATGCCGGGAATCCCGACTCCGACAGCCGACAGAGAATTTCCGTCATTCAAGGACAGCACTAACTGCGCGATTTTCGCGGCAATGTGGTCTGCGGGCATCGAGAGCAGCGCGTCGCGCGAGTCTCCTACTTCCGGAAACACTTTGACCGTGCCCGCGATCTGGTTGTTCTCGACCAGCCCAGCGGCGATGTGTTCTGCGACCAGTACTCCTGCATTCCTGCCCATAATTGTCCGCCCGTCTACATCTTAGAAAGCTTGTTCAATCCGTTGAACGCGGCCGTCTTGTAGCACTCCGCGAGTGTCGGGTAGTTGAAAACTGTGTCCACAAAATATTCGACCGTACCCTTCAACGCAAATACCGCCTGGCCAATATGAAGTAATTCCGATGCGCCTTCGCCGATGATGTGCACGCCGAGGATCTCTTTCGTGTCCGGCTGAAAAATTAATTTGAGGCGGCCGGTGGTGTCGCCGCGGATTTGCCCCCGCGCAATTTCGCGGAAATAGGCGATGCCGACTTCATACGCGATGCCCGCGTCAGTGAGCTGCTCTTCCGTTTTACCGATAAATGAAATTTCCGGAATGGTGTAAATCCCGTAGGGATAATGCGCCGGGTCGGAGTGAATCGGCATGCCAAACGCGTTTGCGGCGGCGATGCGTCCCTGCTCCATCGACACTGAACCGAGACTGGGAAATCCGATAACGTCGCCAACCGCAAAAATGTGCGGCTGCTTGGTGCGATAGTCGGCATCGACAGCAATACGCCCACGCGAATCGGCGTCGAGACCGGCCGCGGCAAGATTCAATTCGTCGACATTTCCCTGGCGGCCCACGGCATAGAGCAGCCCTTCGCCGCCAATTTTCTTCTTGCTCTTGAGGTTGGCCACCACTCCGTTGTCGGGAGTTTCTTCGACGCTTTCCACTTCTTCGTTCAGCCGAAGTGTCACGCGACGGTCGCGCAAGTGATAACACAGGGCCTCGACCATCTCCGTATCGGCAAATTCCAGCAGGCGTGGGCGCTTCTCAATCAGCGTGACGCGAACGCCGAGCGTTGCGAACATGCAGGTATATTCCACGCCGATGACGCCGCCGCCGACCACGATCATCGTTTTCGGAATGGCTGGCATTTGCAGAATCTGGTCGCTATTGATGATGTTGCGGTTGTTGAAGGGAACCAGCGGCGAGATGGCTGGTTTGGTGCCCGTCGCTATAATAATTTTTTCCGCCTGGAAATCCGCCTGCCCGCGCACCCCGGAAACGCGTATGCCGTTGGGACCGGTGAAGCTGGCGAGTCCGCTCAGAACTTCAATCCCGTTACGCGAAAGCTGCGCGCGGGTGACGTCAATTTCGGTTTTGATGACGTGCTGCGCGCGAAAAGACAGATCAGCCATGGTGATATGGTCCTTCACGCGATAGTTAATGCCGTAAATGCTCTGGTAATAAAAACCGGAGAGATGCAGCACCGCTTCGCGCATCGTTTTGCTGGGGATGGTGCCGGTGTTGATTGCCGCACCGCCGATCACTTCCATTTTTTCTACCAGCGCAGCCTTCTTGCCGAATTTGGCCGCTTGAATCGCGGCGCGCTGGCCGGCGGGTCCTGATCCGATCACTATAATGTCGTACTTGTCCATTTTAGGCCTTGCGGCGGGCCGCCTCTATCCTCGCTAGGGCGGCGGCAAGTATACACCAGTCGCGAAACTACGCATGTGGGATTCGGCCACGCGCCTGGGAAACTTCTGGCTTGCAAAAATCTAATTACTCATTAGGCTAAGCGCGAGAGGTTTGCGTGACAATGGGCTCCCCTTCCGTGGAAACCAAGTTGGCGCAGTTCGGCGAAACACAGCGGCGCGATCCGTGGTGGGTGGAAATTCTGCCGGCAGTGATTTTGCTTGGCGGATTTGGCGTATATGCCACTCTGCGTGCGTTCGAAGGCGCGTATTATCACTGGGGTCCTTATCTCTCGCCTTTTTATTCGCCCTTGATCGATCCCGGACATCGTTGGTGGAAATTTTCCCCGGCCCTTTTGATTCTCGCAGGCCCGCTGGGGTTCCGTGCGACCTGCTACTACTATCGCAAAGCATATTACCGCGCGTTTTTTCTCGATCCCCCTGCCTGCGCAGTCAGCGAAAGCGGTAAGCGCAACTACAAGGGCGAAACTTCGTTTCCGTTCATTCTGCAAAACATCCATCGTTATTTTTTGTATTTCGCAATTCTGTTCATTTTGTTTTTGTGGCACGACGCCTACCAGGCCTTTTTCTTTATCGGGCGATTGCGCGTGCTGGAATTCGGAATCGGACTGGGCAGCCTGATTATGCTTGCCAATGTGGTGCTGCTCACGCTTTACACGTTTTCGTGTCACTCGTTGCGACATCTTGCGGGAGGCAAGCTGGACTGTTTTTCCTGTACTGCATTTGGCCCGGCGCAGCACAGCGCATGGAGCTGGATCACCAAATTGAATGAACGCCACATGCTCCTGGCATGGTCGAGCTTGATTTCCGTGGGATTTACGGACTTTTACATCCGCATGCTGGCTGCCGGAGTTTTCAAGGACATACGAATTCCGCGACACCATGCGCGGAGGAAAGTTCCTGAATAACTGGCGCATGGCGCAACTGCACGCACAGGAGGCGCCGGAGCGAGTGCGCGAACTTGAACAATGGGGCGCGCTGTTCGATCGCACCGATGACGGACAAATTCTGCAGCGCGCCTTCGGCGGACACACGTTCAAACGCCTCTGCCACGTTGGCGACCGCACCGGCCTCGAACTGATTCGAACGCTGCAAGACCGTGGTGTGCAGCAGGGCATCGACGTCTTTATGGAATGCACCATCACGAGACTGATCAAGGATGGCGATCGTATCGCTGGCGCGTTCGGATACTGGCGAGAACAGGGCCGCTTCGTAACTTTTAAAGCGAAGTCCATCGTCATCGCCACCGGCGGCATCGGCAAAGCCTGGAAAATTACTTCGAATTCGTGGGAATACACCGCCGACGGCATGGCGCTGGCCTACGAGGCCGGCGCCGAACTGCTGGACATGGAATTTGTGCAATTTCATCCCACGGGAATGGTTTGGCCGCCTGGCGTACAAGGAATTCTGGTGACCGAAGCAGTGCGCGGCGAAGGCGGCACACTCAAAAATAATCGCGGCGAGCGCTTCATGGAAAAATACGATCCGAAACGCATGGAACTCTCCACACGCGACGTGGTGGCTCGCGCGATCTACACCGAAGTGAAAGACGGCCGCGGCTCGATACACGGCGGCGCATATCTCGACATTTCGCATAAGCCCGCCGAATACGTGAAGAAAAAACTGCCCAGCATGTATCACCAGTTCAAGGAACTGGCCGACGTGGACATCACCACTGGACCGATGGAAGTCGGCCCGACCTGCCACTACATGATGGGCGGAATTCGCGTGGATGCGGAGACTACTCAGTCCACCGTGCCCGGTCTTTTTGCGGCGGGCGAAGCTGCCGCCGGGCTGCACGGTTCGAACCGTTTGGGCGGAAATTCTCTCTCGGACTTGCTGGTGTTCGGAAAGCGCGCCGGAAAAGCCGCAGCCGAACATGCAAAGTCCGTGCAAGCTGGTGCGATTGATGCCGCGCAATTACAGGATGCCGAGCGCGAAATGCTTGCACCGTTCGAACGAACCGACGGCGAATTCCCCTACGAAATTCATCGCGACCTGCAGGACTTTATGCAAAGTCTGGTTGGAATTTTCCGCACCGAAGAAGATTTGCAGAAAGCTCTTGGCGAACTGGAAAAATTGAAGCCGCGTTTGCAGCACATGAGGGCCGACGGCTCGCGCATGTTTAATCCCGGCTGGCACCTGACGCGCGATCTGCGTTCCATGGTGCTGATTTCGGAAGCCGTCACGCGCAGCGCGCTGGCTCGTCGCGAAAGCCGTGGCGCACACAGTCGCATCGACTATCCGAATTTCGACGACACCTGGGGCAAACAGAACAACATCATCGTGAAACGCGGCGGGCAAATGACGCTGCAACAGCGCCCAGTGTCCGAAATGCCCGCAGAGCTAAAAGAGATTTTGGCGGAGGACAAGTAATGCCAGACGCGACGTTGCTAGACAGCACAATGGACGAAGCGACTTTGCGCGTGTTTCGCGGCGGCCCGGACGGCGGCAAGACGGTAGACTACCAGGTGCCGGTTGCGCCGGGCATGGTTGTCCTCGACGCGCTGCACTCGATACAAAATCATCAATCGCCGGATCTTGCTGTGCGCTGGAATTGCAAAGCGGGCAAATGCGGATCGTGTTCCGCGGAAGTGAATGGCCGTCCTCGATTGACTTGCAAAACGCGTCTGGATTCACTGCCGCTGAACGAGCCGATCACTGTTTCCCCGTTGAAAGCATTTCCGCTAATCAAGGATTTGGTCACCGACGTTTCATGGAATTACAAAATCAACAAAAAGATTCCCGCGTTTCAACCGCGAGCAGGCGTTGAGTGGAAAATGTACCAGCGCGATGTCGATCGTGTGCAGGAATTCCGCAAATGTATCGAATGTTTTCTCTGCCAGGACGTTTGCCACGTGCTGCGCGATCACGCAAAACACGAAAGCTTTGGCGGACCGCGTTTTTTCGTTCGAACCGCGTGCCTGGAAATGCATCCGCTCGATGGCGTCTCGCGCACCAAACTCCTGAAAGACGAACTTGGCCTCGGCTTGTGCAACATTACGAAATGCTGCACGGAAGTTTGCCCGGAAGAAATTCACATCACCGACAACGCCATCATCCCGCTGAAGGAACGCGTCGTGGATGAGTATTACGACCCGGTAATGATGCTGGTGCGCAAGATTCGCGGCGCGTAATTTTCGCTAGACGAGAGGGGGTGCCATGAACTACCAACTAAAATCCATCTCCAAGGCAGGCATCGCCGAAGCCCTCGCCAAAGTCGAACTCTACCGCTACCTCAACGAGCCGGAAGAATCCGAATCCATCTGCCGCGATATTCTCGCCGTCGATCCGAATCAACAGTTAGCTCTGCGCCTCCTCGGTCTCTCCATCACCGATCAATTCAACGGCGGCGTTTCCGATCGTTGCCAGGAAGCCGAAGAATTATTCGCGCGCCTCACCGACCGCTACGAGCAGCTCTACTACAGAGGTCTTCTGCAAGAACGCCGAGCCAAAGCCCAGCTTCGCGCCGGACAACTACCCCATGCAGTTTTACCTTTGCTGGAGCGCGCCCTGCACTGCTTCGCCGAAGCCGAGAAAATTCGCCCTGCCGGAAACGACGACGCCATCCTCCGCTGGAACCGCTGCGTCCGCCTTCTGCAAACGCCGTCACTCGCCTGGGAAGAACAACTCGCCACCTTCGAAGCCGACGACGCTCCACCACGCTAATTCTCTGGGAATTTATAAAATACAAACGAGGATCAGACTTAAAGCAACTCTTCGAACTTTTCTACAGTCAAGTCCGCGTCCCGCATGATTCAGCACTTTCGGATGGAGCACCTTAGCCGCGTGAAAAGGCACGGTCCCCGGTTTCCCAGCACTATTTTTGTAAAATCATGTGACTGCCACTTTGCCTGGCGAGTGTGAAACCGAGTGTTTCTAGGACACCAACGATTGGGCGGGCCGTGACTCTCGGCAGCCGAGCCATCACACAGACACTTCCTCGGTCGAAAGACTTACTGTGACGTGGTCTGGAATTTCCTCGCCGTCAGCAACGCGGTCTTCAATGTCAAGTTTTATCGCGTCCTTGATGTTCTGTACGGCCTCTTCGTAACTGTCCCCTTGGCTGTAGCACCCCTGTAACGAGGGGCACTAAACAAAATATCAGTCGGCATCGGCCTCGACGACAACAGGCAAAATGAGCGGGCTCATGAACGAAGTATAAATCTTCAAAAGCCGAACACCAATTGAGTTTAGTCGAAGTTGTTGGATGGGCACGTTTGACGCTGCAATTCATGGGTGTTAGGCTGCCCGTTCGTTCACACGCACATGCGCGCCGTCGACCTCATCCGCAAAAAACGTGATTCGGGAGAACACTCCCGCGAAGAGATCGATTTCTTGATTTCCGGGTACACGCGCGGAGACATTCCCGATTATCAGATGTCGGCGTGGCTGATGGCGACGTGGATCCGTGGACTGAATGGAGCGGAAATCGCGGGTTTGACGGAAGCGATGCTTCATTCGGGTGAAGTCATCACCTTTCCAGAATTACCCGGGAAAAAAGTCGACAAACATTCGACCGGCGGCGTCGGCGACAAAACCTCGCTCATTTTGGCGCCGATCGTGGCCGCAGGCGGCGTGAACGTGCCGATGATCAGCGGCCGCGGCCTCGGCCACACTGGCGGCACCCTCGACAAGCTCGAAGCCATTCCCGGATTCAACACCGCACTCTCGCTGCAAGAATTTCGCGACGTGTTGGGCAAGTGTGGAATGGCGTTGATCGGGCAAACCGCGGAAATCGCGCCCGCCGACAAAAAAATCTACGCGCTGCGCGATGTCACTTCCACCGTCGAAAACATCGGCCTAATCTGCGCCTCTATCATGAGCAAAAAAATGGCCGAAGGAATCGACGCGTTGGTCCTGGACGTAAAAACCGGCTCCGGCGCCTTCATGCAAAAGGAAGAAGACTCCGTTCGGTTAGCGGAGTTGATGGTAGAGACCGCAAGACGCATGGGCAAGAAAGCGGTCGCGCTGATCACCGACATGGACCAGCCGCTGGGCCGCTTCGCCGGCCATTCGAACGAAGTGATCGAGTCCGTCGAAGTGCTGCGCGGCCGCGGCGCCGCGGATCTGCGCGAACTCTGCATCGAACTTTCCGCGTGGATGTTTCATCTGGCCGAACGCACAAAGTCGGTTGACGAAGGCCGCGCGCTCGCCGAAAAGCTGATCGCATCCGGCGAAGCGCTGGGAAAATTCAAGCAGGGAATTGCACTACAAGGCGGCGATGCACGCGTAGTGGACAACTGCGCGCTTCTGCCCTCGGCAAAAAATCGTAAAGAAATAAAAAGCCGTTCGAACGGCTATCTTTTCGCCACCAACTGCAGGCAATTCGGCGTCGCGCTAGCCATGTTGGGCGGTGGCCGCGAAAAGAAAGAAGACACCATCGATTTCGGCGTCGGCCTCGAATTTCACAAACGCATCGGCGATCCCGTCGCCGCAAATGAAACCCTGGTCACGATCCATTACAACTCCGATGCCAAACTCGCTGACGCCACTGCCCTCATCGAAAACGGTTTCGTCTTTTCCGTCCAGCCCGCCCTTCCCAAAAAGCTTGTGCGGCGGCTCGTCGGAGCATAGAGTTTCAGTTCTCACGGTTCTGCTTTCACTGATGTCAGTTGAGTTCGACAGAGTGCAGTCATTCAGAACGGCGCGAGGAATCTCTCTGTTCTTCGGGGCGCCGATCGAAGGGAGATTCCTCGTCGCTGCGCTCCTCGGAATGACGAGCGCAAGTCTTGAGAGAGTCATGTTAAGGAGCGTGCATGGCACGATTTACCGGAATTCTCGGAATGCTGGTGATTCTGGCGGGGGCCTACGCATTTTCCACCGACCGCAAAGCTATCAAACTGAAAACGGTCCTGTGGGGATTGGGCCTACAACTGTTGCTGGGATTTTTCGTCTTGCGTTCTGCGACCGGCACCAAACTCTTCGCCTTCCTCGGCAATGGCGCCAACAAACTGCTCAGCTTTTCTTACGCCGGTTCCGAATTCGTTTTTGGTGATATTGGTTTTCCCAAGGAACTCTCGCGCCTGGGATTCTCTTTTGCGTTTCAGGTTTTGCCGACAATTATTTTCATCGCCGCCTTTTTTGCAGTGCTTTATCACGTCGGCGTGATGCAACTCATCATTCGCGCCGCTGCCTGGCTAATGACCCGCATCATGGGCGCGAGCGGCGCCGAATCTCTCAACGTCGCCGCCAGCATTTTCATGGGACAAACCGAAGCGCCGCTTACCATTCGCCCTTTTATTCCCACGCTCACCAAATCCGAGTTGATGGTAGTCATGACCAGCGGCATGGCGCACATTTCCGGCGGAATGATGGCCGGCTACATACAAGTCGGCGGCGCCGATCCAAAAAACCTGCTCACCGCGGTGATCATGACCGCTCCCGGCACTTTGCTGATGGCCAAAATGCTGGTTCCTGAAACCGAACAACCGCTCACCGCCGGACGCGTCGAAATGCCGCAAATGGAAAAAGAGGCGAATCTCCTCGGCGCCATCGCGCGTGGCACTGTGGACGGTCTGCAACTCGCGCTCAATGTCGGCGCCATGCTAATCACATTTATCGCGCTGCTCGCCTTGCTTAACGCCATGATGGGAGGCATTCACAATTGGCCGCACATGGCCTGGTTTCCGGAAAGCCTGCAGACCATCTTCGGCTGGGTTTTCGCTCCGGTCGCATGGC
>WNFT01004479.1_pt1 | contig 12187 bp, 10 predicted proteins | sample 5400191 | NCBI WGS metagenome assembly WNFT01 (sample SAMN13153359, study PRJNA577476) | soil metagenome | isolation source: 80 cm saprolite under Madrone tree | place: USA:California | collected 2016-06-14
CGCGCGTCGCCTTCGCCGCGCGGGTAGAGCCGCTCGGCCCCGAGCGCGGCGAGCCGCTCGTCGATGAGCCGGGGCACCGCCTGGAACGTGGAGGCCCAGTCCCGGTTGCCGCAGCCCCACACCGTGTAGCGCACGCCCGCGAGCGAGACGGTATCCGGCTCGGCCGCGCGCAGCCATTCGCAGAAGCGGACCGCGTTGTCGGGCGGCGTGCCGTTGTAGGACGCCGACGCGATGACCACCGCGCCCTCGCCGGGCAGGCGACCGACATAGTCGTCGAGCGGAGCCACCGTGACCGCGAAGCCGCCCGCCTCGCCCGATTCCGCCACCCGGCGCGCGACCTCCTCGGCGGTGCCCAGGTTGGAGCCGTAGAGCACGAGGAGAGGCGTGCCGTGCCGCGGACCCGTCGATGCCAGGATCGGCGCCGCCGCGGCGACCGTCGCGCGGACCGCCGGACGCCCGGGCGGGTGGCTCCGGTCGCGATCGGGTCGCCGCCGCACCCGGATGCGGAAGCCGTCCGGCTTGACGGTCAGCGTTTCCTTGAGGGCCAGCCGGTAGCGGGTGTGGTCGACCAGCTGGAAGCGCTGCAGGATCATGCCGAGCACGAGCGTCGCCTCGACGAGGGCGAACTGGCGGCCGATGCAGGCCCGCTGGCCGTTGCCGAAGGGCTTGTAGGCGTTGGCCGGACGCCCCGGCTCGGCCTCGCGCGAGAAGTTGTCCGGATCGAAGACCTCGGCGCGCTCCCCCCACACCGCGGGATCGCGGTGGAGCATGGGCGTGAGCACCACGATCTGGTACGGCTTCTTCATCCGGTACGTCCCGCCGATCGTGGTGTCCTCGTAGGGCGAGAGGGCGAAGACCGGCGCGGTGGGCCAGAGGCGCAGCGACTCCTTCAGCACCTGGCCGAGGTAGGTCAGCTGGTTGACCTGGGCGTAGGTCGGCGGCACCGAGGGGTCGGACCCGAGGACCCGGTCCACCTCCTCGTGGGCACGGGCGAGCACCTCCGGATTCTGGAGCAGGAAGTAGGTGGCGAAGGACAGGAGGCCGCTCGTCGTCTCGTGCCCCGCGATCAGGAAGGTGATCACCTGGTAGCGGATGTTGAGATCCTCGAGCCGCTCGCCGCTCTTCCGATCCACGCCGGAGAGCATGCAGCTCAGGAGATCCGGCTTCGAGGCGTCATCCCGGCGTTCCTGCCGGCGCTCCTGGATGATCCGGTCCACCATCTCGTTCATGTAGCGGATGTCGGCCTTGAGCTGGCGCTCCCGATCCTTCTTGATCAGGCTCTCGAGCGGCAGGCCCCGCGTCTCCATCGAGGCCCCGAGGGCCCCGATCATCGCCCCCACGAACGGGTGGTTGGCGTCGCGGTAGAACGAGTTGAAGCGGTAGCCGAACCCGCAGAGCCCGATGGTGTCGAGGGTGAGCGACGTCATGTCGTGGGTGACGTCGATCTCGTCGTCGACGTTGAGCCGCTCCCACTTGAGCACCAGCTGCTGGGCGATGTCGACCATCATCGGGTGATAGCCCTGCATGGCGCGCGACCCGAAGTTGGGCAGGAGGATGTTGTGGGCCCGCGACCAGTTCGGCTCCTGGGTGTAGGCGGTGAAGAGGCCGTCGCCCGCGAAGGCACGGAGCCGGCGCAGGGCGCCCTTGACGCTCTTGTCGAAGCGCGTCTCGTCGCACAGCTCGTCGACCAGGGAGAAGCCCGAGACCACCACGAGCGGCTTGCCCATCATGTCGAGCCAGTAGATGGGCCCGTACTGGCGCGCGAGCGTCATCATGTCCTGGATCGGGGTGCTGATCCGGAGCGAGAGCAGGTTGCCCAGGACGAGCGTGCGCGGGGGATGCGGGATCGGGTCGAGGAGGTTCTTCTGGACCATCGACGCTAGTCGTCGTGATCGGTCAGGCCGGTGACGTCGTAACCCATCACCACGAGGTCGCGGGTGCGGCCCGTGTGATCGACCACGAAGTCCTGCAGCAGCGCCTCCGGCCGGAAGCCGAGCCGCTCGAAGGTGACCATGGCCCCCTTCTGGTCCGGCGTCATCTGGGCCACGATCTTGCGGAGGCCACGACCGCGGGCCAGCCCGAAGATCTCGCCGGCGAGGGCCCGGCCCAAGCCCTGGGAGCGGAAGCGCAGCGCGACCTGGGTCCGGATCTCGCCCAGGTGCCGCTGCCAGGCGACCCGGTTCTGCACCAGGGCCGCGTAGCCCGCGATCTCCCCGCCCGCCTCCGCGAGGACAGTGGTGGTGAGCCCGGCCTCGAGGTTGCGCATCCAGTGCGCGACCGCGTCGGGATCGGTGATGTCCATGCGCAGGAAGAGCAGGTCGTCCTCCGGCAGGCTGCGCGCGAACGCGGCGATCGGTGCGGCGTCCGCCGGGGTCATCAGGCGCAGCACGATCGGCGTGCCGTCCTTGAGCTGAACGGTGCGCGGGAGGGCTCGAGCGGGAGACGTCGGTGCGTCACTCATGGGGAGACGTAGTATAGAGGCCATGGACGTCCTGGTCGAGACCCGCCGGGGCCGTGTGCGCGGCCTGGCCGAGGAAGGCCTCGCGGTATTCCGCGGGATCCCCTACGCCCGCCCGCCGGTCGGGCCGCATCGCTTCGGGCCACCCGAGCCGCCCGAGGCGTGGACCGGCACGCACGACGCCACGCGCTTCGGGCCGTCGGCCCCGCAGAACGGCGCGCTCATCGGGCCCATCATGAGCCTCGGCATCGGCCGTACCAGCGAGGACTGCCTCTATCTGAACGTCTGGACGCCCGCGGCCGGGAGCCGGCGACGGCCGGTCCTGGTGTGGATCCACGGCGGAGCCTTCCTGCTGGGCTCGGGCTCCCAGATGCTCTATGACGGCGCGACCCTGGCCCGGCGGGGGGACGTGGTGGTCGTCACCATCAACTACCGGCTCGGCGCCTTCGGCTTCCTTCGCCTGCGCGACCGCTTCGGCCAGCGGCTCCCCGCCACCGGCAACGAGGGCCTCCTCGACCAGGTGGCCGCGCTCACCTGGGTACGCGACGAGATCGAGGCCTTCGGCGGCGACCCCGACCAGGTCACGATCTTCGGCGAGTCGGCCGGCGCCATGAGCTGCGCCACCCTCCTTGGCCTCCCGCGCGCCCACGGGCTCTTCCACCGCGCGATCCTCCAGTCCGGCGGCGCCAACTTCGTGTGGCCCCGCGAGATCGCCACCGAGCTCTCCGACCATGTGCTCGACGAGCTGGGAGTCGCCTCGCCGGAGGCCCTGCAGGGTCTGGGCGCCGATCGGATCCTCGAGGTCCAGCGCCGGTTCTTCGGGGACCTGCTCCTCGGCGAGGACCACGTGCTGGGCGGCCTCTCCGCCACCGGGCAGCGCGTGGCGGGCGCGATGTTCCTCGGCCTGTCCCTCGCGCAGCGACGGTTCGGCCGCCTCACCGCACCCCTCGCCCGCGGGCTCGTCGATGTCCTCAAGCGCCGGGGCCGTCGTCTCCCTGCGGGACGGTCGGACGCGATGGCGCCGCTGCGACGGCTGCGCACCCAGGGCCTCCCCTTCCAGCCGGTGGTGGACGGCGAGGTGCTCCCCGGCCACCCGCTCGCCGCCATCGGGGCGGGCGCGGCCCGCCACGTCCCGCTGCTGATCGGCACCAACCTCGACGAGTCGAAGCTCTTCGCGCCGCTCGATCCGGAGGCCGCGACCCTCGACGAGGCGGGCCTGGTGGCCCGCTGCGAGGAGGCCATCGCGGCTGGGCAGGTCGGCGTCCGGGGAGCCGGGAGGCGCGCGGTCGAGGTCTACCGCGCGGCGCGGGCGGCGCGCGGCGAGCGCGTCGAGCCGGGAGAGCTGTGGTTTGCGATCGAGACCGACCGGACCATGCGCCATCCCGCGATGAGCCTGGCCGCGCGGCAGGCCGCGCATCAGCCGCAGACCTACGCCTACCTGTTTACCTGGCCCTCGCCGGTGCTGGGCGGCATGCTCGGCTCCTGCCACGCCCTGGATCTGCCCTTCGTCTTCGGCACCCTCGAGCATCGGCTGCTCCGCCCGCTCGTCGGCCGGGGCCCGGAGGCGCTGGCTCTCGCCGCGCGCGTCCAGGACTCCTGGATCGCCTTCGCGCGCACCGGACGGCCCGAGCATGGAGGCGTCCCCGACTGGCCGTCCTACGACGGCGCGCACCGCCGCACCATGATCCTGGATCGGCAATGCCGGGTGGAGAATGCGCCGCGCGAGGCGGAGCGCGCCTTCTGGGAGTCGGTGGATCGGGCCGTGGGGCGTCATCCGGGCTAGCGCCCGGATCGCCGCTCAGGCCGCGGACTGGCCGCCGTCGAGGAAGAGGGTCTGCCCGGTCATGAAGTCGGAGGCGGCGGAGGCCAGGTAGACCACCAGCGGCCCGATCTCCTCGAGCCGTCCGGTACGGCGCGCCGGCACGTCGCGGAGGAGCCGCTCGCTGACGCGCGGATCGCCGAAGGCCTCCGCATTCATGTCGGTGACGAACCAGCCGGGCGCGACCGCGTTGACCTGGATGGAGTGACGGGCCCACTCCGCGGCCAGGGCCCGCGTGAACCCCATCACCCCGCTCTTGGACGCGGCGTAGGCGCTGTAGCCGGGCAGCCCCACCTGTCCCAGCACCGAGGCCACGTTGACGATCTTGCCGGACTTCTGGGCGATGAGGTGGGCGGCGGCGGCGCGGCAGCCGTTGAACACCCCGACCAGGTTGACGTCGAGGGTGGCGCGGAAGTCCTCGGGCGACATCTGCGCGACGGGGGCCACGCGCGCAATCCCCGAGTTGTTCACCACGACGTGGAGGCCGCCCAGCTCGCCGACCGTGCGCGCCACCAGCCCCTCCACCTGCGCGTAGACGCTCACGTCGGTGGCGATCGCGAGGGCGCGGCGGCCGGTGGCCCGGACGAGGCGCGCGGTCTCATCGAGGTCGGGCTGGGAGCGCGCGGCGAGCGCCACGTCGGCACCCGCCTCCGCGAGCGCCACCGCCATCGCGCGCCCGAGGCCGCGGCTGGCGCCGGTGACGATGGCGACGCGGCCGTCGAGGCGCATCGCCGCGAGGGCCCCGCTATCGGTAGAGGGAATCGAGCAGCTCCCGGTGCTTGTCGGTGATGACCCGGCGCTTGACCTTCAGCGTCGGGGTCAGGAGCCCGTTCTCGACCGTGAAGTCGCCGGGCAGGATCATGAACTTCTTGACCTTCGCGTAGGACTGCAGCTCCCCGTTCCGCTCCTCCACGATGCGCGACACGCGCGCCACCACCTTCGGGTTCTTGGCGAGCGAGGAGGGTTCGGTATCGAGGATGCCTTGCTCCCGGGCATACTTGGCGAGCTCCTCCGGGTTCAGGGTGATGAGAGCCACCGGGTAGGGCCGCTTGTCCCCGTAGACCATCGCCTGACTGATGAACGGATCGCCTTTGAGCAGGTTCTCGACGTTCTGGGGCGCGATGTTCATCCCGCCCGCGGTGACGATGAGATCCTTCTTGCGGTCGGTGATGAACAGGAACCCCTCCTCGTCGATCCGCCCGATGTCTCCGGTCGCGAACCAGCCGTCGGCCAGGAACACCTCCGCGGTCGCCTCCGGCTTCTTGAAGTAGCCTTTGGCGATGTTGGGCCCGCGCCCCATGATCTCCCCGTCGGGCGCGATCTTGACCTCGATGCCTGGCTGCGCCTGCCCGACCGATCCGAACTTGAAGTGCTCCATCCGGTTGAACGTGAGAGAGGGACAGGTCTCGGTGAGGCCGTAGCCTTCCAGGATGAGGATGCCCGCCGCGTGGAAGAACTCGGCGATCTCCTTGGACAGCGGGGCGCCGCCCGAGACCGCGAAGCGCAGACGCCCGCCGAGGGCCTCGTGCAGCTTGCCGAACACGAGCGCGTGGGCGATGCGGTGCTTGAAGCCCAGCCGGGCCGGGACGGGCCGGCGGGCCTGCTGGAGCTTCGACACCTCCCGCCCCACCCCGACCGCCCAGTTGAAGATCTTGCGCTTGACCGGCGAGCCCGCCTCCGCCTTGGCGAGGACGCCCGCATAGACCTTCTCGAACACGCGGGGCACGCTGCAGATGAAGTGCGGCTTCACCTCGGGCAGGTTCTCGCGGAGCTTGTCGATGCTCTCGGCGAACGCGGTGGTGAGGCCCCGGTGCACGCCGATGAACGACTCGAGCCGCGCGAAGGAGTGCGCGAGCGGCAGGAAGAGCAGGTGGGTGTCGCCGTCCTGGATCCCCGACATCTTGGCCGCGGACCCGAGCGTGCCCAGGTGGTTGCCGTGGGTCTGGACCACGCCCTTAGGCGGGCCGGTGGTGCCCGACGTGTACACGATGGTGGCGATGTCTTCCGGCCCGACCGCGGCCACCCGGCTCGCCAGCTCCCCGCGGAGCCGCTCGAGGTTGTCCCGTCCGAGGCGCCGCAGCCCATCCCAGGTCATGACCCGGGCCGAGGACTCGCCCTGGTGGCCCTGCATCACCACGATCTGCTCGAGCCCTTCCATCTTGCCCTGCACCTCGAGGACCTTGGCGAGCTGCGCCGGATCCTCGACGAACAGGGTCTTCACCCCCGCGTCGTTGACGATGTACTGGATGAGGTCCGGGGGGTAGCTCGGATAGATCGGAATGGTGCGACAGCCCGCGGAGAAGGCCGCGAAGTCGGCCTGCACCCATTCGGCGCGACTCGCGGACAGGATGCCGATCGCCTCGTCCTTGCGGCGGCCGAGGGCGAGCAGGCCGGTGGCCAGCTCGCGCACGATCTCCCCGACCTCGCGCCAAGGACGGGTGCGCCACGCGCCGCCCTCCTTCCACTGCTGGGCCGGCCGGTCGCCGTCGGTTTCGACCCGATGCCAGAACATGCTCGCCAGCGTCACGTGGGCCATGGTTCCCTCCTCACGCCTGTGTGCGGAGCTCTTTGCGCAGGATCTTGCCGATCGGGCTCTTGGGCAGCGAGTCCACGAAGCGGATCTCCTTCGGGCACTTGAAGCGGGCCAGGCGGCCCTCGCAGAACGCGCCGATCTCCGCGGCGGTCGCCCGCTCGCCGCTCCGGAGCACGACGAACGCGAGCACGCCCTCCCCCATCAGCTCATCCTTCATGCCGACCACCGCGGCCTCGGCCACCTTGGGGTGGGCGTAGAGGACCTCTTCGACCTCGCGCGGGTAGATGTTGAATCCGCCGCGGATGATCAGGTCCTTCTTGCGCTCGACGATGAAGAGGAAGCCGTCCTCGTCGAGCCGGCCCATGTCCCCGGTATGCAGCCACCCGGCCCTCACCGTCCGCGCCGTCTCCTCCGGGTTGCGGTAGTAGCCGACCATGACGCTCCGCCCGCGGACGCAGACCTCGCCCACCTCGCCCGCGGGGAGCCCGCGGTCAAGATCGTCCAGGATCGAGACCTCGACCCCGGGAATCGCGCGACCCACCGAGCCCACCTTGCGCGGGCCGCTCAGCCGGTGCGCCGACACCACCGGGGAGGCCTCGGTCAGGCCGTAGCCCTCCAGGATCTTGCCCCCGAACTTCCGCTCGAAGGGCTCCACGATCTCGGTGGGGAGCGGGGCCGCGCCCGAGCCCCACGCCCGCATCGAGCGGGTGTCGAAGCGGTCGGCCTCCGGGTAGTTCAGCAGGTAGATCAGCATGGTGGGCACCGCCGACATCGAGACCGCCCGGAACTCCTGGATGGTCTGCAGCACCGCCTCCGGGTGGAACCAGCGGAGCAGCGCTGCCCGCGAGCCCAGGATGTGGCCGGCGTTCATCACGGTGAGGCCATAGGAGTGCGAGAGCGGCAGGACCGCCACCGCCCAGTCGTCCCGTCCGAGCTCGTTCAGCGAGGCGGCCGAGCGCGCGTTGGACTCGAGGTTGTCGTGGGAGAGGGCTACGCCCTTGGGGAGGCCGGTGGTTCCCGAGGTGTAGAGGATCACCGCCAGGTCATCGGGGCGCCGCTCCACGGTCGGGAAAGTGTCCGGCTCCCCCGCGGCTTCCGCGGTGAGCGAGCGCGTCGGGCCGTCGCCGCCGCCGTCCACCAGCAGGACGTGGTGCAGCGTGGACAGGACGCCGATCTGCGCCTCGACCTTCCCGAGCATGTCGGCAGACGTGATCACCACCTTCGCCTCGGAGTCGGCCACGATGTGGGCGACTTCCCGCTCGCCGAGCAGGAAGATCACCGGAACGATGACCCCGCCACACTTGAGGATGCCGCCGTAGCTCTGGATCACCTCGGGGCAATTCGGAAGCATCACGACCACGCGATCCCCGGGGCCCACGCCCAGGCGCCGCAGGGCGTGGGCCAGCCGAGCGGCCGCCCGCGCCTGCTCGAGATTGGTGTACCGGCGCCCCTCGAACGCCAGCGCGACGTACTCGCCGTACTTGTCGAGGCTCTCGTCCGCGAGGCGAGTGAGGGACATGGATCGGTCACCAGTTCGTGATGAGTTTCAAGAGGTTACCCGTATAGCACGGCCGTCGTAACGCGACGCGATAAAACGCTTGACGCTCATAGCGCACCGCGTTATCCTCGGCGGTGCGTGGTCGAAACGACACCAAGGAGCCAAACGATGACCAATCCCCATCCCCTGCATGTGAACGAGCTGATGGCCGAGCTGACCGGACGCACCGTCGAGGCATTCTCGCTGTGGGCCGACGCAAACCAGAAGGTTCTCCGAGAGCTCGTGGATCTTTCCGCCGGCACGGCACGGGAGGGGGCGCGCCTCTACGCCGAGATCCAGTCCTCCGCGCTCGAGGCGGTCAAGGAGGGGCAGGCCTATCTGCTCCGCCGACAGGACGCGATGCAGGATGCGCCACGCGATCTGCTCGGGGCCTACCGGACGGGTGCGCTGGAATCGGCGGAAAGCGCGCAGAAGACGTTCCAGCTCCTCGAGGGTACCGCACAGGCCATGACCCGGTCCGCGGAGCGGCTGCAGGTCACCGCCGAGCACGCCGGTCAGGAGATCCAAGCCACGGTCACGCAGCTCGCCGGCAAGGTGCAGTCGCTCTACACCCCGCTCGCCTGAATGATCTGACGGGGGCGGACGCAGGACCGACGCGGGCCGGGTCGCACGACCCGACTCGCGTCGCTACTTCTCGCGCTTCTTCTCGAGCCGCTCTTCGAGCGCGCGCAGCTGCTCGCGTAGCACCGAGACCTCCTCGCGGAGGACGTCGGCCTCGGCGGTGTCGGCGCGCTTCTCCGGCTTGACCGGTTCGGCGCCGGGCGATGCGACGCTCGGCCACCCGGCGCGGGAAGCCCAGTCCCGCAGCACGCGGTCGGCCTCGCGCTGACTCGTCATGAGCCCCTCGAGACTGGAGCGGAGCGACTTCTGCACGAAGTCCTGCCAGGCCTCTCCATGCTTGATGAGCTGGTGCAGGAACCCGGTGGGCAGCGTCGCGCGGTGGTTCCGTTCGTTCTCGAGGATGATCTGCGCGAGGGTGACCGACGTGAGATCCTCGCCCGTCGAGACGTCCACGACCGAGATCTCGCGCCCGGCCCGGATCAGCTCCTCGAGCTCCTCCAGCGTGACGTAGCGGCTCTCCTGCGTATCGTAGAGCTTGCGATTGGAGTAGCGCTTGATGACGTACGCCATGATCGATGTCAGTCTAGCACCGCGGTCCGAGGCGCGCTACTTCGAGCGCGGGCGTGCGGACGCGGCGGTGAGCGCGGAGAGACCCAGCATGCCCACGATGGTGGCGCCCTGGGCCATCCACGCGAGCGGCTGAAGCGTCCAGAGCGCGAGCGCACCCATGGGCGCGGTCGATCGCGCGTAGTCGATCGGCGTCCGCGACGGCATCACCACCGCCTCGCCGGTGAGCACGTCCTCGGCCCGCTGGTTGGTGCACACGGTGCGCAGGCGGATCCGGTTTCTCTCCCGGTTGACGTCGATCACCTCGACGCGGGCCGAGATCGAATCGCCCGCCTTCACCGGCTTGAGGAACTTGAGGTCCTGGGAGAGGTAGATGGCGCCGGGCCCCGGCAGCCGCGTGCCGATCACCGCCGAGACGAGTCCGGCGGTCCAGATCCCGGGCGCGATCGGCTCCTTGAACACCGTCTCCGCCGCGTACGCCCGGTCCGAGTGCACCGGGTTGTAGTCGCCGACCGCGTCCACGAACGAGGCGATGTCGCCGTCGGTGACGCGGCGGGTGATCCGGGCGCTGTCGCCCACCGCGATGGCGTCGATCGTCATGCCGATCATGCGCGCTCCGGTCGCCCGGCGGCGTCGGTGGGCCGGCGGAGCGCGCGGTCCAGCTTGTCCTCGAGGGCGTCGATCTTCTCCTCGACCTGGGCCAGGTGGCGGGCCAGCGCCACGACCTGGGCGCGTGACGGCAGGCCGAGCCCGGCGACCGAGGCGTCGATCTGCTGCTCGGCCGCCTTCTTGACGGGGCCGGAGACGTTCAGGAAGCCCTCGAGCTGCTTGCCCATCATCTGTGCGAAGGTATCGGTGCCCATCGCCTGCTCCAGCACCCGCGACCACGCCGCGATCCACTGGTCGAGGAACTGCTTCCACTGGGCCATCAGATCGGGCGACGGCGCGGTCCCCTGCGTCATCACCTTCGACCACGCGGCCATGCCCTGGTCCATGAAGGGCCGCCAGAAGGCTTGGGGATCCATCGAGGGTGTCCCGGCCGCCGGCCCTTGCCCCATCATCCGGAGCCAGGCCTGCGTGCCGTCCTCGACCTGGCGCTTCCACATGTCGAGCAGTTGCTGGCTGGTATTGTCGGCCATGACGTCCCTCCCCCGGCCCGCGGCTAGGACCGCGCGGCCAGCCATGACGCCACCTTCGGCCAGCAATGCACCGAGGCGCCGCGTCCGGCGATCAGCGAGATGTGTCCTCCCGGCAACTCCACGTACTCCTTGTCGCGCGTGCTCACGATGTCGATGAGCGGCTTCACGCAGGCGGGGGGAGCGATGTTGTCCTCCCTGGCCCCCACCGCGAGCACCGGGCAGCGGATCTCGCGCAGGTCCACGCGGCGGCCCGCCATCGTCAGCTCGCCCTTGATGAGCTGGTTCTGCTGGTAGAAGTCCTTGACCCAGTGGCGGAAGAACTCCCCCGGGAATGGCAGGTACTCGTTGGCCCACTTGTTGAGCGCGTTGAAGCCCGCCACGTAGTCGGGGTTCCAGAGGTTCCACCAGAGGTTCAGATTGGTGTTGAGGTCCATGGTGGGCTTGAGCAGCTTGAAGCCCATCTTGACCATATCGGCCGGGATGCTGCCCAGGGTGTCGACGTACTTGTCCACGTCGAAGACGCGCGGGTCGAGCCACTTCCCGAACAGGCCCACGTGGGCGAAGTCGATGGGACCCGCCATGTCGACGTAGTTCTTGAGCGGGAACTCCGGATGGGTGGCCACGAAGCTCGCGGAGAGCGGGGCGCCCATGCAGTAGCCCAGCACCGACATCTCGGAGGCGCCGGAGGCCTCGAGGGCCTTGCCGGCGAGCCGCGGGAGGATCTTGGTGACCGCGTCCTCGACGGTGAGGCCGTTGTCTTCCTCGCCGAACACGCCCCAGTCCACCAGGAAGAAGTCGAAGCCCTGCCCGGTCATGTACTCGATGAACGAGCCCTTGGGCATGAGATCGAAGATGTAGGGCCGGCTGATCCCGAGATTGGGCACGAAGAGCAGGGGGGTGCGCACCGTGCGCTTCGACTCGTACCGCCAGAGGCGCGACTTGTTGGTGCGGTAGATCAGCTGCCGCGGGGTGGGCCCAACCTCGGGCTCCTTGGGGTTCATCACCATCTCGCTCCAGTGCTTCATGCGGAGGAGATTACGGCTGGCCTCCTCCCGCATCCGCGCCAGCACCTCCGGCGACATCGCCGGCATCTCTCCCATCATCGTGAAGAGCTCGTCTTTCATGGCTCCTATCCTACACCCGGCGTGACGCTTCGCGTCAGTCATCTCCGCCGCGCCCCGACCCCGCCCTCGCGGGGCAGCGGGGCCGGGCGGACGCGGCCACGAGACGGGCTAGACCTGGAAGAGGCTCCCCACCTTCATGGCGAGGCCCATGTCGCCCTTCAGCTTGAGCTTGCCCGACATGAAGGCCATCTGCCCGGAGAGCTTGCCGCCGGTCATGTCGAGCCAGTCCTGCGACGACATGGTGAGGGTGAGGTTCGGGCTGGTCGCGGCGCCCTGGGTCACGTTGCAGGCGCCGTCCTTGATGACCGCGTTCCAGGTCCCGCCCTGATCCCCCGTGATGTCGTACTGGATGGTGGCGTTCACCCCCGCGGCCTTGTCGGCGCGGAACCGGGATGCCATGTTGTCGAAGGTCTCCTTCACTGTCGGCA
>WNFT01008970.1_pt1 | contig 12187 bp, 17 predicted proteins | sample 5400191 | NCBI WGS metagenome assembly WNFT01 (sample SAMN13153359, study PRJNA577476) | soil metagenome | isolation source: 80 cm saprolite under Madrone tree | place: USA:California | collected 2016-06-14
CATGCAACACTCTCCCGAAAAGGATCGTTCGTGCCGGTGATACAAGCGCTTTTTCGTTGTGTCGCGAGTTCGGTTAGAGCATCGTTAAACCGTGCAGCGGTGGAAACCGCTCTGGCTAAGTGGTGATGGGAAGAGGGGGCGTCCCTCTTCGGTTGCTCCATCTGGAGCCTCCGAAGGCGATGCTGTCCAGACACAAGGGGAATAGTCATGATGAAGATTGTACTCGCAACGGCTGCGTCCTTGGCTATGCTGAGCGCTGCCGCCGCCGCCGATCTGCCGCGCAAAGAGCCGCCGCCTCCGGCGCCGGCTCCCGTTGGCAAGTATCCAGGCAAGTATCCGACAGGGTATGTCGGCAAGTTTCCCGGCAAATACCCGACGCCGGCGCCCGTATACACCAAGGGCTAGCAATAATGTCATCAAAGGGGGTACTCGCGCAAAATTGTCGCGAGCACCCCCTGCGACATTCTCTCCAAACAGCGCTAAGCGCCAGCCGCTTGAGCCATTGCTTGAGCCATTGCTGAAGTGGAATGATGATTAGGGAGCCGACAATGCGTGATCCTCGGACAACAGCGCGCGCCCTCGTCTTGGGCGTGTGTGCAGCCGCGATCGCCGCGGGAATGCAACTTCAGCCTGTCAGTGCGCAGGACGCACCTGCCAGGGCGGCTAGCGCCAACCCGCAGACGACGGGCAGAGCAATCTATTACGTCGATTTCCGCGCGCGGACCGCGGCCAGCTACGGCCATGCTTTCGTGTGGTATGGACGCGCCGATCAGAAGCAGATCGAAGTCGCGGGCCTCCATCCCGCGACCGAGAGCGTCATCCCGTACGTTCTGGGGCACGTTCTGCCGGTCCCGTCCGAAACCGGCAAGAGCTACGGCGACCTTGACGAGGGCTATGTGACCGCGAGCTATCGCGTCTACATGACCGAGGCCGAGGCCAAGCGGGTATTCGTTTACATCAGGCACCTACAGGCGACTTCGCCCCTGTGGAATGCCGCTACGTACAATTGTATAGCCTTCATCCAAGACATTGCGCGATACATGGGCTTGAAAGTTCCCGGAAACCACCTGTTGTACCCGGAGGACTGGGTCAACAGCCTCAAGCAGCTCAATGGTGGACGGCGTTACATGTCGAGCCCGGCGGTCGCGCAGGCCTCTTCAACCAAGCCCTCCGCCGCGGCGCAGAAGCCCGCGGCCTCCGCAGGAGCGCAAACCGCATCCGCTTCGGGCGGCTACTGACGTCGCTCAGGGGATAGAGCCGACGGGGACTGTTGCGGAGGCATTTATGCCTCCGCTTGTTCATTGGAAGCCGCGAGAGGGCGCGGTCCAAGCATGAACGCGCCGCGCCGAGTCGCGGGAAAAGGCGCGCGCCGCCGCGCGTCGGCGGCGTGGCTCGCGGCGACGCTATTGATCGCTACTTCGCACGGCGCCTTTGCGCAGCGCCCATTATGTGGCGGCTGCTGTCCGCGCCGGCCACAGCCGCGCCAGGGCGAACAGCAAGAGGCCTGATGCGAGACAGGCGGGAACCGCGGCCCACAGCCACGGCTCGCTTCCAGTCGCGAGATAGATCGCCACCGCGATCAGCCCAGCGGCAGCGCCACAAGCGAGAATGACCAGCGCCCAGGCGGAGGACACCGTTGCAAAGCCTTCGCTCGTTCGACCGAGGAGCGGTCCCAGTATCAGAGGTACAAACGAGAGCTGCGCGCAGGAGAATGCGAACAAAAGCGCCAGGAACGCGCCGCTCGTGTAGTTCACTTGCAGATACGCATCAGCGACGAAGAAGCCCGCGATCGTCGTCACGGCATAGAGCCCGCCGCCTGCAATGGCGGACCGTCGCGTCGCCTCCCCGGCATCATCTCCCTTAGCCGAGGCGAGTTCCGGCCAAACCGCCGGCAGCACGTCATAACAAACCGTGCACAGGCTCGCCGACAACAGCGAGCTCATCGTCGAGAGCGCGATCGCAAACACGCTGAGCAACAAAAGCGACAACGCTGCGCCGGCGAGCGCATTTTGCTCTGCGGTCAACTCCCGAAGGAAGTCCGCGACTGCGTTCGCGCCGTCCGGCGTCGCCATGGTGACGACGCCAATAACGCCGAACATACACATGAACAGCGACATCAACGGTGTCTCAACGGCGTAGATTCTTACGATCCCGCGAAAAGCCGCGGGCCGTCGGCTGGGCTCGAGGACCCCTGCATCCTTCGCGAAGACTGCAATTCTCTGCCAGTTGCTCATATCGACGAGCGGATGGAAGAGCGGCAGCAACCCCAAGGCCGCTAGTGCAATGCCGGACGCGCGCGTCCCCGTCGTCAGCGCGGCGATGCTGTCAGTCACAGCGGCTGCGAATCCGTCGCTGTAGAGTTGCATGCCAGCAACCACAATGACCCACGCTGCAAAACCCGATATGCAGGCGTTGAGGATCTTCTCAAATCTCCGGAACAGACGCGCAGCGAACGGCTCCCGTCCGGATTCGTTTGTGTTATCCGGGGAGACGGCGCGAATAGGACCGGTATCCATATAGCGCGAATGCCGGTAAAGCGGCATGATTGCGCAACAGGCGGCAATGAAGACGACGGCGAATGTGCTATGCGGGCTCATCGGCCGCAGCGCCGAAATCATGAGATACAACAGCAGAGCGGCCGCGCCGAACAGGCCGAGGTAGGACATGCCCAATTGCGATTGGGCCGAGCGCATGACGCCGGAATTTCCCGAAACGATCGCGCACACCGCCATCAACCCCACAAGGCCGCATACGAAGGCGTAGGTGGAGACCGCATTGCCGGAGAGGACCGGCTTGAGAAACGCCACTACGACGAGCGCCTCACCGATCGTGAGCGCAAGGATCGCGAAAATCGTCAGACCCGCGGCCAGCAGCCGCACTCGCGGATCGTTACCGTGCTGTCGCGCGATAAAGTCATGTATCGTGATCGATCCGCCCCCGTTCACCCCGCTCTCCAGAAACTCGAGTATTGGCCGACGCAGGACGTAGATGAGCCAGATGCCCAGGCCCAAGAACGCTGAATGGATGATTGCAGGCCAAAAATCGCCGTTCGCTCCCCAGGCGAAAAACGGACCGAAGGTCGCCAACTTTAGCGCATATGCGACTGAAGAATTTCGAATCACCCCCGGTGGGGTATGACCAGACGAGACGAAATAGTCCTGCGCGCGTGCATATCTCCTGCGCCGCAGGAGGTAGATTGGTATGAAGTAGATTACCAGGGAGAGGAGTGGGAGAAACAAGACAAGGGGCATAAGGAGTTGTTCCGTTCGCCGATGCGCGGCCGTGTCCAACGCACCCGGGCTTTGAAGTACGAGGAGTTGCCATTCAACAATGTAGCCGTTGTATCCCACTGCACAAACCCTTCGGGTGCCAGCCCGTCCAGATATCGTTGACCTTGATCTGAAGGTTTCGGCAAGATGCGGCTGACTAGCCAACGGCGCATCGCTTCTTTGTCGTGACGCTCGGCCGACAAAGTAACGTAGTGGGCACCCGCTCGTAGATCAGGCGATCACGATTGCGAATGCGTTTCTGAAGCAAGGCGAGATCTTATCGAATCGTGGTCGCGGTGCCGACTGCGCTCAAATTTTCAGGCCACGAGCCGGCAAAGATATAAGTGACGGAAAGCCGGTGATAGCGTTGATCAATGGCGGTTCGGCCTCGGCCTCAGAAATCGTCGCTGGCGCCTTGCAAGACCGCAAGCGCGCAACGATCGTTGGTACGCGATCCTTCGGCAAAGGCTCGGTGCAGACGCTGATCCCGCTGGGCCGCGAAAGTGGAGCGCTGTCGCTGACCACTGCGCGTTACTTCACGCCCTCCGGACGCTCAATACAAGCGAAAGGAATTTCGCCGGACATCGTAGTTCAGCAGGACATTCCTGAGGAGTTGAGGAGCAGTGCGGATGAGACAAGCGAAGCAGGTTTGCGAGGTCACCTTCTCGCTGAGGGGCAGGAGCAAACCGGATCTCAATCCTACGTTCCACCGGATTGATAAGGCACTGAAAATGGCTTTGGACTTGCTCCATGGGCAGGTCGTCAATCCATCGCTCCCACCCGAACGGGATCGTTGATCTTCACGCTGCCAGTCTGAGTTGAGCAGACGTGCCCTCGCCCTTGGGCAGCGCACGAGCACGGCGTGCTCAGCGGCTTCGTAAATTCCTAAAAATGACATTAGCGGCCTGAGAATAGCCCCGAGCCGTTGCGTCTCGGGGCTCTCTTAGTGCAGCGTGTCCTCACGAGCCTGGCAACCTCGTGAAGGCTATCGCACCGTAGATCACAGTTCTCATTTCGGTAGTAGCATCTAATTCCTCTGGTCTGTGACATTCTTGCAATTAGGACAGCACTCAACTCAGGCGGCCCTGCCTGGGGCGCGCACACGCGATGCCGCGAGAGATCGCTCTTAGTCTGATTGCAGCGGTTGCTGATAGTTGTTCGCACGCAGCCACTGTTCATAAGCCGGGTCGGTGCCATCTAGTCCCAGTGCCTTGAGTCGACGGGCATCGAGGAGAAGCACCCTCTCGGATGACTGCTGCCTTATCTCTTGAAAGAGCCGTTTCGGCATTCCCATGCGGGCCAAGTAAGCTTCAACGCTTTTCGCCAATCCCGCGTGCTTTTGTTTGGCGCGATCGCGGGTTTGCTCGAAGTTCAGGCGCTGGAGCCCGACCTTTTCCGGCGCGGGCGTTCGCCGCACCCCTGCTGCCAAGACAAGCACACAAGCGCCCAAGCATTGCCCGTCATCGCCTACCGCGGTCAAAGCCCATTGGTTTCTGATTTCCTCGCCCAGCTCCATCGCCGCAAGCACATCCCCGCCCCCGGAGTTAAGGAACACCATCAGTTCGTCAACGTCTGGGCGGATGGACCTAATCAGCTCAATGGCCTGGCTTGTCACGGCTCTGTCGATCGCCCCCTGAATCTCCACGCCGCCGACGTGCGCGTCACGGCTCAAGTTGTAAATATTGGCAATGCCCCCGGCGGTTTGTTGATCGACCGGTGATTGCGCGGCGACGGGAGAGAGAAGTGCCAAGCCCATCAGGCACACCGCGCATAACCTCATCCTTCTCCAAAAGCCCCGCATGTACAATCCTGATCATGCCACTTGTTGAGCTTGCCACGGATCGCCAAAGCAATTGTAACACTCCCGCTGGCCGCTGCGGCCCCACATTTGTATTGGATGTGGCCCATTTGTCACAGACTGGAACTCCGGCAATTCAGATAAAATTTGGCACCCTGATTTGGACTTCGGGGGGGATTTGATATTATTCGTGAGAGGCATCTTGTTCGTTTTGGCTGGACTAGTCGCCCGCTTCAACGAATTTGAAAGGATTTGATGATTCGTTTCCGTCGCCACTATTGGCGATGGAGGCAATCATGGCTGCGAAGGAGATTTCGGTAAAGACGGCCGATGTCTCAGAAGCGGGTGAAGGGTGGACGACAGCCGGATCATGGAGGCGCTGGATGCCAGCCCATCCATGGTCTACCGGGTGCGCAAGCAACTGGTGAAAGAGGGTCTTGAGGCGGTATTGAGCCGCAAACAGCGCGCGCTACCGGCTATTCCACCGATTTTTGATGGCGAGAAGGAAGCCAAACTGATTGCTCTGGCATGCTCCAAGCCTCCCAAGGGATACGCGCGCTGGACCTTGCGGTTGTTGGAGAACAAGGTTGTGGAACTGGGCATTGTCGATCGCGCCAGCGACAGCACGATCGGCGGCGCTTAAAAAACCACTCTCAAGCCCCATCGCCGCGCCAGCACTGGGTCATCCCGCCGAAGGCCAACAGCGCGTTCGTAGCAGGCATGGAAGACGTGCTGGCCGTCTACACGCGGCCACGCGATCCCGATTGCCCGCTGGTCTGTCTGGACGAGACCTCGAAGCAACTGATCGCCGAAACGCGGGTGCCGATGCCAATGAAACCGGGGCGCCCGGCTCGTTTCGATTACGAATACGAGCGCAACGGTACAGCCAACCTGTTCATGATGTTTGCCCCGCTCGAAGGCTGGCGCCATGTCAAGGTCACGGATCGCCATAGCCGTGGATTACGCTCACGTCTCGAAAGACTTGGCCGATATTCACTTCGCCAATGCCAAGACCATCGTTTGGTCCAGGATAATCTCAACATCCACAACAAGGCTTCACTTTATGAAGCGTTCCCTCCAGCCGAGGCCAGGCGACTGGTCGAGCGCTTCGAATGGCGCTACACCCCAAAACACGGCAGCTGGCTCAATCTGGCGGAATCCGAGATCGGCGTCCTATCATGCCAGTGCCTCGACCGCCGCATCCCCGACAAACAAACCCTCACCGACGAAATCGCCGCCTGGGAGCACCACCGAAATGCCCGACGCGCCAAGGCCAACTGGCACTTCACAACCTCGAACGCACGCATCAAACTCAAGCATCTCTACCCTTCAATCTGACTGAATCGGGCGACTAGTGCTTGCTGGCTGAAAGAGCCGCGCGAAAAACGTCGGCTGCTCAATTTTGTTTTCGAACTGCACTTGGAAGCGTGGAGAGCTGGTTGCCAATTTTAGACAGCCATTTGATCTTTTGGCACAAACGACGGCCGTCGCCGCCGCAGCTGCGGTGGCCAAAAGACGCAATTTGACGAAAACTGAGATTTGGCTCGCCGCCATCGCGTAGAACCTACCGCGGCTTGCGATCCAAATGAACCGACATGTGTAGCAATAATGCCACAGCTCTTCAAGAGCTTGCATACTATAGTGGACCAGGGTTGTGCAGGAAGATAACAGGCGGGGGGAATTCACAATGCACGTGCGTCATCAACATGGTTCGAAGCCAGGAGCGATGTTGGGCGTCCTCTGCATCGCCATTGCCCTGCTATGGAGTAGCGCTGCCAAGGCTGAGACTCGGGTCTATCTTCTCCGCGGCTGGTTTGGCGTATTCTCGACCGGCCTCGACAGCCTCGCCGAAGAGCTGAGGAGCAAGGGCCTCAAAGCCGACGCGGTCGGACATTTGGCCTGGAGGTCGACGGTCTCGGAAATCGTCAAAGATCGTGCCGTCGGCAAGAGCGGTTCACTGGTCTTGGTCGGCCATTCACAGGGCGCGAACAACGTGATCGAAATGGCTCGTCTGCTCGAGAAGGAAAAAATTCCCGTCGACTTGCTGGTTACGCTGGCGCCACTGTTGCAGGATCCAGTGCCGGGCAATGTAGTGCGGGCAATCAATTACTACCATTCACCGGGCTGGGGCGCGCCGGTGCTCGCCGATGCTGGTTTTCATGGCAAGCTCTCGAACATCAATCTCGGCGGTGACGTGGGCATTTCCCACATCGCCATGGACAAGAGTCCCAAGATCAAAGCGGAAATCGAGCGCACCATCCTGGCCGTGCCGCAGACGAGATAGAGGTCAAAAGAATTGCGAGCCGTCCGCGCCCTCGAAACAGCCATCGCTCGCTGCCTCAGCAGAGCGATGGTCGTAGGCACCGCGGTTTTGATGTACGCAAGCCTCGGCGCCAATGCGGCGCCGCTGCGGATTGTCGCGATCGGCGCCAGCAACACCCATGGCTGGTACGTTGGCAATCGAGGCGCATACCCCGCGCAGTTGCAGGTCCTGCTCCGGGCCAAGGGCATCGATGCTGAGGTCACCAATGCCGGAGTACCCTTCGAAACTACGGGGATGATGCTCCGCCGCATCGACAAGGATGTGCCGAGTGGAACAGACATCGCGATCTTGGACCCGGGTGGCAACGATCGGCGCTTTTTCGGCACCAAGGAGCAGCGTGCTGCCAACATTGCGGAGATGGAACGCCGGCTACGCGCTCGCTCGATTAGTGTGCTCGTCTACGATGAGGAGATCCCACTCCGCTATCGCGCCTTCGACTTTATCCATCTGACGCATGAAGGCCACGCCATGATTGCTGCTGCTCTGCTTCCACGAGTGATCGCCGTCCTCGATCGTCGCCGAAGTGACGTGCTGTCGAGCCGAAACGCAAGCCGGCGTTGATATCTCCCGCCTGTGCTGGCGAGATCAACGGATAGGCGGAGAAGCAGTTGCTGACCTGAGTTGACGGCCCCGTCTCAGCAATGTCCAAGGCCCGCACCTTTGTCCCGGCTGATCACCAGCAAATTTCGGTACGCTGTTCATCCGGCATCATGCCCAACGCGGCCCAATATGACGGCCAGAGTGTTTGTCTTGAGCCAGCCACGACCTTGTCGATGCGTTGACCAACTCGGACGCCCAGGGCCCTCGATGATGGCGACCTCGTCGGTCATGCGCACGCTGAAGGGCCCTTGACACCTGCTATACGATCTCGTCCGCACGCATTCAAGTCGGCGATATCACCGGAACGCGCGAATTGCCGGCGCTTTGTGCTCCACCAGGACGCGTCGCGCCACCGTCTAGCGGAAAAGTCATATCCCGGTTGACGGGACGAAGCCCTTCCCCGTCCGCGCCATCCACAACGATTCAGCCAGTCGACAAATGTCGGAGACACTCGCCCCACTAGTCAGAGGCCGTGCATCCAGGGCACAAGGGTCACGCCGAACTCAGAACTGCCGTACTCCGCCCGCAGCGCCGCGCTCAGCCCCACCAGGCCGAACTTGCTGGTCTGATAGGCGGCCGCCTTACGAGTACTCACCAGGCCGAAGATACTGCAGACATTCAGAATGTGCGCCTCGTTGGACTGCAAACTGGGCAGGAATTGGCGTACGAGCTGGATCGGCGCCATCAGTTGACGGCCAGGACCCGATTCCACTGATCAGCGGTCATTTCGTGGGTCGGTGGGCAACGCCCGCATTGCTAACGAGAAAATTCAACCGCCGAGTAGGCCCGGGGAATTTCACCCCGAGCCTCTCACAGATCCGGACTTGATACTCTCGCATCATCCGGCTCGTGCCACCGCACGAAGGCTGCCGCCTTCCATTGTGCATCGGGTTCCTCCCGTTGCCGGTTGACCCGAGCAGTCCGCCCCTAGCCGGCGCATCGGTACTTTCGGCCTCGCGGTTTTAGCCGCTTGTGCCTTTTCCCTTGGCATCACCGCCTAGGTTCTCACGTTCCGTACAAGAGCCAGGTTGAGCTTCGCGCCGCCTATATGCCGGATGCCGCTCGGACAGCCTTCAGGGCAACTCCCGAACTTGTCCCGGGAAAAGGGTCAGTCCCCGGTTTCGACATCATCTAATCCGCTTTCGACACTTAATCGGCGGTTCGCTTGCGCTCGCCTCTCTCAACCTCACCCGCCGGGATTCGTCCCAACGTTAGCTGCAACGCTCACCACCATCGCTTTTGACGACAGCAGCTTGCAGTGGTTTGAGGCCCGCCCCTGACGACCGGCCTCGAAGGGCCCTCCTTCATCTCTCGTACAGTTGCGCACCGCCGTTTGGACCGGCGATACTCGTGACACAAGACCCCATGCGGACAGCACACTCTCACCGATTACCAGCGCCCTCTTTCCGCGCAAGATTTTCATCGCGTCACGACATGATGATAGGCATCGTGCCTCAGCAGTCGACGTCGGCGTTCAAGTGCAGCCGGCCTATTGCACCCGCAGCAAAAAAAGCCCGCGGCGGTATCCCGCCCGGGCGTCAGGCCCAGCCTTGGAGCGTGCTTTGGTAATTCCATCCATAGATTGCGCTTCTCTTAGAAGCCGGCGATAACGCTATTCATGATCCCCATCGTGTTGAATAACACCCATGACGCCGTTCATCTAACCTTGAAAGCCGCCGTGAAAGAGAAACCCGTCGAAGCCGTTGGCGACATCTTAGGCTTTTTTTCGTTCCCATCTTTGTCCAGAGTCGGATAGATATTGCTGGTGAACACATAGCGACCCGGTCGAGTGATGGTGATCGCGAATCGGGCGCATGGCGCGGCGTGACGTTAGCAGTGATCGCCTTGTCTTGGTTAATGGTCACCTCCAGTTCCATTGTGCTCGCCGATTTCACCGCTCCAACCTAAAGCAATCGGCGCTCCATGACAGTGAAGACGAAAATATCCTATCATCGCACTCCTACCGTTGGGCAGCCGCGACCGACCGATCTCACCTGGGTCGCCATGGCCCCAGGCCAACCAAACAAGCATTCTTATTCAAGCCTCCCGACCATTGCGTGCACTGGTCCCGGGCTTTATCAGCGAGGTCAGATCATCCGGCTGCCCATTCGGCCCTTGCGTGGGTCATGGACAATCTTCCGGCACATCAAGTCGACGGGGGTCCGCGGGCGTGACGTTCACGACAATGCCTGCTCTCATACCGAGAGCTTAAACTGCTTCGGGCGGTTTGTGAATCGCCTGAATGAATCAGACCAATAGGTGGCCAACGACCTGCCATCCGTCCGGCCCGATCTGGACGGCCAATCTTTGTCGGCGAGGTCTAGATAGGTACGGCCGTCGTGTGCAGCGAGGCGGATGTGAACCGTGCGCTCCGAGGCGTCAAACTGGGCGCGCAAGTCGAGCAGATAGACCCTTGCGTCTCGCCACCAATGCCGAAACTGCCTGCTGCGAATGCGCCAGGGTGGCCATCGATCGCGAGATCGGCGAAGGTGCCGTTGGGCTCGTGACACAGAGATGCGGCCGGGGAAAGAAGGGCAAGGAGAAGTCATTATGGTGCTTTGCTGTCGACAGCAAATGGTCGGTCCGTACGAGCGGCTTGCAATGACGGATTCGGCCTTTCCTGGCCTTTGTTTGCACGCGTGTCCTTCCAAAGCTTGCGCGCAATCTTGAGCGGATCGATGCCTGCGGCCTTCCACCAGGCCCGCTCATCGCCGGCACGATGAGCCGCGCGGTGATGGATACGGCAGAGCGGTACCGCGAATTCATCGCTCGTTTTACGACCAAGCGCCCGCGGCTGCACGAACCGCAGGTGATGCGCATCCGAAGGCTTGCGAGCGCACAGGAGGCATGGCTGGAGGGTCACGCAGCGAAGATGCTCCTTGTTGCGGTAGCGACGTGGTGCGCTTACCGCGAGCACGTTCTTGTCGATCCCGTTGGGTTGAAGCTGATTGGCAGTATTGCCCTTCTCAATGCTGTGAGAACGTTCTACCGAAACTGGTAGCGCCTCGATGACTGACGGCTCGATGGTTTCAACTGCCAATGCCAACAATTGGGATAGTTTCTGCTCGAACGCGCCTTCCAACAACTTTGCGTCACCCGCGGTTAGCGTGTTTTTGGCAGCAAGCGCCTTGCCTGCCCAGGTGGCAGCACTGTGCTGCGAAGCGAGCCCGGCGATCTCGCTCATGAGACGGTCGCGAAGAACAGCGGATTCATCCCTGAGAAGGATCGTCGGGCCCGCGGTCTTGGCCGCGTCGCGACTCTTGCCGTTTCCTCGTGTCTGTTGAGGCAACTGCAATCCACCTGTCGAGGACTCTGTTGTCGATGCCTCGGTCAGCGGCGCCGGCACGCAGATATCGGCCGCATCGAGATCGTCCTCGCCGGCAATCCCAACGAGGGTGAACAGGGCATAGCGGCGAGCGTAGGTCAGGGCAGCGCCCATGCGCTGGGGGTTAGCGGTTTCGGCAATGGGACAGACTGGCCACTCCGACGCGATCCACTCGCCAGAGGCGTGGGCGAGCGTGGTGGTCAGATTGATCATGCCGGCGGTCTGATCGATGACGGTTGTCTGTAAGGTGGCAATCTCGTGCTGCCCCAGCGTCTTGCGCACGATATCGAGCCCGCTCGAGAGCGGCGCATAACGGAAGCTGCGCTCACGTTCCCATGGTCGGTCAGTGCGGATCGTAGCCGTGAGCGACTTTTCCGGATTGATGAGTTCGGCCTGAGCCTTGGCCAAGGCGGAGGCCAGCGCCGCGACTGTTTCACTGGATCGGGGCATGGGTCGCCTCCGTCTCCAGCGCGTCGAAGCTCACCGCTCCTGATTTCGAGCGCTTTGCTTTCACACCATGCCCGATGGCCTCCCTGGCATCCTCGGGCATCAGGTCTTTAAGCTCGCTCTTTGCTCGTTCGTGGTCGAGAAAGGCGCTTCGGAACGATGCGGACGGCCTCGATGCGCGGCCGCGGCGGCTCGGCATTGATGAGATGGGGCGCTTCGCCGGATTGGATACAGCGCCAGAACTTCTTTTCCGCCGACACCAGCACGCTGAGATAGAGGGGGTCCATGGGGACGGTAATTTCCACCCATTTCCCCCCGCCGGTAATGATGGACAAAGCCGCGGACCTTAGGTGGGTGACCCACATGTTATGCTGTACCTGGGCCATGTACTTTTGGGCGGCCGCCTCTTCCGAGAAGGACCAGGG
>WNFT01004480.1_pt1 | contig 12185 bp, 6 predicted proteins | sample 5400191 | NCBI WGS metagenome assembly WNFT01 (sample SAMN13153359, study PRJNA577476) | soil metagenome | isolation source: 80 cm saprolite under Madrone tree | place: USA:California | collected 2016-06-14
ACTCAAGAACGGCAACGGGCAGGTCGATGATATCGACCATCTGGGCAACCGCCGGGTGCGCGCGGTGGGCGAATTGGTCGAGAACCAGTTCCGGATCGGTCTGGTGCGGATGGAGCGCGCTATCAAGGAGCGGATGAGCCTGCAGGATATCGAGACCCTGATGCCGCAGGAGCTGGTGAACTATAAGCCGGCCTCGGCGGTTATCAAGGAATTCTTCGGTTCGTCACAGCTTTCGCAGTTCATGGACCAAACCAATCCGCTGAGCGAGATTGCGCATAAGCGGCGGCTTTCGGCACTGGGACCGGGGGGGCTGACGCGCGAGCGCGCGGGATTCGAGGTCCGCGACGTTCATCCGACACATTATGGCCGCGTGTGCCCGATCGAGACACCCGAGGGGCCAAATATCGGTCTTATCGCGGCGCTTTCAACCTATGCGCGAGTCAACGATTTCGGGTTCATCGAGACACCCTATCGCGAAGTTGAAAATGGACGCGTCACCGACCGCATCGTCTATCTTTCGGCGCTGGACGAGGAGGACAAGGTAATCGCGCAGGCCAACGCGCCGCTCGATACGCATGGCCGGTTCTCGAACGAACTGGTTTCGGCGCGAATCGGCGGCGAGTTCACAGTGGTGCGCGCCGAGGACGTCCAGTACATGGACGTGTCGCCCAATCAGTTGGTCTCGGTGGCGGCTTCGCTAATCCCGTTCTTGGAAAACGACGACGCCAATCGAGCTCTGATGGGTTCGAACATGCAGCGCCAGGCAGTGCCGCTACTGAAGACCGAGGCGCCGCTGGTTGGCACCGGACTCGAGCGGACGGTCGGCCGCGACTCGGGCGTGACGGTTATCGCGCGGCGCGACGGCGTAGTCGAAAGTATCGACGCCGAACGGGTAGTAGTGCGGGCTGAGCGTCAGAGCCGCGACCCGCGCGATGCCGGCGTCGACATCTACAATCTCATCAAGTACCAGCGCTCCAACCAGAACACGTGCATCAACCAGCGACCGGTTGTGGTGAAGGGCGAACGCGTGACCGCCGGTGACGTGCTGGCTGACGGCCCGTCGACCGAAATGGGAGAACTTGCGCTCGGGCGCAACGTGCTGGTCGCCTTTATGCCATGGGGTGGCTACAACTTCGAAGACTCAATCCTCATCTCCGAACGCGTAGTGAAGGAGGACCTGTTCACCTCGGTCCATATCGAGGAATTCGAGTGTATCGCCCGTGACACCAAGCTGGGACCCGAGGAGATCACTCGCGATATTCCGAACGTGGGCGAAGAGGCGCTCAAGGATCTCGACACCAGCGGTATCATCCGGATCGGCGCGGAAGTGAAGCCAGGCGATATTCTGGTCGGCAAGATAACGCCGAAGGGCGAGACCCAACTTTCTCCCGAAGAAAAGCTGCTGCGCGCGATTTTCGGAGAAAAGGCCGGGGAGGTGCGCGACACGTCGTTGCGCGTGCCGCCGGGGGTCGAGGGCGTGGTGGTAAATGCGCGCGTGTTCGCGCGCCGCGGAGTCGCCAGGGACGACCGCAGCCAGGAAATCCAGAATCTCGAGGGCGAGCGCCTGAAACAGGACGAGGGTGAAGAGATCCGGATTATCCGGCAGGAGGCGTTGCGCAAGCTCAAGCGTGCGCTGGCGGGCAAGAAACTCGCGGCGCGCGTGATGTCGGATGACCGCCGCGTGCTCTTCCAGAAGGGCGACGGGATTTCCGCCGAAGACCTCGACGAACTCGCACCGCCGCTATGGGGCCAGCTCCGGCTTGAAAATGAGGCCGCGCAAAACGAGATCGCCCAGGCGCTGGCGGCGATGAGCACCAACGTCGAGACGGTGCAGAAGCATTACGAGGACAAGGTCGCGCGGCTCAAAGCCGGTGATGAACTCGCGCCGGGCGTGATCAAAATGATCAAGGTGTTCGTCGCCATCAAACGGCGGCTTCAGGTGGGCGACAAGATGGCCGGACGCCACGGTAACAAGGGCGTGCTATCGCGGATTCTGCCGGTCGAGGACATGCCGCGGATGGCCGACGGCACCGCCGTCGATATCGTGCTCAATCCGCTGGGCGTGCCGTCGCGCATGAACGTCGGGCAAATCCTCGAAACGCATCTCGGATGGGCGGCGCTCGAGCTCGGGCGGAAGCTTTACGAAGAGGCCCATGACGGAGTGACTCCCGCCCAGATGCGGCGGCGGCTGCGCGAGCTCTATCCGGACAAGGAGTACCAGGAATTTATCGAGGAGTTGACCGATGCCGAGGTGGTGAAGCTCGCGGACAAGGCGCGCAACGGAATCCACAGCGCCTCGCCGGTGTTCGATGGCGCACGCGAGGACGAAATCTTCAACCTGCTTAAGCGCGCCGGCCTTCCCGAAACGGGTCAGTGCACGCTTTACGACGGGCGCACGGGTGCGCCGTTCGAGCAGCCGGTGACGGTCGGCGTGATGTACATCATGAAGCTGCATCACCTGGTCGAGGACAAGATCCATGCGCGATCGACGGGCCCGTACAGCCTCGTCACGCAGCAGCCGCTCGGCGGCAAAGCGCAATTCGGCGGCCAGCGGCTCGGCGAAATGGAGGTGTGGGCGCTCGAGGCGTACGGCGCCGCCTACACCCTGCAGGAGATGCTGACGGTCAAGTCCGACGACGTCGCCGGACGCACCCGGATGTACGAGGCGATCGTCAAGGGCGAAAACACGCTCGAACCGGGGCTGCCGGAGTCGTTCAACGTCATGGTCAAGGAGTTGCAGTCGCTCTGCCTCAATATCGAGTTGCTGGAGCAGCCGCAGCGCTAACCGGGCGATTTAGGGAGCAGACAGTATGGAAGACCTTTTTGGAATTTTCGAGAAACCAAAGAACCCGCTCGCCTTCAATGCGATCCGTATTTCGATCGCGTCGCCCGAGATGATCCGCTCGTGGTCGCACGGCGAGGTCAAAAAACCGGAGACCATCAATTACCGCACGTTCAAGCCGGAGCGAGACGGGCTTTTCTGCGCCAAGATTTTCGGACCGACCAAGGACTACGAGTGCAACTGCGGCAAGTACAAGCGCATGCGCCATCGCGGGGTGGTGTGCGAGAAGTGCGGCGTCGAAGTTATTCAGTCGAAGGTTCGCCGCGAACGGATGGGCCATATCGACCTCGCCGCGCCCGTCGCGCACATCTGGTTCCTGCGCTCGTTGCCGTCGCGGATCGGCACGCTCGTAGACATGACGCTCAAAGAGCTCGAGAAGATCCTGTACTTCGAGTGCTATGTCGTAACCGATCCGGGCGAGACCCCGCTCCAAAACAAGGAACTGCTGACCGAGCGCAAGTACCGTGAGGCGCGCGAGCAGTACGCTGACGGCTTCAAGGCCGACATGGGTGCCGAAGCGATTCGTGCACTGCTATCGCAGCTCGATCTCGACAAGCTCGCCGAGGAACTTCGGGTCGAGATGAAGGCCACGGCGAGCGAGGCGCGGCGCAAGAAGGTGGCGAAGCGGCTCAAGGTCATCAATGCGTTTCGTGATTCGGGCAACAAGCCTGAATGGATGATCCTGACAATTCTGCCGGTGATTCCGCCTGACCTGCGGCCGTTGGTCCCGCTCGACGGCGGGCGTTTCGCCACGTCGGACCTGAACGATCTCTACAGAAGGGTAATAAACCGTAACAACCGGCTAAAGCGGCTGATCGAATTGAACGCGCCCGATATCATCGTGCGCAACGAAAAGCGGATGCTGCAGGAGGCGGTCGACGCGCTGTTCGACAACGGCCGGCGCGGGCGCGCGATCACCGGACCCGCCAAGCGGCCGCTCAAGTCGCTGAGCGATATGCTCAAGGGCAAGACCGGGCGCTTCCGCCAGAACCTGCTTGGCAAGCGGGTCGACTACTCGGGGCGTTCGGTTATTGTCGTCGGCCCGGAACTCAGGCTCCATCAATGCGGCCTGCCGAAGAAGATGGCGCTCGAGCTGTTCAAGCCGTTCATCTACAGCAAACTCGAAGAGAAGGGCTACGTCACGACCATCAAGAGTGCCAAGAAGATGGTCGAGAAAGAGGGCAAGGATGTCTGGGACATCCTCGATGATGTTATCCGCGAGCATCCAGTGCTTCTGAATCGCGCCCCGACGCTCCATCGGCTTGGTATCCAGGCATTCGAGCCGGTGCTGATCGAGGGTAAGGCAATCCAGCTCCATCCGCTGGTCTGCGTCGCCTACAACGCCGACTTCGACGGCGACCAGATGGCCGTGCATGTGCCGCTTTCTATCGAGGCGCAGGTCGAATCGCGGGCGCTGATGATGTCGACCAACAACATCCTGTCGCCGGCGAGCGGCAAGCCAATCATCGTGCCCACCCAGGACATGGTGCTCGGGCTTTACTACATGACGCGCGAGCGCCCGCGCTCCAAGGGTGAAGGCAAATTCTTCTCGGGTCCGGCCGAGGTGCGAATCGCCTACGACCATGGCGAGGTCGAGCTCCATGCGCGGATCACCGTGAGGATGCCGGCCGGAGCGCTCGAAACGCTTCCAGAGGAGGACGAGGAAGGGCACCGGCCGCTTCACGCGTTGCCCCGAAATGCGGGCGACGGTCAGGCTAAGATCGAGCGCGTCGAGACGACCGTGGGACGCGTGCTGCTCTACGAGATCGTGCCGCGGGTCGTGGCGTTTGATGAAGTGAACCGCACGATGAAGAAGAAGGAGCTCGGCAACCTGATCGATCTCGTCTACCGCCGGGCCGGCAACAAGGCCACTGTCATCTTCGCGGATCGTCTGAAGGATATCGGTTTCGAGTACGCAACGCGCGCCGGGATCTCGATTTCGATCAAGGACATGGTGATTCCGCCGCAGAAGGGCGCGCTGCTCGAGCAGGCGCAAAAAGAAGTCAGCGAGATCCAGAAGCAGTACAATAACGGTGTCATTACCGACGGCGAGCGCTACAACAAAGTCGTCGATATCTGGGCCGAGGTGCAGGACGAGATCGGCGCCTCGGTGCTTAAAGGAATCTCCACCCAGTCCTTCGGCAAGGACGCGAAAGGCGGTGAGATTACGGGCCCTTCGTTCAATCCGATCTTCATCATGGCGGATTCGGGCGCACGCGGCTCGGAACAGCAGATTCGTCAGCTTGCGGGGCTGCGCGGGCTGATGGCGAAGCCGTCGGGTGAAATTATCGAGACCCCGATCACCGCCAACTTCCGCGAGGGGCTGACGGTGCTGCAGTATTTCATCTCGACACACGGTGCGCGTAAGGGGCTGGCCGACACGGCGCTCAAGACCGCCAACTCGGGCTACCTGACGCGCCGTCTGGTCGACGTGGCGCAGGACTCGATTATCACCGAGACGGATTGCGGAACGCTCGACGGTATCGAGATGACGCCGCTGGTCGAGGGTGGCGAAGTTATCGAAGGGCTTGGCGACCGCGTGCTTGGGCGCGTGGCATTGGAAGATATCCGGGACCCATACACCAACGAGGTCCTGGTGCGCGCCAACGAAACGATCGACGAAGATAGGGTTACCTCGATCGAAGAGGCAGGGCTGGAGAGGGTCAAGATCCGATCGGTGCTCACCTGCCAATCGCGGCAGGGCGTATGCGTGAAATGCTACGGACGCGATCTGGGACGCGGCCATCTCGTCAACATGGGTGAAGCGATCGGGATCATGGCGGCGCAGTCGATTGGCGAGCCGGGAACGCAGCTCACGATGAGAACGTTCCATATTGGCGGCACCGCGAGCCGGCGCGCTGAGCAGACGACGCTGGAAGCGCGTAACGACGGCATCGTGCGCCTCCATGGAGTCAATACGGTCAAAAGCCGCGACGGTCTGGTCGTCATGTCGCGTCATAGTGAGGTTGCAATCGCGGTACCCGAGCCGGCGTCCGAGTCAGGTGCTCCAGCGCGCGAACGTGAACGCGAACGTTATCCGCTGGTCTATGGCGCGAAGCTGCGCAGGGCCGAGGGCGATCGGATCAAGGCGGGCGAGCTTGTCGCCGAATGGGATCCGTACACCACGCCGATCATCACGGAGGTTGGCGGCACTATCAAGTACGGCGACATTCTTGAAGGTAAGACGATGGAAGAGCGGGTCGATGAGCGCACCGGTGCACGCTCTAACGTCATCGTCGAGTCCAAGGAACTCGACGTCCGCCCGCGTATTTCGATCAAGGACGAGTCCGGCAAGACCTCGAAGATCCCCGGTACCGAAAACTACGCGCGTTATTTCTTGCCGGTCGGCGCATACATCAACGTCCCGGAAGGTACGCAAGTGTATCCGGGCGACGTTATCGCCAAGATTCCGCGCGAGACCACGAAGACGAAGGATATCACGGGCGGCTTGCCGCGGGTGGCAGAGTTGTTCGAGGCACGCAAGCCGAAGGAGTTCGCCGTCATTTCGGAAATTGACGGCCAGGTTTCGTTCGGCAAGGACACTAAGGGTAAGCGCAAGGTCGTCGTCACGCCTGAGGTGGGCGAGCCGCGCGAGTACCTGATCCCCAAGGGTAAGCATATCGGCGTGCACGAAGGGGACATGATCAAGGCGGGCGAGCCGTTGATGGAGGGCTCGTCGAATCCGCACGATATCCTGACGATCCTGGGCGAGAAGGCCCTGGCGAAATACCTGGTCGACGAAATCCAGGAGATTTACCGGCTCCAGGGCGTGCGTATCAACGACAAGCACATCGAGGTGATCGTGCGCCAGATGCTCCGGCGGGTGCGGATCAAGGAAGTGGGCGACACCGATTTCCTGGTCGGCGACCAGACCGAGAAGTGGCGTTTCGACGAAGAGAACGGGCGCGTTTTGACCAAGGGCGGCGAACCGGCGATTGCAGAACCGCTGTTACTGGGTATCACCAAGGCTTCGCTCTCGACCGAGAGCTTCATTTCGGCGGCCTCGTTCCAGGAGACGACGCGAGTGCTGACCGAGGCGGCGATAAACGGCAAGGTGGACCGGCTGGTCGGACTCAAGGAGAACGTGATAATGGGGCGCCTGATCCCGGCCGGTACCGGTCTGCCCAAGTACAATCGGATGGAGACTCGGGTGGAAGGTTTGCCTGCCGACGAGGAGTTGGAGAAAGCAGAGCCGGCAGCAGTCCAAGCTCCGGCTGGTGATTGACAGAAGGCTATAATTCCCGTTAAAAGTGATAGTTCCCCCAAGGGCGATAGGCGTCCTTGGGGGGTTTGTTTGAGCAGCGGAAAGGGACCACTGAAAAGTTTGCAGACGGGCGCTGCACAGCATCGCGCCTGCAGGAATAAAAGTAGTCGTGCCCACGATTAATCAGTTGATACGAAGCGCGCGCGTGAAGAAGCGTTACAAGATAAGCGCGCCGGCGCTGCAGAGTTGCCCGCAGAAACGCGGGGTCTGCACCCAAGTGAAGACTACGACGCCCAAGAAACCCAACTCGGCGCTTCGCAAGGTCGCGCGCGTGCGGCTCTCCAACGGCTACGAGGTCAACACCTATATTCCGGGGGTGGGGCATAACCTGCAGGAGCATTCGGTGGTGCTTATCAGGGGCGGACGCGTAAAAGATTTGCCGGGGGTGCGGTATCATGTGATCAGGGGCACGCTCGACTCAATCGGAGTACAGGAGCGGCGCAAAGGCCGCTCCAAGTACGGATCAAAGAAGCCGAAGTAATCCATCATGTCGCGCAAAGGCCAGGCCCGTGTTCGGGAGGCTATCCCGGATCCAAAATTCCACGATCGCACGGTGGCGAAGTTCGTCAACGTGGTGATGGAACGCGGCAAGAAGTCGCGTGCCGAGCAAATCCTCTACGGCGCTCTCGATCTAGTGGCGGAACGCACCAAGGAGGATGGGCTGGTCGTTTTCAAGCGTGCGCTCGACAATGTGCGGCCCGCGGTTGAAGTTCGTTCGCGACGCGTGGGCGGCGCCAACTACCAGGTGCCGGTCGAGGTGAGGCCGCTTAGGCGATCTTCGCTGGCGATGCGCTGGTTGGTGACTGCGGCGCGCGCTCGCGGTGAGAAGTCGATGAGGGAACGGCTCGCCAATGAGATTCTGGAGGCGGGCGCGAATCGGGGCGGGGCGGTAAAGAAACGCGAAGATACCCATCGAATGGCGGAGGCGAATCGGGCCTTCGCCCATTATCGCTGGTAAAACGGAATAAATTTTTAATCGGATGGCTCGTCAGACTCCCATAGAACGAGTGCGCAATATCGGCATCATGGCGCACATCGACGCCGGCAAGACCACCACTACCGAGCGTGTGCTCTATTACACCGGAACCAATTACAAAATCGGTGAGGTGGACGAAGGCACCGCAACGATGGACTGGATGGTGCAGGAGCAGGAGCGCGGCATCACGATTACATCCGCTGCGACCACGTGCTTCTGGCGAGATCACCGAGTCAACGTCATCGACACGCCGGGCCATGTCGACTTTACGATCGAGGTCGAACGGAGTCTGCGCGTGCTCGATGGTGCGGTTGCGCTCTTCTGCGCGGTGGGCGGCGTCGAGCCGCAATCGGAAACGGTCTGGCGCCAGGCCGACAAGTATCGCGTGCCGCGTATCGCGTTCATCAACAAGCTGGACCGTGTGGGCGCCGATTTCGAGCGCGTAGTCGGCGAGATCCGCGACAAGCTGAAGGCCAAACCGTTGTTGCTGCAGCTTCCGATCGGGACCGAGGAAAAATTTAGCGGGGTCGTCGATCTTATTGAACAGCGCGCGATCATTTGGGACGAGGACCGGCTCGGTGCGAGTTTCCGATATGAGGCGATCCCCGAATCGATGAACGAGGCGGTGGCGGGCTATCGCGACAAGATGATCGAGGCGCTGGCCGACCACAACGATCGCATCATGGAGCTCTACCTCGAAGGCAAGCGTCCCGACCCCGACACTATCCGTGCCGCGGTCCGGGCGGCGGCACTCAAGCTCGAAATCGTGCCCGTGGTGATGGGCTCGGCGTTTCGAAATAAGGGTGTTCAGCCGTTGCTTGACGCGATCGTGGATTATCTCCCTTCGCCGCTCGACCAACCGCCAGTGGTCGGCCGCAACGGCGATAAGATGGAAGAGCGCTGGCCGCGCGACGACGAGCCGTTAAGTGCGCTCGCGTTCAAGATCATGACCGACCCATATATCGGGACGCTGACGTTTCTGCGGATTTATTCCGGGCGGCTCGAAAGCGGCAGTTCGGTGCTCAACTCGACCAAGGGCAAGCGCGAACGGATCGGCAGGCTGGTCAAGATGCACGCGAACAAGCGTGAGGAAATCACCGAGGTGTTCGCCGGCGATATCTGCGCGGTAGGGTTGCGTGACACAACCACGGGCGATACGTTATGCGACCCGGCGCATCCGATCGTGCTCGAGTCGATTGAATTTCCCGAGCCCGTGATCCAGATCGCGATCGAGCCTAAGACCAAGGCCGACCAGGAGCGACTCTCGGAGGCGCTGCAAAAGCTGGCGAAAGAGGATCCATCTTTCCGGGTCACCGTGAATCGCGAGACCGGCCAGACGCTCATTTCCGGGATGGGCGAGTTGCACCTCGAGATTATCGTTGACCGGATGTTGCGCGAGTTCAAGGTTGACGCCAACGTGGGCAAGCCGCAGGTGGCGTATCGAGAGACGATTCGGCGCGCAGCGGAGGCCGAGGGCCGGTTTATTCGCCAGTCTGGCGGCCATGGACAGTTCGGCGTGGTCGAACTAAGAATCGAGCCGCTGGCCAAGGGTTCCGGCTTCGAATTCGTGGACGCGACCAAGGGTGGTTCGATTCCGCGGAACTTTATTCCATCGGTAGAACATGGCGTCCGTGAAGCAATGGAGACGGGGCCACTCGCGGGTTATCCGCTGGTGGACATCAAAGCGACGCTGCTCGACGGCAAGTACCACGAGGTCGACTCTTCGGAACTGGCCTTCAAAATCGCCGGTTCGATAGCGTTCAAGGAGGCAGCCGATAAGGCCAAGCCGGTACTCCTCGAGCCGGTGATGGACGTCGAAGTGGTTACGCCGCAGGAGTTCATGGGCGAGGTTATCGGCGACCTGAATGCGCGGCGCGGCAAAATTCTGGAGATGGAAAATCGGGCAGGTGCGCAGGTGATCACGGCGCGAGCGCCGTTGGCAACGATGTTCGGATATGCGACGCGGCTGCGCTCGATAACCCAGGGGCGAGCGACCTACACGATGCAGTTTGCGTTATACGAACCGGTACCGCAGCAGATATATGAGGAACTGACCGCGCGTGGCGGCGATAACGAGGCGCCTGCGAAAAAACGCGCCTGAGGCCGAGTTACGCAGAGAGAGCCGGAGGGTAAATCATGGGCAAGGCCAAATTTGAAAGAACCAAGCCGCACCTCAATGTCGGCACGATCGGACATATCGACCACGGCAAGACTACTTTGACTGCGGCGATTACCAAGGTTCTGTCGCAGCGTAAACTTGCCACGTTCACACCCTTCGATCAGATAGACAAAGCGCCCGAAGAGCGTGAACGCGGCATCACGATTGCGATTGCCCACGTCGAGTACGAGACGACCAAGCGCCATTACGCGCACGTCGATTGCCCGGGCCACGCCGATTACATCAAGAACATGATCACCGGCGCCGCCCAGATGGACGGCGCAATTTTGGTGGTCGGCGCCAACGACGGTCCGATGCCTCAGACGCGAGAGCACATACTGCTCGCCCGGCAAGTCGGTGTGCCCTCGATCGTGGTCTTCATGAACAAGGTCGACATGGTCGATGATCCTGAATTGCTGGATCTGGTCGAGCTGGAAGTGCGCGACCTGCTGAAGAAATATGAATTTCCGGGCGACGATGTTCCGGTAATTCGCGGCAGCGCGCTGAAGGCGCTCGAGTGCGGATGCGGCAAGAACGATTGCGCGAACTGCAAGCCCATCCTGGATTTGATGGACGCGGTCGACAGCTACGTGCCGCAGCCCGCGCGCGAAACCGACAAGCCCTTCCTGATGCCGATCGAAGACGTCTTCTCGATCTCGGGGCGCGGGACTGTCGTAACCGGGCGCGTCGAGCGCGGCAAGGTCAAGGTCGGCGAGGAAGTCGAGATCGTGGGCTTCCGCGACACCTCGAAGACCGTCGTGACTGGCGTCGAGATGTTCCGCAAAATCCTCGATGAGGGCCAGGCGGGCGACAATATCGGCGTACTGTTGCGCGGCGTCAAGCGCGAAGAGGTCGAACGTGGACAGGTGCTCGCGCGTCCCGGATCTATCACGCCGCACACCGGGTTTGAGGGTTCAGTCTACGTTCTCACAAAGGAAGAGGGCGGTCGTCATACCCCATTTTTCAACGGCTACCGGCCGCAGTTCTATCTCCGTACGACCGACGTGACTGGCGTCGTGACTCTGCCTGAAGGGACCGAGATGGTAATGCCTGGCGACAACGTGAACGTGGTCGGCGAATTGATTACGCCGGTCGCAATGGAGCAGGGGCTGCGCTTCGCGATTCGCGAAGGTGGCCGCACGGTCGGCGCCGGAGTCGTTGGAAAGGTGCTCAAATAGAGGGTTTCGCGGGACTATGCGGGACTAGGCGGGAGCCGGGGACGTGGCCGACAGGATGAACGAAAAGATACGAATACGCCTCAAGGCGTATGACTACCGGCTGCTCGACCAGTCGGTGCGCGAGATCGTCGATACGATTCGGCGCACCGGCGGCAGAGTAGCCGGACCGATCCCGCTGCCGACCCGGATCGAGCGGTTCACGGTCAATCGGTCGCCGCACGTCGACAAGAAGTCGCGCGAACATTTTGAGATTCGCACCCATAAGCGCTTGCTCGACGTGCTCGAGCCGACGCAACAGACGATTGACGCGCTGGGCAAGCTCGACCTTGCCGCCGGTGTGGATGTCGAAATCAAGCTCGAGTAACAGGGCCATGCTGTCAGGACTCATAGGAAGAAAACTCGGCATGACCCAGGTGGGCGATCCCGCCGGACGTGTGCTCGCGGTAACTGTGATTCAACTCGGGCCGTGCGCCGTGACGCAGATAAAGGCCGAGCCGACCGACGGCTACGACGGTGTCCAGGTGACGTTCGGCCGGCGGAAGCTCACGCGCGTGAGCCAGGCACAGCGCGGTCATTTTGCCAAGGCCGAAGTCGCTCCGGGAATTGCGACGCGCGAGTTTGCCCGGCGCGGTGAGGGCGAGCTCAGGCTCGGCCAGATAGTCAGCGCGGCCGACGTATTCAAAACGGGCGACGTAGTCGACGTCTCGGCCGTCAGCAAGGGGCACGGCTTCGCGGGTGTTATCAAACGCCATCATTTCGCAGGCTTT
>WNFT01007861.1_pt1 | contig 12184 bp, 12 predicted proteins | sample 5400191 | NCBI WGS metagenome assembly WNFT01 (sample SAMN13153359, study PRJNA577476) | soil metagenome | isolation source: 80 cm saprolite under Madrone tree | place: USA:California | collected 2016-06-14
AGTTGGATTCCTCATTGGAAATATCTGGGAAATGCGCCCGTGCGCAAAGAGCACGCTTTGACGTGTAGCTAATGCAGAAAGGCCCGGCATCGCTGCCGGGCCTTTCTTTTTCTTTTGAGCGCTGAACGGTTGGACTTAGAAGTCCAACCACCCATACCGCTCATGCCGCCGCATCGCATATCAACGAATGGGTTTCTTCGGCCGGACTATCACCGCCGACCTAGGGCGTTGTCCTGCACTGTCCTGATCGAAAATGCAGAAAATTTGCGAAACACGGGTGTTCTTCCTACGGAACACCCCTGAAGCGAAGTTCCCTTAAGTTCACTTTTGTACATTCGTGCAGGAACGAAACCCATGCTCCCGCTTGATGCTATTGGGGCTGCAACAACGCGAGTTGGGCATGCAAGACCTCCCCGTCATCCTGGTCATTGAAGACGACCAACTCATTCAGAGCGTCGTTGAAGAAGCCCTTAAGGAAGGCGGATTCGAAATAGCTATCGCATCATCGGGCGAGAATGCCGTGAAGCTGCTTGATGCTTCCGATGGCAAGTACCGGGCACTCGTAACGGACGTAAACCTTGGGCGCGATAAGATGGACGGCTGGGAAGCCGCTCACCGGGCCAGAGAGATCGATCCGACATTTCCCGTTGTTTATATGAGCGGCGATAGCTCAGATGATTGGGGATCAAAAGGCGTCCCTAACAGCATTATGTTGGAAAAACCGTTCGCGCCGGCGCAACTTGTCACCGCTGTTTCTCAGCTTCTCAATGCCAGCCCGCCAACCGCGCCCGATTAGCGTAAGGCCGCCTCAGTTGGCGGCCTCTGCGTATGGTTGCAAGGCTATCCCCACAGCGCAGGCAGATGCCCGACGAGTGGCTAACCGCGGCGCGATCCGACGCGCAGCATGCCCCATTGCGCGCGGCACGCCGGCGCTTGATCTATGGTCCAAAGGAAGGAGATTCGAGATGACTGAGACACTCGCACGACCGGTCGTTCCAGCCGCTGAGGAGCGGGCCCGGCTGAAGGAGGGAGTACACATCGAACGCAGCTCTCGCCGGGTACGGACGTACTTTGGTGGCAAGCTGATCGCCGACAGCGAGCACGTTCTCCTAGTCTATGAAACGAAGCGGCTGCCGGCCTACTGGTTTCCGATTGCGGATGTCCGGATGGAGTATCTGGAGCAGTCACAGCAAGCGGCGGACACCATTCGCTGGCGCTTGGTGGTAAAGGATCGCATCGCTCACCACGCGGGCCGCGCTTACATCAAGCCGACTGGTTATCGAGCCGCACTGGAGGGCCACCTCACCTTTTACTGGGATGAGATGGACGCGTGGTTCGAGGAGGATGAGCAGGTCTTCGTTCATCCTCGAGATCCGTATACAAGAGTCGACACGGTCCACAGCTCGAGGCACGTGCGTGTGGAGATTGAAGGCGTGACACTGGCTGAAACTCGCCGGCCCATCCTCCTCTTCGAGACTGGGCTGCCAACACGCTATTACATCCCGAAGCTGGACGTGAGCATGGATCTGCTCGAGCCCACCAAGTCTGTCACGCGATGCCCGTATAAAGGTGTGGCGCGCTACTGGTCAGCTCGGGTGGGTGATAAGCTCGTCAAGGACATCGTGTGGAGTTATCCGGCGCCAATTCCCGAGTGCCCGAAGATCGAAAACCTGCTCAGCTTCCACAACGAGCATGTCGACCTGTACGTCGATGGGGTGCTGCAAGATCGACCGATCACGCCGTTCTCTTAACGTCGAGATCAGAGTCCTGGGTGTCGCCGGTTTCTGCCGCCTCCTGCCTCCAACCCAGACTCCCGAGCTCTGGTTGTTCGACGGCCGCAATACCCTTATTCATGCCAGCGGCGGAACTGGGAAACCGGCAGTCGCGTATGAGGCCGCACGGAGTCATGCCCGGGCGGCTTTTTCATGCCTCAGACTGCCCTGCGCTCCGGAGAGATATCGTGCGAATAGTGACTACACTCCACGACGGCTGAGAGAGCGGCGATTTTCAACGCCGTCGGGTTTCGCTCGCCTTTCGCGGCACATGCAAGAATGTGCGACGCGATTTCAGCTTTCATCGTCGACGTGCGCTTCGCTTCGGGAAGCATCGCAGCGGCATCGTCGAGGACTGCTTTCATCAATTCGATTAATTCAGGCTGAAAAACCGCTCCGATTGCGCCCATTGTCGTTTCCCAACTCGCACATCCCAACTCGCACACGCCCCTCTTTATTCTGATGCAATGATCGGATGCGCGTCTGTGCGCTACCGGACGAAGGCAGAGTTAGTTCATTGCGGCTGATCGTCGCTGGCAATTCCGGCAACGACTCTATTGCACCGGCCCTTCGCGCGCCGGCCGAAACGTTGCTTCCAACCGCGATCAGCCACTAGCGCACTGTCGCGGGTAGTTCCCAGTCAAAGTCGGGCCGGATATCGGCGCCCCTTTGGCCGCACGCCTGACAGACGAATAGCGGTTCAAGGTCAGACAGCCGAATATGGTGCGGCCATTCCCCGCTGATCTTTGCGAGGTGCCCGCACCTATAGTCTGCGCAATAAACCAAGAGGCCGCGAACACCTGATACGCGCACTTCCCCTAGGGTGATTTTCTGCTGACGTGTCATCCAGTTTTTTGCCACGAAGTTGGCTTACGTTTGATTCGGCCATGCCGACGGGTTGCACTGGTGGCATGGCCGGGGCCCGACGTGTGTCGTCCGGTCGTTAGTGCCTGTTTTGGATCTGCGAGTGGCCTGATCGGCCAGTACCCAATTTTTCGCCTTGAGTCGGGAACCGGACAGCAACTCAAGGTCCAAGCATCAAGTTATACGGACAAGCGGAAACTTATCGCATGGGACAGGCCGAACGACCAACTTGCCCCCATTGCGGGGCCTTCTTGATCCTAGCGCTGCCACCCGGCGGCAAGGGACAGCGCACGTTCCAGTGCTTTGATTGCGATGGTCCTGATCCGCTGAAAACCGAAAGGGTGACGGGCTGGTTGAAGAGCGAGCTACAGCCGCCGAAGTAGGGCCGCCTGGTACGTTCGCGGGATTCGAGCACGCCGAATTAATGTTTCTAAAGTCGACTCAAGGACGTAAGGGGAATCTACTGATCCCATCACCGCCCCTCTTCGGCTTCTACCGGTGACTGCGCTCCCGCCTGAAGCAAGGTGGAATGCAATGACAGATTACCCAGCCGCAATCCCATTGTTCGCAATTCAGCAACTCCGCTGCCCAAAATGCCGCGCGCGCATGAAGCTTGCGCGCACCTCGCCGGGGCCCACAGGATTTGAACTTCGCACGTTCGACTGCTCCGAATGCGATCACGCCGAACAAATTACCATTCCGTTGGATGATCCAATGAAATCCGATGCTGTTGGTTGGTTCACTGGCGAATTACATCCGCCGAGGTAAGGCCGCCTCAGTTTTCAAATCTAAATAGTCTTGGAACGCGTGCCGGTCTTGGCCGTTTTCTCTGCGGTCTAGAGGAGGAAGCCATGAAGAAGATAGCTTTCGTTTTTGCCGCTATTGCAGTCGCGGCTCTGACCGGAGCAAATGCGGAAGAGTTGGGAGTTCGTGTTGGCGGGGACCGGGACTATCGGGACCGCGATTTTCGCGCCGCACGAGCGGAGTTTGCGTATGGCGAACGTGATCGCGTCCTTCATCGTGGGCGCGCTGGTGCCTATCAGGCATATGGATGGAGCCAGGGCCGAAAGATGGGTTGGCGCGGTCGTGGATGTCCTCCCGGCCTTTGGAAGCAGGGTCGCTGCTAAAGTTAGACCCTCGCTACGATCGATTATTCTCGTTTGGTCGCACTGGCCCTACGATCAGGCGGTAAGTTGGGACCCAAGCCGTGTTCCAGCTTTACCGATCTGGCGGGACTTTGGTCCGCCAGCAAGCCATTGATATTGCAGAGAGAATTGTAACGTAGCCAATTTGCGCGACATTCCCGTCGGTTAGCGTCCGCATTCGCGAGAATTCCAAACTGAGAGCGCCAATTATTCCCTATTCTAGCGACTAACGCGGCAGATTCTCTGAACCGCACTTTTCTAGTACGGTTCTCGTCGCAATGATGCTGCGTTTCGACCTCAGGTACTAACTTGGCCAATTCTCAGAACGGCACTTCGCTAGTGCGGTTCTCGGCTCGCTTGAGCGTCAGCTGAGAGAGTGATCACCTAAGAACTCTAAACGGTGAAGAAACCTGCGGGCAGTTCTTCCGGCGTATTCCGCCAGCAGTCATAATCGTGCCGCGCCAATCATAGGAGTGACGCCGTAACTCCGCTGTAGCACCGGGCGCAACATCAAATGACTTCACAGGAGCGATCGTTGGGCGCCTCTCGGCAGGACGAATATCGAATTCTACGGGACGCGGACCTGCGAGACTACTTTGCGCAGCTGCCCGCCGTCGCTTCGCAACTCGGAGGATTGCCAACGGATTGGTCGATCAACGAGGTCGGCGACGGCAACCTCAACCTCGTGTTCACCGTAAGAGGGACCAGATGCGGAATCGCCGTCAAGCAGGCGCTCCCCTATGTGCGCCTTGTCGGAGAAAGCTGGCCGCTGCCACTCTCGCGCTCGCACTACGAATATCGGGCGCTCGCGCATCACGCGCGGCTGGCGCCCGGTCTGGTACCGGCCGTGCTTCACCACAATGAGACTCTCGCCCTCATCGCAATGGAGCTCCTCGAACCGCATATCATCATGCGAAAGGGACTCATTTCCGGAATCTGTTATCCACGCTTCGTCGATCATATCACGACCTTTCTGGCGCGGACGTTGTTCCTCAGCTCCGATCTGGCGGTTCCAGCGGCGCAGAAGAAGGAGGATATCGCCGCGTTCTCTGGCAACCACGCGCTGTGCAAGATCACCGAGGATCTAATTTTCACCGAGCCCTACTTCCAGGCCGAGCAGAACCGTTGGACCGCCCCCTGGCTCGATGCGACCGTCGCGTCTTTCCGCGAGGACCTCGACCTGCACGTCGCGATCTCGCGCCTCAAGCTCAAGTTCATGGCGCGTCCGGAAGCACTGATCCACGGAGACCTTCACACCGGATCGATCATGGTAACGGAAAGCGAGACGCTGGTGATCGATCCCGAGTTCGCGTTCTACGGACCCATGGGATTCGATGTCGGCGCAGTCCTTGGCAATCTCTTCATGAGCTATTTAGCCTCGGCTGGCCACGAGCGCTCGCCCGGCGAACGACGCTCGTTCGAGGCGTGGATGCTGGAAACGATCGAAAACGTGTGGGCGCAGTTTTCCCGCAAATTCGTCGAGCTCTGGCGCACCGAGGCGCATGGCGACGCGTACCCCGCTGCGTTATTCGCCGGAGAAGCGGGTGCGGCGTGCCTCGAGGCCGAACGGCAAGCCTATATGGACCGGCTATTCCGGGACACCCTTGGCTTCTCCGCGGCAAAGATCATCCGCCGCATCCTTGGTCTCGCGCACAATATCGATTTCGAGTGGATCGAAGACTCGCGGCTTCGGGCGATCTGCGAGGCGCGAAGTCTGCGTCTCGCCCGCGCGATGCTGTTGGACATGCCGTCCTTCCGTAGCATTAGCGCGGTGACGAAAGCAGCGCGAGAGTTGCGCGACTGGCAGCCGGAATTCGGCGGCTGAGGAAAGGCAATTATTCGACGGCCCTGGCCCGCAACCTCTGCGCATAGACGTTGATGACGAGCGCCGCGAGCAGGATGAGACCGCGGATCAGTATTTTCAGGAAGCTGTCGATGTTGACGTGATCGAGCCCGTTGTTGAGTACGCCCAGCACGAACAGGCCTATAATGGTATTACCAATGCCGCCGCGTCCGCCGAACAGGCTGGTGCCGCCGACTACGACAGCGGCGATCGAGTCGAGCAGATAGGTGTCGAACTCGTTCTGTTGCGCGCTGCCGAAATGGGCGACGCCCAGCATGCCGCCGATGCCCGCGCAGATCGCCGAGATCACCATAACGCTGCCGAGAATCAAGTTCACGTTGAGCCCGGAATACTCCGCGGCCTCGCGATTGCCGCCGACCATGTAAACGTAGCGGCCGAACCGCGTATAGGTGAGTATCAGGTGGCCGCTGAGGAGCATCAATGCGGCAACGATCACGATCCAGGGAATGCCGCCGATCGACGACGATCCGAGCGTCGTGACGAGGTCGGGAACCTTGTAAGCAATCTGCCCGCGCACGAGCAGCGCCGATATCCCGGCTGCGATCTGCATCATCGCGAGCGTCATGATGAAGGACGGGATGCCGATGATCGTGAGCCCGAGCGCGTTAACGAGGCCGAGCATCGCGCAGAGCGCCAGCGCCAGCAGGATCGCGGCCCACCCGGCCATCGTGACGTTGGCGATGTTTACGTAGGATTCCTGCTGGGTGAAATAGGCGACCGCTATGCCGGTGACATTGGCGATGCTCGCGATCGACAGGTCGATCTCGGCGCAGAGGATCACGAAGGTGAGACCGACGGCGATGATGCCCGTGACCGAAACCTGGGTCAGAATGTTGCCGACATTGTCGAGCGTCGCAAAGGAAGGGCTCGCGGCGGCGAAGAAGCCGCTGAGGCAGATCAGCGTCAGAAACGGCGCGATGTTACGCATCTGGGAGCGCAAGATCGCGGCGACCTTGCGCAGTCGTTTACGATCCACAGCGGAGACTGCCACGCTCTCATCGGTCGCCATATGTGTCTCCTCAGGCGGCTTCCAGCAGGCGGTCCTTGCTGATCGCCTCATCAGCGAATTCACGCACCATTGCACCGCGCCTCAAGACGATGATGCGATCGGCGAGCGACAGAACTGTCTCGGGCTCGATCGAGAGGACGATGATGGCCAGTCCCCGCGCGCGCAGACCGCGGATAATGTTGATGACGTCGTTCTTCGCGCCCACATCCATGCCGCGCGTCGGCTCGCATAGCACGAGCAGACGCGGTGGATAGCTCAGCCACTTCGCGAGGGCGACTTTCTGCTGATTGCCGCCGGACAGCATGCCGAGGTCGAGCTCGACGGCCGCCGGTTTGATCTGCAACTGCTCGACCTGCCGGGTGGCGATCGACCGCTCGCGTGACAGCTTGAGAAACAGGCGCGAAATGCGACCGAGGATGCTGATCGAGATGTTCTTGTAGACCGGTTCGTGGTGGAACAGCATGGCGCGGCGGCTTTCGGGAACGAAGGCTATTCCGGCGCGCCGCGCAGCGGCGGTGCTGCGGAAGGCCGTTTGGCCGCCGGCCACGACGAGCGTACCGCGGTCGGGCCTCAGCTTGCCGAACAGAATCCGTGCCAGCTCGAGCTGCCCGCACCCCATGAAGCCGTAGATGCCAAGGACCTCGCTGGAGCGTACCTCGAACGAGATGTCTCGGAGACTGCGGTCGAGCGACAGCCGGCTTGCCTTCAATACCACCGTCCGATCGCTCGGCGGTGGCAGTGTGATATCGTCCGTGTAGGTCTCCTCGAGTGCTTCGCGGCCCTTGCCAATCATCGCTTCGATCATGGCACCCTTGTTAGTCGCAGCTGCCTGGGCCTGAGCGACCCTTCTGCCGTTGCGGAAGACCGTCACCGTGTCCGAGACGTGCAGGATGTCTTCGATGAAATGGGAAATGAAGACGATGCCGGTGCCCTCGTCCCGCAGCCGTCGCAAGGTCGCGAACAGACGCTCCACCTCGGGTGGTGAGAGAGCCGAGGTTGGCTCGTCGAGGATGATGATGCGTGCCCCGGAGAACAGGACGCGGGCGATCTCGATCGACTGTTGCAGGCCGATCGAGAGGTCGCCGAGCCGCGAAAGCGGATCGACATCGATGCCAAATCTAGCGAGTTGTTCCCCCGCTTCGCGAGCCATGCGCCGCCATTGCACCAAGCCTAAGCGATTGGTCGGCTGCGCACCGAGAAACACGTTCTCGGCCACCGACAGATCGGGCGCAACGCTGAGTTCTTGATGAACCATGGCGATACCGGCCGCGCGCGCGTCGCGTACCGATCGAAAACGGGTCTCCCGCCCATCCAGCACGAAACGGCCCGAGAATTCCGTATGCACGCCGGCGATGATCTTCATCAGCGTGCTCTTGCCCGCGCCGTTTTCGCCGACGAGACCATGGATCTCGCCGGCGGAGAGCGCGAAGTCCACCCCACGAAGCGCCTCTACACCGCCGAAGGCCTTCGTGATCTGGTGCAGTTCGAGGATGGGCGAACGGCCTTGCGGCATAAAGGCCTCAGATCAGGAAGTGATCCTCCATCCACTGCATGCCCGCCGCGTTGGCCTTGGTCACGACCGGACCGTCCGTCACGACGCTCTTCGGTATGCCCTGTCCGCTCTTTTCGCCCGCGGCGACCGCCGCGACGCCAGCGACAATGGCGCCGCCATGGATGCGGCACGAAGGATTGCGGACTGTGGCGAACATGCGGCCCTCGCTCACCGCCTGGATCGCCGGCGGCATGGCGTCAACCCCTCCGATCAGGATCTTGGTCCGGTTGTGCGCCTTCATGATGTTGGAGGCGGCAAGCGCCATGTCGTCATTGTGGAAGAAAGCGGCGTCGATCTGCGGGTATTTGGTGAGGTAGGTCTCCCACAGCCGCGCCGTCTTCGATACGTCCCAATCAGCGGGCTGGGTATCGAGCACCTCGATGTTTGGATACTGGTTTACCACCGAGTTGAAGCCTTTGGCGCGGCCTTGCGCGCCGGTGTGGCCGAGCGCGCCCTGTGTCATGATCACCTTGCCCTTCCCGCCAATGGCGCCGACGAGCGCCTGGGTCACCGAGGCACCCATGAATTCGTTGTCGGGCGCGAGAAACGAGTGGACGTTGATCTGATCGAGCGGCGCGATCAGCGTGTCCATGTCAATGACCGGCGTGCCGGCATCGATCATCTTCTGCACGGGCTGGGTCAGCGTGCCGATGCCGAACGCCTGGACGGCGACGAAGTCCCATTTCTGCGAGGCCATATTGTCGATGGCAGCGCGCTGCTTGACCGCGTCGAGCTGACCGTCAAACCAGGTAACCTCGACGTTGAACAGCTTGCCCCACCATTCGGCCGCCTGCTTGCCTTGGGCGCACCAGGTTGCCTGCAGGCCTGCGTTGGAGAACGCGGCCTTCAGTGGTTTCTCCGAACGTCCCACTTCCGCCGCCAGCGCTGGGCTGACGCGCAACCCACCAAGCAGGGCCGTCGCCGCGCCAACGGTCGCCGCTGCCTGAAGAACATCGCGCCTGGTCTTTGAGGATTTGTCGGTCCCGGACATTGCTTGCTCCCTTGTTTTGAATTCTTGTTACCCGATGGTTCGTTTATTTGCGCCACCAAAGCAGGCAGTGTCTCACATTCGGGCCGTTCGCGCCACCTGCGGGATTGAAATCAACTTCGGTTGGAATTTCACCTCCCGACTTGGAGCGCTTTTGTCTCATTAACTCGCCGCCATAGGCGCTCAATCCGTCAGCCTCCGATGGTCGATATGCGAGGCCATCCAGCCGGCCAGGAACATCGGCCCGCAGAAAAGTAGTAGGGGTCCGGTCAGATAAAACGACTGGGCAACGGACCGGAGGAAAATCGTCCGATATGATTCCGCTGTCCGCAGTGCCGCGCCGTGTGCTTGGCCGGACGGGGCTTCAGGTCTCGGTTCTGGGATTCGGAACGGCGCCGCTTGGTGATCTTTACGCGAAGTTGAACGACGCCACGGCTATTGCCGTGGCAGAGCGGGCATTCGAGCTGGGCATCAACCTTCTCGACACTTCCCCGCTTTATGGCCGCGGTCTGTCCGAACATCGCTGCGGGACGGCGATCAGGCGCGTGCGGCGAGAGGACATTGTGGTCTGCACCAAGGTGGGTCGCTGGATGGACCCGTTTCATGGGCCAGGTGACGGTTCCGGCTTTGTCGGTGGGCAGCCGCACCGCGCGGTGGTCGACTATTCTTATGACGGTACCATGCGTTCCGTGGAACAGTCGCTGTTGCGGCTTGGTACCGATCGGCTGGACCTGCTGCTGATCCACGACGTTGATGTCTGGACCCACGGCGTCGATGCGATCGAGGACCGGTTTCGCGAAGCCATGGCTGGCGCCTATGTGGCGCTCGACCGGCTTCGCGGCGAGGGCGTGGTCGCGGGCATTGGGATCGGTGTAAACGAGGCCGAGATGTGTGTGCGTTTTGCGCATGCCGGATCGTTCGACACCATGCTGCTCGCCGGGCGCTATTCGCTGCTGGAGCAACCGGCGCTGGCACACTTCCTGCCGCTGGCGCAGCAACAGGGAATCGGTGTGTTGCTCGGCGGCGTTTTTAATTCAGGCATTCTGGCAACCGGTGCAGTTCATGGCGCCAAATACAACTATCAGGACGCGCCACCTCACATCCTGGCAAGGGTGGCAGATATCGAACGCGTCTGTGATGCCCATGGCGTTGCCTTGCCAACCGCGGCGCTGCATTTCGCGCTGGGCCATCCGGCTGTCGTCAGCGTAGTGCTGGGGGCGCAAAACCCGCAGGAGGTTGAGCGCAACGTGGCTGCACTCTCCAGTCAAGTGCCAACCGCGCTTTGGACCGATCTGAAGATTCAGCATCTGCTCGATACGGATACGCCCGTTCCGTCATCGGTACCCCGCTGATGCGGATCGATGCGCATCATCATCTGTGGACTCTCGCTCGGGGCGATTATGGCTGGCTGACGCCCGACCTAGCGCCGATTTATCGTGACTTTCGGCTCTCGGACTTGGCGCCGCATCTCTCCGCATTGGGATTCGAGGGGACGATTTTGGTGCAGGCCGCGCCGACCGAGGCCGAGACGATGTTTCTGCTCGATATCGCGGAAAACGCAGAAGTGGTGCGCGGCGTGGTCGGCTGGACGGATTTCGACGCGGCGGACGGCGTGGCGCGCATCGATGCGCTGGCAGCGCGGAACCTTCTGGTGGGGTTGCGGCCGATGGTGCAGGACATCGACGATGACAATTGGCTGCTTGGTCCGGCATTGGCGCCCCTGCTGGCGGTGATGGCCCGAAACAGCCTGGTATTCGACGCGCTAGTGCTGCCGCGCCATTTGCCGAGACTCTTGCGAGTGATCGGCAGCCATCCAGATCTGGAATTCGTGCTCGATCATTGCGGCAAGCCGCGGCTCGCGACCGGCGAGATTGCGATTTGGCAACGCGATACCGCGTTGCTTGCTGAGCACCCCAACATCGTCTGCAAACTGTCCGGACTGGTGACAGAGGCCGCGCCGGACTGGCAGATCGCGGATCTGCGGCAAGCGGTGGATCATGTCGTTACGTGCTTTGGGCCACAACGCATGCTGTGGGGAAGCGACTGGCCGGTAGTCAATCTGGCGGGAGGTTATGCAAAATGGTTCGCTGCCGCTGAAACCTTGCTGGCTGATCTATCACCGGACGAAAAGGCCGATATCTTCGGCGGCAACGCGGCGCGCATCTATCTGTCAAGCCGAGGACGACGGACATGTTGAAGACGATTGACATCGCCTACTTGCCCGCGCCTGTGGTCAAACCACTCACAATGTAGCGCTCGAGGAAAATTCCGACAATCACGAGCGGAGCGATCGCCGCGGTTGATAGCGCCGCCATCGACCACCAGTTGATGCCTTGCGAGCCGGTTTGGCTGGCCACCATGACGGGCAGGGTTTTCGCATCCGTACTCGTCAGCAGTGCCGCGAAGAAGTACTCGTTCCAGCACAATACCAGCGAGAGGATGAATGCGGCCGCCATTCCGGGAACGGCGAGCGGCAAAATGATACGAATGAATGCGCCCCAAACCGACAGGCCGTCCACGAAGGCGGCTTCATCGAGTTCGACCGGGATAGAGTTGAATTGATCGCGCATGATCCAGATGACGATTGGAAGCACCGTCAAGGTGTAGAGCAGGATCAGGCCCAATCTCGTGTCAAGCAGCGACAGTGCCTTGTAGAGAACCAGGAATGGCAAGGCCAGGACGACGGGCGGCAAGATCAACTGCGACATGAAGAAGAACAGGATATCGTCGTTGCGCATCCATCCGAATTTGTATCGGAAGCGGCTCAACCCGTAAGCCGCCAGTGATCCGAGCACGAGCGCCAGGACAGATGCGCCGACCGACGTAATAATGCTGTTTTCGAACCGGCTCACGAACTCGGCGCGGGCGGTGGAGGTTCCTAGGATCGAATCCGGCGACAGGCCGAGCGAGCGCCAGCCCTTCCAATCTGGCTGAAAGTCCAGCCAGGGAACCAGGTGACCTTGCGTCACATCGAGCGCCGACTTGAACGA
>WNFT01004487.1_pt1 | contig 12178 bp, 8 predicted proteins | sample 5400191 | NCBI WGS metagenome assembly WNFT01 (sample SAMN13153359, study PRJNA577476) | soil metagenome | isolation source: 80 cm saprolite under Madrone tree | place: USA:California | collected 2016-06-14
CCGCTATGAAAGATGCGCCTGCTCACGCCCCGAACGTCAGCTTGGCGAAGCTGTTCGGAGTTCTCCTTTATGTCGGTGGGCCCAGTTTCGGCGGAAGCGTGATTGCGTATCTGCGCGACCATCTGGTCTCCCGCCAGGCCGACTACTTCAACGACGCGATCGAGGGGCAGGTCAACGGCCTGCGCGGGCGGCGCTCGCCGGGATCCGCGCTCAAGCCGTTCATCTACGCTCTGGCGATCGACGAGGGCCTGATTCATCCCGCGTCGATGCTGAAGGACACGGAACTTCGAATCGCCGCCTACAACCCCGAGAACTTAGATCGGGAGTTCCTCGGACCGATCGATGCGACCAGCGCGCTCGTGCGAAGCCGCAACGTGCCTGCGATCGAGCTGGAGCAGATGCTGCGGCCTCCCGGCTTCTATGGATTCCTGAAGAGCGCCGGCGTTCGCGATCTTCGCGACGTGAACTTTTACGGACTCGCGCTGGCGTTGGGGGGCGTCGAGCTGAGCATGGAGGAGATGGCGCAGCTCAACGCGATGCTCGCGAATGGCGGCGAGCTGCGGACGCTGGTCAGCACGACCGGCTCTCATTCGCACAGCGGGGTTCGCCTGCTTAGTCCCGAGGCGAGTTATGCGGTCATCGACATGCTGCGGCAGAACCCTCGCCCAACCAACGACATCACACTCTCGCAGGTCCCGTCGCACGACCCGATTCCGTGGAAGACCGGCACCTCGTATGGTTTTCGCTACGCATGGGCGATGGGAATCGTCGGTGCGTACGTGCTCGGAGTTTGGATCGGCAATGCGGACGGCGCGCCGAATCCGAACTTCATCGGGCGCGACGCCGCTGGCCCGCTGTTCTTCAACATCGCCGATGCGCTTCGGGCGCGCGAGCCGCTGATCGAGCAAATCTCATCCGCGGGGCTGAATCTCAAGCGCGTGAAGGTGTGCGCGATTTCGGGACAACTGCCCGGCCCGTACTGCGATCATTTCAAGGAAATCTGGTCCATTCCGGGCAAGTCGCCGATCGCAACTTGCACGCTTCACCGTGGCGTTCCCATCGACCTGCGCACGGGACTGCGCGCGTGCCCGGGCCAGACGACCTCCGTCGCGATCGAGAGGTTCGAGTTCTGGCCATCCGACTTGAGCAAGCTGTTTCGTTCCGCGGGAATGGAGCGCCGCCAGCCACCTCCGCTCGATCCGGACTGCCGCTCGGACATAGGCCACGGACTCGCGCCAACCATCTCGTCGCCGACCGGTGGGGTTGTCTATTCGGCCGACGCGACTACAGAGATTCCGTTCACCGCGGTCAGCGACGCGGACAGCAGAATCGTGTTCTGGTTCGTCGATTCGGATCTGATTGGCTCGTCCCGCCCTGGCGAGTCTCTCTTCTGGCATGCGAAACCGGGCAGCTTCGTGGTGCGAGCGGTCGATGAGCAGGGCCGAGCCGCGGCGGAGGAGATTCGTGTCGTGCCGACGATCGACTGATTGCCCCGTTGACCGCGTCAGACGTCATCGAGATAGGCTGAGCGTTCAAAAGCGCTAATCGCCGCATGAAGCGCTCGCTCGCTTGGAGCAGCTCATATAGTTGTGGGAGGAACGACGGATGGACGAATGAAGATCGCGTCTTTCAACGTGAACGGTATCACCGCACGCTTGCCGAACCTTCTGCGCTGGCTCTCCGAAAGCAGGCCCGACGTCGCGTGCCTGCAGGAATTGAAGGTCCCGCATGACAAGTTTCCCGAGGCCGCGATTCGCGAGGCGGGCTACGGCGTCATCTGGCACGGCCAGAAGAGCTTCAATGGCGTCGCGATCCTTGCGCGCGGCGCCGATCCGCTCGAGGTTCGCCGTGTCTTGCCGGGCGATCCTGACGATCTCCATAGCCGCTATATCGAGGGGCAAGCTGGCGGCGTGCTGGTCGGATGCCTTTATCTTCCGAATGGCAATCCAGCGCCCGGCCCCAAGTTCGATTACAAGCTTCAATGGCTCAAGCGATTCGAGCAACATGCCGAGACGCTGCTTGCCCTGAATTCGCCAGTCGTTCTGGCCGGCGACTACAACGTGATTCCAACCGAGTTTGACGTATTCGCGCCGGAGCGTTGGGTCGATGACGCCCTGTTCCGGCCCGAGTCGCGCGACGCCTTCGCCGGACTACTCGCGCGCGGCTGGACCGGCGCGCTGCGCAGGACGCATCCCGAGGAGCGCATCTACACCTTCTGGGATTACTTTCGAGATCACTTCGGGCGCGATCGTGGGCTGCGCATCGATCATCTGCTGCTCAGTCCCTCGCTTGCGCCGCGGCTCGTCGGCGCCGGCGTCGATCGCGAGGTTCGCGGCTGGGAGAAGGCGAGCGATCACGCCCCGACCTGGGTGCAAATCGCCGACTGATCGCGAACCTCTGAAGTCACCGCCGGAGTTCGCAGTCCAGTGCCTGCGTCGTTATAAGGAGATACGACTTTGCGATAAGGAGATCCGACTATGCGCTTTGGGCTGACCACCGATTTTCGCAATCCGACGGGTTCCGGTAAGAGCTCAGCTATGGCCTATGCCGAGACAATCGCACTCTTCACCCGGGCCGAAACACTCGGCTTCGGCGCCGCTTATGTCTTCGAACATCATTTCACCGATGACGACTACATCTCTTCGCCGATGGTGGCCGCGACCGCGATCGCTGCGCGTACGAAACATATGCGCGTTGGCACTGATATCGCGATCCTGCCGCTCTACGACCCCGTCCGGGTTGCCGAGGACGGCGCAGTGCTCGATCTGATTTCCAACGGCCGCCTCGATTTTGGCGTAGGGCTCGGCTATAGGCCGCAGGAATATGCCGGTTACGGCTTGGATATTAGTCGTAAGGGAGCGCGCGCCAACGAGGCTCTGCAGATCATTCGCTCGCTATGGCAGGGTGAGACCGTCACCTTCCACGGCAAGCATTTCAATGTCGAGGGCGCCAGGCTCTCGCCCCGCCCGGTCCAGCAGCCGAATCCGCCCATTTGGGTTGGCGGCTTCAGCCGAGGCGCGGCGCGGCGCGCCGCCCGTTATGGCGATGGTTACGTCGGACCTTTGAATCGGACGGTCTACGAGATGTATCTCGCGGAGCTGCGCGCGGTCGGCAAGGACCCCGCGCGAGCGCGCGTGATGGGCGGTGACCTGTGGCTCATCGTGGCGGAAGATCCGGATCGGACTTTCGCGACTTACGCGCCCCACCTGCTCTACTGGTTTAACTCTTATTCAAAATGGTTCGAGGGGACCGACACAAGTCCGTGGCCGCGTCTCGACAATGCCGAGGAGCTGCTCTCGAAGGGGCTCGTCAACGTTGTGACACCCGACGCCGCGGTCAAGTTGATCAAGGATCGCACCGCAGAAGTTCCGGTTGAGACGTACACGATGATGCTCTCGCCGCCTGGAATCGCACTAGATGCGGTCCAGACGAGCCTCGAATTATTCGCCAAGAAAGTAATACCGCAATTCAAATAGAGAGCCACCGTCGCCCTTGGGGGAGAGCGCAGTGACGCATCTATCTCGGTCGGCGGTTGCGTAGATTATCGACGCCCAATCCACCTTTCGGCGGCGGCGCCGGCACCTCCTGCATCCGCGCGGTCGTGTCGGTGTCGTACTCGAGGTGGAGCGCGCGCACGATCATCCCGTGCATCCGCCAGGTAGCGATCACGAAAATAAGCTCCATGATCTGCTCATCGCTGAAATGCTGCTTGAGCGCTGCGAAGGTTGCGTCCTCGATCAGGTTGCGGCCAACCAACTCGTCGGCCGCCGCCATCGCGGCCCGCTCGGCCGCATCGAACTTGTCCGAAGTCGTCCAGCCCTTGATCGCTTGAAGCTTCTCTTCCGCAATTCCCACTGCTCGGGCGACCTTCAGATGTTGCGAGTACTCAAACTTCGAATCGCCTACGATTCCCGTGCGCAAAATCACAAGCTCGCGGAAGCGTGGCTTCAGAACTCGGCCCGGCTGCAGCAATGCGAACAGCGAATCGCGCGACATCTGGAGGATGTCCGGCACGAGCGCAAACGTCGTCCAGTAATCGCCCGGGGTGCCGGTGGCGGTGCCGGGTTGTGCCACCGGATCGCGATCGCCGAAAAAGTTCTGGTAAATTTTTCGAATCTCCGCCGATGCTTCGCTCAGGCTCACCTGTCTCAGCCGGTCGCCCATAGCCGCACGCCTCTTCTTTACGATAATTTCAGCAGGGTCTGTCGCCCGAGTGTGCGACGGAACGAGGTCAAAACTCAAATGAGCAACTTGCGCCAACTACGCCTGGGCGCTTTCATGCGACCGGCCAGCATCCACACCGCAGCCTGGCGCTATCCGGGCGGGTTGCCGGATGCGAATTTCAATTTCCACCATCTAAAACGTTTTGCCCGGACGCTGGAGCATGGCAGATTCGACGCCTTCTTCATGGCAGACCATCTGGCGGTGCTCAACATGCCGATCGAGGCGCTCAAGCGCAGCGCAACCGTCACCTCGTTCGATCCTTTTATACTGCTGCCCGCGCTCGCCGTGGTCACCGAGCACCTGGGGCTAATCGCGACCGCCTCTACGACCTACAACGAGCCGTATCATGTCGCGCGCAAGTTCGCCTCTCTCGACCACCTCAGCGGCGGCCGCGTCGGCTGGAACGTCGTGACCTCGGGCAATCCGCACGAGGCGATGAATTTCGGCCTCGAGGAGCATGTCGAGCACGCGACGCGCTATCGGCGCGCGCGCGAGTTCTTCGACGTGGTGACGGGTCTCTGGGACAGCTGGGCGGACGACGCCTTTATTCGCGACGTCGAGACCGGCGTCTATTTCGATCCCGAAAAGCTGCACATCCTCGACCACCATGGCGAGTTTCTCCGGGTTCGCGGACCGCTCAACATCGCGCGTCCGGTTCAGGGCTGGCCGGTTATCGTTCAGGCCGGCGCGTCAGAGGCGGGATGGCAGCTCGCCGCCGAGACCGCCGAGGTTATCTTTGCCGCGGGCAACAACCTTGCAAATGCGCGCGCGTTCTATACCGACGTGAAAGGACGCATGGAGAAGCTCGGACGCGATCGCGACCATCTGAAGGTCCTGCCCGGCGCTTTCGTCGTCGTTGGCGACACTGTGGCCGAAGCGCGCGCGAAGCGAGCGCGGCTCGACAGTCTTGTGCATTACGACAGTGCCATCGCATCGCTCTCGATCGCGCTTGGCCATGATGCGTCGCGCTTCGATCCCGACGGTCCGCTGCCGGAGATTCCCGAAAGCAATGCGAGTAAGAGTGGACGCGAGCGGATCATCGAACTGGCCAGGCGCGAGGGTTTAACTGTGCGGCAACTCGCGCAGCGTGTAGGCGGCTACAGCGGCTTGGCGTTCGTCGGCACTCCCGCCACGATCGCCGACCAGATGGAAGAATGGCTCTTCACCGAGGCGAGCGACGGGTTCAACATCATGTTTCCTTATCTTCCCGCCGGACTCGACGATTTTGTTTATCGTGTCGTGCCCGAGCTGCAACAGCGCGGGCTCTTTCGCCGCGAATACGAGGGCGCGACGCTTCGGGAGAATCTCGGCCTGCCGCGCCCGCCGAACCGCTTCTTTCCAGGAGCGACGGTCTAGCTCGATTCGCCAATTTGCTTTTGCGCGATCACGGCGATATGGCTCTCGGAGAAATTTTCCGCGTCGCCGACAATGCCCCGCGACCGGAGGTCAGCTATGCCAGGACCGCTCGATGGAATCGTCCGCGTGCTCGATTTGTCTGAACGCTCGCCCGCAGCGGCGATAGCCGGGATGGTGCTGGCCGACCTTGGCGCAGAAGTGATCCGGGTAGAGCCGGAAGGCGGCGATTCGCTGCGTGTGCTCGCCGCCTCGAGGGTATGGCTGCGCGGCCAGAAAAGCGTGATCGTCGGCGCGGCGCAGATGCGCAACGGTGAATGGGAGGCACTACGTAATTCCGCGGATGTTATCCTCGACACCGCGCAACCGTGGACACAAAAGCCCGTCGGCCTGCTCGACGGATTCGGCGGCGACCGCCGTCAAATACTCGCGTTGCTGACCGCCCATCCGCACACAGTCGCGGAACTCGCGTCATCCGAGCGCGGCGCCAATTATCCCGTATGCGGCGAACTGATCGAGGCGCAGTACGGAATGCAGCATTTCCAGGACGGTGTACGTCAGGGGCCGGTCTTCCTCGGCTGGCCGCATGCGACTTACGGCGCCGCGTGGATGCTTCAGATCGGGATCCTTGGCGCGCTTTTCGAGCGCGAACGCACCGGCCTCGGACAGACCGTTACAACCTCGCTGCTCGACGGCGCTGCGATTCTGCAGAACGTGCGCTGGCTCGGCGGCGACAAGCTGGGACCCCCGCTGCTGACCGGCAGCCGTATCACGACGCGCGATAACAACCTCCGTATCGTCGTGAGCCTGTTCGAATGTGGCGACGGCAACTGGATCCAGGTTCATACCGGGCCGCGCGGCGCCTTCGACCGGATGCTGAAAGTGGTCGGGCGCAAGGACCTCACGATCGAGAACGCCGGCCTCCACGTCTTCGGAATGGCTCTTGAGCCGGCAGTCGCCAAGGACCTGTGGGGGCATCTCGATCGTACTTTTAAGACCAACACCGCAGACTATTGGTGCGACGTCCTCGCCAAGGCGGAGGTCTGCTGTATGCCGGCGCTCAGGCCGGGCGATGCGCTGTGGCTCAAGCAGATGGAAGCTAACGGACTCGTCGACATCGCACCCGACGGGCAGCGAATGCTCGGCAAACTGGTTAAGTACGAGCGCACGCCCATCGAAATCCGCCGCGAGATTACGGCACCCGGCGAGCACAAGGCACTCCTGCTCGTCAACGGCAACGGCAAAGCCACGAATGGCGGTGGTGTAACACCCGGTAACGGCGAACCACATCGGCACAGCGGTGCAATGCCGTCGGCGATGCGAATTGGCCCGCTCGACGGTATCTTGGTTCTCGACTTTGGCGCCTATATGGCGGGACCGTTCGCCAATCGCCTCTTCGCGGATCTCGGCGCGCGCGTGATCAAGGTCGAGGAATATGGTGGCGACCCGATGCGCGGACCGCAATTGCGGCTGTTGCTCGGCGTCCAGCGCGGCAAGGAGAGTATTGCTGTTGACCTCAAATCCGCGGAAGGCCGCGCGATCGTCCACGACCTCGTGCGCAAGGCCGATGTCATCCACAACAATATGCGCGTTGGCGCGATGGATCGCCTCGGCATGGGGGTCGAGGAGTTGCGCGCACTTAATCCGCGCCTCATCTATTGCCATTCCTCCGGTTATGGCAACGCCGGCGAATGGTCTCGCCTGCCGACGTTCGAGCCGCTCCATTCGGCGCTGACCGGGATGCTCCACCGTACCGGCGGCGAGGGCAATCCGCCCGACCATTACCTCACGCACATGGACTACGGATGCGGTCTGACGTCGTGCGCTATGGTGCTTGCGGCGTTGGTCGAGCGCGAACGCAGCGGCGTGGGCCAGTACCTCGAAGTGCCGCAGACCGGCGCGGGGCTGCTCGCGATGTCCGATGTCTATGGTCATAGAGCGAGCAAGTCCGAGACCTTTCCGCTCGACCACGAGCAGCGCGGTCACGCTCCGACCAACGCGCTATATCGCACCGCCGACGGCTGGCTGGTAATCGCATGTTATAGCGAGCGCGAATGGGAGGGTGTGCGGCGCGGGCTGGGTATCGCGGATGCGCAATGGCCGCCCTATGCGCAGGCCCGCCAGGAGCGCCTCGATGCGAGCGCGACGGCGCGGGTCGTCGAGGGCGCACTGGCGCCGTTGACGACCGCCGCCGCGTTACGCCGGCTGGGCGCCCAGGGCGTACCCTGCACGTCGCCGGCAACGTTCGAGCCCGAGGAGGTTATCGTTGAGCCGGCGCTGCGCGCGCGTGGCGTCGTAGTAGCCGAGCAGCATTACGATGCCGGCGAAATATACGAGATCGGCCACACTGTTCGCTTCGGCTCCGCCAATACGTTAAACCTGCGGCCGGCGCCGGTAACGGGTCAGCATAGCGTCGAGATTCTGCGTGAGCTCGGCCGCGGCGAGGCGGAAATTGAGCGACTGATCGCAAGCAAAGTGGTCAATGCCGCCGGCCGCGCCGCATCCGCGAAAACCGGGGAAGAGCACGCCTAGACCGTTCCAACTTTTTGCACCAAAAGATGCACAGGATGTATTCCTCCACGGAAAACGGAATCCGAATCACCGCCTGAGCGCACTCCTGCTCGTGGCGGGATTTCGTATCGGTGGCGAGAATGCGCATTGTATCCTGGAACTGCGGATCGGGCTTCCATCGCAAGATCGAGGCGTTGTTGGCGCTGGCGCCGGATGTGGCAATCGTGCAGGAGTGCGCTGGTCTCGACACGCTGACGCGCAAGGCGCCCGAGTTCGCCCCCACCGGCGCCCTCTGGACCGGGGACAATCCGCACAGGGGCCTCGGCGTGTTTTCGTTCGGTCGATATCGGTTAGCGCGCGCCGGTATCGCCGACTCCTCCATTACCTATGCCATCCCCGCTCGCGTCATAGGGCCGAGTGCGTTCAATCTCGTGGCGCTGTGGTCCCATTATGGGAAATCGCCGGTGACTGTCGCGGAACCCGGACCGACCGTGCGTGCGCTCCGCACTTATGCGAGCTTCCTGACCAAGCGCCCGTCAATCATGGCAGGCGATTTGAACAATCACGTGCGCTGGGACAAGCCCGGCAAAGCAAGCAACCACGCCATCGCCATGGCCGAAATTGCTGCGCTGGGTCTGGCTAGTGCCTATCACGCTTTCTATCGACTCGCGCAAGGCTCGGAAAGACATCCCACGCTCTACTGGCGCGATCGCACCCGTACCGGTCCGACCTTCCACATCGATTACGTCTTCGTGCCCCAAATTGCCATCGGTTTGTTGCGACGCGTCGCCGTTGGCTCGTATGCGAGGTGGATCGCCACGGGGCTGAGCGATCATGCGCCGTTGATCGTCGACTTCTTTCCAGAATTCGCGGAAGCCCCATCGGCTTGATAGGTGACAACGGCGCAGCAGCAGAATGGTTCCACCAGCGAATCCGGCACGTCGGCGTCCCGGCGCTCAGTTCGTCATCGAACCCGGATCCCCGCCGCCCAAGAGCCTGAGTTCCCGCTTTAACCGCGGGGGTTGATGCAGAGCGAAAGCTGGTGGGCTCCAGACGCGCGCGCCTGCGCGACTCGCTCCAGTATCGGCGATGATCGAGAGCACCTTCAGAGGGCTTGGGATCCTAAAAGAATCCTGAAAAGGCCGAAGACTCGCTGATGGAGCGAAGTGAATTCGAACTGGACGACTTCATAAATAGTCAGCAGGTGTGTCAAAGGTAATGGTGACACGGAGAAGGTGGTGGAGGTCGGGTAAAGACGCGCTGATCGATTGTCTTTCGGGAAAGAGCAACCGACCTCGTGGCGCCGAGTGGCTCGGAACCAGCCCCGCTTCAGCCCCCCGCCAGGTAGCGCGAGACCGCGCCCTCAACTGCGGTACCCTTGAAGAAGTCAGGGTTGAGCGCGGTCCACAGCTTGACCGGGTTGCAGAACACGAAATCGCGGAAATCATCCTCGGTCATCGCTCCCTGCTCGACCGGTTCATACGCCTCGGCGGTGACTTCGCTCATGTCGGGAACGTCGAAATGGCCGATATCGGAACCATAGATTGCGTTGATGCGTGCGGATAAGGGGTTGCGCACGGCGTCGAAGGCCGACGCGGTAACCGGGTCGTCGGCCTCACAGCCGAAGAAGAACGGCTTGAGGAACAGCTCCCGGAAATCTTCCTTGCCCGTGATCGCGCAACTGGCGAAGTCGTCGCTGGGATCCCCCTCGCGTATGCGCGCAATTTCGCCACCTTTCACATACTCCCGTCCCTCGATTACTTTTCCGCCGTAGCGGCGTGACAATTCGGCCAGCAACTCCTGATCGATGTTGGCGCGGTCGTAATTGGCCAGCGCGTCGCGATTACGCTTTTCCCAGTGGCCCATTAGGTCGCCGAGCAGACTGCGTGCCCAGCCGACCCCGCCTTCAAGGAACGAAAACTTCATTTGCGGAAAGCGCCGCGTTACCCAGCCGAGGAACAGCGACTTGCAGACGGCGTCGGCGGAGGAGGCGAAATGGCCGACGTGGTTGTAAACGTAGTTCGAAATCGAGGTGCGGCTGCCCCATCCCTCGCCATGGCTATGAAAGCTCGGCACCACCTTGAGTTCCTGGCACTTGGCCCACACCGGGTCGTAATCATACTCGCTGTCGATGCCGAAGGTATCGAGCCAGAAGGCATAGCGGGAGGCTTCTGGGTATTGGCGCGCCACGGCCGGAATCGGACGTTTGACATAGCTCGCCATCAGTACAGCCTTCAGCCCCAGGACGTTTACAGTGTATTCGAGTTCTTCGAGCGCCTCCTGCGGCGTGTTCATCGGTACCGTCGCCACCGGCGTAATCCGATCGCGATACTCACCCCAAATTTCAGCACAGTATCGATTGAGCGCCCGGCAGGTTGCGTGCCTTACTTCTTCGTCTTCGAAGTGCGCGCTCACCAACCCCAAGCTCGGATACAGCACGCAAAAGTCCAGTCCCATCTCGTCCAGCCGCTCGTACATCAACTTGGGGAACATCGACGTCGCGAGATCCAGGGTGTTTTTGGTTGGAAAGCCCCAGAACGGCGAACGCTTGGTCCTGAATTCACGCCGCTGCTCCGGTGACTCTCGATACCAGCGCGTACTGGCGATAGTGCCGTCGAACGCTGGTCCGACCCGGTCAGCGATCTTCGGGCCGGCGAGATCCTTGATGTAGTCACGAATCCGTGGACCGTACTCAACGTGATGCCCATCCGAATCGATTACCGGATGGCTTAGGCGCGCACGAACCGCCGCTGAGTTGGACTTTGACGTTGAGGCCATAACACTCCCTTGAACCACCCGGGGCAGGCTTGCTGCCACCAATTGAAAGCATAGATTGCCGTTCAGGGCCAGTTGCTTAACAGCTCCCGTCACAAACAGTCGACAGAGAATTGTCACCGCCAGTATATTGGGGTAGTTCAACATGTGCGGACGCCGCGTCGGCTGACGCTATGGGGTGAGCACGTCAGAGGGTGTCGAGGAGAGGATGGGTATATGTCGCGAACCGCACGCAGCCGCTCCGGTGTTAATAGCACTTTAATTGCCGTCGTAAGTGCCTTCCTGTCTCTCTTAATAGCCTCGCCAGGTTCTGCAGTCGCAGCCAAGGTTGCACATCCACGTGTCAGAAGCGCAGGACCCAAGCCGGCGGCTTCACCAGGTAGGCAAATAGCGACAGGGACTCTCAATCCGGATCGCGAGATGCTGCTACGCCTTCAAGAAGGGCAACGCACCTTGGAGAAGCAGACCGCTGAATTCAACGCGGGCATCCAGACACTAATGCGTCAACTGAGCGGCGGAATCGAGGACTCCGAAAGGAAAACGCAAAAGATGCTGGAACAAACCACCCTGCGCATCGATTCAACGCAGAGGTTGCTGAAGCTTATCGTTGCGTTACTGGTACTCTCGTGGGGTGGAATTTTTTACATTGCGCGACAGCTTCCGAAGCTCCGAGACAAATCTGTCGCGCGGACCGACAAAGTTCCGGAGTCGGCTCTCGACGAGGAAAGAATTGTCGGTTGGCAGAAAGGTGAACCACCAAATGCTCGGGAAGGCTGGAAGTTTGAAAGATAGTACCGTCCCAGAGTGTGATTGCCTATCCATTCTAGACAGCGCAGTTTCAGGTTCGCTTTTTCCCAAACCGTCCGCCGAGTGGGGCTGGTGAGCACAAGACCGATCATTGCTGCCTGCCAACCCGTTTATGGCATTACACGAACATTCAAAAAGCTCGCGGTGGAGCGCATTTCAAGAGCGATGAGCACCTCAGAGGAATCGAGATCTGAGCCCAAGCGCTGCATCCAACCGGGTGCGGCGAGTTACTCGCGACCGGACTCATGTCCATTTAGGCCGCTAGCGTTTCGGCACGATCTGGTGGGTGCCACTGCCGAGGGTGCGACCCATTGCGCCCAGCGGAGGAGTAGTGGTCATTGACGGGAATACCGTGGAAACGCCAGCGTTGTTCGCTCCCGAGACGACCAGAAGAATGCAATCCGGTGAGCGACCGCTCGGGACAAAAGCATCTTCAGCCGTATCCTCGATTTCATGCGCAATCTTGCCAAAGCGGCGAAGGTCGCGCTTGGACTTGCCGAAATTCTCC
>WNFT01004488.1_pt1 | contig 12178 bp, 11 predicted proteins | sample 5400191 | NCBI WGS metagenome assembly WNFT01 (sample SAMN13153359, study PRJNA577476) | soil metagenome | isolation source: 80 cm saprolite under Madrone tree | place: USA:California | collected 2016-06-14
CCGCCAGCGCAGGGCGTTCCACGGCTGCCGTGCCCAGGATCACGCGCGCGGCGCCCGCGCGCAGCAGCGCCTCGGCGTCCGCGACGGCGCGCACGCCGCCTCCCACCGCAAAGGGGATGTTCAGCTCCCGCGCCACCTGCTCGACCAGGCGCACCAGCGTGCCGCGCGCCTCGAGGGATGCGCTGATGTCGAGAAAGCACACTTCGTCCGCGCCCGCGGCGCCGTAGGCCCGGGCCTGCTCCACGGGGTCGCCGGCGTCGCGCAGCTCCTGGAAGCGAACCCCCTTGACCACTCGTCCGTCCTTGACGTCGAGGCAGGGGATGATCCGGCGGGTCAGCATGATGCCCCCAGCGCAGCCTGGCCTTCGCGGACGGTGAACCTGTGCTCGTACAGCGCCGTGCCCGCGATCGCGCCGGCGAGCGCGGGCAACCCGGCCGATGCGAGAGCGCGCAGATGGGAGAGCTCCCCAGCTCCCCCGGAGGCGATGAGGCGCGCCTCCGGCACCGCGCTCGTCACCTCCCGGAGAAGTCCGAGGTCGAACCCTTCCAGCGTCCCGTCGCGCGCGACCGCTGTGACGATCAGCCAGCGGACCCCTTGGGCTGCGAGCGCCTTGGCCAGCTCCGTCGCGGTCGGCCCCTCCGCTTCGGTCCAACCGCGCGTCGCCGCCCGTCCGTCCTTGACGTCGATCCCACAGCCGACGCGCTCCTCGCCGAATCGCGCGACCGCCGTCCCCGCCAGCGCAGGGCGTTCCACGGCTGCCGTGCCCAGGATCACGCGCGCGGCGCCCGCGTCGAGCGTCGCCTTCGCCGCGACCAAATCGCGGATTCCACCGCCCACCTGGACCTGGGCCGGTGCGGCGGCCTCTACGATCCGTCCGATCAGATCGATCTGTCGCCGGCCACCGAATGCAGCGTCGAGATCGACGATGTGCAGCGCTTGCGCGCCCTGCTGCACGAACGCGCGCGCCTGCGCGGCGGGATCCTCGGAGTACATCCGCGCGCTCTGCCGCTCACCTTTGTGTAGCCGCACCGCCCGACCCTCGAGCAGGTCGATCGCGGGATAGAGCAGGGGAATCACGCGCCCGCTCCAGGCAGGGCCAGAAACCTCTTGAGCAACGCCTCGCCGTCCTGCGCGCTCTTCTCCGGGTGGTATTGCACCCCGAAGAGCGTCCCCTGGCCTACGACCGCGGCGATGCGCACCGGCCCGTGCTCCGCGACTGCGCAGGTGACCTCGTCGGGCGCCTCGCACCGATAGGAGTGGGCGAAGTACGCCCAGCCCGACGGCTCGAGCGCGCTCGGCGCCGTCGGCAGCAGCTTTTGCCAGCCGATGTGGGGGACCTGGACGCCTTCCGGCAGCCGGGCCACGCGTCCCGGCAGGAGTCCCAGACCAGGGCGCCGGCCGTCCTCTTCCCCTTCCTCGAAGAGGAGCTGCATGCCGAGGCAGATGCCGAGTACCGGGACACGACGGGCGACGGCCTGGTGCAGCGCTGCGCGGAATGGGGCGGCACGCTCCATCCCGAGCCCGAAGGCCGCCACGCCCGGAAGAATCACCCGTGGCGCCTTCGCGACAGAGGACGGCTCGGTCACCAGCATCGGCTCTCCGCCCGCGCGGCGGAGAGCCTGGAGCACGGACCCCAGGTTCCCGAGACCGAGATCGACCACCGCGACGTTCACAGCACTCCCTTGGTGCTCGGCACCACTCCGGAAAGACGCCCGTCGAGCGCCACTGCCTGGCGAAGCGCGCGCGCGAACGACTTGAACACCGCCTCCGCTCCGTGATGGAAGTCGCGCCCGGTCAGCAGATCGATATGGAGGTTGGCGCGCGCGTTGTCGGCGATCGCCTTGAAGAACCCCTCCAGCACGGAAAGATCCATGGCGCTGCGCGGCCCCTGATCGAGCGGGACGTTCCAGTGCAGGTACGATCGTCCGGAGAGATCGACGACCGTGCGCGCCAGGGCCTCGTCGAGCGGAAAGTAGAAGCAACCCGCGCGCGCGATTCCCTTGCGATCGCCGAGCGCCTGGTCGATGGCGCTCCCGAGCGCGATCCCGGTGTCCTCGACGGTGTGGTGCTGGTCGATGTGCAAGTCGCCTTTGCACTCGATGCGCACGTCCAGCGCGGAGTGCTTCGCCAGCGTCTCCAGCATGTGATCGAAGAATGGGATCCCGGTCGAGACTTGCGCGTCTCCGCGGCCGTCCAGCTCGACGGCGACGTCCAGCTCCGTCTCCTTCGTCTTGCGCGAGATCTTCGCGGTGCGGCTCATGCCAGGGCATCTCCGGTCTCGGCGAGCAGGCGCGAGAGCACGCGGTTGGTGTCCCCCGGCGCCTCGATGTGAGCATAGATGATCGGAGCGCTGACATCCTGGGCGGCACGGGAGGCGGCCTGGTCGTCGGCGGTATCGCCCAGGAACAGCACCTGCGAGTCACGCGCCGCTCCCCGTAGCAGGGCGTGGGTCAGCCAGAGCAGGCCGGCTGGATCCGGCTTGCGCGGGCGGTGACCGTCGGCGACCCAGCAGAGCTCTTCCGGGATCGTCAGCCGGCAGAGCCGCTGCGCCAGCCGCGACTCGCCCGCGTTGCGCCCGGTGTAGAGCGCGAGGGGAAATCGGGCGGCGACTGCGCCGAGCAGGCGGGAATCGGGCAGCACCTCCTCGTTCTCCCACATTCCGCGCTCCGGCGCGTCGGGCACCGCGTCCTTGGCCTCGAATCCGAACAGGTCGCGGCACATCGAGCCGCCGTAGAGCGCCCCGCAGATCCGCGCGATGCCGCCCTGCGCGATCGGAACCCGATATCTCTCGTACAGCGACGTGACGCCGCGGCCCCGCGCTTCGGCAAGGAACCGGGCGAGCTCCGGCGCCTCGTGCCGCGCGCGCAGGTAGAGGAGCAGGGCGATGGCGCGCGACATCTCCCAATCGTCGTTGAATCCGCCGGTCGCCTTGAAGGCGGGGACCTCACGCTCGCGGTCGAACGGTGCGTCCCGCGCCTGCGCCTCGCCCACGAGCGGCGCGATGGCGCGCCGGGCGGCTTCTTCCGCCACCGCGTGATAGCTCGAACGCGCGTCGACGAGCACGCCGTCGATGTCGAGGATCAACCCGCGAACGCCCCGCAGCGACAGGCTCACGGCTGCAGCTCCGCGCGGATCGCCGCGAGAAACGCGTCGTTGGCGGCCGGGGCGCCGATGCTCACGCGCAGCGCGCGCTCGAGGCCCGGCGCCGAGGATACGTTGCGGATCAAGACCCCGCGCCGGAAGAGCGCCGCGTGGAGCTCGTTCGCGGGCCGCCGGGACTGCTCGAACAAGATGAAGTTCGCCCCCGACGCATGAACCCTCGTGCCGAGCTCGCGCAGCGCGCGGCCCATCCGATCGCGCTCCGCGATCACGAGCTGCGTGCGTTCCGCGACCAGCTCGGGGCGGGCGATGAGCGCCCGCGCGATCAGGCAGGTGGGCGTGCTCAGGTTGTACGGGAGCTGCACCTTGCGCAGCTCGGCGCAGAGCGCGGGAGCTCCGAGCATGCAGCCTGCTCGCAGACTTGCGGCGGCGAGCGCCTTGGAGAAGGTGCGGAAGAGCACCAGCCGGGGATGGCGCGAGAGGAGCGGCGCGAAATCCTGGGCGCAGAAGTCGCGATAGGCCTCGTCGATTCCGAGCAGGCATGGCAGCTGCCGCGCGAGCGAGGTGGCGTCCTCGAAAGACAGGGTCGTGCCGGTGGGATTGTTCGGCGATCCGAGCAGGACCAGCTTGGCGCCCTCCGCCGCCCGGACCAGCTCCTCGACGCTGAACCGGAACTCGCCCGGACCGTCGCGCAGTGGCACGGGCACGACCCGCGCGCCGAGCGCCTTGGCCTGCAGCGCGTAGAGCGCGAACGAGGGTGCCGCCACGACCACGCTGTCGCCCGGCTCGACGCAGGCGAAGAGCAGGAGCTGGAGCAGCTCGTTCGATCCGTTGCCGACCAGCACGCCCGCGGGGTCGACCCCGTACGCCCGCGCGATGTCTGCCGCGAGCCCTTGGCCGTCGGTGATGGGATACTTCGACCAGTCCATCGCCTGCAGCTGCGCGGACAACTCGCGCTTCAGCTCCGCCGGCACGTCCGAGGGGCTCTCGTTCAGGTGCAGCGGGACCGCAGCGGGATCTCGCGGCGGCCCGTAGGCGGCGAGCGGCTTCACCGTGCTGCGCACGAACTCCTCCGGCGCGCGGCTCATTTGCGGCGCACCTCGATGGCGCGGGCGTGTCCGTGCAGCCCTTCGGCGCGGGCGAGCGACTCGATGGCGCCCGCGTCGGACTCGAGCTGCCGCGGTCCGTATTCGATCACGTTCTGCCGCCGGACGAAATCCGAGGCGCTCAAGGGTGAGGCGAACCGCGCCGTCCCGCCGGTCGGCAGGGTGTGGTTCGGGCCCGCGAGGTAGTCGCCCACGGGAACGGGCGCGTGGTGTCCGACGAATACCGCCCCGGCGCGCGGCACCTTGGAGAGCGCGGCCGGCGCGTCGCGCAGCAGCAGCTCGAGATGCTCCGGCGCCAGCTCATCCGCGAAGGACAGCGCCTCGTCGAGATCGCGCGCGATGACCGCGGCGCCGTGGGCGCTGAGCGACTCCGCCGCGATCCGGTTGGGATGCTCGGACAGCTCGCGCTCCAAGGCGTCGACGGTACGCCGTGCGAGCGACGGGTCGGCGGTGACCAGGACGCTGAGTGCGAGCGGATCGTGCTCTCCCTGCGCGACCAGATCGGCGGCCACCTGCCGCGGGTCGGCGCTGGAATCGGCGACGATGACGACCTCCGTCGGTCCGGCGAGCGAGTCGATGCGCACTTCGCCGGAGAGCTGCTTCTTCGCCTCGGTCACGTACGCGTTTCCCGGCCCCACGATCACGTCCACCCGGGGAACGCTCCCGGTCCCCAGCGCGAGCGCTGCCACGGCCTGCGCGCCGCCGGCGAGCAGGATCCGGGTGGCTCCCGCCAGCCGGGCAGCGGCCGCCACCTCCGGGAGGATCGTTCCGTCGCGGCGCGGCGGAGTGGCGACGATCACTTCCGGCACTCCGGCGAGCCGAGCCACCGCGGCGGTCATGATGACGGTGGAGGGGTATGCGGCGCGGCCGCCCGGCACGTAGCAAGCGGCGCGGCGCAGCGGGATGATCAGGGAGCGGAGAATGCCGCCGCCTTCCAGCTCCATGGAGTACGAGGCCGGGATCTGCGGCTGGTGGAAATTGCGCACCCGCTCGTGCGCCAGCGCCAGCGCCTCGCGCACCGGGGCCGGGCATTTCGCCGCCAGCGCGTCCCATCGCGACTCGTCGAGGAACAGCGATTCCAGGCGCGCTCCGTCGAACCGCTCGGTCAACTCGTGTACCGCGGCGTCGCCGCGCGTGCGCACCTCGGCGATGATGTCCGCGACGGCCGCCGTCACTTGATGTCCCCTGCCCGTGGCCGCGCGCAGGGAAAGCGCCTGGGCGCGCTCGGCGGGATTCGAGAGGACGAGGATGCGGATCATCCGAGCTTCTCCAACAGCGGCAGCAATTCTTCCACCTTGAGCCGGTACGAGGCGCGGTTCACCACCAGGCGCGCGGTGACCTGGAGGATCTCGTCGACCACCACCAGGCCGTTCTCCTCCAGGGTCCGCCCGCTCTCCACCAGGTCCACGATCGCGTCGGTGAGGCCGCTGACCGCGGCCAGCTCCACGGACCCGGAGAGATGCACGAGGTCGACCGGAACTCCACGCCGGAGGAACCACTGCGAGGAGAGCCGCGGGAACTTCGTCGCCACCCGCAGCGAGCGGCCCAGCTCCGCCGTGACGCTCCTTCCTCGCGGCGCAGCCAGACAGAGGCGGCAACGGCCGAAGCCGAAATCGACCGGCGTCAGCAGATCGGCGGCGGACTCGAGGACCTGGTCGATCCCGCAGACCCCGAGATCCGCCGCCCCGCGCTCGACGTAAAGAGGCACGTCGCCGTCCTTGAGGACGACGAAGCGGGCGGCCGGCCCCGCCGCGATGATCAGCTTGCGGGAGACGCCCGGCTCTTCGTCGGGAACGATGCCCGCCCGCGCGAACCGCTCCAGCGCCGGCTTCTGCAGCCGTCCTTTCGGCAGCGCGATCGTCAGCATGCCAGCGGCACCAGCGCGTCCAGGTCGAGCGAGAATCCGACCGCCGGGCGGGGATCTCCGAACCGCCCGAGCAACGTGTCATACCGGCCGCCGCCTCCGACCGGGCGCGGAGAGCCCGTCGCATAGAGGTTGAAGACGATACCGGTGTAGTACCCGAGGCCGCGGACCTCCCCGAGATCGACTTCCAGCTCCGCTCCGAGGCTCCGGGCGGCGGCGAGGGCGGCCGAGATGCGCCGCAACGCTTGCTGCGCCTCTTCCGAAGGCGCGAGCGCTTCCGCGCGCGCGAGCAGCTCGCGCGCCTCCGTCTGCGGCCGCGGCGGTTGCGCCAGGAGCAGGATGGCGTCGCGCGCTTTTCCGGGGGCCACCTCCCGCTCGCACAGCGTGCGCAGCGTGGGCAGGTCCTTGCGGTCGACGGCGTCGTTCAGGGAGGCGGCGAGACGTTCGGATGCGCCCGCCGCCGTCGCCAGGGCGGAGAAATATCCGGTGCTCCCCAGCGAGATGCGGCCTCGGATGCCGAGCGCATGCAGGGACGAGGCGGCGAGCGCGAGGATCTCCGCATCCGCTTCCGGGCCCGCGGCGCCGACCAGCTCGCAACCTGCCTGCAGCCGCTCGTACACCGGCCCGCTGTCGGGCGCGACGCGGCGCACGATGCTCCCCCGATAGTACAGGCGCAGGGGCGACATACCCGCCAGGCGCGTCGCGGCGATCCTCGCCACCTGCGCCGTGAAATCCGAGCGTAGCGCAATGAGCCGGCCGCTGCGGTCCAGAGCGCGGAATGCCTCGGGCCCGAAGACGTCCGCGGCCTCGATCGCCGGCGGAATCACCTCGGCGTAACCCTTGTCTTCGAAGCGCCCGCAGAGCGTCGCCTCGCAGCGGCGCAGGCGGTTCGCCGCCTCGAAGAGGAGGTCCTGCGTTCCCGGGAGTGGAGTAGCCGGTTGCACGAAGGAGCGATTGTCGACGGCGGACGGCGACGGCGCAAGGGCACATGCTAGGTTGCGCCGCCGGTGTACCTCCTCGTCCGCCCGCTGCTCTTCCTGTTGCAGCCCGAAATCGCCCACGGCCTGGCAGGCGCCCTGCTGCGGGCTGCCCGGGCCCCCCGCAGCGTTCCAGGTGCGGATCCGGTGCTGCGCCAGACGCTCTGGGGCATCGATTTTCCCACGCCCCTGGGCCTCGCCGCTGGAATGGACAAGGGGGAGGTGCTCGCGCCGGCCTGGTTCCGGCTCGGATTCGGGTGGGTCGAGATCGGAACCATCACGCCGCGGCCACAGCGCGGAAACGAGCGTCCGCGCCTTTTCCGGCTGGTCCCGCAGCGGGCGATCATCAACCGCATGGGCTTCAACAATGCGGGCGCAGGCGCAGTGGCGAGCCGGCTGCGGCGGCTGCCGCCCCTGCCCGGGCCCGTCTGCGTCAACGTCGGCCGCAACAAGGAGACTCCCAACGAGCGCGCGGCAGAGGATTACGTCACCGCTTTCCGCACGCTGGCGCCGCATGCGCAGCTCGCTTCCATCAACGTCTCGAGCCCGAACACGCCAGGTCTGCGCGCGCTGCAGTCCGATCTGGGTAACCTCGTCGGCGAAGTAGCGAAGGCGCGCGACGCGCTGCCGCGGAGGGTCCCGGTGCTGGTCAAGCTCTCGCCCGACGAGCCAGATGATCGCCTGGCGGAGATGGCGAAGGCGGCGCAGGCGGCCGGAGCGGACGGGATCATCGCCACGAACACCACGGTCGATCGCGGACCGGTGCTCGATCACCCGCGGGCGGTGGAGCAGGGCGGCCTTTCCGGAGCGCCGCTGCGCGAACGGGCGCTGCACGTCTGCCGGCTGCTCCATCGCAGCGTTTCCATTCCCATCGTCGGCGTCGGCGGGATCTTCAACGCGGAGGATGCGTACGCCAGGATCCGTGCGGGGGCGTCGCTGGTACAGGTCTACACTGCGCTCGTCTACGAGGGCCCGGGGCTTCCGAGGCGGATCTCACGCGGGCTCGCGGCGCTGCTGCGCAAGGACGGATTGAGCCTGGCGCAGGCGGTCGGCAAGGACGTGTGACCCACCGCTATGGGGTCAATCCGGCTCATCGAGGCCGAGATTCCTTGCGTCGTGGCTGACGATCGCCGCCGCGAGGACCTTCGGGACGTATTCGCGCGTTTCCTCCGGCAGCTTCTTCATCCGGTACAGGTGCCAGAAGTCGCGCTTCTCCTTGCGGAAGCCGCCGGGTTCTCGCGCGATCTCGTGCAGGACGCGCCGCACTCCCGCCTCGCCCCGGTTGTACGATGCCATCGCCAGCATGAAGGAGTCGGTGCCGTACTCGGCCAGGAGGTTCGCCAGGTGCCGTGCGGCTGCCTTCGTTTCGCGCTCCGGGTCGTAGCGCTCGTCCGTCTTTCCGTCCACGCGCAAACCGTAGCTCTGCGCGGTGGTCGCCGTCATCTGCCACATGCCGGCCGCTCCGACCGGACTCTTCGCCTTGGGGTCGAACTGCGTCTCCGCCCAGGCGACGTACGCCATCTCCTCGGGCAACCCGAGCGCGCTGAACTCGCGCGTGATCATCGGCCAATAGCGCTGCTTGCGGCGGTAGACGAACTTCAGATTCGGCGCCTTCACCAGCTCGTCGATGTGGAACTTCAGCCGCTCCTTGAATATCGGAGGCACCGCGTACGTGCTGGCGTCGAACTTGCCCAGGATCTCCCGGATCTGCCGGTCGAGTGGATCGCCGGACTCGGCCAGCGCTGCGGCCTTCTTCTTGTCCGATTTGTCGAGCGCGGCGAGCGTGCTCTTGGCGTTGCCGGTGAGCGTGAAGAGCCTCTCCTCGAGCGAGGCGAGGCGCTCCGGGTCGGACTCCTCGTTCATCTGCGCCTCGACGGCCTCGATCTCCTTGTCGAGGTGCTCCTTCTGCTTCACCAGCTGCTCGATCTGCCGCTTCTGCTGCGCGATGACGATGCCCATCACCGCCACGGTCACCGCCGCCACGCCGGCCACCAGGGCCACCACCTTCACCCAGCGCTTCGCCGCCTTCGCTCTGGTGGAGTGCTGCACCTGCTTCATGGTGCTGGCCATGATCAACATGGTCTTGCCGGAGGGCAGTCCGCCGGCCTTCGCCCGCTCCTGCGCCACTTTCTTCGCCGCGATCTCCGCGAGCTTCGCGGTGGTCGTATCGGCGCTCTCTTTCAGGTCGCTGGCGATCCTGTTCATCTCGGCGGTTTCGTCGATCCGGCGAGGCGCCGGAGCGCTGCGGCGCGCCGCCTCGGCGCGCTCGATCGCGGTGAGGGTCGCTGCCTCCGTCTTCATCGCGCCGCCCGAGCCGTCTTTCGCGTCGAATTCCACCCGGACCAGCGGCCCGCCCGCTCCGATCTGCACCTGCTCGCCCTGGCGCAACCGGCACTTCCCGATTCGCCGCCCTTCGATCAGCGTCCCGTTCGTGCTCGCCGTGTCGACGACGAACCAGCAGCCGTCCTCGAAGAGGAACTCGGCGTGGTGGTTGGAAACCTTCGGGTCGCGCTCCTTGTCGAAGCGGACGTCGCAGTCGGCGGCGCGTCCCACCCGGACCGTGGATTTCGGCGAGGTCGCAGTCTTTCCCTGCTGACTCCCGGAGAGGTGGATGATCCGGATCATTCGCGCCACTCCTGCCGGCGGAGACGACCCGTTCCTACCACGGATGCCGCTCAGGTCCGAACGGCCGCCAGGTCCGGTTCCTCTTCCTCCGCCGGAGCGCGATGCGGTTCTACCGCTCCGAACGCGACGCGCACTGCCGCCATCACGGCGAGCGCGATTGCGAGGCCGAGGAAAATATCCAGCAGATAGTGATGGTTCAGATAGACCGCCGCGAAGCAGACCAGCAGGAAGTAGGCGGCCGCGATCAGGCGGAAGCGGCGCAAGTACCAACCGTAGATCACGGCCAGGAACGGATAGACCACGTGCAGGCTCGGGATCGCGCCGAAGACGTCGGCGCTCTTTCCGTAGAACCCCTGCATCAAGGGCATGCCGATCAACTGATCGAACCGGATCGCTCCCGCGGGCGAGGCGTGAACGGAGAGGTCGACGGCGAAGCCATGATCGGAGACGTACCAGGGCGGCGCGGCCGGGTAGATGTAATAGCAGGCAAATCCGATGAGGTTCGCGATCACGAAGATCCAGGTGAACCGCTCCGCGCGCCGGACCTTTCCCTTGGCGATGAAGTAGATGCTGAGCAGCACCGACTCGCCGATGAACAACATCGGCGTGTAGGCGAGACCGCAGATGAGATCGAGCGCCGCGCTGGTGTGCCGCTGCAGCCACTCGTTCGGGGTCAGGCCGTGAATCCCGAACCAGCGCAGGTCGAAGTCGTAAGGTTCGTGGACGTGGACGATCGGCGAGCGGATGTAGTCCGCGTACCAGCGCATCGAGTCGTAGACGAGCGCGTAGAGGAGGTACGGAAGCCCGATCAACGCCAGGCGGCGGCTGTCGTCGTTCCAGAGCGAGAGCACCAGCGCGATCCCGGCGAGCAGGAAGTGCTCCGGTCCCGGACCACCGAGCGCGTACATCACCGCCAGATAGGCGGCGGCGAGGGCCGGAATCCAATGCTTGAAGAACGGATGCGCGGTGCGAAGCTGCCCGGGCCGTGGGACCAGGAAGGCTGGCACCTATGCCGCTCCCTGCTGCGCGGCATCCGCCGGCACCGCGGCCGTGCGGCGCCGGTCGCGCAGCGAGAGGACCGCCGGCAGCGCGAACAGCGCGGCGGTCAGGCAGGTGATCTCGCCGATCACCGCCGTCAACCCGAAGCTCTGGATGGCCTGATTGTCCGCGGTCACCAGCGTGGCGTAGCCGATCATGGTGGTCACCGAGCACAGTGCCACGGCGCCCCCGGAGGAGGACAGCGCTTCTTCGACGCTGCAGGTCTGGCGATACCGCTGGTAGAGGTTCACCGCATAGTCGACGCCGATGCCAAAGGTGATCGGCAGCACGGCGAAGTTGACGAAGTTCAGCTTGAGCGAGAGCACCGTCATCGCTCCAGCGCCCCAGAGGACGCCGAGGGAGAGCGAGGCGATCACCCAGGCGCCGTCGCGGAAGCTGCGCATCACCACCACCGTGAGCAGCGCCACGGCGAGGAAGCTCATCAGCGCCGTCAACCTCCCGTCGTCGGTGATGGCCTGCACGATGTCGGTGGTGAGGACGATCTGGCCGGCCACCAGCGCCCGCGGGTCCACCTTCCAGGCCGCCTCGCGCACCGCGCGCGTGTGCTGGATCTGCGCGCGTCCGTTCGAGCTGTCGGTGGCGAGGGTGGGAAACACCAGCACCACCCGCCCGCGGTGGCCGTCCTTCTCCACGAAGGCGCGGGTGAGCCGCTCCGGCACGTCGGAGAGCGATATCGGCTCGAGCTTCGTCCGGTCGCGCAAGCGGCGGATCTCCGGCGGCAGCCGCGCCGCGTGCTTGTCGATCAGGGCGAAGATCTGCCGGAGGACCTCGAGCTTGAGCCGCTGATCCTTGGGGACGAATTGCTGGAGGGTCACCACCGACTCGATGGTGCCGTTCGGCCCCTCCTGCTCCTTTTCCTTCTCGATCGCCGCCGCCACCGCTTCCGCTTTTTCCGGCGAGCCGGTGAGAACCACCGTAGGCGTCTGGTAGGACTGCAGCACCGCGTCGACGTGCTTGTCCCAATAGCCTTGTCCGTGGTTCTCGCTCGATCGACTGCCCAGCTTGCTGAAGTCGTACTGGATCGGCTCCTGCGCGAACAGATATGCGGCGTAGACGCTCGCGCCGGTGATCGCCACCGTCACCAGGACGGGAATCATCGGCCGCCGGACCACCAGCTGCGCGAAGGGCCCCGCCAGCCAGCCCACGACACGCCCGCGCTTTGGCATCGAGAGATCGCCGAAAGGCCAGTACTTCTCCTGGAGCGCGATGAAAGCGGGCATTAGCGCATACGTGGTGAGCCAGCAGAGCACCATCCCGAAGAACCCCATGAAGGCGAACTGATTGAAGCCGCGGAAGCTGGCCGCGCCGAGCGAGCCGTAGCTCGCGGCGGCGGCCGCGCTGGCCGCGAAGGTGGCGATCCAGGTTGCGCGCAGCGAGAGCGGAAGCGCCCTGGCGATGTCCGAGCCGTGCCTGCGCTCCTCGATGTACCTGGCGAGGAAGATGATGCC
>WNFT01005133.1_pt1 | contig 12177 bp, 18 predicted proteins | sample 5400191 | NCBI WGS metagenome assembly WNFT01 (sample SAMN13153359, study PRJNA577476) | soil metagenome | isolation source: 80 cm saprolite under Madrone tree | place: USA:California | collected 2016-06-14
CGCATTTGCATCCCCTCTGCATCGCGTTGAGCTTGGCGAAATAGGGCTCGCATATTTTTCGGTGCCCCAACGTGAGGTAGTTCACAGTTGACCGGAAACTTCGCCACCCTCGCGGGGCGGCTGCGCTGGATGCGACGCTGGCGGCGTGGGCTGGGGTGATCGAGGACCAGGGCTAGGATGGCCGCGGCTCCGGTCATGATTTCGACCTCTACATCTTCGGAAATGACGAAGCGCCGGCCGTCGCTGAGTGCAAGGCGCGCAAGGGCGGCGCCGGGTTCGCCACAACGCTCAATCAAACAGTCCTCGATCAGTTAACCAACCTGATCAAGCGCATGCGGGCCGACGTGTTCCTTGCGGAGCCGCTTCCGTATCACGCTACACCCGCCCTCGAATGCCCCGAACCAGCAGAGCATCGTAGCCACGGGCAGCCACCGCTTGTCGTATAAGAAAGGCAAGAGTTCAAACGTGATGTACGTCGCCAGAACGACAAACACGCTCATTGCCACAACGTGCCAGACGTTGAGGTCGTCATCGAGTATCGATGCCAGTGCTTTCATGTCCCCAGTCTCCCCCGATTTGGCCGCGCCTAACTCGAAGCGATGAAAACGGCAATGGGAGGGCCAAAACGGACCGTGTAGGAAATGTGTGAGCGATACCGTTGTTGAAGGTAACGCTAAGCTCGCCTGTTGCGGGGGTCCGCTGTCGGAGCGCCAGAAGTCGGCGAACACGACGCGGCTCGACACGCGCGCGCACCCTCGAGTGGGCGCATTCCCTGGGGGGGATGGACCGGAATCAGAGGATCAACCCCAGGCAAAGCAATTTTTCGCGTGATTGAGCCACCGTGTAGCGTCCATGTTTGAGGGCGTTCTTATTCCCCTTCGGTGCTCCCGGGGATGGTCCGCCGTGCATTCGACATCGGCCGTTCGGCATGGCTGACTGGCACTGGCTTCCGCTCCGCGTCCGGGCTCCGCATCGCGGGCTGAGGTGCATGGGTAATTTGTCTCGCATCGTGTTGGTTCTCGGTTCTCGATGAATTGGCGGGAGTGCCTCTCTCAACCGTGCCCACGATGGCTTGGCCGCCAGAATGCACGTGCACGTGCTCCACCGTGACCTTCTGCTGGCCCTTGCCGCGGTGGCGATTGAGCGCATCGACCAGCACGGCGTAGGTGCGTGAGAGCTTGTTCGCTTGGCTCAAATTCTCGCGCCGGCCCTCGAACGTACCGCGACGACATACGCGTTGGAAATTCCCTGTTCTGTTGCGTAGGGAATTCCGAACGAGAGCGCCGATGGACGCCTTAGGTCAGCTTGGCGTCGAGCACGATCTCGGAAATAGAAGGGAACACAACCTTAGATTGAGCTTGCGGGAAACTCAATTAGCCCCACTCAAGCGGGCCGTGGGCCTCAGTGGCCCATCCAGCTCATCTCTCCGACTTTGAATTTGTGTGACGGCATATCGCTCCCTTACTTTTAGCTCTTCGATCTCGAGCGGATAGCATCGCGCATATCTCGAAATTGTTTCGGCCCTTTAAGGAGCCGCCGTTTTCGGCGTTGCCGCTCTTCATCAGGAGCAGATGGATCAAGAAGCCTGTCCAACTGCATAGAAGCCAAGTCGAGAGCCGTCGATTTAGCTTTTTGGGTTCGCGACTTGACTGGCTGCGATACTGCGAGCGCCTGCTCGAGAAGACGGCGAATGGCTTCAGGACGGGACAACTGAGCATCTTGACGCGCAATCCAAGCATCCAAAGCCGCAAGCTGGGCCGGCTGTAAGCGCACCAGGATCGGCTCGCCCTTACCGGTTGCTGGCGGTCCCCTTTTCTTGGGTGGTGCCGCGGATTGACGCTTCATGGAAACTCTGATATCACAAATAAGCGAGCTGCCAAGGCGCTCCTAAGCGCCAGTCCAGCTCGAAGCGCCCCGACGCGCCGTTGGTAGCGACGCGCCGGGACTTGCCACCAGCACCATAGGGCGGTGCCGATGACCGATTCCAGCCATAGCATGAATCCGCGCGGCGCTCGCCTTGCGTGTCATTCACACACAAGGACGATGCAAATGTCCACGACTTCACGCCCTCGCATAAAATCTCAGTCAGTCGTTACTAAATGTCAGGTCGAAATTGTTGACCTGAAGGGCAGCTATCTCCGCAGTGCCGGAACGAAGTCAGCTGCAATCCTCGACGGGACCGAACTCTGCCGTGTCGAGGAGTTTGCCGCACGCCATTTTCGTCGCTCGGGGTTCGAGGCAACCTTCCTCGAAAGCGCGCCATTTCAGTTGTTGTTTTGTGTGTATTTCTGTTCGGTGATTCAAGATCCCTGCGACCATCGAGTCCGAACTGTCGGTATTTTGGATCGCCACGCCTACGATCAGCACCGACCTAGCGAGGTGATATGGATACGACTTCCGTCCGACTTTGGGACTGCCGATTACGCACGTCGGCGGGCCAAGGCCATCACCAAGCATTTGTCAGCGATCGGCGAAACGAGGGCAGAGCTGCTTGAACTGTTTGACAATTGGCTCGCGCCGAGTGTCGGCCTGAGACAATACCTTTGGGCACATCGCCGCGAGTCCATTGAGACGGCAAGAAAGCTGATCGAGCTCATTTCACCAGTTGTTCTCAAAACCGTGCTTGGCTATCTGGTCCTGAATTACTGGGGGCACCGCTCAGGGTGGCCCGACCTGCTGGTCTATCGAACAAATCAATGGTTTTTGGCTGAAGTTAAATCATGTAGCGACAAGCTGAATGAAAACCAGAAACGTTGGATTGAGGATAATCACCGCTACCTTCATTTGCCGTTCAAGCTCGTCCAAGTGCACAGAATGGAGGCTAATGTCAGCGCTTCCGCCGTGGGACTGGGCTAGGCCCCGGGATCGCGTTGGCGGACAACGATGTTGCGGACGATATCGGCCGAGGTGAACGCCCTACGATCGCCTTCGCGCAGGCAGCGTCGAACAACGGTAAATTAGGGCTATGGCGCGGAAGCCGGCCCACCGTCGCTGATGCTCCTCTCGTGGCCTCCTCATCGCGGCGAGCGGACGAGTGATGCGCAAGCGGGCAGCGACGAGCGAGTGCCGGCGCGTGCGGTACCGCCGCTGAGCTCTCTCCTCTCGCGTCCTCCACACACAGCACCGCGCCGCTGGATCGAACCCTTAAAGCGCCGGGGCGTGCGTGCACCTTAACGTCACAGCCACCATGCCGATCACCCCGAACGCGATCGCTCTGTTTTCTGCTGTGCACCGGTGCGTAGGAAGGTGGAAGCGCCAAAAATTCAGCACCCACCCCTTCTCCTAGGATACCTCCAGGAAACCGAAATGGCCGCTGGTGAGTTTTGTGCGGAGCGGGACACTAAGGCGACACTTCGCAGCCCTGGACGCTAAGAAAGCACCCATTTTGCGGCCAGTCATCGCGAACTTCCACACGGTTCTACTAGCTGCGATAGGGCACGTGGACCATATTCACCCCGGCCATCATCTTGAACAACTCGCCTGACACATGGGATGGGGCTCCGGTACCACCCGACGCCATGTTGACCTTGCCCGGATTGGCATTCGCATAGGCGATGAACTCGGGAACAGTTTTGGCCGGAACCGATGGATGTACCGCTATGACGTAAGGCTTCCGGTTAATGCCTGCGACCGGCGCGATGTCGCGGATGAAATTGAAACTAAGCTTGTCATAGAGTGTGGCGTTGATGGCGTTCCAACCGCCGACCATGAGCAGCGTGTAGCCGTCCGGCGATGCGCGCACGACCGCGTGCCGAGCGGCACATCATTTCGCCAAAACGAGAACCCCGCCCGAGTGTGTCTCCCTGGAGGTCCTGCCACGGGGGCGGGGTCCCGGGAACCCTCATGCTATTCTGCCCGCGTTAAATGAGGGCTCGCAGTGCGGTGGCGAGCCGGATGAGTTTAGGTTAATTCAAGTCATGAAAACGCTATTTCTCATCCGCCACGCGAAATCGAGTTGGGATGACACTGCGTTGCCCGACAAAGATCGGCCATTGGGCGATCGCGGCAGGCGCGACGCGCCGAAGATGGGTAAGCGATTAGCGAAGCGCGATGTGAAGCCTGATTTGATCCTGTCGAGTCCGGCGAGGCGCGCGCTCACGACGACGGAGATCATCGCCAAGAAGCTCGATTACAAGCTCAAGGATATCGTGGTGGATGATCGACTGTATGCCGGCGCGGTGCATAGCTTACTCAACGTCATTCACGGACTCGGCGACAAGCCCGAGCGCGTGATGCTTTTTGGCCATAATCCTGAGTTGACCGAGTTCGCGCATCGCCTCTCAGGTGAGATCACCCACATGCCGACGTGCGCCGTTGTCGAGTTTACGTTCAGTGCGAAGTCGTGGCGAAACATCGGCAAGGCCAACCTCGCAAGAGTGGCGCTCGACTATCCAAAGAAAAAGAAATCGTAGGGCAACGCATCGCCTCAGTGATTCCTGATGCGTGTGACCCGGAGGCTTTCCTTTCGCCAGACGTTACGCGCGCGCGGGCTACGTTACGCGCGCGCGTTAGGCGTGGAGGAAGATGGGGCTACGTAAGTGTCCGGCGTCCCCGCGTTTGACACCGCGCCGGAAACCGTAATGACGCCAATACGAGCCTTAGGGGCGGTTTGACAGCGTTCGATCGCCATCGAAAGTCCAACGCCGCATATCTCCAACCTGTAGGGATAGCCTGTTTGCAGGGCGCGAAGCCTGATCACAGGCTCGTAGCCGCGGTCAATGACCCCGATGACGTACAGGTGCGTCGCGGTGATCCAGTAGCTGTTGTCAGTCGGGAAATTATCCGTAACCCTTTGGTGATCCACGATCGCTTTTCTCCTCAGTCGGGAGAAATGCGTAACTAAATCAAAGTGGCCGGGCGATTTTTGATTCCGCCATTCGGAGGTTCGAGTCCTCCCGCCCCAGCCACATCCCCGTTCGCAGTTGTTCACGGTCGTCCGCCAAGGGCCAGCAGGTCATTGAAGCGGCGATATAAATCGACCGGGAAAATTCGTGGATGCTCGCCCGCCGCCGCTTGAAGCCGGAAAAATTGTCGGTATCTATGGCGGTACATCGCTGTGGTCCCTCTTTTGGAAAGGGACTGGAGATACCGTCATGGCTTTGACCGACACTCATGTCCGTAACGCTAAGCCGAAGGCGCAGGCATACAAGCTTAGTGATGGTGGTGGCATGTATCTTCTGGTCAGGCCGGATGGCGCACGCTACTTACCGTTTTGCTGGAAAGCGCCGCACGCTTGCGCTCGGCGTTTATCCAACAACTACGCTGTCTGTCGCGCGTGCGTGTCGCGAGGATGCTCGAGTACTGCTTGCGCAAGGTGCTGACCCAAGCGAGGCAAAGAAGGCCAAAAGGCGTGCAGCCCTTCACGCGAGCGAGACCACGTTTGAGGTCATCGCGCGGGAATGGCTTCACAACCAGCGTAAACGGCTTGCGCCGCGGTACTGCGAGCAGATCCTGGCCCGGCTTGAGAGGGACGTGTTCCCGGAAATTGGGTCCCGACCCATTGCAGAAATTGACGCGCCCGAGTTGCTAGGCGCCATTCGGAAGATCGAACAACGCGGGGTGCTCGAAACCGCGCGGCGTTTGCGCCAGTCCTGCGGCCAGATATTTCGCTATGCCATTGTGACCGGAAGGGCAAAGCATGATCCGTCTGCTGACTTGAGGGGTGCGCTCGGCATGCCGCGGAGGAAGCGTGGCCACAAGGCGATGTCGCGCGACGAGCTACCGAATTTCCTGCGCGCCCTTGAAGCCTACGATGGAGAGCCGCGAACCCGGATCGCACTGCGGCTGATCATCCTGACGTTCGTCCGTACAGGCGAGCTGCGCGCGGCTCGATGGTCTGAATTTGAAAACCTTCAAGGGTCAGAACCTCTATGGCGCGTTCCTGCCGAACGAATGAAAATGAAGAGCGAGCACCTCGTTCCGCTCGCGCCGCAGGTCGTAGCGCTGCTGCGCGAACTGCGAGGACTGCCCGGATCAGACACAAGTCCGTTCTTATTTCCTTCGCCCTCGCGAGAAGGATGCATCAGCAACAACACTATGCTCTATGCCCTATACCGACTGGGCTATCACAGCCGAGCAACGGTTCATGGCTTCCGGGCTATGGCTTCGACCGCGCTCAACGAAATGGGGTTCGCGCCGGACGTGATCGAGCGCCAGCTCGCCCATCAAGAGCGCAATGCCGTGCGCGCTGCCTATAACCGTGCTGAGTACCTAGGCGAGCGCCGTGCCATGATGAAGTATTGGGCTGATTGGGTCGACTCTGTTATGGAAGGTGGCAGAGTGGTTCCCATGCGGCGGGCGTCGCTGCAGCAACCATAGGCGAAGTACTTGGTGCGCTCGTGCAGAAGAGATCGAGTTAAAGGTCGCGGTGCGGTTTCGCACCCTTCTGGACTCAAGTAGGCATCGTCATTCCGCGACTGGGCGGCCGAGCGCACCAACTTCCCGCGCGAGGTCGCCGAGGCGGCGCTGGCGCATGTGGTTGGCGATCGCACTGAGGCTGCTTATCGGCGCGGCGATCTGTTCGAGAAGCGTCGTCGTCTTATGGATGCTTGGGCCGCCTACTGTGGTGTTGCTGAGAGCAGCGCGCCGGCCGTAATGCCTCTTCACCGGTAATCCTCGAGCTTGTAAGAGAGAGGTTCATTTCCTCGATCTCTCCAATGGGGAGCTGCGAGAATGAGTATTACAGTTCTTGATGAAAAACAGCTGTTCGACCGTTCCTTCTGGAGCTCACCGGAAAAATGGCCCCACGACCCGCCAGGATTCGTATTTCTTGCGCGGGCGTTCGATGAAATTGGGCGCGCAATCCATGGGGATCAGTGGAATGAGGCCGAATATCCTAAAGAGCCAGAGAACGATGATGATGAGAATGCCTGGGAAGCCTACGAGAGGGCTGAGGAGGCATTTGAGCGGCTGAAATCCGAGAGGAAGGTTGGTATTGCGCGTACCCTCGCGAAGCAGTGTGAGGAAGAGAAGATTGTGGCTGCTGCTCGGCGACCTCGAGGACAAATGGTCACGCTGCAATGGTACCGTTGGAATGTTGATGATCTACGCACTAGATTTTTCAGATGTGAGATCTGCCTCGAGGGAGAGCGGTGTTCGCTGTTTGTGACTCGGGACAGCCTGGAGCAGTTCATCGCGACGCAACCTTACGCAGTCTCGTCACCACTGAACGCAAAGCACTTATCACCGTACCTTAAGGTGATGCTTTCCGTTTCTGCTGCCATGAAAATTAGCCCTGAAAATCAGCCGGCTAAGAAGCTAGTAGAATATGAGCTTGAAAAAAGATGGAACGGCCGAACCCTGTCGAAGAAGCTCCTCGGGACGATGGCGACATTGATCCGGGAGCCTGAGAGCCAGCGCGGACGCGCTGGAAAAAAAGAAGTAGCGCCAGTTCCTGCGCAGAGTGGCACTTCGTTCAGAGCGGGATTGCGGATCTTTGCCGAGTGCCGCCGCTCGCGGCGTTCGATGCCTTCGTCAAAACCTGGAGCGTCAGATACGAGAAGGGGGGGGTCGAGTCCTTGACCAAGGACCGCGCGCTGCTGGCCTTCTATTTCCGGCTGAGCACTGGAAGCATCTGCGCACGACAAACGTCATCGAAAGCTCGTTCGCGACGATCCGCCACCGCACCCGCGATCCAAGGGATGTCTCTCGAACAAGACTGCGCTCGTCATAATCTTGAAGAGCTCGTCCCGGAACTTGCCGTTGAAGATTTCTGTGACTCCATTCTGCCAAGGCTTGCTGGGCTCGATCAAAGCTGTGCCGTGTTGCGCGAGGAGGACGACACTGCCTTGGATACGAACTCCGCGTGTTGTCGCTGCGCGGGGACGCCGGGCGTGCGCTCACGAACGTGGGACAGCCCTCGATGATGCGGGCGGAGCGAAGGTGGCCGTCGACATCGATGACCAGCCCCTCTTCTGCACTCGTCGGTGATCGTTAGGCACTTGAGCTGGTGGCCGTCGGACAATGATCGAATACGACGTCGTAGGGCCAGATCTGTTTCGTACCACGGCATCTGGCACCGTCAGAGTGTGCGCCGCGGTGTAGGTCCAGGTCTCGTCCACATCGAGCTCGGTGTTCACGTCAGTGTCGCCGCTCTCGTAGAGGATGCTGCCCGGGTCCGCGTCCGGGTCCGTCTGCCCCAAGCTGCTCGCGCAATGATGCGCTGCGAGGCGGGTGAGCCGCCGCCGCAGCGTCTTCACTTAACCCCGCGGGGGCAAGTCGAGGGTGAAGTCCGGAGAACTCGAGGTTGGTTTGAGAGGGGCGATGGAGTCGTGCCACACGGAGCACGAGGGTGGAGCCGCGCTCAAGTTGCGGCTGGCGGGTCGAGCCTGGCGATCAGCTTGCCGGTTCTCGCCGCGCGCCTCGTGCACCACGCCGAGGCAATCCCAGCCGTCAGGCATTTCGGGATATCGCATCAGGAGATCGCGGGCGGCCGCCTCTGCCGCCTCGAGCTTGCGCCTTTACGAGGTGGACCACGGCGTGGGAGGCGGCGGTCAGTTCGTCCTCGTCGTCGGCCTGTGCCAGGCCGGCGAGCCTTACGGCGATGGCCGTTCTCATCTCTAGAAGCTCCAAGCGACGGGCTGCGGCATGTTCGGCGCGCCGGGCCCCTGTCTCGGCGAACTGCCGGCGCTCGATCGGCTGCTCCTTTGTGCAGCATTTCTTGTACTTGTTGCCACTGCCGCACGGGCAGGGATCATTGCGTCCGGGCTTGGCCATATGCTCAGCACCTTCGCGCCGAGGAGGACGCACCCCATGTACAGAGACTTGATGGCCGACGCGCGGATGCGCCAACTGACTGCGGTGATCGGCGTCGACCGCCGTACAGTCGCGCGCTGGCGGGCATGGTGGCGCGACAGCTTCACGGCAACCCTGTTCTGGCAGATCGCCCGCGCCGCGTTCCTGCCGCCGGTTGACCAGGATCGGCTGCCGGCCCGGGCCGCTTGATGCGCAGCAGCGCCATGAGCAGGAGCGTCAGCAAGGTCGTGCGCAGGCCGTAGAAGGCCGGACCGATTTGACCGTAGAGCTTGCGGCTGATCCGAAACAGCCCGCTCTCGACCAAACACGGGAGAGCGAACAGGACGCCCGCACCGGGAACCGAAGAAGCCTCGCGAAACAGCGGTGCGGCATCATCGAGCAGCCCCAGATAGGCGAGCTGCCGATCGAAGCTCCGATCGCTCGCATCGCGGTCGAGGCTCATCGGCACCGGCTCGCCGTCGTCCGCAGGCGCCGCGATCAGATCGCGGTCGCCGGCGCGGTCCTCCGCCAGTGGCGTGGCGCGATCCGCATTATCGCCGGTCAATGTTTGCAGACGGCACGCGCGACGCCGGTGACTTCCCCGCCGCCGCGGTCGTGATCCCGACGAACGCAAGGCTGCGTGCGGTCGGCGGGCTTCGAAGCTCCGACCAGCTTGCGGATCGCCTTCTCGCTCACCCCCAGCCGGTGCGCGATTGCCCGGTTGCTCATTGCCTGGCTCTTCAGCATCTCGATGCTGCGCAGACGTTTGCTGGAGATCCGCCGGCGACCGCGGCGCCAACCCGCCGCGCGACCGAGCCCCGCCATCCCGCCCTGCGCATAGCGCCTTTGGTACCGCCGTCGGCCACCGTAGCCTCAGCGCGACAGTGATGCAGCGGTAATCCGGCCACGACGATCACGCGGTGATCCGCTTCGATCCGCAAGTTGCAGCGCGCATTGATGACCACGGTATTCGACGCCACCGGCAACGGCAGCGCAAAGGCTTGTTGGGCGCTCATGCGCCAAGCTGTCCGCACCTCACCACGCGAAAAGCCCAGTGATTCCAATCACCGAAAATCGGCTATGTCAGGAGGTCGGACAAAACCCTTAATCTGGAGCGGTCACAAACGCTTAGGCGTGGGCTGCACCCATCAAGGACTATTGCGGGGTGCACCGTTTCACCGATCGAAACCCAATCCGAGCCTCCCCATCTCGGGATGGAAAACGCCGTCCGGCGCATACAGGCGTCGGCTGAACCGAGGTCGCGCCGCGAGTTCGATGCTGGCGCCGAGGTACGACCGAATTTTCTATTCGGGTTGCGCAAAGACGCGAAAAAGTATCAGGCCGCCCGCATCACCGAGCAGGTGATGCTTTCCTTTACGTCCGATCCCTATCACCGCGGCGACACGTCCGTCACCCGCACCACGCTCAAAATCCTGATCAAACGCGGGCTCGCGTTCTGCACCTTGACCAAGGGCGGCACGCGCGCGCTGCGCGATCTCGACCTGTTCCGGCCCAAACGCGATGCCTTCGCGTGCACGCTGACAAGCCTCGATGACCGCTTCTCGAAAAAATGGGAACGCAACGCCGCGCTGCCGGGCGATCGGATCAAGGCGCTGCGCAAGTTTCACGACGCCGGGATCTTCACCTGGGTGTCGCTCGAGCCCACACTCGATGTGAAGTCGAGTCTTGCGCTGGTCGAGGCGACGCATGAGTTCGTCAATCTCTTCAAGGTCGGCCGCATCAACTATCTGCCGATGACGAAGACCACGGATTGGCGCGACTACACGCTGCGTATGCTCGATCAGCTCGCCCGCTTCGGGGCACGGCACTACATCAAAAAGGATCTGCAAGAGTTCCTGCCGGAGGGTTACCCGAACCCGCTTCGCGTTCCGCAGCATCATTAGCGCGTGGATCACCGCAGCCGCATAGCAACTGCGGCATCGGCTCTCGGCTTTCGCTTTGCGATCCCTCCAATGGCTGGGCACCAGTGAAGCTCCGAATGGACAAGACCCTCAGGTTCTGGGTCGATGTCGCCTACGAGAACGTTAAATTCGATCATCCCAAACTGACCAAACGGCAGCTGATCGCTCAAATTCTGCACCAATACCAGGAACGCGGCGACGCCATGCGCTATCTCGATGCGAATGGCAAAATCGGGTGGAAAGCGAGTCCGCGATTTTTGATGATGCTGGCCGACGCCGAACGCGATGCTCGGGATGAGTTGGAAGACTTTCCGTAGTGGCTCAGGCGACCGGATTGAAATTCCATCCACTCACTCTGGTTTGAACAATGACAGATCTCGAAGGAATGCCCTCGTATTTTTGGTTGACTTCTTCACGCCTGCGAGAACCGCTTCAAGACGACGTTCCCTACACCAACGAAGCGTTGCGCCAGGACCTCCTGCGAGTGCGAAGCGCTTGGGAGGACTGCCAAGCCAGCCGGGATCGCAACGCGATCTATGGCTATTTAACCGCCGTTTTCGACCTCGTGATGTGGTGGAAGGCAGAACACCACGCCGTCGGCCGAGCACATCGGGCGTTATGGCTCCAGGGTGCGGACTCACCAACTACCAACGAGCCGTTTGCCGCGGTCATTCGCTGCACCTCCGATCCTGGCAAGGTGGACAAGCGAACGCGATCCAAGTGGTCGCGCGTACTGCGGTACGCAGCGGAGTACAAGAAAAATGCCGAACCGCTTGCCGCGTTTGTTCGGCGCAAGGGTGGCATCAACAAATGCTCGGAGCGATTTACGCGTTACCTTGGGCGAGGTGATCGCACTGACCGTTGACCCGCTCCCGGCCCGTGTAAATCGGCCTCGAAGGTTGACCCACATCGGCGTCCAACGTGGACCCACCCGCATAGGCATTTTCAAGTTGTCGATGAATGGCGTATTAGCCGGCACGCTGAGTGCGCATTGCACGCCGATGGTGGGTCTTAGGCAACGCCGATTCACAGCCGGACCCCAAAGTGGTCTAGGTTTTTGGGAGCGCGGCGCTCAAAATCGCGGGAAGGAACGCCATCTCGTCGACGCCAGGGGGCAACTTAGCGATGAGCTGTTTCAAGCGGTCGTCCAATAACAGCATCGCAAAACCGTGCACCAGCGACCATGCGACTACCATTTGAGCGGCCTGAGGCAGCGTCAGCGTCGCCTGCACGGGTTCATCGCGAACCGCTCTCACCGTGCCTGCGAGCACATCGAGCGCGGCGTCTGCAGCCGATCGCAATGTCGGTCGGGTGAAATCGAGACGCTCGCTGCGAAACATCAGCAGAAAAAGATCAGGGTGTGTCCGCGCGAAGGTGACATAGCCGCGTCCGATTGCTTCCAACCGTGCAGGGGCCGGATCGCTCTTGCTAATATGTGCCTCCATCGCGGCCCGAAACCGCGCGAAGCCCACCGCGGCGAGATCGCTCAGCAAGCCCATGACGTCTCCGAAGTGATTTTTCG
>WNFT01006620.1_pt1 | contig 12177 bp, 13 predicted proteins | sample 5400191 | NCBI WGS metagenome assembly WNFT01 (sample SAMN13153359, study PRJNA577476) | soil metagenome | isolation source: 80 cm saprolite under Madrone tree | place: USA:California | collected 2016-06-14
CCCGGCGCCTACAAACTGCGCAGCAACTTGTACAATTCGTTGGCCGCGTCGAAATCGGCTTCGAGCTCGCGAGTGGCGAGTTTCTCGCGAAGCTCGTCGAGGCGGCGGGCGAAAAGATCCAGCGCGGCCGAAAGCACTTCCTGGTTCGTCAGGACAATGTCGCGCCAGGTGGAATAAGGGCTGCCTGCCAGCCGCAGTGAGTCGCGAAGTCCTGGGCCGGCAAGCGTGATGGGCAAGCCGTTTTCGTCGAGACGGTCGTAGAGAAAAGATGCCAGCGCCACGGCCGCGAGTTGCGGGAGATGGGATGCCAGCCCGACGGCGTAATCATGTTGCGGAGCGCCGAGCCAGAGTGGCCTCGCTCCGATCTTCTCCAGAACCTTGACAAACGCGGCAATGCGGGGATCGTGCGTGGTCCCAGCTTCTTCTACAGAGGCAGCCCGCGCCTTTAGTCCCGCCACCCCGGTTTCGGCAGATTCGGCAATCAGCGCGTAGGCGTTCTCTCGGAAAAGATCGGCATCGGCGTGGGCGATGCCGGCCAGTTCCCTGCCCGCCATGGGATGGCCGCCGAGGAACAACGGGCCCTTTTCACCTGGGAAAACTTCGGCGGCAGCTTGAGCGATACGAACTTTGGTGCTGCAAGTGTCGGTGACCAGCGCAGGAGAGGGTGCGTGACGCGCAATTTCCGGAAGAAGATCGATGGTCGTCGCGATAGGAAGTGCCAGATAAATCAAATCCGCGTTTTGCAGGGCTGGCGCGAGTTTGCCAGAGAACGCTTCGTCGACCGCGCCGCGCGTCTGCGCTTCGCGAACAACGTCGGGGCGGTCCCACGCGGAGATGTGCATCCCGGTTGTGTATTTGCGAAGCGCGAGCGCGAACGAACCGCCGATCAGGCCAGTGCCGAGAACCGTGACGCGGTTGATGAGGTGGGGGGACATTGAGATTTTTAGTTGTCAGTCCTCGATTCCGAAAGCAAATCGGAGGACAAATGCTATCGCAGAGACGCGCGGTGCGCAAAGGTTAGCGGAAAGGCCGCAGCCCTTTGCCTTCCGGAGCTTACTACTTAGAACTTACGACTGAGAACTGCTTCAGGCGATGCGTCGGCCGATCGCAGGAGCGATGATGCGCAGTTCGCCCATGAGTTGCGCGAATTGGCCAGGCTCGAGCGATTGCGCGCCATCGGAGAGCGCGTGATCCGGATCGTTGTGGACTTCGATGAGCAAGCCATCGGCGCCCGCAGCGACGGCGGCGCGCGCCATCGGCGGCACTTTGTCGCGGCGGCCGGTGCCGTGCGATGGATCGGCGAGCATTGGCAGGTGAGAAAGTTTTTTGATCACCGGGATCGCCGCGATATCGAAAGTGTTGCGCGTGTACGTTTCGAACGTGCGAATGCCGCGCTCGCAGAGGATGACGTTGTAGTTGCCACCGGCAAGGATGTACTCGGCGCTCATCAAAAGCTCTTCCATGGTCGCGGACATGCCGCGCTTCAAAAGAACAGGCTTGCGGATTTCGCCGAGGGCGCGAAGGAGATAGTAATTCTGCATGTTGCGCGCGCCGACCTGAAAGATGTCGACGTAACCCAGCATCATCTGAATCTGCGATGCGTCCATCACTTCGCTGACGGTAAAGAGTCCGACTTTGTCGGCGGCTTCGCGCATCAGCTTGAGGCCCGGTTCACCCATCCCCTGGAAGGCGTAAGGAGAAGTTCGCGGCTTGAAGGCGCCGCCGCGCAAGATTCTAGCGCCTGCCTTGGCGATACTTTCCGCGACGGAAAAGATTTGTTCGCGCGATTCGACCGAGCACGGGCCGGCAGCAATGGCGACTTCCGGCCCGCCGATTTTCACGCCTCGGCCAAGATCGACGATCGTGCCTTCCGGTTTGAACTGCCGGCTTGCGAGTTTAAATGGCTGGGTGATGCGCATGACTTCGCGCACGCCGTCGAGCAATTCGAAGTCGCGATGGTCGAAATCACGGTGAACGCCGACCGCGCCGAGCACGGTGTGCGATTCGCCAGTCGAGCGGTGCACGTTGAAGCCGCTGGCGACCAGTCGGTCGATGACATGCTGGATTTGGGCGTCCGTCGCCCCTTCTTGCATTACGATGACCATGAGGGTCCTCTGTTCCTTCTCTACGCTGCGTAGTGGCAGGACTTTAGTCCCGCATTTTCACTTCGAAAACGCTCAGCCTGGATACGCCAAGAGGCGGCGGATCGCGGCGTCCGTCAATGGACCCGAATTATTGCGTTCGGCATTCTCCAGCACTTCGTTCTCGCGGTCAGGCTGGTATAGTGGAATTTTCGCCTCCTGCTTCAGCTTGCCGATTTCAAGGGCGCACTGTGACCTCTCGTTCAAAAGTTCCACAAGTTTCTTATCGATTTCATCGATATGGCGCCGCCAATCACTCAAGTTCATGGCGCCACCTCGCGTCGCGAGAGGCCGTGGCGGGCAGCTTCTTTGAGCGACCGCACGCGTCCGGCAAGCGCGCTGGCAGCGCCATCCACAGATTTTGCCTTTTCGATCTCGGAAACGAGTGCCGAACCTACCACCGCCGCGTCGGCAAGACCGCCAAGAACGGATACATGGCCCGGCAGTGAAATCCCAAAGCCGACCGCGATAGGAAGTCGCGTGACGCTGCGCGCTCGGCGCAAAAGTGCCGGGAGATCATCGGGCAAGGCATCCTTCGCGCCCGTGACGCCAGTGCGCGAAATCAAGTAGAGAAAACCGGACGAGCAGCCGGCGATTTTCGCAAGTCGCTCATCCGTGGAAGTCGGCGCGCCAAGAAAAATCGTGTCGAGACGATGAGCGGCAAGGATGCGGCGATAGTTTTCGGATTCTTCGGGCGTGAGGTCCGTGGCAAGAACACCATCGGCTCCGGCGGATGCAGCAGCAGACGCAAATTTTTCGAGTCCCATCTGCAAAATGGGATTGTAGTAGCTAAAAAGGACCAGCGGCACTTGCGACGATTGCCGAATTCCGCGAACGAGCTCAAGAACACCGGCGAGTGTCGTGCCCGCTTTCAAAGCGCGTTCGGAAGCCCTCTGGATCGTCGGCCCGTCGGCGAGCGGATCGCTGAAAGGGACGCCGAGTTCGATCACGTCGGCGCCCGCTTCGCTGAGAGCGAGAACAAACTTGCGCGTGGCGTCGAGCGTAGGGTCGCCTGCTGTGATGTACGCCACGATCCCAAGTTCCCCCGATGCGCGCAACTCGGCAAATCGTTTGGAGATGCGGGTCGAATTGGGCGAGACGGAAGACATTGGATTTTGGGAAAGGTTAAAGATTAGAGCAGGCGGGAGTAAGTGTCCATGTCCTTATCGCCGCGGCCGGAGAGGTTGAGGATGACGAGGTCTTCTTTCCTGAATTGCGGGAGGCGCTCAATAAGGCCTGCAATGGCATGGGCGGATTCCAGCGCGGGAATAATACCTTCCGTGCGCGAGAGCAGGCGCGCGGCATCCAACGCGGCTTGATCAGAGACCGCTGAATATTCCGCGCGGTGCTGGTCAGCAAGCCAGGCGTGCTCGGGACCGATAGCGGGATAGTCGAGGCCGGCGGAAATCGAATGCGTCGTCGCAATCTGTCCGTCTTCGTTCTGCAAAACGTAAGTGTAAGTCCCTTGCAACACGCCGGGCCTTGCGCCGGTGAAACCCTGATGTGCAGCGAGGCGAGCAGCGTGTTCGCCAAGTTCACCGCCGCGTCCCCCGGCTTCGATACCGATCATTTTCACGCTGGCGTCGCGGAGAAATTGATGAAAGAGGCCAATCGAGTTCGAGCCGCCGCCAACGCAGGCGAAGAGATGCGTGGGCAGGCGTTTCTCTTTGGCGAGGATTTGCTCACGCGCTTCGCGGCCAATCACCGCTTGAAAATCGCGCACCATCGTCGGATAAGGGTGCGCGCCCAAAACAGATCCGAGCAGGTAGTGCGTGCTTCGCACATTGGTGACCCAATCGCGCATTGCTTCGTTGATGGCATCTTTCAGCGTGCGGCTGCCGGACTCCACGCCGACGACTTGTGTCCCGAGCATGCGCATGCGCGCAACGTTGAGCGCTTGCCGCAACATGTCTTCCGTGCCCATGTACACGACGCATTCGAGCCCGAGATGCGCGGCGACGGTGGCGGAAGCGACTCCGTGCTGACCCGCGCCCGTTTCCGCGATGATGCGCGGTTTGCCCATTTTTACCGCGAGCAGGCCCTGCCCAATGGCGTTGTTGATTTTGTGGGCGCCGGTGTGCAGTAAATCTTCGCGCTTCAAATAAATGCGCGGGCCGCCTAGTTTTTCCGAGAGTCGCCCGGCAAACTGCAGCGGCGTGGGGCGGCCTGCAAAATTCTTGAGCAAATCGTTGAATCGCGATTGGAACGACGTATCCGACTTCGCAGCCTCGTAGGCGCGCTCGAGTTCGAACAGCGGCACCATCAGCGTTTCGGGAACGTAGCGCCCGCCGTACGGGCCGAAGCGCCCCGGCGCCGTCGTTGGTGATTGCAGAATGGAACTCATGGATTTCCGCGAATCTTCCGCTCCAAAATTCTATTTCCGTTCGCCGCGGCGCACTTCCTGAATGAACTCGCGCATGCGGCCGTGATCTTTTTTGCCCGGCCTGGATTCCACGCCGCTGGCAACATCCACCGCGTACGGCCGCACAATGCGCACTGCCGCAGCTACGTTCTCGACCTTCAGCCCGCCTGCCAAAATGATACGGTGGCCGGCTGCGGCGCGCCGGGCCACATCCCAATCCGTGGTGCGCCCAGTACCACCATATTGGCCTGTGTGCGCCGCGTCAAACAGAAATGCGAACGCCTCCGGGTATTCGTCGAGCGTCCTCAAATGAAAATCGGGCTCGACGCGAAAGGCTTTCCAAACTGGGACGGTGCGACAAACTTCCGCAACCGTCTCAGGCGTTTCGTCGCCATGAAGCTGCGCCGCGTTGAGCTTCAGCAATTTACACAGCGCCGTAACGTCCGCCGCTGAGGCATTGACGAAAATTCCTACGGCTTCGACTTTTCTCGGAAGCTGCGGGCGGATTTTTGCAGCCTCGATTTCAGCGATGTAGCGCGGGCTCTTCTCGTAGAAATTGAAGCCCAGCAGATTCGCGCCCGCTTCGATGGCGGCGAGAGCGTCGGACGCATTCGTAATCCCGCAAATCTTGACGCGGATCATGGCTGTCTACGCAGCGCCCGCAGGCGGCGCAAGAAGAGCAGCCAGGGCAGCGCCGGGGTCGGGCGAGAGCATAAGGCGAGTGCCCACGAGGAAGGCGTCAAATCCCGCGGAGCGAAGTTTTGACAGCTCGCCGTGCGTGCGAATACCGGATTCACTGACCGCGATGCACTCTTCGGGGATGCGTCCGGCCAATGCGAACGAAGTCTCCACATTGACGGTCATCGTCTTCAGGTCGCGATTGTTCACGCCGATAATGCGCGCGCCGGCCGCGAGGGCGCGGTCGAGTTCTTCGGCGGTGTGAACTTCGACGAGCGGCTCCATGCCAATCTCGCGGCCGAGAGCGATGAGGTCGCGAAGAAGCGCATCTTCCAGCGCAACCACCATCAGAAGAAAACTGTCGGCGTCATTGGCGCGAGTCTCCCACACTTGCCAGGGATCAAAGATAAAATCCTTGCGGAGGACTGGAACCTGAATGGACTTGCGGGCATCGCGCAGATTTTTCAACGAGCCACGAAAGAATTCGCCTTCGGTAAGAACGGAGAGAGCGCAGGCTCCCGCCGTTTGCAATGACTGCGCCAGCTCCACCGGTTCGAATGGTTCGCGAATCACCCCGCGCGAAGGCGAAGCCGGCTTCAGCTCCGCGAGAACGTTCAAGCCGTCGCGGCACAGCGCTGCGGGGAAATCGCGAAGCGGCGTGGCCGCTTTGACGCCATATTTGAGTGCCGTCTCCGGCAAGACGCGCTTGCGGCGATCCACCTCGGCGCGCCGCGCTTCCAGAATGCGGTCCAGCACGGTTCCGGTGTTGGCTCGAGCAGACATTGCGATAACTTTGTATGCTAGGAGGGTGCGGAGACAGAGTCAAATCCGGTGATTTGTGGCCCGTGACAGGTGGACGGAAAACGCCGTCGCGATGATGAACTTCGAGTAGGGAGAAGCAATGGGATACGCGGACGTGTATGGAGGTTTGCTGAAAGAAATCGCTGAGGGCGCGGATGCGATTGCGACGCGCTATTTCCGCGGAGACGAATTGCGCGTCGACCGGAAGGGCGACGGAACCGCGGTGACGCAGGCGGACCGCGCCGTAGAAGAAATGGCGCGTGCTAAAGTGGCGGCAAGCGGATTGCCGCTGGACGTCCTTGGCGAAGAAATGGGCGGCGGCGATACAAAATCGGCGAGCGCTTCCGGGCGGGCGCGGATGATTATCGACCCGATCGATGGCACGGAAGAGTTTTCACGCGGCATCCCCACCTTCGGCACGCTGATGGGAATTGAGTCGAATGGCGAAATCGTTGCCGCGATGGTGAGCGCGCCCGGCCTGCATTCGCGTTGGTGGGCGTATCGTGGCGAGGGCTCGTACCGTGATGGAAAACGGCTCCACGTATCGAACGTGAACAGCCTGGGCAAGGCGATGGTTTTTACTACTGGCACCGGTCCAAGTAAGAACGCGCACGACCAAGCGAAAATTCGCGCTTTGCTGGATGCGGCGCGTAACAGCCGCTCGTTCGGCGGATTCTGGCAGCACATGCTGGTTGCGGAAGGAGCGATTGAAGTGGCGCTCGATTGGACTTCGAAACCGTGGGACCTCGCGCCGCTGGGAATCATGGTCGAGGAAGCCGGGGGCCGCTCGACAAACGTGCGCGGCGAGCGAACGATTTATACAGGGCAACTCATCAGCACCAACGGAAAAATTCACGACGAAGTACTGGCGATTTTGCAGCGAAGCAAGTGATGTTGCGCATCAAAAGAGTCTACGACAAACCGGCAAAGGAAGACGGCGGACGCGTGCTGGTGGACCGCTTGTGGCCGCGCGGCATGAAAAAAGAAGCGGCGAAGATTAATTTGTGGATGAAGGAAGTCGCTCCTAGCGACGCGCTGCGCAAGGCTTTTTGTCACGACGTGGAAAAATGGCCGGAGTTTCAAAAGAAATACCGCGCTGAGCTAAAGGACAAAAAAGAACTTCTGGCGGAATTGAAGAAAATCGAAAAGGAGCGCGGTACTTTGACGCTGCTTTTTGGCGCGAAAGACGAAGAACACAACCAAGCCGTAGTTTTGGCGGAAGTTCTGAAGGAAAAGAAAGAATATTTCCGCGCGCCAATCGGCGAATTCCGGGAAAACTAGTGGACGAAATGCCTCTCCAATTTGGCCGTTTCCAATTCTGAATTATTCCTGCATTTTTCCCTTGGAGGTTTCCGATGAACGTGCGACAGCAAGCCGAAAAAGCCGAACAGTTCCGAAAGCTTCATCACGGGCCGCGAATGCTGGTGCTCTCGAATGCGTGGGACGCGGTAAGTGCGAGGATTCTGGAAGAATGTGGCCATCCCGCAATCGCAACAAGCAGCGCGGCAGTCGCTTTTTCCCGAGGCTATCCGGACGGTGAACGGATCCCGCGGGACGAGATGCTGGATGTGGTGGCGCGGATTGCCCGTGCCGTGCGAGTGCCAGTAACAGCCGATCTGGAAGCGGGCTACGGCACTACTGTGAAGGACATGGTGGAAACCGTCAAAGCGGCCATCGATGCCGGCGCCATCGGAATGAACCTCGAAGACGTAACCGGAGATGACGAGAGCTCCCAGGTCGACACGGCCCTCCAAGTAGAAAAAATTCGCGCCATCCGCAAGACGACGCAATCAATCGGTGTTCCTTTCGTGTTGAATGCGCGGACGGACATCTACTTGCTGCCGATCGGTCCAGAGGCCACGCGGTTCGAGCGTACCGTGGAACGGTTGCGGGCATACCGCGACGCCGGAGCCGATTGCCTGTTTGCGCCTGGACTATACGACCGCGAAACGATCGCTAAGCTTGTGAGCGCAGTGGAGGCCCCCATAAATATTCTGGTGAACCCGGCAGGCCCTCCGATGGCAGAATTGGAAAAAATTGGCGTGGCTCGGGTAAGTGCGGGTTCGGGGATCATGCGCGCCGCAATGGGCCTGGTGCGAAGAATTGGAAAAGAGATGCTGGAATCACGGTCTTGCGAGACGATGTTCACTGGAACAATCCCCCACGCTGAGCTGAATCGCATGATGAAGCGTGACGCAATTGAGGCCAATGCCTGAAACGCCGGCTCAGCTTTGCGCCTTGAACGAAGAGATTATCGCTTGCCGCAAGTGTCCGCGGCTGGTGCGCTACCGCGAAAAAGTGGCGCGGGAAAAGCGGCGAGCCTATCGCGAGTGGACGTACTGGGGAAAACCGGTCCCGGGATTTGGAGACGCGCACGCGGAACTGCTGATACTTGGACTTGCGCCCGCGGCGCACGGCGCGAATCGCACGGGAAGAATGTTCACGGGCGACCGCTCGGGCGATTTTCTGTATACGGCACTGCACAAAGCTGGCTTTGCGAATCAGCCCGTTTCAACAAATCGTGAGGACGGGCTGCGCTTGGAAAATGTGTACATCAGCGCGACGTGCCGCTGCGCGCCGCCGGACAACAAACCGCTTCCCGAAGAAATCTTGAATTGCCGCGGCTACTTTGAGCGTGAACTGGAAATCTTGAATCCCAAGGCGGTTCTGGCGCTGGGGAAGATCGCCTGGGATGCCTACCTTGAAATTCTGAAACAACGCGGCGTGATTGCTTCGCGTGCGCTGTACAAGTTCGCGCACGGTGCGGAAGCCGAAGTCCCCGCCGGCTTTTTGCGGCTGTTCGGCGTGTACCACCCGAGCCAGCAGAATACGCAGACCGGCCGGGTTACTCCAACAATGTACGCCGCTGTTTTGCGTCGCATTCGGCGGTTCTTGGAAACCTAGCTCCGTTCCTCGCCAAATCCGGGCTCCCCCCGTGTCGGGAAACCCCTCCAGGGCGATGGCGGGAATCGCCGACAGGACTCCCGCAATCGGTAATGCCTGTCAGACGGCGACTCCAAGTGTCCCTTTTTCAGTCCTTTGCGGTATGCCCCAATGTCGTGCAATGGCTCCCCAGGTGCATTCCTTGTTTGCCCAGCAGTTCGCGGGAGGAGACCATGGAACGAAAGAAACTCAGCAGGGTATCTGTAGGCGTCGCTATTTTGGCAGCCACGCTTGGTTTGGCAGCAACGTGCAGAGCGCAGGAGCAAGCACAGGAAACGCCACGAGAAACGGCAACACAAGCGCCCGATCAGCAACGTCAGAAGGCGGATGGGGAACGGCATGGACTGCCGATTGAAACGTACGGGGTTGCGCCGGGGACGAAGTTTCTGGTGCGTCTTGAAGATGAACTGGGCACCAAGGGCACACAGGAAAACGCAAAGTTCAAGGTGAAGACGCTCGAGCCGCTGGAGGCGGGCAGCGGGATTTATCTGCCGTCCGGAGCGGAGATTCGCGGACACATCAGCCACGTGGAGCCGGCGGGAGTGGCAGGACGCGCGAAGATTTGGCTGACCTTCGACGAGATTCGCACCAGATTTGGCAGCCTGCCGATCGTGGCGGAAGTCGTGAGCGTTCCGGGCGACCACAGCGTAAAACCCGGCACGGCAAAAGAAGGACTGCTCGAAGGGCGGTCCAGCAACCAGCATGACGCCGCCGAAGCGGCCGCGGCGGGAGCGGCAATCGGCGCCGTGAAAGGCGTGAAGGACAAAGACAAGAAAGAAGCCGCCGAGGGCGCTGCACTCGGCGCGCTAACGGCGTACCTGATGGAATCAGGACGCGGCCATGAGTTGAACCTGCCGAAGGGCGCCAAGCTGGAATTGGAGCTGCAGCGCGCTCTCTACCTCGTAAAGGAATGAGACGGAAGCCGACCGACCATGGAGGGTCGTTAGCTTTTCGTCCAACTTGCCCGGCAAATCGTCAGTGGAAGCGATCGGGATCGAACTGGAAGTCCACCAAGCCGTCGCGATAATCGATCTTTACATCAAGAAGGTGCAACATCGCGAATCCGAGGATGCCAGCGATTTCGGTTCCGGCGCCATCGCTAATCAGGGACGTGTCGAAGGATACCAAGCCCTTCCGATCGTGTTTGAAATGGGAAAATTGAAGATTTACGGCGTCTGCCCGGTAGACCTTGTTGACGACCCCATTGATGCCCTTCACCGTGGTATCGGAATCGCCAGACACCCCTGTGCTCTCTCGCGCGAACTTGGGTGAAATCATATCGTCAAAGGCTCCCGAATCGATCAAGAACAACACGGGGTCCGAATCGTTCACGCGTGTGGGAATCAAAAGGTCATGTCCAAAGCGAAGGATTGGCGTGTACGATTTCATTGCGGGTGCGATGTACTGGTCGTAAAACCGTGGCACGGCTGCCGCGTCAGAATCAGTGGCTGGCTCTTTGGCTGACTCTCCCGGGCGTGGCGGCAGCTGGCTTAATTTTAGTTTGTTATCTGGAAAGTCTATGTCCACGAGATAGTGGTCAAAAATATCGGCTCCGATCAGTCCTTCTTCGCCGGTTCGGAATTTTTTGTCGCTCACCTCTACATAGCATCCCTGAAACTCGAGGTCCCCGATACGCACGGAATCGGCGAATCCCACGTAGCCACTCGCGCTGCCTTTGTCGCCGATGCCGCGTATATCTGTTTGGACGACTCGCTTGATTCCGGCCTTTTCCGCAATTTTGCCATTGACCAAAATTCCGCTTGCGCCGGTGTCCAGCAGCAACACCGCGGAAGTCCCATTCAATTTGGCGATGAGTCCGGCGCCGCGGAAATGCCGCGCGCTAGACCAGAGTGTTGCGAGATTTATTGACGTTGAGCTGATCTTGGTCCGCAAACGGCACGAAGGGTTGGGTTGATTCTCGCTGTCCTGAAGCACAGTGAGCTCATGCTCGAGATCTGCATGCACTTCAGCATCATCATTCGTTTCGCCGGCCAAGCACGTCTGCAAGGCCTTGATAGACTCCGCGAAACTGAGCGTTCCCATCCAGGCTTTCCGGATGTCGGGATCCGCAGGATCCAGCTCGTAGGCTCGGTCGATCATTTGCTTTGCGCTCTTGTGGAAAGAGAAGGCCGCGTAGAGCCGCGCCATGCCCAGATAGGCGCGCGCATCCCGCGTTCCTCGCTTGATCTCCTTGAGAAACTCCTTTTCTGCTTCGTCCATTTTCGCTTGCCGGAAATACACTTCACCCATCGCGACGTGGACAGCCGACAGAGGAGGAGCCAACTCGATAGCTTTGGCGGCAGCGGTGGAGGCATCGGAAAGGCGTTTTTGCTTGAGATAGACGCGAACCAGGCCGACGTAGGCAAGCGCAGATTGTGGATCTTGCTCGATGAGGGTCTTGTAGTCGTTCTCGGCGTCACTGAGTTTCCCAGTGCGATAAAGTTGCAGGGCCTTCGCGAATGCAGATGCTCGGGGAGTAGCGGGTGCGGTTGCAGGAACCACGGGAGCAGCGGCGAGCGGGGCAGAAGAAGGCGAGGATGTAGCTGGCACTTGTGCGCAAATTGGAAGAAATGGGATGACGAAAGAGAGCAGAAAAGCTGACAACGGGAGAACGGCGCGTCTGGACATATGAGTCTCCGAAACCATGGGTTTCAGGACGAGTGCCGCTACTATAACAAAAAACTCCGCAGCCTTCTCCGGCCTTGATGCTCGATCGATCCTTTCAGGGACTTGGCTCAAGTTCCGGTGAATGCTCTTATCGGACCAATGGCAATGTTCCAGTGTTCCTCGAAATTCACGACGCTGAGACTGCGCCGGCGCGCGCCAGTTGGGTATTGGAGAGAACTTGGCAAGGGGCGGCCAGATTGCTAGAGTCGAAGTGTCCAGCTCAGTAGTGTTTACGCCAATCATCAAGAACATGCCGAAGAGAGGCTGAGACCCATGGGGGAAGAAACACGGGCGGCGGTGCGAGCCATCGAAATGGTGGAGCGGAAAGACCGCGTGCTGATTGTCGAAGACGAAGACAATGCGCGCAAGGGCTACGAACAGCTTTTGCAGCGCTGGGGCTGCGACGTTGTGGGCGTGGGAACGGCGGAAGAGGCGCTGGCAAAATTTGCGAGCTACCAGCCGGACACGCTGATCGCGGACGTGGAATTGCCGGGTATGAACGGGCTGGACCTGCTGAAGCAGCTCGGGGCGGAACTCCATGGTGTGCCCGCTATTATTATTACCGGTAAGGGGAGTGAAGAACGG
>WNFT01007358.1_pt1 | contig 12177 bp, 10 predicted proteins | sample 5400191 | NCBI WGS metagenome assembly WNFT01 (sample SAMN13153359, study PRJNA577476) | soil metagenome | isolation source: 80 cm saprolite under Madrone tree | place: USA:California | collected 2016-06-14
ACGCCGACCTGCTTGAAGCCGAGAAATCTCGGTCCAGAACCGGTGCGATTCCTCGATGTCCCGCACATTGATCACCAAATGGTTGATCCCCGAGGGGGTCATCGCTACCGCCGGGGCTGCCGGAACCACGGGAGATGTGCCATCTGCCATTGATTAAGACTCCTCGATCCTGCCGAAAATTTGCCGCTGACCTCTACTATAGGAGATCATGTCTCATTTCGCCAGCTACCGGCGGACGCGGCGCCGACACCAGCTCGCCTGAGAATTGACCTTGGGAGGAAACAAGGTCAGAGGCTCCAGTAAGGGGTGCCCGGCGGAACCTGGTTGCGGGTCACCGCCGACTTTACGTCGACAAAGATCCCGCCGGGAGCGAGGGTGGCGAAGAGCCTGCCCCAGCCGCCCTCGGCGAGGACGCGGTGCGGCACGGCGAGGATCAACCCGTCGAGCTCGGTGAACCGGTCGAGCGCTACCAGCTCGACACCGTATTCGCGCTTGGCTTCGGCCGGGTCGGCGAGCGGGTCCGACACCCGTGCCGCGATGCCGAAATCGCGCAATTCCGCGATGATGTCGGGCACGCGGCTGTTGCGCAGATCGGGCACGTCCTCCTTGAAGGTGATTCCCACGATGCCGATCTTGGCGCCCTTGACCGGCCGCTCGGCGGCGATCAGCAGCTTGACCAGACGCTGCGCGATAAAGCTCCCCATGCCGTCATTGATGCGCCGGCCGGAGAGGATCACTTGCGGGTAGTAGCCCGCCGCCTCGGCCCGGGCGGTCAGGTAGTAGGGATCGACCCCGATGCAGTGCCCGCCGACGAGGCCCGGCGTGAACGGCAGGAAGTTCCATTTGGTGCCCGCCGCTTCCAGCACTTCCTTGGTCGAGATGCCGAGCCGGTCGAAGATGATCGCCAACTCGTTCATCAACGCGATGTTGAGATCGCGCTGCGTGTTCTCGATGACCTTGGCCGCCTCGGCCACCTCGATCGAGGAGGCCCGGTAGAGGCCGGCCTCGACGATCAGCCCATAGATGGCGGCCACCCGCTCGAGGGTTTCGGGGTCTTCGCCGGCGACGATCTTGACAATCGTCTCGAGCCGATGCTGCTTGTCGCCCGGGTTGATCCGCTCGGGCGAATAGCCGAGCTTGAAGCCGACACCCTGTTCGAGCCCGGAGGCCTTGGCAAGCAGCGGCCCGCAAACCTCGCGGGTCAGACCGGGATAGACGGTCGATTCGAAGACCACGACCGAGCCCTTCCGGAGACGCGGCCCAATCAAGGCGCATGCAGTCTGGAGCGGGGTGAGGTCGGGCCGGCGATCGGCGTCGATCGGCGTCGGCACGGTGACGATCAAGAAGCTTGCTTCGGCTAGTGTGTCGGGGTCGTCGGTCAGGCGCAGTCGCGTCTCGCGCAGCGCCGTCCCGGTCACCTCGCCGGTCGTGTCGTGCCCCTCTCGCAGGGCCGCGATCCGCCGCTGTGAAATGTCGAAGCCGATGACCGGCTCGCACTTCCTGGCCAAGGCCAGTGCGACCGGCAACCCGACATAGCCAAGGCCGATGACCGCAAATCCGCGTTCCATGAAGGGTGGCCGGTCTCCGAGTGGTGCGGTGATCAATCTATTCGGTGATATTCCTTGTACCACTCGATGAAGCGGGCGAGCCCGACCTCGATCGTGGTCTTCGGGTCGAAGCCGAGATCGCGGCGCGAGGCCGTGATGTCGGCAAAGCTTTCCGGCACATCGCCGGGTTGCAGCGGCAGCAGCTCTTTTTGTGCAGTGCGGCCGAGCGCCCGCTCGATGACGGCGATGAAGTCGAGCAGCTTTTCGGGCCGGTGATTGCCGAGGTTGTAGATCCGGTGGCGAACCCTGTCGGCAGGCGGGCGGTCATGCGCCGCGATCGTGCCGGCGACGATGTCGTCGATATAGGTAAAGTCGCGGGCCATTCTGCCGTGGTTGAAGACCTTGATCGGACGCCCGGCTAGAATAGCATCGGTAAACAGGTAAGCGGCCATATCGGGCCGCCCCCATGGACCATAGACGGTGAAGAACCGCAGCCCGGTTGCCGGCAGACCGTAAAGGTGGCTGTAAGTCTGAGCCAGGAGCTCGCAACTGCGCTTGGTTGCGGCGTAGAGCGAAACCGGCTGATCGACCCGGTCTTCGATGCTGAACGGCTGCTGGCGATTGGCACCGTATACTGAGGAGGAGGAGGCGTAGGTGATGCCCGTCAGCCCGTCGATCCGCCGCGCCGCCTCGAACATCACCAGCGTGCCCATCACGTTGGCGTCGACATAGGCGTAGGGGTTTTCGAGCGAGTAGCGCACCCCGGCCTGCGCCGCCAGATGGATGATGCTGCGCAGATCGCGGCGGCTTTCAACGAGCGCCAGAATGCCGCCTCGATCGGCCACGTCGAGCTTGGCGAAGGCGAACCCTCGACAGGCGCGAAGCTGGTCGAGGCGCGTCTCCTTCAAGCGCACGTCGTAATAATCGTTAAGATTGTCGATGCCCACGACCTGCTCGCCTCGATCGAGCAGCGTCCTAGCAACGTGGAAGCCAATGAAGCCGGCCGCGCCGGTGAGAAGAATGGACATAATGCTCCTGGCGCTGAGGGACGAGTTCAATCCCGGGCCGGCCGGGCAGGACAATTTCTCCTATCGGTTTGTTGTACCGCCGGCAAGGGCTCTTGTGCGTGGAAAGCATGTTTCAGTCGTCGGCCGAGGTGTTCCAGCCGGAACACTATGCGCGGCTGCTGAAAGATCTGCCACAGCATCGGCTCGCACCGAGTGGCGAGGCTTTCCTTCAACCGGTTGCGCCCCGCCATCAAATCATAGACGGCGGCCCCCGACCGGAAAGCATGTCGGATGGCCAAGGCATGGGTGACGATGCCGGGTCGCTCGCGTCGGTCGGCATCGGCAAACCCGCTCTGATAAGCATAAATCCGGGTTCCCAGACGGAAATTATAGAGATAGCCGATAACCCGGTCGCCGACCGACGCTTTGAGCAGCTGTACACCGTCCTCGGTGAAACTGCGCTCAATCAAAAGCCGATGGAACGGCTCGAAAAAGGCGTGGGTGAACGCATGCGCCCGGCTTCGGCGCTCCCAGGAAGCGCAATGCAACATTTTCAGCCCGGCAAAAAAATCTAACGCTTCACTCGTCGTCGTTGCCTCGTTCAGCTGTAACGCGCCGGCTTGCTCGAACTGCCGACACGCCCGCCGAAGCTGCTGGCGGGCATTGGCGCTGAGCACGGGGTCGAGTTCGCCGCTTGCCGACAGCTGACTGAGATCTACGGAGTAGGACGGCACGACGGTCTCGATCCGGCCGAGCCCGCGGCCTTCGACGGCTTCCTCCGGCGGGCGCAGTAGCGAGCCGTTGAAATGGAGCTCGTCCGCCTCCGCGCGCAGTCCGGCGAACCAGGCGAGGGCCGCGTCGAAAACCGCTGCTTCACGTCCGGCCGCGGCGAGGATGCCGTTGTGCTCGATCGTGAGCGCGTCAAAGTGCGGGTCTCCGGTCTCGTTGAGGTAGAAACCACGCGAGCGAACCAACCCGTTCCGACGACGGCTGACGCCGGCGCCGAGCAGAGCCAGCGCGACCGTTCTGCCATCCGCAACCCCGCGCAACAAGCTCGGCAGTTGGGTTCTCGGCAGGGCGGCGAGCAACGTTCCGATCCAATGCCAAGACGTAAAGAAGGACGGACGGGCGAAGGTTTCGAGTGTTCGCCATTCGTGCTCAAGAGCTGCCAGCGGCGGCAACGTCTCGCGGTGGAACTCTACTTCGCCAGCGATGTTGGCGCGCTCTGGCACGGGATACCTTTCGGCACGAGGCCCCAATCGGCGTATATCAGGCGGCTACGAGCAATTCGGACGTCGCGCGATCCCGCTATAGTGCTCTACGATTACTAACAAACCCAGCCGAAGTGATGCGGATTCTGCACATTCTCGACCATTCTCTGCCGCTGCAGAGCGGCTATGTGATCCGCACTCTCGGCATCGTCAATCAGCAGCGGGCGTTGGGATGGGAGCCGGTGCTGCTGACGAGCGGCAAGCACTATGCGCCGGGCCCCGCGCGCGAGCAGATCGGCGAGTGGGAATTTCTGCGTACGCCGAGGCCGAACGGTCTCGCCGCAACGCTCCCGTGGGTGCGCGAGGTGAAGATCGTCCATGACCTTGGCCGGCGCCTCGATGAGGTGGTGGCCGAGGTGCGACCCGATATTCTGCACGCCCACTCGCCCGTGCTCAATGCATTGCCGGCGATCCGCGCCGGGCGCCGGAACGGCTTGCCGGTCGTGTATGAAGTGCGCTCTCTGTGGGAGGATGCGGTAGCAAACAACGGCGGCTATCGAGCCGCCGATCTGAGGTATCGTGTGGCGCAGCTGCTAGAGACCCATGCGCTGCGCCGCGCCGATGCGGTGACGACGATCTGTCAGGGCTTGCGGGAGGACGTAACCGCCCGCGGCATCCCGGGTGAAAGGGTCACGATCATCCCCAACGCGGTCGATCGCGACGCCTTTAGCGGCCCCGGCACTCCCGACCGCGCTCTCGCCGGACGGCTTGGCCTTATAGGGAAGACCGTTCTCGCCTTCTTCGGCTCGTTCTATTTCTACGAGGGCCTGCACTTGTTGCTGCGCGCCTTCCCGTTGCTGCGCCAGCGCGGGGCCAACATTGCCTTGCTCCTCGCCGGGGGTGGCCCAGAGGAAGCCGCGTTGCATAAGCTGGCCCGAGAACTCGGCATCGGCGACAGTGTCGTTTTCGCCGGACGGATCCCGCACGTGGAGATACGGCGTTACTATGATCTGGCTGATTTGCTCGTCTTCCCGCGCGTTTCGATCCGGCTCACCGAGTTGGTAACGCCCCTCAAGCCGCTCGAGGCCATGGCCCAGGAGCGCATCGTCGTCGCCTCGAGCGTCGGCGGTCACCGTGAATTGATCCGCGACCGCGAGACCGGTTACCTCTTCCCGCCAGACGAGCCGCAGCGTCTGGCGGAGGGAGTGATGACGGCGCTCGCCGATCAGCCTGCGTGGCCGCGCATTCGGGCCCAGGCAATCGAGTTTGTCGATACGGAGCGCTCGTGGGCGCACAGCGTGGCGCGCTACGCCGAAGTATACGGCCGGCTTATGCGGCGTTAGCCGGCATGCGCTGTCGACTGCCGCCGCGCTTTCGACCAGTTTGCGCAAGCGGGTCTCAACGAAAATCCCGTGCTGGGCCCTGCCGCGCTCGGATAAAAGGGTCGTCAAGGTGATTATCTGCACCTGCCGGGTCCAAGCAAATTGTGACGACGCCAGCATTGCCTGATGCCACTATACCGAAATCCGGATTTCCAACGACTGCCGAGCGGTCTCGCTTGTTTGTTTGATCGGGCCGCCGACGACAGCTTTTTCGCCTTGCCCGCGTGGTTTGATTTGATGACGCGCCGCGGTTTGCCACCCGGGACCGAAATCCGTCTCTACACCGATGAGCGATCGAGCCCGGCGGTCGCGCTCCTGCTTCAGACCGCGGTACGCGGACCGGGGCGGCGGCTCGTCAGCCTGGCTAATGCGTACAGCGTTGAGCACGACATCCTGCACCGCTCCGGAGCGGATCTCGATGCCGGGCTCGATGAGATCATTGCGGAAATTCTCGCCGAACGGCCGCGCTGGGATTGCCTCAGTCTCGCTGAGCTTGACCCGCGGCAACCGAGCTATCGCACCGCCGTGCAGGCTCTCCGCCACGCTGGGCTGCTCGTGGAGTGCAGGTTTCATTCCGGAACGTGGTACGAGGATACAGAGGCGCTGAGTTTTGCCGATTACGTCGCCGCGAGACCTTCGGAACTGCGCAACACCTGGCGCCGCAAACGGCGCCGGGTGGAGCGAGGCGGCCATCTGACCAAAGCCTTCTTCGCCGATACTACGGGCATCAGCCGGGCTATCATCGACTACCAGACGATCTACGCTGCGAGTTGGAAGCCATCAGAGGACTTCCCCCAGCTTATTCCGGCGCTGATCCGCCTCGCCGCCGAATTTGGGGCTCTGCGCCTTGGCATCTATTACATCGACGGCGCGCCCGCCGCGGCGCAATTCTGGATCCTGTGGCACGGCCGCGCCGTCATCTACAAACTCGCCCATGACAAGCGATTCGACCATCTGTCGCTCGGCACACTGCTCACCATGGAAATGATCGAGCGCGTGTTGAGCGGCGACCGCCCGCGCGAGATCACCCTCGGCCGCGGCGACGACGCCTACAAGAAACTCTGGCTCCCCAAGCGGCGCGAGCGCTGGGGGATCACCGCCGCCAACTCCTGGACCGGGCGCGGTCTGAGCCTCGGGCTGAAACGCCAAGTGGCAAAGGCCTACCACCGGCTACTTGGCGAGCGGCTTACGCCGTTCGACTGACCGGCAGCCGGTCATTTTGCAACCCGCGCGACGACAGCCCGGTTATCGAGTTCACCAAGAACTGACAGACGCGCACCTTGGGTAGCCGGTCGCGGCGGGCCAGCGCCAAGGGGCGGGGATGGGAGCGGGATCAGCTTCTCGTCGGGTTGGTCTCCTCGCTGGGCCGTACTTTCAGGGGACCTTCTCACGTCTCAATGGGGGTCGCCTCTGGGCGGCGGCGCAGCTTGCGAAACAAGAGCCATCCGACGCGCCGGTGGCGAGGATGGCGGGGAGTACGGGCCCACCGGCCTCGACCAGTAGACCGATCAGGATCTCGACCGCGATCGCCATCAGGAACGCCAACACGGGGCTGAGCAGAACGGCAACCGTGATAATGGACAATGGGGCCCACGTGGGAAGGTTCCTCATGGTGTTACCGCCCACTTACATCGATCCTGGGTAACTAGCACCAAGGCGGTCATCAACCCGTCCGGGCCGCCTCGCCACACTGGCGGCGCTGCGGCGCCTGCCGGTTCTTGGCGCACATCGCTGAAATCAAACCTGAGCTTTGCTCCGGGGTGTCCCCCACCACCCCCGGAGCGCCGCGCGTCGGATGAACTACGACTGCAATAGCGGCCGGTCCCGGTCTAGTTCGAATCCCTCATCGTAATTGCGCCACGCTGGGCTGGACAATGTAGCTCACCTGCGTGGGGTCGCTCAGTATCATCTCGGGCCTTTGGCGGAAGAAGCTGACGAAGCCGGTCACGCATAAACGCTTTCCTTGCAATGCTGCTTCGGGAGACTGCCGAACTTTGCCCGATCGCTCCCGTAAATCACTGCGGTCAATGCCCGGTTCACATTCGGCTGGTCGTGGCTAACCAGCGCCACAAAGGTAGGGTGCGCGGCGGACTTGGCCTCATAGACAGCAGAGGCGACGATACCGCAGACCTTGGCGGTGCGACCGACCTGACCCATCGCATCCGCTGGAGTTACAGTTACTGCTCCGGACGAGAATGCCCACAGACTGATCGCCATCGTTGCGATCGCCACTTTTACCGTGTGCATGACTTACTCCAAAACGTCGGGTCACGCATCTATCTCGCCAGTGGCTTACGATCGAGTTAAGGCGGACATGCCTCCATTTGACTGAGAATTGCAAAGCGGAGCCGCGGCGCGCCGGGTGCGCAAGCGGCAATACGGCGAGGGAGCGAGAAAGCTGTGCCAGCTTCGGCGGCGGCGAGGCCCGCCACGACCCAGGAGCTTTAGGACGGGTGTTGTACCGGCGTGCCCACCGCCTACGAGAGACTAGGCCATCAGGCGAGCACCACGCATTTTTACGGAATTATAATAGCACCACGCCACCCATTTCGGTTAACCAGATAGGCCGGGATGCGGCGTCGATGCCCGTTGCGCACGCGCGAGGCTGGGGCAGACCAACGGAGAGACCGGGCGGGCTGCTCGACCGGGGCGCCATGCTAGGCTAGCAAGCAGTCAGGCGGGGGAAATCCAGCATGCCGCTTCCCTGGCGCTTCCCGTTTGCCGGCGGATGTCCGGACTTCGGTCTTAAGTCATTGAAAATCATGGTGGGCGCGACAGGGATTGAACCTGTGACCCCTACGATGTCAACGTAGTGCTCTCCCGCTGAGCTACGCGCCCGTAACCCTCAGCCTCGATGTAGCGAAAATGCGGACGGCAGGCAAGCGCCGCTCCGGGTGCCGCTAATGATCCCGCGGGACGCCACTGGCGGCGTTGCAGCGGCTCGGCGGTAGCGATAGTTTCCGCTGGAGGTTGCGGCGAGGTGCGCGATGCGGAGTGGGGTGTTGTTGCTGGCGGCGCTGATGGCCGCCGGGCCGGGCACGGCCGCGATGGCTGCTGGCCCAAATAATCCTATTCATGAGCGTCTCCTCGCTGCGCCGCCGGACCAGCAAGCAGAGGTGCTGACAAAAGGTATCAAAGGTTGCGCTGGGTCATCGGCCTTTCCGATGGGCGTGACGACGAGCGGCAAAGCCAAGGGGTATGCGTATTGGAGCGTGCGCTGCGCGGACGGCAGGAGCTTTGCCGTCCAGATCGCTCCGGACGCCAAGATGACAGCGGTAGATTGCAAAGCACTCGAAGGCAGCGGCAAGGAGTGCTTCAAGAAGTTTTGAGCCCCGCAACGCGCTGCTGGACGCGAAAGACGGTTACCAGCGCAGCGGCTGACGGCAGACCGAATACCAAAGACCGAGATTTTCTTCCTTCCACTTCGGATCCGCGCAATCCTTCTTGAGAAGCGCCGCGGAAGCCGTCGGATCCGAGGGGGGAGGGGAAGTCGAGCTTGAAGAGCATGCCGCGGCGACGATCGCCAGGGCCAGGATTCCTGATCTCACCAGCGCCTCTCCTTGCTCGCAGGCGCGATAATCGCGCATCTTCGCGGTCAAACGCAGAATTCTCGACCCCTACCGCCATAATTGCAAGGCGTAGCACCCGCCTCGCTTTGGTTGGCTGCGCCGCGCTCCACCGTCCGCCAGGCTTGGGCGCCGGTCGGAAACGTTATATTGTCGGAAACTCTTGCATTGGTGCTGGAGGACTCTGCGGCGGTGGAGAGCACATTATGAAAAGTGACGGCAAAGGCCGAACTTACCGCATGGACACCCTCCTCGCCCATCTCGGACGCCACCCGGAGGGGCAGCATGGCGCCGTCAACCCGCCAGTTTACCACGCCTCGACAATCCTTTCATCCAACATGGCCGAATGGGAGGCCAAACGCGACCCCAAGACGCGGTTCGACGTGGTGCGCTACGGTCTGCTCGGCACGCCGACCACCTTCGCGCTGGAAGAGGCCTTGGCGGCGGTCGAGGGCGGATACCGGGCGATGCTGATGTCGTCGGGCCTCGCTGCGATCACGGCTCCGTTGCAGGCCTGTCTCAAATGCGGCGACCACCTGCTGATGGTCGATTCGGCTTACGGACCGGCGCGCAACTTTTGTGAGAAGGTGCTGACGCGCTGCGGGATCGCCACGACCTACTATGACCCGCTGATCGGCGAGAAAATCGCTCGCCTGATGCGCCCGAACACCAAAGTCGTCTATGTCGAGTCGCCGGGCTCGCTGACCTTCGAGGTGCAGGATGTGCCGGCGATCGCCGCGGCGGCTCACGAAGCCGGCGCCAAGGTGCTGATCGACAACACCTGGGCCTCGCCATACCTGTTCCCGTCCTTCGCCCGCGGCGTCGATGTTTCGATCCACGCGGCGACCAAATACATCGTCGGCCATTCCGACGTCATCCTCGGTGCTGTGATCACCACCGAGGAGATGTATATGCAGGTGCGCACGATGGCCGCCGACCTTGGCCACTGCGCGGCACCCGACGACGCCTATTACGCGCTGCGCGGGTTGCGCACCCTGGGCGTGCGGCTCGAACGGCATGTGCAGACTCGGCCCGAAGTGTCGCGTGTCCTCTACCCGGCTTTGCCGGAAGACCCGGGCCATGAGCTATGGAAGCGCGACTTTCTCGGGGCCAGCGGATTGTTTGGCGTGGTCCTCAACCCGGCGCCAAAAGCGGCGGTCTATGCGATGATCGACACTCTCGATCTCTTCGGTATCGGCTCGAGCTGGGGCGGCTTTGAAAGCCTGATCCTGCCGACCTATCCCGAACGCGGCCGCACGGCGACGCGCTGGACCGCAGAGGGGCCGACCCTGCGGCTCCATATTGGGCTCGAAGATCCGCAGGATCTGATCGAGGACCTCGAGCGCGGCCTCCACCAGCTACGCGCAATCGCCGCAGCGGCTTGAGCCGCTGCTCAGGCGACACCGAACCGCCGGATCGTGTCTTCGTTAAATTTGAGACCGAGCCCGTGGGCGGTCGGCATCATGAGATCGCCGTCGTCCGGCACCGGGACCTCCTCGAAGAGTCGGAAGAGACGCGGCATGTATTCGACGGTCAGACCGTTGGGGATGGCGCCCACCAGGTGCACGTGGATCTCCGGGACCCCGTGGCTAACCACCGGCAGGTTGAAGGCCTCGGCCATGCCGGCGATCTTGAGCCACGGGGTGATGCCGCCGCAGCGCACCTGATCGATCATCACGATGTCGACCGAGCGCGCCTCGAGCATGTGACGAAACGGCACGATGCCCCACAGGTATTCGCCGCCGGCGATCGGTGTCGCCAACGCCGCGGTGACGCGCGCCAGCCCAGGGTAATCGTCGTGCGCGGTCACATCCTCGAGCCAGTAGAGGCCGACACCGGCGTCCTCGACTCGTCTGCCGATGTCGATCGCCTGCTCGACCCGCCAACGCTGATTGATGTCGCACATCAGATCCATCTCGGGACCAACCGCCTCGCGGATCAGCCGCGCCTGCTCGACTTCGCGAGCGGGTGAGGTGATGCCGGGCAGGCCGAGCTGCATCTTTGCCTGGCGATAGCCTTTTTCGCGTAGCCTTCCGGCGGCGGTAACCGCTTCCTCGAGTTTGAGGCCGCGGCGCAGAGCCCCGCTGGCATAGGTGGCGATCCGATCGCGGCCGCCGCCCAAGAGTTTCCACAATGGCAGGTTCAGCGCCTTGCCCTTGATGTCCCACAATGCCACGTCGATCGCCGACAACGCCATCGTGAGGATCCCGCCAGGGCCGGCACCGCCGGCCGCCGCAGCCAGTTTTGCCGCGACCGCTTCGACGCGCAGCGGATCTTCGCCGATCGCGAGCGCGCCGAGCTCGTCGACGGCGCGTTTCAGGGTGCCGGTCAGCCTGCCGCCGAAATAGGTCACCCCGATCCCCTCGACCCCGTCGTCGGTGCCGACGCGCAAGGCGACGATCGGGTTGGTCGCGTTCGGGTTCTCCGAAAACCCGGCGAGCGGCTCGTCATTCGGCAGTGCAACGATCTGCGTGCGGATGGTCGAGATCCTCATGACGCCACACCGAACCGGCTGATCGTGTCCTCGCTGAAGGCGAGACCGAGACCGGGCCGGTCGGAGAGGACCAGCTCGCTGTTTTCGAGGGCGGCGGTCCCTTCGAGCAATCTGAGCATCCAGCCCATGTATTCGACAGTGAGCCCGTTGGGCACCGCCGCGACGAGGTGTGCGTGGATCTCTGGGATGACGTGGCTGACGACCGGCAGGTTGAAGGCCTCGGCCATGCCCGCGACCTTCATCCACTGGGTGATCCCGCCAACGCGGATCAAGTCGATCATGACGTAGTCGACCGAGCGTGCCTCGATCATGTGGCGGAACGGGACAATGCCGTAGACCAGCTCGCCGCCGCAGATCGGCGTCGTCAAGGCCGCGTTGACCCGGGCGAGCCCGGCGTAATCGTCGTGCGTTGTCACGTCCTCGAGCCAGAACAGACCGACCCCCGCGTCCTCGACCCGCGTGCCGATATCGATCGCCTGCTCGACCCGCCAGCGCTGGTTGATGTCGCACATCAGCTTGATGTCGGGCCCGATCGCCTCGCGCACCCGCACCATGCGCTCGACCTCCTTTGCCGGCGAGGTGTCGCCGGGCAGCGCCAGCTGCGTCTTCATCTCGCGGAAGCCCTTTTCCTTGAGCCGCCCGGCCGCGGCCACGACCTCGTCGAGCGACAGGTTGCGCCGCAAGGCACCGCTCGCATAGGTCGGGACGCGCTGCCGCGCCCCGCCGAGCAGCTTCCACAGCGGCTGGTTCAGCGCCTTGCCGCGGATGTCCCAGAGCGCGATGTCGATCGCCGACAGCGCCAAGGTGAACATCCCGGCCGGCCCAGAACCGCCGGCCGCGGCGCGCAGCTTCGCGATGATCGCCTCGACGCGCAGCGGGTCTTCGCCGATCGCCAGCGCGCCGAGATCGTCGACCGCCCGCTTCAAGGAGGCGGTCATCGCGCCGCCATAAAAGGTCACCCCGATCCCTT
>WNFT01006679.1_pt1 | contig 12175 bp, 11 predicted proteins | sample 5400191 | NCBI WGS metagenome assembly WNFT01 (sample SAMN13153359, study PRJNA577476) | soil metagenome | isolation source: 80 cm saprolite under Madrone tree | place: USA:California | collected 2016-06-14
ATCTGACATTCCGGTGGCAGAGGAGGCAGCGCTGATTGCCGAGGAAATGGGTTGTCATGTAACGTGTATCTATGATGTGGGGGTAGCAGGATTGCATCGCCTGATGGAGCCTTTACGGAATCTCCTCTCCAGCGGTGTGGATGTGATCATTGTTGCCGCGGGCATGGATGGCGCGTTACCTTCAGTAGTGGCAGGACTGGTTCCTGTCCCTGTTATTGGCTTGCCAACCTCAATTGGCTATGGTATGGGCGGCAAAGGTGTCGCCGCGTTGCTATCGATGTTACAAACGTGTGTGCCGGGTCTTTCCGTGGTCAACATCGACAACGGTGTGGGCGCGGGCAGCACTGCAGCGATTATTGCTAATCGCGTGGCACAGGCGCGAGAACATCAAGCGCAGTAGTAAGGAAGCAGCGAGATGTTCTGGCATCAGGATGTCTCACCGCTTTGTAAGTTGGGTTAGTGTGGTAGTTCGAGTTTTAGAAGGGCGAGACTTTCTATGGCAAATAACAAACGCGGACCGGAACCTGGGTCACAGAAGGCGAAGCGAGGCGGCCAGGCCGTACGTGAAAAGTACGGCGCGGAGTTCTACTCCAAAATCGGCAAAAAGGGTGGCGAAACGGTCAAGGAGAAACGTGGGCCACAGTTTTATGCCGAGATTGGCAAGAAGGGCGGCGAGTCTACGAAACGCCAGCAAGGCTCAGAGTTCTATTCGAAAATTGGTAAAAAAGGCGGAGAGCGCGGACGTGCGGTCGCCGCTGATAAAGAGTAAATCTCACGAGGTGAGACAGACCATCATGGTCTGCCTCACCTCGTAGATATATACATTCAACTCAGTTATATTTCTTCATGAAAGGTGGTACGTCTACCCCAACATCCTCTGCTTGATCCTCATCATCCGTCTGACCGGATTTTCCTCTTAGCGCTTCCTGACCCTGGCGACGTCCCATATCTCGCAGCCCACGCAAGTCATCCAGGCTGCGCTGCGGGCGTGCTGTAGAACCTGGCGGACGCCTTGAGCCGGGTGAGCCAGCAGGTCGAGCCACGGGAGGTTTTGGCGCGGATGCTGCCGGTGTGGGAATCGCCCCGGGGCCCTGTGGCGTTGACTTCTGCTGCACCATATTTCCAACAGATTGCGCATAAGGCGACTTCGGAGGCGCGGAAAACCCTGGCGAACTTGCTCCTGCACGTGACGATACCACGGAAGGTGTATTAGATTGCTCCAGGTGAATAGCAGGGATACGTTTGGTGCGCAGTTCCTCCATACCGGCGGCAATCAGCGTCACACGAATTATATCATCCAGTGCAGGGTCGATGACTGCCCCAAAGGTGATATCGGCTGTGTTGTCAATCGCGTTGCCGATATATTCAGCCACTTCGTTGACCTCGAACAGCGTCATATCTTCTCCGCCACTGATATTGAAAAGCACGCGCTGCGCACCACGAATCGTCACATTGAGGAAGCCGCCAGCAATCGCCTCTTGTGCCGCCAGCTGGGCACGATTACGACCCTGTCCCTGCCCAATACTCATCAGTGCAGTTCCTGCCTCACGCAAAACGCTGCGCACATCGGCGAAGTCCACGTTCACCAGTCCGGGCACATTAATCACTTCGGCGATGCCCTGCACGCCCTGGCGCAACACATCGTCGGCCAGCTTAAAGGCATCGGCGAGGCTGCGATCCCTTCCTGTAACCGCGAGCAAGCGATCATTCGGTACGGTAATCACGGCATCGATCTCCGTACCCAGTGTTGCCAGGCCGTCTTCCGCGATCCGCCGTCGCCGCCTCCCTTCAAAGGCAAACGGTAGCGTAACGATCCCGACTGTGAGGGCCCCCAGTTTTTTGGCAATCGAAGCGACCACCGGCGCCCCGCCGGTGCCAGTTCCTCCACCTAAACCGGCGGCGATAAAAACCAGGTTGGCACCATTCAGCACTGCCTGAATCTCTGCTTCACTCTCAGCTGCGGCACGTGCGCCGACGGCTGCATTACCACCAGCACCCAGACCTTTGGTATAATGCTGTCCCAGGCAGATGAGGTGGGGGGATTCCGGTTTATCATGCGGTTAACGGCATTCATACCCGCTCCGCCGATACCTGCGACGACGATATCTACGTGGTTGAGTGATTCTTCAAACTCTGCATCTGAGGATGCCTGGGAGGTAATGGCATCATCCTCCGTGTCCCGCTGTTCCCAAACTGGCCGATCTCGCTCATCTTGCCACTTCATATCCTCATCCTCCACCTCGTGCCGGAGCACGGCCCATTGATCTTCTTGCATCCCGTGTACTTCCGGTTTCCCCTGAGCCATCCCTTTCCGTTGTTGCGGGGCATGCTCGCGTTTGTTTGCATCTTCGTGAGGCTTATACTGCACATAACCCCCATTTCTGCTCGTCCCGCTCACTATAAGAGACAACGTCTTCCCTGCGTTTCTCATGTTATGAGCAGGTGTGGTACAACTTCGGATGGCTTTCTATCCGCATTGTAACAATCGTGTCAAGTACGGACCTCTGCCGCCTCTACTTACAATAACGTACAAGACGAGAAAAAGTGTTTACCAGAGTGTGATATAAGATGGGCTTTGCCGCCGCAGGCGGCAAAGCCCATCTTATATCACACTCTAACAAGTTGCGGCTATTTTAAGTCAGCTGCTTGCTTGATTTAGCTGCCTTTTTCTCCTTCTGCAACTCTTTCTTCTGTTTATTTGACTTGGGTGGTGCCTTCTGCACTTTTTTCTGTTCTTTGTTCGCCACAAAATACCTCCTTTGAAAGCTCGAGAGATGAAAGTTGACACCATATTGATACCCGTATTGTACCAGATTCACGCAGAGAGGTCTATGCTTCCAGGCTGCGTTGTGTGTTATTTCAGAGACTTTGTTGCGTTTCGCTCAAGCGCTGTTCCTCATAGGTTGCCAGCGCGTGAGTAATCATGCGTATGACATTGCCGATATCCATAGGCTTGCGCAGCTGATAAATACCTCGTCGCTGTAACTCTTCGGTTGGTAGTGTAGCGCTCATCATAATTGCGGGTACACCTTTTGTCTCATTCATCGTCTGTAAACGGTCGTACACTTCCAACCCGTTTATGCCCGGCAGCCGGTAATCCAACACCAAGAGGCAAGGATGGACGTGCTTTGCCTTCTCCAATGCCTGTTTTCCATCATATACGACGGCTGTATGATAAGGCGTATCCTCTTCGATAATCTGCTTAAGAAATTCCCCAATATCAGGATCATCTTCAACGATCAAAATATTGGGACTACGTAGTGTTTTAGCGGCAGCGGGTGGAATGATTCCTCGTTGCATCATTCATTCCTTCCTCAAATTCAGATCAGTTAAATAAGTACAAGTTTTGCTATATTTTAGTGTAACGAATATTGGAGAAGGTTGGTGACAGGAACAGCTATAATTTTTCTTGATTATATCTTGTCCGCGAGTCTTGTCAAACCCCTCTTCCCCAAAAAACCACCTGTCTAAGTCTGGTGGGCGTACTCTCTCCCTAACGTTTCGGCGGAACTTCGACCCATTGAGAAGAAGTGTCCGGAACACTGTGGTGAGCAAAGCGATCCAGCAAAAGACCGGGATTGTCTTCGCACAAGAGCAGTGACAGGTGAACCGCCGGAATGAAGCCTTCTTTAGAGGCATGCTGTATAAGAGCCAGTAAAGGCTCGAAATAACCAGCCACATTAAGCACGCCAACAGGCTTGGTATGCAGTCCCAGTTGCGCCCAGGTGATGATCTCGAAGAGTTCATCAAACGTACCAAAACCGCCCGGAAGCGCAATAAACCCATCGGCGAGGTCGGCCATCAATGCTTTACGCTCGTGCATGCTGCCAACTTCATGCAGCGCCGTCAGGCCCTTATGCGGTATCTCCCTAAGAAACAATCCACGCGGCAATACGCCGATGACCTCACCTCCTTCGTCCAAAACAGTGTTGGCGACTGTCCCCATCAGACCAACGCTTGCACCTCCATAGACCAGTCCCAGTCCGCGCTTCACCAATTCGTGGCCCAGTTCGCGAGCCGCTTGCGCATACTCCGGGTGAACTCCTACATTTGATCCTGCGAAAACACAGATACGACGCATAACTTTTCCCTTATAGTACATATGATGAATGTTTCAGTTGAGAGGTTTTAGTCCCACACAGTAGTATAGCGCCACATAGCAACCCCGGCCATATGAGAAATCCTTGACCAGACGGGTACATTGGGTTATAGTGTGTGACACATGTATTAGTCAAAAAAAGCATTTCTCACTACCTACCAGTTGGATAGAGAGCGCGCGGAGGAATAATGTCAATAACCAGTCAGGCACAAGAAACTGCTGAATCACAACCTGAAGATCTTTATGAATATCTTACCAGACTCATTAAACAGGCTGTCAGGGCCTATGTTGCTCAGGAACAGATAGATATCGATGTTGAACAATTGCCTATCGACCTGCGCTTCTCGGCACAGGCCAGTTTTGGCGACTATTCGCTACCCGTTATGCCATGGGCGGGGAAGAACAAATTGGGACGCCCGCCTCTTGCAATCGCCCAGGCTTTGGCGGCGCTGCTTAATGATATGCATATTCCCACCCTTGAGGAGGTCACGGCCACAAAACCAGGGTATGTCAATTTTCGTCTGAGCCATCCTCAAGTAGGGCAGGATATCATCGAGCGCGTTCTGGAAGCGGGAGCAGATTTCGGCCAGAACGATGTTGGCGCTGGCACAAAAGTTATTGTCGAGCATACGAATATCAATAGCAACAAAGCAGCGCATGTCGGCCATGTCCGTAACGCGTCCATTGGGGACACAGTCGTACGGATGCTGCGTACACAGGGCTACCAGGTTGAGGCCGAGAATTACATCGATGATACGGGTGTGCAGGTGGCGGATGTTGTCGTGGCGTTCACCCTCCTCAACCATGGCATCCTCGATCTGCCGGAAGGAAACGAGCGATTGCCCGGCGAGTCTTTCGATTACTACTGTTCTCGCCTCTATGTTGCTGTCGGTAAGGCGTATGACACCCATCCAGAGTTGATAGAACGGCGCAAAGAAGTCCTGCGTGCCATTGAACACAGAGAGGAGCCATATGCAGAAATGGCTGCCGATCTCTCACGCAAGATTGTCCAGGCTCACCTGGTTACCATGGCGCGGCTCAACGTCTCGTATGACCTGTTGACCTGGGAATCTGCTATTCTGGCCGCGGGGCTATGGGAACGCACCTTTGAAATGCTGCGCAATCGAGGCGTGCTGGAGCATCCTGAGACGGGGAAAGCGGCAGGCTGCTGGGTCATTCCCTTTGGCGAGGGAGAAGCGCAGACCGACGACGGTGACCGCGCAAGTGATAAGATTCTGGTGAAAAGTGATGGTACGGCGACGTATACAGGCAAAGATATCGCCTACCAGCTCTGGAAATTCGGCCTGTCCGATGACCTGGATGTCCACTTCCATTTTGTGCCCTGGGGACGCCAGCACGATGGACGCGTACTGTGGACGATGCGCGGGACAGGAGAGGGTATCGAGCCGGAGTCAGAAGCAAATCCCAAACGTTTTGGGCACGCGAAACGGGCGATTAACGTGATCGATGTGCGCCAGTCGTACACACAACAGGTCGTGTATGAGAGCCTGCGGCGGCTGGGATATGTAGAGCAGGCGGATAACTCGATACACCTTGCTTACGAGGTAGTCGCCCTCTCCGCTTCCACTGCCGCACAACTGGGAATAGATACATCTGATGGGCGCGAGGTCTACGCTTTTTCCGGGCGCAAAGGCATCGAAGTGAAAGCTGATGACCTGATCAATGCGGCGATCAAGCGCATGCAGGAAGTGAAGCCGGACTTACCGGATGAAACGGCGACTGCCCTGGCTGCATCGGCGATTCGTTATTATATGATCCGTTTTGGGCTGCAACAGACGATTGCCCTGGATATCAACGAGGCCTTGCGTGCCAATGGCGATACGGGCGTCTACCTGCAATATGCATATGCGCGAGCCAACAGCATTGTGCGCCGTTTACAAGAGACAGGCTATGAGATTCCCGATCAGCTGAATGCGCTCCCCGACCAGCTCGAGCAGAGTGAGTGGGAACTGCTGCGCCATATCGATGCCTATCCACGGAACCTGGCAGAGGCCAGCCGGCAGATCGCCCCGCACCTGCTGGCGTCCTACGTGTTTGATCTCGCGTCCCACTTCAGCGACTTCTATGAGCACACGCCTCCCATTGTGAGGGAGACGGATGAGCGCATGAAGGCGTTCCGGGCGCGTTTAGTGCAGGCCACGGTGCAGACAATGGGCAATGCCCTGCGGGTGATGGGATTCGTGCCCCTGGAGAGCATCTGATTCGGTTAGGTTAGGATAATGAATTGCGGCGCCAGGCCCCACCGTGGATGGGGCCTGGCGCCGCAATTCATTATCCTAACCTCTCGATCACCTCATAAATCAATTGCGGCAAGATGCCGAACGAGTATGACATCAGCACACCTTCGCCGGACTGGTGGACGCCTCGCCCATATGGACCGAGGTTGACCACGGGCATGCCTAAATCCTGGATAGCCTTCAAGGGCAGGCTGTAGGCACCGGAGCGTGCCTGCTTGCCGGGTGACTGCCAGGTGGGTATATTCGCAGTCAGGGCCGTTACATCTAGACCTGGATCGAGTCGCAGGTAGCTCATGTCTGAAATGTAGGGGTAATATTCCTGTACTACCAACTGCAATTCGGGATGCGTTTCCGCCACGGTATGAACGGCATCAAGTAATGCACATGGAGTTGCTGCCACGTGCGGGTAATAGGGCGGCGAATAGTAGATGACGATGGCAGGCCCTGGTTTACCACTGAGTTTCCATAGGCTGCGAACCAGGTGGAGAGAGCGTTCGCGAGCATCCAATACATCCGGACTGCTTTCCCAGGCCCTATCCAGTTCTGCGTCCAGGCGCTCCTGTCCGAATTGCTGTACTACGTTGGCACAAAGTTCGGCATAGGTCAGCACTGTGCCAGAACGCGGTTTGATTGAATCTACCCGCGATGGATTGTCACTGGTCTGTACCCATCGACGCTCTGCATCGTCAATACGTTGCAGTGCCTGATTCAGCACCTCTTCGGTCAGACGTCGTAATCGTCTTAATAACTGGCCGGGTTCGGTAGAGAAGGTCAGGACATTCAGATAGAAATAGGCCATATAGGGGAGTTGCACATCGTAGTGGGTTTTGAGGTCGGTCGCGTGTAATGTGACCGGTGGGGGCGTACTCTGATCGCGTACTACGTCACACAACTCGTCGTTCATACTGAGGTTACGTATCAACTCTGCTGCCAATAGATTGGCATCGACGCCGTCAAAAGGGACACCCACATGCGATTCGCGCCCAATAACGAGAAAACTGGGCAAGAGTTTGCCGATGGTGCCCGTATAGATATAACGATGCTGGTCGCCTGGGTAACGCGCGGCTGTGTAATCGGTATTCATGGCACCAAGATATTCCAGCCCGTACTGTTTATGCAGGCGTAGGAGAAAGTCCACAGCTTGCAAAACGCCCGCCGACTCATTTTCCTCGTCGGGTGTAGCCAGGAGTACAACCGAGAGCGGTTGGCTTCCCTCGCGGGACATCTGGGCAAGATGACGCATCACTGCAATGTTGGCAGCGACGCCACTTTTCATATCCGTCGAGCCACGCCCGAACATCCAATCACCCGGGTGGGCGGCCAGGTCTTCGTCCAGGCCGGGCGCTAACGCTGCCAATATATCTTGCCGGGCCGCAAGACCTTCGGGATCAAGCGCCCAGGGTTCGAGTGTTCCATAGTCTGCCGTACCCACCGTGTCGATATGCCCGAGTAGCAACAGAGTGCGTGGGGTCTTCCCACGCAGGAATGCATAGACATTCTGACGACCAGAGAGATCGCCGGGCAGCGGATCAAGTCCTATAGCTGTATAGGTACTTTCCAGGCCATCGGACTGGAGTAAACGCAGCACCTCTTCGGCAACGCGCAATTCGCCGGCAGTCGAGTTGACGCTGCACATCCCTACCAGGCGTATCGTATAATCTCGCACTATGTTATACCAGTTGTTTTGCAATGGAAATCTCCCAGTGTAGCTTAAAGGTTATGTGTGGTCCTGGCACTACATCATTGTATCGCACTTTGTCTTTGCTGGACAAGGACGAAATGTAGAGGTACAATAAACGGCAGTTTCGCTGTTCAATGGAGAAGAGAAGAGACGAGGAAAATTTGTGAATATTCATATTATCGGAGTCCCCATAGACCTGGGCGCCGGTCGGCACGGAGCCGATTTAGGGCCTGCCGCAATTCGTTATGCCGGCCTGGACAAAAAACTATGTCAACTGGGTTATACCGTTATTGATGAAGGGAACCTGCCAATTCCTGGTCCAGAAACGTCCCTTTCTAGCGATCAAAAGCTCAAGAATTTAGAGCCAATTCTGGCGGTCTGTAGGGCGCTGGCTACAAATGTGGAGAGCATTAGCAGCAGCGGTGATTTTCCCCTTGTTATTGGCGGTGACCACAGCCTGGCTCTAGGATCAGCTACAGGAGCCGCGAAGGGGCATAGTCCCCTTGGCCTGTTGTGGATTGATGCGCATGGTGATTTCAACACCGATCAAACGTCGCCAACCGGCCATATTCACGGCATGCCCCTGGCCGCACTGGCCGGTTACGGGCATGAACGCCTGGTATCCTTTGGCGACGTTAGCCCAAAAGTCAATCCTGCCCATATTGCCGTTGTCGGCGTGCGCGACCTCGACGCCGGTGAGCGAGAACTGCTGCGTGCAGCACAGATACATGTCTTTACCATGAAAGACATCGATCACCTGGGCATCGCCGAGGTGATCGCACGGGCTCTTGAGATTGCAACCAATGGCACGCGTGGCCTGCATGTCAGTCTGGATATAGATGCTCTTGATCCGAGAGAAGCACACGGCGTGGGTACACCGGTCAGGGGTGGACTGACGTACCGTGAAGCCAGCTTCGTGATGGAGGAAATCGCTGCATCCGGTAAAATGACTTCGCTGGATGTCGTTGAGGATAATCCTATTCTCGACAACAAGAACCGGACTGCGCAGATGGCTGTTGACCTTGTACTCTCAGCGTTTGGTAAGAGCATATATTAGTTGTTAGTCTCGTACCGGCTCATCAGAGGCTCTCCTAGATCCCGATCGGCTTTCGGACCAGGATCACGGTCATCCGACCATCCACCCACTCCCGCTCGACGAGCAGGATCTTGCCCACAAACGATCCAATGTTCATGACCTTGCGGACCTGGGCATCCTCCCACGGCAGGGCATATTGGCGGGTGCGCCTGTGCGCCGTCGTCGACGACCACCACCTCGATATTGCGCTCCCGCGTCCGCTGGGCGACTCGCTGGATGATCTCTTCGGACGCAGGGCTCGCGAAGTCTTCTCGCGCCTGTGTCATATCTGGGTCTCCTCATACATACTTGCATGGACAACATCCATGATTTGGAATGCTCCTTCTCTGAGCCTGAACACAGACATCCAGGCCTCTTTCTTCTTTGCCTGTTGAGCTGATGTAACCAATCAGAGAGAGCAAGGGCAAAGTACTTCTCTCTCTTATAACTGCTCCACCTGTCGCATCAATTCCTCTTTCTCCACGGAAGCTTGGGGATTGGTGACCTGGTGGATGTAACGCACGATGCCCTGTTTGTCGATCAGAAAGGTGCCACTGCGCTGGAGCGCGATCAACACTTTGTCCAGGCCATAGCGCCGGTAGACGGCCCGGTCAGGATCGACCAACACGGGAAACGGCAGCTTGAGCCTTGCCGACAAGCGCTCGGCACCCTTGCGGCTGCCACCCCCAATAATGAGTACCTCGGTGTCCCGCGCACGAAGCTGTTCATACATCCGTCCCAACTGGACGGCATGGCGCTGACATTGCAGTCAGCTGATCCTCTCCCGGCTAAAGCACGGGAGGGTCTTCACCTACCCCAACGCTTCTAGTCTACCATGTCGGTAGACGAGCTCTAGTCGGTTCGGCGCAAGACTTTCGGGCAGACGCGCTCCGGCGCGGGGGATACCCACGCTTCGGGGCAAGACCTTCCCCTCTTTCGCACGTTGTTGTAAGACCTCTACCGCTGCCAACAGGCGCAGGTCCGCACCCTCCCATTCGTCATGGGCGATAGAGGGGGTTGTGTCTGATGGGTCAAGATGGGCCGCAAGGAAGGCCGAGTACAGATCACGCTGCACCGGGCCAATGCCACAGGCACAGTGATGCCAGCGCTGGGACAGTGGCTTTTTGACATACGTCTTACAGCCGTGACAGTACTGGGACAGTTTGGTGGTGCGTGTGGGGAACTCGGTCAGGGTGCCGCCGGTGCTTGCAACCGTGCGTCTCAGGTGATCTATGAACATCCCTGGTGCGGAGTGTCCCACGCTCTTGCCATACTGCTTCTGCCACGCTTTATAAGACAGTTTTTCGGTATGGATGGTGTTGCCACATCGAACGATCTGATGGACAAGCCGCCCATGTAAACTCTTGCGATGGGCCGCCAGCTTGCGTTCCTTGTGGGCGAGGCGGCGTCTCGTGGCAAGGTAGCCCTTGCTCTGCTTCCAGACAAGGTGCTGCTTGCTATGCTTCTTGATACGACCTTTCTCATCGTAGTTCTGTGGGTTGGTGGCGCGGCGCTGGCGGTCGAGTTTGCGTTGCAGGCGGCGTTTCGCGCACGCATCGGGCTTGAGTTCTTCGCAGAGCGGCAACAGTTGTGCCTCCCCCTCCCGTGGCACAATGGCGATGGTCGAGGGACCGAGATCAAGCCCAATCACGTCAGATCCCACGGTGTGCTTCTTCATCTGGTGAGGTTTGCCTTCCAAAATGAGTTGCGCGTAGTAGCGGTAGCCCTGCGCGTCTGCTCCCTGCGCGTTCGGGCTGGATGCCTTGCGCCGGACAAGACGCGCATACTTGATGGGATGCCTGAGTCCATGACACACGACCGGATCATCCCAGTCGATCAACGCAGGGAGGCGGTCTTTGCCCCAAACCAACCAGCCCTGGTTGCCCTCTTCTGGCTGTTGAAGTATGAAACGCAAGCCTGACCTGTTCCATTTGTTTTCCACGCTGTCGAGGCCACGCCCCTTGCTCTTGAAGCGGACGTGCTTCGCGAGGCCTCGACAGATGCGATTGACCGCTTGATAGGCACGAGTCGCCAGCGTTTGCGCCATCATGGAATCGATATGATCAGCGATCCAGCTACCATTGGCTGTCTTCACAAACTCATGCAGGGCATACTCGGAGAACCCATACGCTTGCCGCAAGCGGGAGAACGCCGCCTTGCGTTCCTGCTTCTGCGCCTGTGGGATGGCGCGCGCCTCCTGCCACGCTGGATCGGCGCGCATCGCCCGTAACCGCTTGAGCGCTTCTCCCAAGAGCGCATTGTACAGACAGCGCGCCGCCTCGAAATGCGCACGGTGCCGTTTGGCCTGTCCTGCATCAACGACCAGGGGCAACTCTAACAGAAAGGTCGGCGTCGTGCTCTTCTTCATCCGGCTACTCCTCTGATCCCTGCTCTACATCGGTCGCGCTGCCTGCACGCTTTTCTCGCAAAAATGCTCCAGCCGCATCTGTGCTCACCCTGGCCTCCTGGCGCAGGCGTGCCCTGGTGACCTGCTCGCCGTGCGCCATCAGGCGCGTATACGCCTCGCTCAGCCGTTCCTGTGGAGACGCTTTCGCGGGGCGGGCTGGCTTGACCTTGCTCGTTGGACGTGGCTTCGGCCTGACGGTGGGGTGGTAGTGCTTCAAGAAGGTGGCGGCAGCCCTGCTCCCGACATGTGCCCTGCTACACAGCCGGGCCATCGTGACAGGTGTGCCCTCGGCTTCGAGTTCGGCACAGGCGGCCTCCAGGCGTTCCTGTTCGCCGCCTTGCTGGTCCCAATACAGACGCACAAAGGGCCCGATGACCTTTTTATCGACGTGCGCGAGAGCGGCCAACGCGCGCACGCTGACCGAGATGCCCTGCGCCGCACTTGAGGCGCAGGCGGCTTTGAGTCGCTGGACCTGCTCCCGTCGCCGTTCTTCCTGCTCCTGGGGAGAGCGGAGCGATGCATGTCGCCTGTCCGTCTGCTGATGGCGCGCGTCCCCGCCTTGCGGGTCTTGCAGAGCGCGCAGCTTCTGCAAGACCCCCCGTTCCAGGTTACACACGGTTGAGCAATCAAGACCTAACTGCCGGGCGATGGCCGC
>WNFT01007363.1_pt1 | contig 12173 bp, 8 predicted proteins | sample 5400191 | NCBI WGS metagenome assembly WNFT01 (sample SAMN13153359, study PRJNA577476) | soil metagenome | isolation source: 80 cm saprolite under Madrone tree | place: USA:California | collected 2016-06-14
CACGCTTTCAAGACCGAATAAGAATCGTACCGCCGAGGTTGAGGGCGGTTCGCTGTGCAGCACTACCTCGTAGTACATCCAGCCTAGGTTCGCTACACCCCACATCGCGATGCCCGCGCCGAAGATCAGCCAGAAGGGGTGGCTCAAGCCGCGCCCGCGGCGTGATGCCCCGAAAGCCATGACCGTGGCAAAACCGCAAGCGAAGATTTGCAGGAGATTTGCGAGAAAGGATCCGGCCGTAGTGGTGCCCAGCGTCGCTGCTTCGCAAAGATGCAGCGCGACAATGACCGCCGCAAGGATCAGGAACTTTCGCGCCATTCCTTGTCGCACTCTCGCGTTTCGATTTGAATTTTTGCCCGAAACTATTTTACGAGGAATCGCCCGCGCCTCTACGCAATCCGTCGGAAGGCGTGCCCAGCCTGATACGGGACTGTCCGAAGAGATGATCGGAGAGGTAGTCCAGTTCGAACTTCGGTTCTGCTCGAGCCTAGCGGCCTTCGAGCGGGTAGCGGTCCTGCGACTGCACCGCCGCAGCCACGCGGCGCCGCAGCGCGATCGTGTCCACCGGCGCGCGCTTTCCGAAGCGCTTCAGCACTGCCATCTGCGTCGTCAGCATGTCGCCTTCATGCACCGCGGCAACGGCGCGCTTCGCTTCGTGCTCCACGCGTTCCGCGGCGTCATTGATGAAAACCCGCGCGGCATCGATCATCGTCTGCGTCGCAACCTCGCCCCTCGCGGCTGCGGCCTTCTGTGCGCGCAGCAGGCAGGACTCCATCGCATAAATTTCCATCACCACATTCGAAAGCGCGCCGATCAGCTCCTGCTCGTCGGCCAGCTTTTCGCGGAACTTCTGGACCGCGCCGCCCGCAGCCTGCAAAAACATCTTTTTGGCATTCGCCACCACGCGCGTTTCGTCCGCCAAAACCCCTTCCGGCGCTTCTTCGAACGACGGGCCCGCAAGAATTTCGTCCGCCAGCTTCATCGCCGCCGGGATCAGCGGCAACTGCCCGCCCATCGCGCGCTTCATCAGCATCTGGATAATCAGCATGCGGTTGATTTCGTTCGTGCCTTCAAAAATACGATTGATGCGCGAATCGCGGTACGCGCGGCAGACGGGGTACTCCTCGTGAAAACCGTAGCCCCCGAAAATCTGCACGCCTTCGTCCACCACGAAATCCAGCATCTCGCTGCCATAGACCTTGGCGATGGAGCTCTCGATCGCGTACTCCTCCAATACCTTCATCGAGTTCTGGATTTTGTCGCCCGAGCCCGAAGCCGCCGCCATGGCCGCTTCGATGTTGCCCGCTGAGCGGTACACCATGGATTCCACCGCGAAAATCTGGATAGCCATCTCCGCCAGCTTTTCCTTCATCATCCCGAATTCGCCAATCTGTTTGTGGAAGGCTTTCCGCTCTTTGCAATACTTCGAGGAGGTCATGAGCACGTGTTTCGATCCGCCCACGCACGAGGCTCCCAGCGTGAACCGCCCTGCATTCAAAATATTGAACGCCACGATGTGGCCGCGCCCGATTTCGTGCAGAAGATTTTCCTTCGGCACCTTGCAGTTTTCCAGGAAAATCGGCGTCGTCGAACTCCCGTGAATGCCCATCTTGTGCTCTTCGTTCCCAGGCTTGAAGCCGGGAAAACTCCGTTCCACGATGAATGCCGTGAATTTCTCGCCGTCCACCTTCGCAAATACAATGTACACGTCGGCAAATCCGCCGTTGGTGATCCACATCTTCTGCCCGTTCAAAATGTAATGGGTTCCTTCGGCGTTCAGTTCCGCGCGCGTCAGCGAATTCTGCGCGTCCGATCCTGCTTGCGGTTCGGAAAGGCAGTACGCGCCGATCCATTCGCCGGTGGCCAGCTTCGGCAAATATTTCTTTTTTTGCTCTTCCGTCCCGAAATAAACGATGGGCAGAGTCCCAATCCCCGCGTGCGCGCCGTGCGTCACCGCGAAGCCGCCGTAAATCGAGAGCTTTTCAGTGAGGACAGTGGTAGAGATCTTGTCGAGGCCCGCCCCGCCATACTCTTCGGGAACGCCGCCGCCCATCAATCCCACTTCGCCGCCTTTTTTCACCAGCGACGCCATCAACCCGGCTTTCTTGTTTTCGAGATCTTTGATGAGCGGGAAAACTTCCTTGAGGACAAATTCCTCGGCGGTCTGCCCAATCAGCCTCTGATCATCGCTCAAGTCAGCGGGCGTGAAGACGTCGCCCGGCTGCGGCGATTCCAGCAGAAAACTGCCGCCTTTTGCTGCGGGTTTCGTGAGAGTAGCCGTCGCCATGGGGGCGCTCCTAGTAGGGGAATGGCTGTGAATGCGATTCGGTCACACGCTTGCATAAGGCTGGCAGCGCTGACCGTGCGGTTCCATTTTACTCTGGCAAAAAGTTGCCGTAAACAGCGTTAAGTCCAATGGCCAGTAACCAACACGTTGCCCGCTCGCGGAAGTCGCCTCCACTCAGGCTTTGCAAGTGGCAGCAAACGCCGTCGCAAGGATATAATCCGGCTGCTCCACGCTGCACCTAGCATCCATACGATCATTTCACGCTACTGAGGAACTCCTATGAAGCCGGTCCATTGTGTTCGCACGCTAAGCTTGCTCGCGCCACTCCTGGGCGTGCTCTTGCTGGTTGATCCCGCAACGGCGCAGGCCCCGCCATCACTCCCCAGCGAAACGCCCGCTCAGTATCCTCCTCACCCGCACTCCCTACGACGCCACCGATCTCACTACCCATCAGCACAGCGCGCGTCTCGGTCCAAGCCTCAAGGGCTATGACAACGCGCTGGAAGTCATCCTCGAAGGCGGCTACATCCGCGTCGTCCAGGACGTTCGCGGCAAATACGGCTCCGAAGGCGACTACGTAATGAACCGCCCGCTCCGCGGCCCGCTCAATCCCACCTCCGTCGATCACGCCACCGACGCCTACGACACCATTGACTGGCTCGTGAAAAATACTCCGGAAAGCAACGGCAAGGTCGGCATCCTTGGAATTTCTTACGACGGCTTCACGCCTCTGATGGCGCTCGTCAATCCGCATCCCGCGCTGAAAGTTTCTGTGCCCATGAACCCCATGGTGGATGGCTGGATGGGCGACGATTGGTTTCACAACGGCGCGTTTCGCGAACTGAACATGCCCTATATCTACGAACAAGTCGCCACGCGCAAGAACGACGAGCACTGGTGGACCAGCAACTACGACGACTACGACATGTATCTGCAAGCCGGTTCCGCCGGAGAACTCGGCCGCCGCCGCGGCCTCGAACAAGTCGGCTTCTGGCGCAAACTCTTGGACCATCCCAGCTACGACGCGTTCTGGCAACAACAAGCCATGGATAAAATCCTCGCCGCGCAGCCGCTCAAAGTTCCCACGATGCTGGTGAACAGCATGTGGGATCAGGAAGACATTTACGGCGCCATCGCCGTTTACAAAGCGATTAAGCCCAAAGATACCAGCAACGACAAAGTTTTTCTGGTAATGGGCCCGTGGCACCACGGCCAGGAAATATATGATGGGAGTTCGCTAGGCGCGGTGAAATTCGGCAGCGACACCGGATTGTATTTCCGCAGGGAAATTCTCGCGCCGTTCCTCGCGCATTATCTGAAAGACGATGCGCCGAAGAGCGACGTCGCGCCGGTGACGACGTTCGAAACCGGCACGAACACCTGGCGGCGTTTGCAGGCATGGCCTTCCGGCTGCGCAGGCGGCTGCTCCGTGAAACCAACGCCGCTCTATCTCAATGCCGGGTTAAAGTTAAGCTTCACCGCGCCAGCCGCGGGTGGAGCGCCGTTCGAAGAATACGTTTCCGATCCCGCCAAGCCCGTGCCTTTCAGCGGACGACCCAGCCATCCCGTCGGCTTCGCAGGAAACGTTCCTTGGAAGCAGTGGCTCGTCGACGATCAGCGCGAAGTCTCCGGCCGTCCCGATGTCGTCTCGTTCGTCTCGGACACGCTGACCGCGCCGGTGAAAATCAGCGGCCAGCCCATCGCCAACCTGATTGCTTCCACCAGCGGCACGGACTCCGATTGGGTCGTCAAGCTCATCGACCTCTACCCCGACGAAGTCGGCGCGCAGCAGGAAATGGGCGGCTATCAACTCATGATCGCCGCCGATATTTTCCGTGGCCGCTACCGCGAAAGCTTCGAAACAGCCAAGGCTATCGCGTCCGACAAGCCGCTGCTCTATCGCTTCGCTCTTCCCACGGCAAACCACGTCTTCCCGCCCGGTCACCGAATCATGGTCCAAATCCAATCCACCTGGTTCCCGCTCTACGACCGCAATCCCCAATCTTTCGTGCCCAACATTTTCTGGGCCAAGCCCGCCGACTTTCGCAAAGCCATCCAGCGCATCTACCACACCCCCGGCCAGGCCACCTTCATCGAGCTACCATTGGTCACTACGCCCTAAAGCGATGAGGTTGGAGCAGCTCAATAGGTCTGGGGCCCGCCAGTCATCCACTGGCAGCATTGACGTCTGATGTAATCAATCGCAGACTAGCGCTGCCTTAGTGCGAGGTACAGACTTGTTCCTTCGAGGCGCAATGCAACCCCGGTCGAGTTGCCTTCTGACTCTGCTGTCAGTGCTGATCGCACCAGCTCTGTGCGCGTTGCCACTTGCAAATGTGCAAGGGCAGGCAAGAGAACCAAGGCCGCATAGGTCAGGCGATTCATCATCCAGCGTGGAAATCCTGACCTCCGCAGAAGGCGCGGATTTCAGCGCCTTTTTGAATCACTTGATGCGCCTGGTCAAGCGCAATTGGTATGCAATGATGCCCCAATCAGCCATGTTGGGAGAAAAGGGAAAGGTAGTTCTTCGCTTCCAGGTTCAGCAAGATGGGACACTGCTTGCTCAGACTCCGACTGTGGAGATCAGTTCGGGCAGGAAGCCGCTTGACAGAGGCGCGATTGCCGCGATTAAGTCCTCAGCGCCCTTCGAGCATTTGCCAGAGTCCTTTCGCGGCCCGAACATTGAGCTGCGTATTACGTTCCTCTACAACATGCCGCCACCGTCAGCGCTACGACCATAGACTCCTGAGCCAAGCCGGTTCGCTGGCTAGTTTGGCAGTGGGCCGCTCCTCAATCTTGTGGTGGCCGGACTTCAGAGCGGCGTGTTTCTCTTCAATGTTGAGGATCGCACCGGATTTCAATCTCTGCCAGCCTGCGCCGCAGAAAGCGCCGCTCGATGTCATTGGTCGCCAGCATCAGCGCCCGCCGGTATGCATCCGCGGCTTCGCCCAGGCGTTCCAAGCGCCGCAATAGATCTGCCCGTGCCGCCGCCAGCAAGTGAAATTCTGCCAGCTCCTTCCGCCTCTCGAGTTCGTCGAGTAACGCGAGCCCCTCTTCCAAAGAACGCCCCATCGCGACTGCCACGGCCCGGTTGACTTCAATCACCGGAGACTCGTGCGTCTTCAGGAGGACGTCATACAATGCCGCAATCTGCGGCCAGTCCGTGTCTTTGGCGGTTTTCGCATTGGCATGCAGTGCCGCAATCGAGGCTTGCAGCGCATACGCGCCTGCCGCCCCACGCCGCAGCGCTGACTTCACAATCTCCGTCCCTTCCTGAATCTGTTCCCGGTGCCACAAATTCCGGTCCTGTTCCTCCAGCAAAACTAACTCTCCTTGCGCACTCACACGCGCGTCCCGCCTTGAATCCTGGAGCAGCATCAGCCCCAGCAATGCCCGTGCCTCCGCTTGCCTTGGCAGAAGACTGCAAAGAACGCGCCCCAGCCGGATGGCTTCCGTGCAAAGCTCCCGCCGGATCAGCGCATCGCCGCTGCTGGCCAAATAGCCTTCATTGAAAATCAAATAGACGACGAGCAGCACACCGTCCAGGCGGTCGCGCAACTCTTCTGGCGAGGGCACTCGATAGGGAATCCCCGCCTCGCGAATTTTTCCCTTCGCGCGCACCAGCCGCTGCGCCATCGTCGCCAGGGGAACCAGGAACGCCCGCGAAATTTCTTCGGTGGTGATTCCGCAAACGGTTCGAAGAGTGAGCGCAACTCTTGCTTCAAGGGGAAGCGAGGGGTGGCAGCACGTGAAGATCAAGCGCAACCGGTCATCCGCAAACATTTCCTCTTCCCGATCGCCTTCCGGCCGCGCGGCGATTTCGGCAGTCTTCGCAATCTCTTCCGATTTCCGTTCGAAGCGCTGATCGCGGCGCAAGCGGTCAATGGCCTTGTGCCGCGCCGTGCTGATCAACCAAGCGCGCGGATTCGCCGGCGTCCCGTCCGAAGGCCACTTCTGCAGCGCAACGGCATACGCCTCCTGCAACATTTCTTCCGCCAGGTCAAAATCGCCCAGCAGACCGATCAATGTCGCCAGAATCCGTCCCGATTCTTCGCGATGCAGTTTTTCAAAATCCATTGTGATGGAATTTCATCACCGCACACTACAGGACGCAAGTTTTAGCGTGTCGGATCGCGATGGAGCGCCCCGCAATGCTCGGTCGAACTTCGCGAATTCTACGCTTGCTTGGCTTGTCCGCGGACCGCCAGCGGCCGCACCTCAATCGTTCCGCTCCTCGCGGACGGAATCCGCCCCGCGATGGCGATGGCCTCGTCCAGGTCATTGGCATTCACAAGGAAATACCCGCCCAGTTGCTCCTTGGTTTCCGCGAATGGGCCATCGGTGACCACCCGTTTGCCGTCTCGCACGCGCACCGTCGTCGCCATTGTGGTCGGCGTCAACTGGCTGCCTCCCAGGAACTTGCCCTTGCCGGCGAGCTCGTCCCTGAGTTGCCCGTATTCCCGGTAAAGATCCGCCGTGTCCGCCGGCGTCATCTTTCCCAAGTTCGCTTCCGAGTGATAAATAAGCAGCAGGTATTCCATGGTTTTGCCTCCTGCAGGTTAGTCGAATGGGAATCCCGAAAATCGACAATATCACGCGCGTTCTAGAACCAGGCAAGATCATGAGCGAAGAATACATGGTCATGAAAAATGTGGCGGAGACATTGCTCGTGCGTGTCGAAGCAAAAAAGCGGTAGCCCTCGCTTCTAGGGCTTCGCGGCAGCATCGGCGTCCTTGAACCGAATCATGAGAAACCGCGTAGGTTTATCTTGTCTTGGAAGAATGATCTTCCACTCTTTCCCAGCATCAAGCCAGACTGTTTCGCCATTGCTAAGAGACCTGGCGGACTCACCTGCTATCTCCACATGCAACTGCGGTCCATCCTCGGCGACGAACAGTCGCGGGCTCTTAGTGTCTTCATTGTAGGTTCCGACGAGCAAAAGCGAATATGAAGCAACCACGATTTCGTCCGTCTCGAAGGATCGCCTTGGACCGATGCCGAGCTTTGGTAGAACCCTAAGCGGAGAATCCGCCGGGAGGCCTTTCACCTCTCCTGTGCAGGTCAGGGCTGGGCCGTCGACAACCTTGTCGCACAGATTCTTTGGCTCGCCTTGGGGACGGAGAAGTTCGATGGTGACGTTGTTGAAGACGAGGCCGGCATCCGTGCGGGCGATGTGAGCGAAGCCGCCGCGCGAGTAGCCGAGTTGGCCGTCGGCCATCACGAGCCGGACTTCGGGTTTGCCTTGGACGGCGTTGATTACGTCAGCAGGACCGAGCGCTACGTAGAGATAGGGCACGTCGTGTTGATGGAGAAGAGTGGCTTCGTGGGCGGGGACGTTTACGCGGAAAACGCGGACGTAGGAATTTTCAAAGACAAGATGGTGGTGGGGTTCCTTGGGGATGGAAACGGCGGTGGGGGCCTGGGCGTTGATAGAGAATGCGAATAGAAGCAGGAGCGAACAGAGCGGTTTCATTCACGACCTCCGTCGGGGGGCGACCCACAGCGAAAAGAAAGAAAGATGGCGAGATAAACTCGCCGCTACAAGATTGAACTTCACCGGTCTAAAGCCCGGCGCCTACATGAATAAGACCTACCCGGTCTAGCGACCTGCACAGGCTGAAGCCTGTGCTACATCCGCTCGAAGATGCCGGCGGCGCCCATGCCGCCGCCGATGCACATGGTGACCATGCCGTAGCGGGCGTTGCGGCGCTGGAGTTCGCGGATGAGGGTGGCGGTGAGTTTTGCGCCGGTGCAGCCGAGGGGGTGGCCGAGGGCGATGGCGCCGCCGTTGGGATTGACGCGCGAAGCGTCGAGGCCGGCGTGCTGGATGACGGCGAGGGATTGCGCTGCGAAGGCTTCGTTGAGCTCGATGACGGCCATGTCGTTGAGGGAAAATCCGGCGAGCTTCAACGCTTTGGGAATGGCCCGGACGGGGCCGATGCCGAATTCTTCGGGAAGAACACCTGCGGTGGCGTAGGCGACGAAGCGCGCGAGCGGTTTTAGTCCCAGCGATTTGGCGCGAGCGTCGCTCATGACGACGGTGGCGGCGGCGCCATCGCTCATCGGCGAACTGTTGCCAGCGGTGACGGATCCCTTGGCATGAAATGCAGGTTTGAGTTTGGCGAGGACTTCGAGATTGGTGTCGGCGCGGGGGAGTTCGTCCGTCGCGAAGGTAAACGTCTGAGTTGTCGGCTTAATCGGTGATTTTGGTTTCGAGGATGCGCCATTGCCGTTGGGCAGCGCGGTGATTTTCACTTCAACGGGAATGGTTTCCTCCTTGAAGTTTCCGGCGGCGATGGCGGCGAGAGCTTTTCTGTGCGATTCGGCGGAGAACTGGTCGGCTTGCTCGCGCGTGATGCCGAATTTGCGCGCGATGTTTTCCGTACCGAGGCCCATGTTGATGTAGGCGTCCGGGTAGTGATCGATGAGCCAGGGATTCGGAGAAATCTTGTTTCCGCCCATGGGGACCATGGACATGGATTCCGTGCCGCCGGCGACAATGACTTCGGCGGAGCCGGAACGGATGCGCTCTGCGGCGAGGGCAATGGCTTGCAGGCCGGAAGAGCAGAAGCGGTTGATGGTCATCGCGCTCGTTTCGACGGGGAGGCCGGCGCGAAGAGCGGCGATGCGCGCAACGTTCATGCCTTGTTCGCCTTCGGGCATGGCGCAGCCGAGAATTACGTCATCGATTTCTTTGGCGTCCAAGCCAGGGACGCGGGCGAGCGCCTCCTTGATGGCCAGTGCGGCGAGATCGTCGGGGCGGGTGGCCCGCAGGGAGCCTTTATAGGCGCGGCCGACCGGAGTACGGACAGCGGAGACGATGACGGCTTCGGGCATGGTGGGACCTCGAAAAACGAAAAGCCTCAGGCCTGAAGGCCTGAGCTACAGCTTCATTGTTGGGCGGGAGTGGGGAAAAAGCAACTCGGTGGTGACTGGTAATTCGTGACTAGCGACTCGTAATCCCGAGATGCAGGGGAGGCTGGGCAGGTTCCGTCCTCGGGAATCTGGTTAACCATAACACCCCCCACCCCCTGTTTTTCATAAGTGTTGAATCTAAATGACTTAGCGATCCCGTAAGTTCTTTGTTTGCAACACTTACGGGGGATTTCATAAGTGTTGATTCTAAATGACTTAGATTTTGACTCGCGCCCACAAAAAAGCGGCAGCCAAGCTGCCGCATTCCAAGCACAAATATATCCAGCAGATATGATACCTAATGGGTTACTTCGAGTCAAGGAAATTCTAGGAAAGGGTCAGTTCATTCCGATTACGCGACTTACCAGGCAGTGGCCCGGATTTCGGCTACAATATGGCGCAAATGATTGCCGTTGACGCAAATATCGTTCGCAGAATCATAGGCAGCGCAGGCCTTATTCTGGCATACGGCATCTCCACATGGCGCATGATCAAGACTGACCCTGGTGACAGGTTTATCGAGTGCAACAGCATCACTGTGGTGGTCTTTGTGATGACGATGGCTGTGATTAGAATTCGATACTTCCCAGATTGGGTTTTGGAATCGTTGGAGGTCCTGCTTTACCTCATGACATTTTTGTCGATTTTCTTCATGTTCCAACAAGGATACCGTGCGCTACGCCGCCGCAGGACACGCTGAAACCGGCTTATGCCCTGAGACGGAGTAGGACGACTACTCTGCGCGGAGGGCTTCGACGGGGTCCACGGCGGAGGTGCGGCGCGAGGGGAGGTAGCTGGCCAGGAAAGCAGTGAGTACGAGGCCAAGAGAGACGGTGGTGTAGGTCAGGGGATCGACCGGGCTGACCTTGAAGAGCAGGGAGGACATCAGGCGCATCACGACGATGGCGGCGGCAAGACCGCAGACGACACCGATGCCCGTCAACCAGAGTCCATGGCGAACGAACATGTTGGTGAGAACCTGTTGTTGTGCGCCGAGCGCCATGCGAATGCCGATCTCGCGCCTGCGTTGCGAAACGGAATAGGCGATCACGCCGTAAATGCCTACGACGCCGAGCAGCAGCGCCATGCTCCCGGCGACGCCGAGCATGATCAAAGTAAAGGAAGTCCGCGCCATGGACTGTTTGTAGAAATAGTCCACGGTGTGAACGGCGGCGAGCGGAAGATTTGGATTGACCGACCATACCGCCTCACGCACTTCTTTCAGAAAACTTTCCGAGCCGGCGCGCGTGCTGCGAAGAGCAAAAGCGACGCCGCGACGCACCGTGGTGGGATTGCCCTCGAACCGATCCATGATCAACGGCCAGTAGACGGAAGGGGAAGCTTCTTTATTCACGCCGTCGTCGTGGACGTCCGCGACAACACCAATGACTTCCCGCCAGTCGTCTATGGTGCCGACCCGGATGCGCTTCCCGATGGCGTTGGCCGGGCTGTTCCAGTATTCCCGCGCGAAATTTTCAGAGATTATGGCGACGGGGAGCTTCTGGTAGAGATCCGTCCACGTCAGCTCGCGGCCGGCGACGAGGGGAGTGCCAAGCGTCGCATTGAAACCGGGGGTAATGAACTTGAATCTGCGCAAAGGGGCAAGCTGGCCCTCGGCGTACGTGTGGTCCTGGGCGAAAACGGGATCCATGCTGTTGTTTCCATCCATGGGGATGGAGTTGGAGAGTCCGGCCGAGGAGACACCGGGAATTGCGGCGAGTTTGCGCAGAATTTCTTCATCCATGCGGACGACTTGTTCTTCCTTGGGCGCCTCGGAGTCGGGAATGGCGATGCGGAACGTTTGTAATTCCGACGGTGCGGTGAATCCGGGTTGCACCTTGGTCAGCGCGTGGAAGGTGCGAATCATGAGTCCCGAGCAGATGAGAAGTACGAGAGCCATGGCGACCTGCACGACGACCAGGACGCTGCGCGCGCGATGCTGCTCGCGGCTCTGGCTGAGGGCGCGGCCCCCCTCGCGGATGCCGGTGCTCAGACGCGCGCCTGCATACTTGAAGATGGGGATGGAGCCGAAAAGCACGCTGGCAAGAAGCGAGATCGCCAGAGTGAAGAGCAATACCGTGGCATCGATACCGATTTCATGGATTCTGGGGAGGCCGGTCGGCGCCATCGCTACCAGAACGCGCAACGTGACGTAGGCCAAGCCTAACCCGACCATGCTGCCGAGCAGGCCAAGGATGACGCTCTCTAAGAGCAGCTCTCCCGCGATGCGGCCCCGGCTGGCGCCCAGCGCGGCGCGCACGGCCAACTCCTGCCGGCGTCCTTCGACGCGGACCAAAAGCAGGTTGGCCACGTTGGCGCAGGCAATCAGCAATACCATGCCGATGGAACCCATCAGGACCCACAACATCTTGCCGACGTCTCCCACGACGTCCTGTTTCAGCGGACGAAGATTCGGCCCAATGTGCGCGTCGTCGAAGAGTTTGAGGCTGAAGCCGGGCGGGGCCGGGAAAGTTCGCATCACAATGGGAATCATGCGGGCAACGTCGGCGCTGGCCTGCGTGAGGGTGACGCCGGACTTCAATCGCGCGACTGCCTCGTAGCTGAAGTTTCCGAGGAAGATTTTGTTGCGGTCAAACTTGAAGGGCAGGAACATGGCGGGATCTTCGCGGTCCAGAAAGTGGAACCGCTGCGGGAGTACTCCGATGATTTGGCGGGACTTCCCGTCGACCATGACGTTACGCCCGACGGCCGAGGGGTCCGCGCCGAACTTGTGCTGCCAATAACCGTAGGAGAGCAAAACGGTTTCCGGCGTGCCGGGAAGATCGTCCTCACGGCTGAACAAGCGGCCCAGCATCGGCAAGACGCCCAGAATCGGAAGCGTGCCGTCGGTGACCAGCAAGGCGCGCACTTGTTCGGGTTCTGCGAGGCCGGTGACGCTGACGGAATCGCCTCCGTACATGCCGATATCCTGAAACGACTGGCCTTGATCGCGATAAATGAAGTACATCGA
>WNFT01006813.1_pt1 | contig 12171 bp, 13 predicted proteins | sample 5400191 | NCBI WGS metagenome assembly WNFT01 (sample SAMN13153359, study PRJNA577476) | soil metagenome | isolation source: 80 cm saprolite under Madrone tree | place: USA:California | collected 2016-06-14
GGCCGTCCAGAGGAGCGCCACGACCGAGGCGGGGCCCGAGAAACGCACCTGGGCTTCGGCGCCGCGCGCACACATCTGCACCGGCGGCAGCACGAGCGTTCGCTCGGCCGGCGGCGGCGCGACCGGATGGCCCGGCTCCTGCACCTCGAGCGCCCACTCGACCAGGTCGGTGAGCCGGCGGACCGTGACCTGCTGCGCGCGTTCAACCCAGGCAGCCTCCGTGTCGGGGTGCACGACGGGGAGGAGGACGAGGGCGCGGGCGAGCGACAGCGCGCCGTCGCGGTACGCGGCCGCCAGCGCCGGCAGCTCGGCGAGGCGGCGGTCGAGGGCGAGGAGCGCGCGGGCCTTGCGCAGCGAGCAGCCGAGGCGCTCGCGCACGTAGTCGGGAAACGCACGCACGCCGAAGGCGCGGTGGAGGCGGAGCTGGGCGACCAGGCGCAGCAGGCGCCCGGTCTGGAAGTCGATGCGCTGGAGGGCGCGTACCGCGGCCCGCAGGCGGGCATCGAGCTGAAACGGGTCGGCGGTGTCGGCGAGGAGCGTGAGGCGATCCACGGGCTCCGGTAGCGCCTCGGCGATGGCCTCCCACACGGCGGGCGGAAGCGGGGCGACGGCGTCCCGCCGCGCTGCCGCAGACGGCTCCGAGTCCGCGACGGCGTCGGCCGCGTCGCTCGCGAGCCCCTCGGCGGCGATGGCCTCCGCGGCCCGCCACGCCGGGAGGCGCGCGCCCGACATGCGGCTGGCCAGCTCCGCCGCGTGGTGCCAGAGGCGCCGCACGCGGCGCGGGCAGCGCAGGTGGAAGCGCGTGGGCGCCTCGCCGTCGACGGCGCGCTCGTCGGGGTCCGGCGGCACACCGCGCGCCGCGGCGATGGCCGCTTCGAGCGCGCGCACGCTCTCGCCGCGTGCGCGGGCAAGCCAGGCGGCTTCGGTCTCCGGCGTGGCGACCGAGACGAGGAGACGCAGGTGGCTCCAGGAGAGCGCCCCCTGGGTGAAGGCGCGGGCGAGCGCCGGGAGCGCCTCGAGCCGCTGCGCGACACGGGCGAGCTCCTGCAGCTCACGGCCCGAGAGACCCAGGCGCTCGCGCGCAAAGTCGTCGAGGCGGACGAAGCCGAGGCGCGGCCTTCCACGATCGTGCGTGCGCTCACTCAGGACGGTAAATGCGCAACGGGTGTATGAGAGTTGGCTTCGCCGCGCGTCGCCCCGCCGCGACCGCGGCCCCGCGAACGCCATGAACCTCGACGACTTCGGTACCATCGCCGCCGTTCCGCCGCGCCGCTGCCGGCGTGCGCCCGCCTGGGTCGGCAGCAAGACCCCGCCCGTCGGCGGGCGGTGGGTCCGCCTCGGCCGGCGCACGTACTACGGGGCGCGCCGGGAGACCCGGCAGCAGCTCCCGGCGGGCCTGTACACGCTCGAGCGCGATCACGAAGGCGACGTCATCTTCGAGCGCCGCGATCTCGAGGTGGACGCGCTCGTCCGCTTCCCCGGCAGCATCGCGGATCAGCTGCTGCGCGAGATCGAGGCCTTCTGGTCGCTGGCGCCCGCCTTCGCCGAGCACGGCTTCCTCCATCGTCGCGGATATCTCCTCTACGGCCCCCACGGCTGCGGGAAGAGCTCGATCGTGCGCCAGGTGATCCAGGACGTCGTCCAGCGGGACGGCGTGGTGCTCCTGTGCGGCGCCCCGGCCATTCTGACGCGCGGCCTCGTCGTCCTGCGCCGCATCGAACCCGTGCGGCCCGTGGTCTCGGTCTTCGAGGACATCGACGCGATCGTCGGTGCGCACGGCGACGAGGAGCTGCTCTCGCTGCTCGACGGCGAGAGCCAGGTCGACCACGTGCTGAACGTGCCCACCACGAACTACCCCGAGCAGCTCGACCGCCGCTTCGTCGCGCGGCCCCGGCGCTTCGACCGTGTCGTGCGAATCGATGCCGCGGACGAGCGCACGCGCCGGAGCTACCTGGTGACGAAGCTGCCGGGCGCGGACGCCGCCGAGTTCGAGCGCTGGGTGCGCGCCACCGAGGGGCTGTCGCTCGCCGCCCTCGCCGAGGCGGTAATCAGCGTGCGCTGCCTCGGGAACGCATTCGAGGAGACGATCGCGCTGCTGCGGCGCATGAGCACGGGCCGGGCGTCGAGCCGCGAGTTCGCGGCGGGCGCGGGGTTCGCGGCGCCGGGGAGGCCGTGAGCGCGGGCCCTACTCGAGGCCCCACGAGAAGACGTGCGCCGGCGTCACCTCGACGATGACCACCTCCGACTCCTCGAGCGCGGCCTCGTCGGGGTACTGCGGGTACTTCGCGTAGAGGAGCCGGCGGATCTTCCGGAAGCGCGGGCCCTTGCGGACCTTGCGCGCGCCGGTGTCCGAGGCGAAGTAGAGCTTGCCGTCGACCAGGACGTGGCAGACGGGGACGACGTGCGGGACGCCGGCCGCGCTCGCCGTCGCCACGCGGCAGGTGCGCTCCCAGGTGATGAGCTTCGCCAGCGATTTCTTGAGCCGCATTGCCGAGGCGTACGACGGATGGTCGTTCCCCGTCAACGGACGGGCTTGCCGCGGGCGCCGGAGTCGGCGAAGCTGGCGGCGAGGAGGTCTTCGTCATGGCGGCAAAGGTCCTCATCCTCGCCGGCGACGCCGCCGAGTCGCTCGAGGTCCTCTACCCCTACCAGCGTCTCCGGGAGGAGGGCTACGAGGTCCACATCGCGGCGCCGTCGAAGAAGAAGCTCCAATTCGTCGTGCACGACTTCGTCGAGGGCTACGACACCTACACCGAGAAGCCGGGCTACACCTGGCCGGCGGACCTGGCCTTCCGCGAGGTCGATCCCGCGCAGTACGCGGCGCTGGTGATCCCGGGCGGCCGGGCGCCGGAGTACATCCGCAACGATCCCGACTGCCAGCGGATCATCCGGCACTTCTTCGAGCGCGCGAAGCCGGTGGCGCAGCTCTGCCACGCGGCGCTCGCGCTCGCGGCGGCGGGGGTGCTGCGGGGGCGGCGGACGGCGGCGTACCCGGCGCTGGCGCCGGACGTGCGTGCGGCGGGGGCGGAGTTCGTCGACGCGGAGGCGGTGGTGGACGGAGTCATGGTGTCGGCGCGGGCGTGGCCGGATCACCCGGCGTGGATGCGGGAGTTCGTGCGGGTGTTGCGGGCGGCGGGGTAGCGATCGAGCACGGTCCCAGTCACGTGGTCTCGCATGCGTGCTACCGGTGCAAGGGAACCGGGCCCTTGCGGCTCGGTTCGGAATCGGCATGCACGTCACGCACGATGCGGCCGTCCCGCAGCTCGAGGGTTCGCTGCCCGTACGTCGCCGCGAAGGCGTCGTGGGTGACCATGATGACGGTCAGCCCCCGCTGCGTGTTCAATTGGAGGAGGACGTCGAGGATCGCCCGACCGGTTTGCGAATCGAGGTTGCCGGTGGGTTCGTCCGCGAGGACGAGACGCGGCTCCGTGACCAGTGCGCGGGCGATCGCCACGCGTTGCTGCTCGCCGCCGGACAGCTCGGCCGGCAAGCGCGAGCGCGCCGCCGTGTCGACGCCCATCTGCTCGAGCACCTCGGCTGCCCGCACTTTGGCGGCGCGCCACCGAAGCCCGACGAAGCCGAGGGGCCACGCCACGTTCTCCTCCGCCGTGAAGGTGGGAAAGAGGTTGAAGCTCTGGAAGACGAAGCCGATGTGACGCAGGCGCAGATCACTGCGGGCATCGTCGGACAGGCGGGTCAACTCCTGGCCCCCGACGATGACGCGCCCGTGCGTTGGGGTGTCGAGCCCGGCGATCAGGTTGAGGAGCGTGCTCTTGCCCGAGCCGCTCGGGCCCATGATGGAAAGGAACTGGCTGGCCGGCACCTGCAGGCTCACGTCGCTCAATGCGGTGACCGCGTGGTCGGCGTCACGGTAGCTCTTGCTGACCCGCTCGAGAACGACCGCAGGGGTGTCCGTCATGACCTCACTCGTAGCGGAGAGCGACCGCCGGCTCGAGCCGGGCCGCCCCGCGCGCGGGAAGGATCGCCGCGATCGCGCACACCAGGGCGGTCATGAGCCCTATGAGGCCGAGCTGCATGTAGGGGAGGTGAAAATCCAGCACGTAGCCCAGCAGGTAGGGGAAGGTCCAGCGGATCCACAGGGCGCCCAGGGCGATGCCGACCATACCGCCCAGCACGAGACCGAGCGCGCCCATCACCAGCGCCTCGACCAACACCATGCGTTGCAGATGCCAGCGCCGGACCCCCACCGCGCGGGCGGTGCCCAGCTCGCGCGTGCGCTGGACGACCCCGGAAGCGAGCGTGTCCGCGATCCCCAGCAGCATGACGAGGAAGACCACGGCGCGGAGCACGTCGACACCCGCGAAACCCCGCCGAATCTGCGCTACCCAGTAGTCGACCATCTCCCCGGAGGAGAAGACGCGCAGCGGGTACTTGGACCGGAGATCGCTCGCGAGGGCCGTCCGCAGCGCGACCAGGTCCACGCCGGGCTCGGCGCGCACCCAGACGCGGTTCACCTGGCTGTCGTTCCAATGACGGCTGTAGTCGGGCCCCGATCAGGTGAACGTCAGGTCTCCCCGGGACAAGCCCCTTGCCGCGGAGATCGGCGGCGGGACGATATGGGCACCACGGACCCACTGTCAACACAAAACACGCTCGATCAGGCATCGATGCAGTGCACACAGCAAAACGGGCTTCGGAGGGATGGGGCTGTTGGCGCTCGCCAACCCTGCGCGTGAGCCGCTCTGAGGCGTCCGGTCCTTACGCATTCGATCTCACGGGCGCCTGCGCTTTGGGACTGCATCTCGCCTTCGAGGAGCCTCCAGCCGGGACCGCCATCGACAGAGTTCACGGCAATGGGTCGGGCGGAAGACCTCGACTGCAGGGCAAGGAGGCGCTGGCGTCGGCGCACGAGCGGTGGGCGGCGGCTCACGCGCAAGCGGCGGAGATCCGCCCGCGACGTCCGCCCGTAGCGCAGCGGGCGCCTTCGCAGGCGCAGCGCGCCCGGCCCGCCGGTTAGCTGCTCCCTGCATCTCGCCGAACGTCTTGCCATCATCCAGGCTCTCACACCCCCACCCCACCGCCAGGAACAGCCGAGCGGTTCCTCCTGTCCGGGAGCGCGCTCGGACGCAAAGATGACCTCCCCCCGCCCAGCGGTCTCCAGCGGCCGGGCCGCGCCCGCCGCTCGTGCTCGCCGGTGGGCGCCGTGGCGAAGACGCCCTCGGAGCTGGGAATTTCTATATGCTCCAGACATAGTTCCCGGAGATTGACGTCCCCTCGCATGTGCATGACCAGATTTTGCTATTGACGACGTCATGCCGCGCGTGTCAGTTCCTTCCGTATCCGAGCGACCGCTTGGGGGGTCGATTGGCGACGGACGTGGTTCAGTATGCGCTCTTGGGGCTGATCTCGGCGCGGCCCGAAGGAACTCACGGGTATCAACTCAAGATCGAGTTCGAGGCCCTCTACGGCGACTTCTGGAGCCTGAACTACGGGCAACTCTATCGGACGCTGGACCGGCTCGAACGCGCCGGGCTTATCCAATGCACCGAGGAGGTGCAGAGCGGGCGGCCGAGTCGGAAGGTCTATCGCATCACCGCGAGCGGACGGCATAATCTCGACGACTGGCTGCTGCTCCCGCCGACCGACGAGCCGCGCCCGCTGCGGGACGACCTCTCCGTCAAGCTTCTGTTCTTGACTGAGGCTCGCCGCGAGGAGATCGTTGCGCTCGTCCGAAGCCAACGCGCGATCTACCTGCACCACCTTGCGCGACTTACGAAGAGGCGGACGCTTCTCGAGGAGAGCGGACAGGACATGTTCGTGACACGGCTGCTTCTTCTCCAGGCGGACATGCGCGTTCGGACCGATCTCGCCTGGCTCGACCTCGTGGAGAAGGAGCTGCTTCAGAGAATCGAGGTCAAGAAGGCCCCACGCCCCACGCCCCCCAAGCATCGATGATCCGATTCGACAACGTCAGCAAGGTCTTCGGGGAGGGCCAGACGCGGGTCGACGCCTTGCGCGAGCTCTCGCTCCAAATCCCCGCTCGGCAGTTCTGCACCATCATGGGGCCAAGCGGGTCGGGCAAGAGCACGGTCCTGCACCTGGTCGCGAGGCTGACCAAGCCGACGGAGGGAGAGATCTACCTGGGGGACCGGCCGCTCTCCGGGATGGCGGAGCGGGACGCGGCCATGATGCGCCGCCGGGAGATCGGGTTCGTCTTCCAGTTCTTTCACCTGATCCCGTATCTCAGCGCCGAAGAGAACGTCTCGCTACCGCTTCTGTTGGACGGCCTCTCCTCGGCAAGCGCCCGGCAGCAGACGGAGCGCGTCCTCACGCTGGTCGATCTGTTGCACCGCCGACAGCACAAGCCCAGCGAGCTGTCCGGGGGCGAGATGCAGCGCGTCGCCATCGCCCGTGCGCTCGTCACGAGCCCTCGTGTCATCCTGGCCGACGAGCCGACGGGCAATCTCGACTCCACCGCGAGCCACGCGATCATGCGGCTCCTTCGACGCAGCAGCGATGAGCTCGGCGTCACCGTCCTCATGGTGACGCACGACCCGGTGTGCGCCTCCTACGGTGAGCGGGTCGTCCGTCTCCTGGACGGCCAAGTGGTCGAGGACATCGACGTGACGGAAGGACCGAGCGAGGAGGTGAGCAAGCATGTCGGGAGCATCCTTTCACACCGCAGCCGAGACAGGTAGCAACGGCCAGCCGCGGCCGCCGGTCACGGTTTCGTTCGAGCCGCGCTTCTGTGCAAACCATGTCGTCGACCTCACGGCGGGCTGCAGCTTCGGGTGCCTCTACTGTCCATTCGCGGCAATCGGAGCGCGCCTGCGTGGAGTGTCCCGGCCGACGGCGCTCGACCTCTCGCGGCTGAACGATCTCACACCGCCGCCGTCCGTCTTCTTGAGCCCGGCAAGCGACGCTTTCGCCCCGCAAGCCATCGAGAGCACGCACACGCTCCTCTCGTCCCTCCTCTCGCGCGGGACGACCGTGGGCATCGTGACGAAGGGCATCGTTCCCGAGCGCACGCTGGCCCTGCTTGCCGACTACCGGCCCCAGGTCGAAGGCGTCGCGGTGGGGGTGACGAGCCTGGACGACCACCGCAACATCGTCCTCGAGCCGGGCTGTCCGCCGGCCCGCCAGCGGCTCGACAACATCGATCGTCTCGCCGAGCGTGGCTTGCCGGCCGCACTTCGGCTCGATCCGCTGTTCCCGGTTCTCGATGACGGGCCCGCGGCGCTGACCGCACTCGTCGAGGAGGCCGCCCGCCGAGGCGCCTCGGCCGTGACCGCAACCTACGTTTTCGCGTGGGGCCGCTATCTGCGGCGGTTGCGGCGCGAGCCGCTCGTGGCCGAGTCATGCCGGTTGCTGACGGAGCGGGCGCCGATGGAGGGCGGGACGGCGTTCAGCGTGCCGCTGGCGCGAAAGCTCGAGACCTACGGTTTTCTCGCGGAGGTGGCGAGCGGGCACGGCCTCTGCTTCAACACGTGCGGCTGTAAGGACTTGCGGGTCGGGGAGAGCGGGCGGGTCTTCGCGAGCTGCCGAAATGTCCTCCTCCTGAAGCCGTCGGACGGGCGGCCTACTCGTACCGGAGCGCGTCCAGTGCCGGGAGCCGCAGCGCGCGCCGTGCCGCGAGTTGCCCGGCCAGCGTAGCGACTCCCGCCGCCAGCACGAGACACCACGCGGCCGTGACCAGGGCGTAGTGGTGCTCCAGGACGTATCCGATCAGGATACGGAAATGGACGCGCACCCAGAGAAGAGACGTGCCGACACCGAGCAGACAACCAAGGAGCGCGCCGGCCACGCCGATCACCAGCGCCTCCAGTCGGATCGAGCGTGCGATCCGGGAGTCATCGGAACCGACCGCGCGGAGGATGCCCAGCTCCCGGCGCCGCTCGAGAATCTGCGTCATCAGCAGGTCGAAGACACCGGCGAGCGTCACAGCGACCACGAGGAGCTGAATCGCGTAGGTGAAGGCGAAGGCTCTGTCTACCATGCCTTGGTGGTAGGCGAGCGTCTGTGGGACCGTGAGCACCTTGACCAGATGCGAGCGGCCAAGCTCCCGCGCGATTCGGCTCCGCGCCTCCTCGATGTCCGCGCCCGGTCTGAGGAAGAGGTTGAAGTGGCTCACCTGCGTGTCGTGCCAGAGGCGCGTGAACTCGTCGCGGTGCAGGATGACCGCCCCCTGGTCTCCGCTGTAGTCAGCCGCCACGACCGCGCGAACTCTGAACGTTTGCGCGCCACTCGGTGTGGGGAGGGAGATCGTCTCGCCGGGCGCGAGCCCGAAGCGATCTGCCAGGTTGTCCGAGACGACAACTCCCTCGCGCCCGGTAATGGCCCGGACCGCATCTCCCGGGTCCCCACCAACGATTTGCCGCCGGAACAGGTCGGTGTCGACGAAGCCGGGGCTGACGGCCACCGTCGTGATGCGCGCGCCCCGGTACTCCTGGCCGGGAAGGACTCGGTAAGTTTCGACGCGGGCGACGCCGGGAATGCTGCGCAACACTTCGCCGACATCCGCGCTGAGAGGCGTCTCCAACCACCCGCCCTCGGTAGCCACGGCCGACACCACGAGGTCTCCCGTCAGGATGAACCAGCTACGCTCCGACTCTCGGAAGCTGCGGGCCACGGACGAGATGGCAATGGCAAGCGCGAGGCTCAGGGCAATGACGGCGGTCGTCACTCCCGTGCGACCGGGCGAGCGCATCAAGCTCTCCGCCGCGATCCTACCATCGAAGCCAAAGGCTCTCGGCATCACACGCCGAAGGAGCCGGGTCGTCCAATTCATGAGCGGAATCGAGATGACGACCCCCGAGAGGGACCAGATCGTGTTCGCAAGGTTACCCCAAGCGATCGAGCGCGTGGTGTTCTCCACGTAGATCGCGACCGCTGCGACGGCAATCAGCACCAGCCAAACGGCGAGGAGGCGACGGTTGGGAGAGCTGACGGCGAGCCGCTCACGGAAGTCGGGCCGCATCAAGTCTAGGGGATGGAGGCGGCTTGCCTTGTAGGCAGGCACCAGCGCGGCCGCCACCGCTCCACAGGTGCCGAGCAGCGTGTACCACAGCGCCTGCTGGGAAGTCAGGGCCAGTGACTCGGTAGAGAACCGCATCTGGTAGATCACGCCCATCGACTGAGCGACCAGATCGAGCAGCAAGTGGGCGAGACCGCGACCCGCAACGATACCGATGACGGATGCGATCAGACCCACGAGAGCGGACTCGGTGATGACGAGGGCAAAGATCGTCCGCCGCTCGGCACCGAGCGCAATGAGGATCGCGAGATCGCGCGCGCGCTGCGTGATCGCCGTCGCGCTGGTGTTGTAAACGATGAACACCCCGGCCAGGAGCGCGAGGAGGCTCAGGCCGTCGATCATCGCCTGAAAGGATCCCACGACCCGCTCGAAGCGTTCGCCACGGAGCGCCGGTCTCCCCACACCGAGCGACGGCGGGAGGGCCGCGCTGAGCCGATCCCGCACGGTAGCGGCATCGGTCCCCGGCCGCAGGATCACGTCAATCTGATCGACGCGCCGATCCTTGTCGAGTAGCCGCTGCGCCGCAGGCAGGTCCATCACCGCCAAGTTGCCCCCGAAGACCGTGGCGATTCCCTCGGGGCGCAGAAGGCCCCGGACGTGCAGCCGACGAATGCCACCGGGAGTGGCGAAGGCCACCCGATCCCCCAGTCCGACGTGCCGGCGCGCGGCGTACCCCTCGGCGAGGAGGATCGAGCTGGGATCGTTCAGCATCTCGATCTCATCGCCCTCCCGCTCCACGACCCGCACGTCGTAGGAGTCTACGGCCTCGGTGCCAAGGTCGATCCCGAAGAGCTGCAGGACCTCGCCCGACTGGTCGGCCGCGGCGAGCGTTCCCCGGATGAACCCAAACGCCTGCGCGACGCCAGGGTCCGCGCCGACGATCTGCACGAGCGATTCATCGAAGCCGACCTCGCCCGTGCCGAGCGTGACTTCTAGGGCGGCCTTCCCGGCGGCGCGCTCCAGCATCGTGCGGAAGTTCGCGACGACGCTCTCGTTGATGATCCCCAACGCGGCGATGAGCGCCACACCGCTCGCGATGCCTCCAAGCATGAGGGCCAGGCGTCCCGGCGCGGCGCGGTAGTCCCTTGCGCTTACCGTGCGGAGGAGACCGAGCATGTCCGTATCACCCGACCATATGCTGCGGGAATATTCTCACGCGAAGTACCGAGCGATCATCGCGGCGCCCACCGCACTGTCGGTAGCACGCCGAGGCGCGTCTTGGCCAGAGCTCGAGCCCTGACCGATGCTCGGGCAATATGTCGGGGCAGCGTAGTCTCACAGTCATATAACTTTCTCATTGACACTCTCCTCGCGATCGGCTTAGGCAGAAACTCCACGAGGAGGACGGGATGATGCGCTACATGCTACTCGGTCTGCTCCAGCACCACGGCGCGCGCCATGGCTACGCGCTCATGAAGGAGATCCGCGCGCGGACCGGCGTGCAGGTGAGCATCGGGAACGTGTACCGTGAGCTCGCGCGTCTGGCGCGCGAGGGGCTCGTGCGCTCGACGCCGAATCCGCCGGAGGCCGATCCGCGCCGCGCGCCCTACGAGATCACCACCGCCGGGAGCGCGGCGTTCGATGCCTGGCTCTCGGCGATGCCCGCCCGGACCCAGGGCCCCTTCCACGACGAGTTCAGCGCGCGCGCCTTCTTCCTGGGGCAGGCGGAGCCCGCCGTGGGCAGGAAGCTGATCGAGCGATGGCGGGAGGAGCTGGGCCTGCAGGGCAAGACGCTCGAGCGGGCGCGGGACGTGGCGGCCACGCCCGACCGTGGGCGTGACGGATTCCCTTTGGCGCTGCTGCCCTTCTTCCTCCGCCGACGGCTCAGACAGGTGGCCGTGGATCTCGAGTTCGTTGCGGAACTGGAGTCGGCCCACGACCAGTGGGCAGCGGCTCACACCCAGCCGGCGGAGGTCCGCGGGCGCCGTCCTCCCGGGGCGCAGCGGGCACGTGCCCAGGCGCAGCGAGCCCGGCCCGCGGGGTAGCGGCGCACCATCGTCGCTCACGCTCGCGCTGCGTCACTCCGATCGCGGAGGCGGTGGTGGACGGCGCGATCGTGTCGGGCGGGGGCGCGACGCCCAGACCCGGGAAGCAGCGACGAAGGCCGCGCCCTGGAGCCGCGTGACCGATGCACGATCGGCCGGCGCCGGAAGTCCTCGTGTGCGACGATGGTCAGCTCGAGAAGGCGAGTTGAAGCCCGCGTGGCGGCCGGTCAGCGGCCGCAGCTCCTCGCCCCATCAGGGGCGGGAGCCCTCCCCGGTCAGACGGCCCTCACGACAGAGGTACCCCGCGAAGCGCCTCCCTTGACGATCAGCTCGACCTCGCAGTCGAGAATGCTGAGCAGCGTCAGGAGCTGGTCCACGGATTTTCTGTAGTTGGTCTGATCCAGCAGGCGATAGAACTGGGCCGGGGAGGTTCCGAGCCTGCGAATCAGCTCTCGCGTGCTGAGGGCGCTCCGCCTCACGCGCTTCTGCGCTTCGAGCGTGAGCCTGTAGAGCAGCAGGTCGCGCATGAAGCGGGGATCCTCATTGTATTCGAGCACGTTATCGACGTGTACCGTGCCTTCCTTTCCCGATGCGAGGACATAGGTGAACGCCTCGCCGCCGGCTTCACGGTCAACGAACACGCTGGTGACTCTGTGGGCAGAGGTGGGCGGCGGATCCGCCTTGGCAAAGGGGAACACGTAAACTCTCCGAAGAGTCGCCACCTCGAAGGCCTTCTTGCGGTTGTTCACCGTGACCCGTCGGATCTTCAGAGCGCGCCCCCCTTCTCGCCGCCTGCGCCTCGAGGTCCCACTTCGTCACGAGCTTGGAGTGCCTGTAGACGTGCACGTGCTTGGGTCCGTGGTCGCCCTTCCAGGTGATGAAGACATAGTTGCCGCGCCGGATCTTGCCCACAGTGATGTTACCCCATGCGGTAACGCTTCTCAACGGACGCGGTGGCGCCCCCCGCGCCCCAGCTCATTGCCAGTGGCGGCGAAGCGCCCCGACGTGGCGCGTGGCGTCGCTTCGCCCCGTTGGGCCCGGGCAATCCGCTGCGGGACCGACTGCCGAGCCCGGTCGGCCCGACGGCCTCGTGGATCGGGTCACCGGGCAACCGTACGGTCCCTTGGGATGTGAGGGAAGCGTGCACGCCTGCATTGTGAAGCAAGCCGAACGGACGACAGGGCGCGCTCG
>WNFT01036429.1_pt1 | contig 12169 bp, 6 predicted proteins | sample 5400191 | NCBI WGS metagenome assembly WNFT01 (sample SAMN13153359, study PRJNA577476) | soil metagenome | isolation source: 80 cm saprolite under Madrone tree | place: USA:California | collected 2016-06-14
ATGGCGGCCCTTGCGCACGATCTTGATGGGCGTGCCCGCCTCGACCATTGCCGTGGCGCGCATATTGTTCAAGATCGCGGTCTCCTCGAGGCTCAGCGCTTGCGGTCCCACGCGCCCCACGATGTCGGAGAACACTCCGGGCCGATCCACCGTCACGACGTGAACCTGATCGGGCGTCACGTTGGCGCGCGCCGGATCGCGAAGCGTCGCGATGCTCCGGATCGAGGCCAGGATCTGCTCGGAGGCGACGTCGCCCACGCTCTTGCTCTGTCCCAGTACTTGCAGGAACTGGCCGGGCTTGTAGCGGACGAATGCCGCGATGAGCGTCTGCCGACCGCCCTCACCGCTCGTGACAACCTGACCGATCCAGGCCGGAAAATCGCGGAACTGCTCGGTCTTTCCCGCGGCGTCCGCGATCTTCTTATCCTCGATGAGGGACTGCACGAAGCGATCCGGCGTGGATGCGGGATCCTTCGACCTCTGGAGCGTCAGTTCCATCATGCCGCCGAGGGATTGATTCATGGAGATTACGGAGCTGGGCTGATTCGCGTTCTTCCAGCCGTCCGGAAAGATCATCTCGATGCCGAGATCGGGATGATAGAAACGGTTTCCCACGAAGTACCCCCCGCGCGGGTCGTCTCCAAAGACCAGACCCTCGATGCGCGACCGGTACCGCGCGGCCCCGATCGCGAGATCCCGGCGCCCGCCGGCGACCGCTGCCTGGGCGAGCTGCGAAGTGCGGATCTCGCGATCGCCCGGATCGGGGTGCGTGGATAGAAAGCCGGGGAGCTGGTCTCCCTGGCGTTCCCCCACGCGCTTGAGCATCGCGTAGGTGCTGGGAATGACGCGTGGGTCATAACCCGCCTTCGTGGCATAGCCCACGCCCAGCTCGTCCGCCTGCGTCTCGTTCTCGCGGCTGTATCTCAAGAAGAGGAGTCCCAATCCTTGTTGCGCGAGTCCCGTGTAGGGTCGGAGCGCGCCGACGAAGACGGCGCCCGCCAAGAGCCCTACCCCCGCGATCTGAGAGCGCGTGATCTGCTGCGCGCTGTGGCGCGCGGTCACGTGCCCGATCTCATGTCCAAGCACGCCGGCGAGCTGGGCCTCGGAGTTCAGGTAGGCGAGGATCCCCCGCGAGATGTAAATGTAGCCTCCCGGAATGGCGAAGGCGTTGACGACCGGAGAATCGATGACGCGGAAATGCCACCCCAGCGCGGGAAGGTGAGACACGGAGGCGAGCTTCTGGCCGACCGAATCGACGTAGTGTCCCACGGTCGAATCGCCGTAGATGCCGTACTGCTCGATGACGGCGGGATCGGATTCGCGTCCCATGTCGGCTTCCTTGCTCGTGCTTACGAAGGAAATCTGCTTCTTGCCGGTGGCGGGATTGGTCGCGCATCCGGCGAACGTGAGCGCGGCGAGGAACGCCGCGACAAGAACGGGAAACTCGCGATGAGACTTCGAGGGCATGAGCTCTCTCCGATGGCCTGGGCTGTAGCGACAAACCTCTATCGCAGTTTATAGTAACACTGGATCGTACGTGCCCCGGTTCCCGGAAATCGAGCAGTCGAGGAGGCCATGCCCACCACTTCGGTCGATCTGGCTCAGCTTTCGGTAAATACGATCAAATTTCTTTCGGCCGACGCGGTGGAGAAAGCGAAGTCGGGGCACCCCGGGGCCCCCATGGGCCAGGCCGACATGGCCTATGTGCTCTGGACGAAGTACCTTCGATTTGATCCGCGCGATCCCCGATGGCCCAACCGCGACCGCTTTGTGCTCTCGGCGGGCCACGGCTCGATGCTCCTCTACTCGCTCCTGCATCTCTTCGGCTTCGACCTCTCGATGGAGGAGATCCAGCGCTTCCGACAGTGGGGCTCGAAGACCCCGGGACATCCGGAATACGGGCACACCCCCGGCGTCGAAGCCACGACCGGCCCGCTGGGACAGGGCTTCGCGAACGGCGTCGGCATGGCGCTCGCGCAGCGCATGATGCAGGCGAGGCTCGGTCGCGGCGCGGATCTCCTGAACCACCGCGTGTTCGGCATCGTGAGCGACGGCGATCTCATGGAGGGGGTCTCGTCGGAAGCCGCGTCCCTCGCGGGGCACTGGGGCCTGGGCAATCTCGTCTATCTCTACGACGACAACCGGGTTTCGATCGAGGGACCCACGGGGCTCGCGTTCTGCGAGGACGTGGGGCGCCGGTTCGAGGCCTACGGATGGGGCGTGGAGCTGGTGGACGGAAACGATCGCGACCAGGTGGATCAGGCGCTCTTCCGCGCGCTCGCGAACGAGACACGGCCGTCGTTGATCATGGCCCGGACCATCATCGCCAAGGGGGCGCCGACGAAGCAGGGGACCGCGAAGGCGCACGGCGAGCCGCTGGGAAGCGAAGAGCTGAACCGCGCGAAGGAAGGGGCGGGCTGGCCGCTGACGCCCCCGTTCCTGGTTCCGCCCGAGGTTCGCGCGCACTTCCAGACTCTGGCGGAGGAGAAGCGGAAAGAGCGCGCGGAGTGGGACGCGCGTTACGCCGCGTTTCGCAGGGACGACCCCGAGGGGGCCGCGCTCTGGGACTCCTATTTCTCGCGCCGAATTCCTGAAAACCTCGACGAGCTGCTCGCGTCCGCGGCCCCTCCGCAAGAGGCGGCGACGCGGAGCCACTCCGGAAGCGTCATCCAGGCGGCCGCCAGGGTGATCCCGTCGCTGGTCGGAGGCTCCGCGGATCTCGAGCCCTCGACCCACACGGGAATCAAGGGAGGCGGCGACGTGGTGCCCGCCGGGCTCACGTGCGGCGCCCCGGTGAATTATGGCGGCCGCGTGCTGCACTTCGGCGTGCGGGAGCACGCCATGGGGGGCATCGGAAACGGCATGTCGCTCTACGGCTCCTTCATTCCCTATCTGGGAACGTTCCTCATCTTCTCGGACTTCATGCGCCCCACGATCCGTCTTGCTGCGCTGATGGGCATCCGCGTGATCTACGTGTTCACGCACGACAGCGTCTTCCTGGGGGAGGACGGTCCGACACACCAGCCCATCGAGCAGCTTCCCTCGCTCAGGCTCATCCCGGGGCTCGAGGTCTGGCGTCCCGCGGACGCGCTCGAGACCGCCATGTCCTGGGCGCGCGCGATCCGGCGCGAGGCCGCTCCCACCGCGCTCGTTCTCACGCGGCAGAAGCTGCCCCCCGTCGAGAGGCGAGCGTCCTTCGACCGGCGCGAGGTCTGGCGCGGCGGATACGTTCTCGAGGACGCGGAGGGAGGCGCGCTGGACGTGGTCCTCGTCGCGACGGGATCGGAGGTGCCCCTGGCGCGCGAGGCGCGGAAGCGGCTGGCCGCGGGGGGCGTCAGGGCGCGCGTGGTGTCGATGCCGTGCGTCGAGGCGTTCCGGGCGCAGCCGGAGACCTACCGCGAGGCGGTCCTGCCCCGGGGAACGCGCCGCGCCGTGATCGAGGCGGCGCGTACCGAGCCCTGGTGCGAGCTCCTGGGCGCGGACTGTCTCCGCATCGGGATGACCCGGTTCGGCGCGTCGGCTCCCGACACGGCGCTGGCGGAGCATTTTGGATTCACGCCGGCGGCCGTCGTGGAGAACATCCAGCGATGGCTCGGGCGAGCGTGAGCGAGTCGTGACCGCGCGATCGCGCGCGCTCCTCATCCTGCTCCTCATCGTCGCCGCGGCCTCACTGCTTCCGTTCCTCGAGTATCTGACCGACGACTCGTTCATCCACCTTCAATTCGCGAAGCATCTCGTGCAGGGCAAGGGATTCTCCTTCAACGCCGGCGAGTCGACGTACGGCGCGACCAGCCCGCTCTGGGTATTTCTGCTCGCGCTCGCGGGTAAGGTCCTCCCGATCGCCGTCACCGCGCCCCACGATCCCTCGTCCATGCCGGCGCTCGCGTGGGTGGGAAAGGCCTACGGCCTCCTCTTCCACCTCGCGGCGATCGTGATACTCGTGCTCCTCGGAAAGAGACTCGGGTGGGACGACCGGACCTCGCTGGGGCTGGGACTGCTCCTGGCGTCTCAGGCCTGGGAGCTCCGCTGGGCCTCCTCCTCCATGGAGACGCCGCTGGCGGTCGCGTGCGTCTCGCTCGCCCTTTACGGACTCGCGGGCGTCCTGATCCGGGGCCGCCCGGGGTGGGCGACGGGAATCGCCCTCGGGCTCGCCGCGCTCGCGCGTCCGGAGTGCTATCTCTTCGCGGCGATCGCGATCGTCGCGGTCTGGATGGGCGCCGAGAAGCGCGCTCGAAGAGCGCTCGAGGTGCTGGCCGGCTTCTCCCTCGTCCTCCTCCCGTGGCTCGTGACCGCCTGGCGATGGTTCCACACGCCGATGCGCTGCCGATCGCCTTCTTCGTGCTCGTGCTCGCGTTCGGCAGCCGGTCCAACGCCCTTCCCGCGGCGCGGGCCCGCCGCTTCTTCTGGCTCACCTGCGTGGCGTGGCCCACGCTCCTCGTGCTCTCGTTCGCTCTGGAAGGGGTGCAGGTGGTATCGCGCTATCTCCTCCCGGCCGTACCCTGCGTGCTCCTTCTCGGCGTGGCCTCGTTCCGATGGGTCGTCGCGACCAGCTTTCCGAGGCGGTACGGCTTGGCGCTCGCGATCTTCCTGACCGCGTTCGTAGTCCAGAACGGGATCTTCACCGCGCTCGTGAGCGCGCCCAACACCCGGGCGCACACGCGGGGGTTTCGCTCCTCGCTCGTCTCGATCGGGATCTGGGCGCGCGACCGCACGCCGGCCGACGCGTACTTCGCGGTCGCCGACATCGGAGCGTTCGGCTACTACTCCGAGCGCCGGGTGCTGGATCTCTATGGGCTCGTCACCCCGGCGCTGGCGCCGATCGTGGTGCGCGACGGATACAACCAGATTGTGACCCGATGTCTCTTCGAGGTTGCGGGACGCCCCGACTACCTCATCGACCGGCACCCGGTCGCGGGAAGGCTCGCGATGGTGGCGGACACGCCGAGCCCCTATCGCTTTCTCTTCGCGCGCAGGATCGAGAACCTCGGGATCACGCGGCCCGGCGGCTTCTTCTATTCCGTCTATGCGATCGATTGGCGCGTGCTGGACGAGACACGCCAGCGTGTAGCCCGCGCATTGCCCGGCGGGCGGGGAAGGCGTATAATGTCGGGAGTTGCTCATCCTGGGGCGCCTTCGAGGCACCAAACATTCTACTTTCAGCACGTACCACTCGCGCCTTCGCGCTCTTCCGGGAGCTCGCCCCAAGCCTAGCGGCGTTCGCGCTCCTGCTCGCAGTTCTGTCCCTGGCCCCGCGGCCTGCGGGGGCGCAGCTTCCCCCCAGGGTTCACCGCGCCTCCCCCGATCCTCGCCGCGCGGCGCCGTTCCTGCCCACCGTGCAGCCCTCCGGTCTGGGGTCGCCTGTCGATTGCGTGATCGTCGCGCCCGATTCGCTCGCGGACATCTATCAGAAGCTCGCCGATTACCAGACCCGGATCGGCATCGCGACCGTGGTCCGGAATCTCTCCACGGTTCGGGCGGCGGATCCCCGCTCGAACGACCTCGCGCAGGCCATCCGCAGCTTCATCAAGGCCGCCCACGATCTCTGGGGCGCGCGCTGGGCCGTGCTGGCGGGAGACCACGACGCCATCCCGATGCGCTACACACGGGTTCAATTCGCCGGGACCACCGACATCCCGAGCGACGCCTACTACTCGGACCTCGACGGCACCTGGGATGGGAACGGGAACGGGATCTACGGGGAAGTGGCGGACAGCCTGGACATGAACCCCGACATCGCCGTGGGAAGACTCTCCGCCGGAACGCGGGCCGAGGCGCAGGTCCTGGTCGCCAAGGCGCTGCGCTACGCCACCAGTCCACTCACGGCCCCGCTCACGAAGGAGCTCATCCTCGCCGAAGTCCTTGTTCCCTCCACCTGGCAGCCGGGGCAGCTGGTCTCGGTGGACGGGGCCGTGCAGGCGGAATCGCTCAAGGTGCGCGCGCCCTCTTGCACGACGGTGGACCGCTACTACGAGAACGCGTCTCCCTATCCGGGAGCTTTGCCGCTCACGAAGACCGCGGCGATGAGCGCGCTGGGCAGGGGGTACGGCATCGTGCACCACATCGGCCATGGAGCGCGGTCGCAGCTGTCGATCGGGAACGATCTCATCACCATGCCGGAGCTGGCCGCGCTCGCGAACGGCGACTCGATCGGACTCTGGATCGCGTCCAACTGCGCTTCGGCCGCGGCGGACTACGAGTGCGTGGCCGAGGAGGTGGTGCGAAATCCCTCCGGAGGCGCCTTCGCGTACCTGGGCGCCACGCGGGATGCCTGGCCCGGCATCGACGCGAAGATCTCGGACCGACTCATGGATCTCCTGCAGCGCGGCCCGGCCACGACCCTGGGCGAGGCGGTGGAGGACGCGCGCGCGTCGCTCCTTCCGCAGGCGCGCGACGAGACTCAGGAGCGGTGGGGATACTTCGAGACCATCCTGCTCGGCGATCCGGCGATTCCGATCTGGCGGTGCGCTCCAACGTCGCTTGCCGTAACGCGACCCGCGACGGTCCCGCTCAGCGCGGGGAGCATCCTCGTGACTGTCCTCGCTTCGAGCGCTCCGGTGGAATCGGCGCTCGTGGTCGCCTGGAAGCAGGGAGAGGAGTACCGCGCGGGCTACACCGACGCCGCGGGGCACGTCACGTTGCCGTTTCATCCGGGATCGACAGGCAAGTTCTCCTTTACGGCGAGCGCGCCGGGCAGCCTCCCATTCCTTGATTCCCTCACCGTGGTCGCCGACGCGCCGCAGCATTTCGCGCTCCTCAATTTCGGCGTGCGCGACTCGATCGCCGGCGACGGAGACGGCGCCGCCGACGCGGGGGAAACCTTCGCGATCCGGGGCGCGCTGAAGAACGCGGGCACGGGCGCCTCGAACGGGCCCATCACCCTCATACTCTCCTCGCTCACGCCGGGGCTCACGGTGCCGCAGGGGGCGGCCGCGCTACCGGTCCTCGCCGCGGGCGCGCAAGCGACGCTACCCGACAGCCTCCGAGTTCGCGCGCTCGCGATCCCCGGTACCGCGCGTGCGGAGCGCTTGCGGGTTGTCGCGCGCGATGCCTCGCGGGCCGACACCATCGACGTGCCGATCGCCGTGGCCGCGGCCTCGCTCCTCCTTGCCTCGAACGGCTTCGACGATTCGCCCGCGGCGGGAGGGAACGGGAACGGCGTCCTGGATCCCAACGAGACGGTGCGGTATCGCTTCGCGGTGGCGAACGAGGGAAGCGGCCGGGGACGGGGTCTCACGGTCCATGTCAGAAACCCCGCGGCCGGGATCGCCATCCTGGATTCCACGGCGAGCATCGGGGACGTGACGCCGGGCACCACCGGGTCGAGCGTGGCGCTCCGGGTCCAGGCAGGCGGCGTGCTTCCCTCGGGAAGACTCTTCGACGTGCGGATCGACGATGCGTATTTTCACTCCTGGACCTTCGCGGTGGACCGCACCGCGCCGGGAGCGCCCCAGGATCTCAGGACCGAGATTCCCGGCTCCGACCGGGTCACCATCGCCTGGGACCCGGTCTCAGCCGGCGACGCTTCCGGATACCGGATTTATCGCGCCCCCGATGACGGAAGCCCGCTCGGGCTGCTGACCCCGGTTCCTGTGAGGCGCGTTTCCTCCTACGAGGACGCGGGCCTCCCGCCGCTGACGCGGTTCCGTTACGCCGCGGCCGCGGTGGATTCGGGCGGAAACGAAGGCCCCCTCTCCGCGGCGCTCGTCGTGAGCACCAGCCCTCCCGCCCTTGCGGGATGGCCGGAGCTCCTGGGGGAGGCCACCTCCTCCTCGGTCTGCTTCGCGGACCTGGACGGAGACCAGCGCCCCGAGGTGCTGGTCGGAGCGGACTACCTCTACGTCTTCCGTCCCGACGGCACCGACTGGCACGACGGAGATTCGAACCCCGTCTCGACCGGCGTCTTCAGCACGGCGCTCCACCACATTCCTTCCTCGCCCGCGGCGGCGGACCTCGACGGGGACGGCGTGCCCGAGATCATCGCGGCGTCCTGGAATGATTCGACGGTGGCGGTCTGGCACGCAAACGGCGTCATGATGCCCGGATGGCCCCGGAAGGGGAGCGCTCCCTTCTGGTCGACCCCCGCGGTGGGCGACATCGACGGGGACGGTTCGCCCGAGATCGTCGTGGGGTCGAACACCAACAAGCTCTATGCCTGGCACGTGAACGGCGCCCCTCTGCGCGGCGCGAGCGGGGTTCTCTTCGTGCCGCAGGGGACCGTGATCTCCTCCCCCGCGATCGCGGACCTGAACGGGGACGGGGTGCGGGAGATCGTCTTCGGGACTTCAGCGGGGCACGTCTACGCCATCCACGCCGACTCCTCGACGGTGTGGGACGTATCGATGAGCGGCCTGGCCAGCTCTTCGCCCGCGATCGGGAACATCATCCCGGGCGGAGGGCTGGAGGTCGTGATCAGCTGCGCCAACGACAGCGTCTACGTGCTCACCGCATCCGGGCAGCGGGCGCCCGGATGGCCTCGCCCGCTCGAGCTCACGCCGGGAAACGGCCGCGTTCCCTCGCCGGCGCTCGCTCCTCTGCTCGCGCCCCTCGGAGACCCCAGGCTCGACGTCATTGCCTGCGGCACCGATGGGCACGTCATGGCGTGGGATCCGCTTGGTAACGTGCTGCCCGGATTCTCCAGCCTGACGCTCGGAGGCGCGGCCACGGAGGCCTCGCCGGCGGTCGCGGATCTGGACGGCGACGGATCGCTCGAGATCCTGATCGGCGCCGAGGACCGGAGGCTCTACGCGTTCCACAACGACGGCACGGCGGTGAGCGGCTTCCCGATCGAGATCGGCGCCGAAGCCCGCGGCACACCCGCGATCTGGGACCTCGATCATGACGGCGCGACCGACATCGTGCTCGCGGGCTGGGATCGGGGCGTCTACGCCTGGAAGTGGCCCCGAGACGCCGCTCCATCCGCGCAGGTCCTCCCTCGCCCAGAATCGGCCCAACCCATTCAATCCGATCACCGCGATCGCCTATTCCGTGGCGGGCACCGGTCCCCAGCCGGTGCGGATCCAGATCTTCGACGTCAGGGGACGCCTCGTCGCGACACCGGTTTCGCGCGCGCTCGATCCCGGGTATTATGAATTCCGCTGGGACGGCCGAGGCAAGGACGGCAGGGAAGTCTCGTCGGGCGTCTACTTCTACCGGGCCCGGATCGGTGCGAATCAGTACACGAGGAAGATGGCGCTCCTGCGCTGAACGGCGCCGTGTCCGGGTCGGTTCCACTCCGAGACCGAAAGGAGTTTCATGGCTTCGCCCGTCAGAGTGCGTTTCGCGCCGAGCCCGACGGGATATCTCCACGTCGGGGGCGCTAGAACCGCCCTCTTCAACTACCTCTTCGCGCGTCAGCACGGCGGCGCGTTCGTGCTCCGGATCGAGGACACCGATCGGGAGCGGAACGTGGAAGACGCGCTCGGCGGCATCCTCGAGGGGCTGAAGTGGCTGGGGCTCCGCTGGGAGGAGGGCCCGGAGGTGGGCGGCCCGTTCGGTCCCTACTTTCAGAGCGAGCGCCTTCCCGGCTACGCGGATGCGGCAGAGCGTCTCCTGGCCGAGGGAAAAGCCTACCGCTGCTTCTGCGACCCCGAAGACCTGAAGCGGAGACGCGAGCAGTCTCTCGCTCGAGGCGAACCCCCCAAGTACGACCGGACGTGCTTCAAGCTCTCGAAAGAGGAGTCCGAGGCGCGCGCGGCGAAGGAGCCCTTCGCCCTGCGGTTCCTCATGCCCGAGGGAGAGACAGCCTGGGAGGACGAGGTGCGGGGGACGGTCACCTTCCAGAACAGCACACTGGACGATCTCGTCATATTGCGCACCGACCGGCACCCGACGTACAACTTCGCGGCGGTCGTGGACGATTCAGCCATGCGGATTACGCACGTGCTCCGCGGGGATGACCACATCTCGAACACGCCGCGCCAGCTCAGACTCTATTCGGCGCTCGGGCTGACGGCGCCGCGCTTCGGGCACCTCCCGATGATTCTCGGCCCGGACGGCACGCGGCTCTCCAAGCGGCAGGGTGCGGTCTCGGTCACGGAGTTTCGCGACGACGGCATCCTGCCCCAGGCGATGGTGAACTTCCTGGCGCTCCTGGGCTGGGCATTCGACGGCGAGCGCGAGATCTTCACCATGGACGAGCTGGCCGAGGTGTTCACCCTGGACCGCGTGTCCAAAAATCCCGCGGTCTTCAACTACGAGAAACTGGACTGGATGAACGGGGAGTACTTCCGCGCGCTTCCCCTCCCGGTGCGGACCGACATGGTGGTGGCGCATCTGAAAGAGACGCGCGCGCTGCCCGAGTCGGCGTTACACGACAGGAAGTTTCTCGAGCGCGCAGTCGAGGCGGTAGGCGACCGCATGAAGCGGCCGAGACAGTTCCTCGAGTACGCGGGGTATCTCTTCGTGGATCGCGTCAACGCGGAGCCCGAGCCCTGGGCCGAGCTGGTCGCGAAGCCTTTCGCGGCCGCGCGCATGAAGAAGCTCGCCACGGTGCTGGCCGAGGTGGAGCCCTTCGAGCACGACGCGATCGAGAAGGCGACCCGCGGCATCGCCTCTTCCGAGCAGGTCAAGGCGGGAGAAGTGATCATGCCCGCGCGAATCGCGCTGACCGGCAAGAAGGTGAGTCCCGGAATCTTCGACGTTATGCTCCTCCTCGGGCGTGAGCGGACCGTCGAGCGTCTGCGCGACGCCGCGGAGCGGCTCGAAGCCGAGTCTCCGGCGCCCACCTCGTGAGCGCGCCGGCCCCGGCACCTCCTCCCCGGTCGCTCGACTCGCTCCGCGTCGCCCTGGTCCACGACTGGCTCACCGGGATGCGCGGCGGGGAAAAATGCCTCGAGGTGCTCTGCGAGATGTTCCCGGATGCCCCGATCTACACGCTCGTGCACTGGAAAGGCCGCCTCTCCCCGACGATCGAATCCCACCCCATCCATGAATCCTGGATCGCCAAGATGCCTCTGGGGCGGAGCTGCTACCGCTGGTACATCGCCTCCTTCCCGAAGGCGATCGAGTCCTTCGATCTGAGCGGCTACGACCTCGTCGTTTCGATCAGCCACTGCGCCGCCAAGGGCGTCATCACCCGGGCCGACACCCTTCATGTGTGCTACTGCAACACTCCGGTCCGCTACTTCTGGGATCTGGCTTCCGAGTATTTCGCCCCAGGACGCGCGAGGATGATCGAGCGGCTGATCGGCCCCCCGATCGCGCACCAATTCAGGCTCTGGGACCGGATCAGCTCCGACCGGGTCGACCTTTTCATCGGGAACTCGTTCAACATCCGGGATCGCATCCGGAAGCATTACCGGCGTCCGGCGCTCGCGGTGTACCCGCCCGTCGATACCGACTTCTTCACGCCCGCGCCGGCGGCGGCGTCCGATGACGCGCCCTTCCTCACCGTGTCCGCGCTCGTGCCCTACAAGGGCGTGGACCTCACGATACGGGCCGCGAACAATCTGGGGGCGGCGCTCCATGTCATCGGCTCGGGCCCCGATAGGGCGAGGCTCCGCGCGATCGCGGGACCCACGGTGCGCTTCGAGGAGTGGGTTTCGATGGAGGAGTTGCGGGACGCCTATCGGGGATGCCGCGCGCTGATCCAGGCGCACGAGGAAGATTTCGGGATCGCGCCCCTGGAGGCGCTCGCCTGCGGGCGGCCCGCGGTGGCCCTCGCGAAGGGGGGCGCGCTCGAGACCTTGACCCCGGACACCGGCGTTCTCTTCCGCGAGGCGACGGAAGCGGCGCTCACGGAGGCGATGCGGGAGGTCATGCGGCAGCGATACGATCCAGCCTCGCTCCGCCGTCAGGCGCTCCTCTTCGGCCGCGAGCGTTACCGCTCGGAGATGCGCTCGGTGCTCGAGAGGGCGTATCGCGCGCACCTCCTGAGGCATGAGGATCCCGAAGGGATCGAGCGGCCGGCTAGGGCTTGCCGGGAAGCGCAAGACGTGATATAATAGCCGCTTAGACCTGATCTCTCAGGCTTCGCGACAGTCGTTACCTTCTCCTCTGGAGGGCAGTTCCTCGTGCTTGTGGCAGGCACAGGATCGGCGCGACGGGGCCGTGCTGTCTGGCTCTTCTTCGCGATACCCGCTATCTCGGTTCTCCTGCTCGCGGGACTCCGGCCCCACGTCTCCCGCTCCTCCACGAGCGCGACGACGGATTTTCGCAATTTCGAGACATT
>WNFT01005175.1_pt1 | contig 12168 bp, 10 predicted proteins | sample 5400191 | NCBI WGS metagenome assembly WNFT01 (sample SAMN13153359, study PRJNA577476) | soil metagenome | isolation source: 80 cm saprolite under Madrone tree | place: USA:California | collected 2016-06-14
AAAACCTTCTACCAGGACATCGGCATCAGCGGCCAGTATATGGAGAATCTTCTGACCTACCGGATGTTTCAGATTAATAGCTATGCTCTGCTTATTACGGTTGACAAACTGAAAAGCAGCACGCCGGGCTTCATCAGCCGCTTGCGCTGTAGGAATCTCAGACGGGTCTGTTGGCGGGGTCTCGATTTTCAACACCACGGCGCCCATGTCGGCTAACATCATAGTGCAAAAGGCGCCGGGAGCTACGCGGATTAACTCAAGGATTTTAATTCCTTCCAGCGGGCCTGGCATCGTTTCCCCTCTCTGCTACGAAACCCATGTCTATCATGCGTTACACGTGTATCGCTGCGCTTGCGAGTGCAACACTGCTCCTCAGGGAGAGCAACGCAGGGCATGCCACAGCGCCTCAACTACGGGAAAGCCCACAGTCCTCAGGAGAGCAGCCGCAAATCGATTCCTGTCATCGCGGCGGGTTTTTCCAATCCCATGACACCCAGAATCGTCGGAGCGATGTCACGGAGTGCTCCTCCCTGACGCAAGGTTCCATGGAACGTACTATCACAGAGGATGAATGGTACAGGGTTCAGGGTGTGGGCCGTATGCGGGCTGTTAGTGACAGAATCAAACATCTGTTCAGCATTCCCGTGATCCGCGGTCACCACAGCCCAGCCGCCGATATCCTGGACGGCCTCGACAAGGCGCCCCACACAGGCATCAAGCGTTTCAACAGCCCGCACTGTGGCGAGGAAATTCCCCGTATGCCCCACCATATCAGCATTCGCAAAGTTGAGGATGACAGCCTCAGCTTGCCGCGCACGCAGACGCGCCACAGCCGCCTCTGTGATCTCATTGGCACTCATCTCAGGCTGCAAATCATAGGTCGCCACTTTTGGAGAAGGGATCAGGAGACGGTCTTCCCCAGCAAAAGGCGCTTCCATACCCCCGTTGAAGAAATACGTCACGTGGGCATATTTTTCCGTTTCAGCCAGCCGCATATTGCGTATACCATGCTGCGCGAAGACCTCGGCCAAAATGTGATCGAGCGACTGCGGTGGGAAGGCCACGGACAGATCAAAATCTGGACTGTAGTGCGTCAAGCATGTGTAGTGCACTTCCGGCCGCTGTGGACGCGGAAAACCAGAAAAATGCAATTCTGTCAGGGCTCTTGTCATTTGCCGCACCCGGTCTGCACGGAAATTAAAACAGACTACAACATCGCCATTCTGGATCGTACCGACAGGAGAACCATCAGCTCGACGTATTACTACGGGCACCACGAATTCATCCGTTACATCTTCGCTGTACGAGCGTTCAATAGCGGCTACGGCATCAGTGGCGTCACGCCCGTGCCCATACACCATAGCTTGATAGGCTTTTTCTGTACGCTCCCACCGCTGATCGCGATCCATGCCATAATAACGCCCCATGACCGTCGCCACTGCACCGATACCCTGACGCTGCATGGCCTCCTGCAGTGCAGTCATATAGGGGACAGCACTCTGGGGTGGAGTATCGCGGCCATCGAGACACGCATGCACAAACACACGGGAGATATCATGTATCTTCGCCATATGTAAGAATGCATACAGGTGATTTTGTAAGCTATGTACACCACCATCAGATAGTAGGCCAAAGAGATGTAGGGCCGCAGAGCGTTCTTGCGCTATCTGCATTGCCCGCCGCAAAGCAGGGTTCTGCAAAAAATCTCCGTCGCGAATCGACTTGCTAATGCGCACCATGTCTTGATACACTACTCGCCCACTGCCGATATTGAGATGGCCGACTTCTGAGCTTCCCATCTGACCAGTCGGTAAACCAACCGCTTCTCCAGATGCCTCAAGAGACGTCCACGCCGTGCAGCGATAGAGTCGATCAAATGTTGGAGTATGTGCTTGACTAATAGCATTATGTGAGCTGGCAGGACCAAGTCCCCAACCATCGAGAATAATCAACGCAAACGGACGCATATTGTGTGCCAATGTGTGACTCCTTAGTGTTGGGAGACAAAAACACTCGTGGAGCATGTTTTGAAGTAATATACCCTACGCTCTTCCCAATGGTAAATGAAATATGGGGGAGTAGTACAGAATTCTACAGAGTATACAGCTCAACTTCGCAACTCTTCGCGCGTCTTCGGCTCTCCCGTACTACCCTCCGATCCTCCGGGTGACATAGGTCAATATTTTGGGGGGGGTCAATTGACACAAAACCCTTTGAGATATATATTGTCTTGTTATGATGCCCTGATCTTGTATTGTCTGTTCTTCAAATCGTATAAGCCTCTTCATAGGGCAAATCTTGGAGATTCTACAGAGATAGAGCGCTGGACACGAGTAGCTGATGCGTCAGACCTCGCGAAGGTTATTCCTCATTGACTAGCCAACCTGCCAGCCGAGGTTGTGCGAGTATTCTCAGGCTGCATTTCCTAAGATAGCCTTCACATCCGAGAAGATCATCGCTGCTCTCTGGATGAGAGGGAGTCCATAGATTACAAGGAGTATGAACAGGGCCACCTCTCTTTATATGAGTGGAGGTCCAGGGCTATTGATATATCCAAGTCGAGCGGCTTGGTGAGTCACGGAGTGCCTGATGAAGGAAAAGTTGAAGAAGTCGGATGTAGAGATGGTGCCTGAGTTACAAGAGGGCCTCTTTCCCCAGGATCTCCCCCTCGCAGACTTGGAGATGGCGGACGGTCCAGAGGAAGCGGAGGAGGCTGAAGATCTTTTTGCACTCTTTGAGCATAAAGATTTAGACACTGATGTTACCCTTCCAGAGAAATACGGGCTTGATGAAGCGGAGTCAGGGGACGAAGAAGTTTCTGAGAACGATCGGTCGTCAGCACCAGAACCCAGCTATGAAGAGAAGACCGACGAGCCGGTTCTCGTCTATTTTCAAGAGATCCGCTCAGTACCCCTGCTCGATCGCAAAGGGGAAGTCGAAATCGCCAAGCGCATCGAGCAGGCTGAAATGGAGCATCTCGTCTTTGCTCTCCAGAGTCCTCTCCTGGTAAATATTCTGAGTATTGTTCGTAGGCGTTTGCAGCAAGGCGAACTCACTCTTGCAGAGGTGTCTGAGGAATCAGACAAATTACCTGCTGAGCCTGCAGAGCATCTACAAAATCTGCTCGACGCCCTGGCGGAGTTTGAACCAAAGCCATGCTTGTTTGAATCACGGGGCGAGGAGAGGAAGGTTGATGTTGCGGATAGGCTCTTGAAGGGCCTAAAGAGCCTTAACTTTAAAATCTCCTTGCTGCAAGATGTGCTTGAAGAAGCGAAAGCGCGCTACCAACATTTGTCCATAGCTCGGCAAGGCATCGCCTTAGAAAACACTTTCAATACTCCGCTTCAGCGGATTTTAGGAGGCAGTAACAACACAAGTGCCGCACGGCCAGAGCTTGCAGAGATTTTTGATGACCCTGACGAGCTCCAGCGTCTCATCACGGGCATCGAGCCTATTGAAGAGCGCCTGAAACAGGCAAAGAAAGAAATGGTCGAGGCCAATCTGCGACTAGTTGTGAGTATTGCGAAGAAATACATCAACCGCGGGTTGTCTTTCCTGGATCTCATTCAGGAGGGGAACATCGGTTTGATGCGTGCAGTTGACAAGTTCGATTATCACCGTGGATTCAAGTTCAGTACGTATGCCAGTTGGTGGATTCGCCAAGCCATTACACGTGCGATTGCTGAGCAAGGCAAGACCATTCGTATTCCGGTCCATATGATCGAAATTCTCAACAAAGTGGTGCGATCCTCGCAATCCCTAACAGTTGAATTGGGGCGGAAACCCTTACCGGAAGAAATTGCCCAGGATACCGGATTGCAGGTGGAAAAGGTCAAAAATACCCTTAAAGTAGCTAAACGCACCGTGTCCCTTGAGAATCATGTTGGGGAAGGGGATACGGAACTCGGGGCGCTCATTGAAGATAAAAAATCAACATCCCCCTTGGAAGCGGTGATTAACCGTGACCTGCGAGAGAAGATTCACAAGATGCTCAATACCTTGAGTCCAAAGGAGGAACGTATTTTGCGCATGCGCTTTGGTCTGGGGGATGACCCCCCCCATACCCTCGAGGAGGTAGGCCAAATTTTTGGCGTGTCTCGTGAGCGTATCCGGCAGATTGAAGCCCAAGCCCTGCGCAAGCTCAAGCATCCCAGCCGCAGCAATCACTTGCGGAGTTTTTTAGAAAATTGAGCCTCTAAACAAACCCTAGCCTGCTTGCTGCCTACCTGAGTAGGCTAGGGTTTCTCTTCTAGTTAATGATCCTCACTGCTGTACGACGTGGGCTCTGGCTGAGAATTTCCACAACAGCTGCAGCTATCTTATGAAACTCCACTCCTGCTTGTGTATCAGGTTGTCCGATAGCCACAGGCACACCGGTGTCACCGGCATCGCAGACTTCCGGGTCAAGCGGTATACGCCCGATAAGTGGAATGCCTAAACGCTCACTTTCCTTCTGCCCCCCCCCACGACGGAAGATCTCGGTCTCCTTTCCACAATCAGGGCACGTGAAAAAGCTCATATTTTCAACGATCCCAAGCAGGGGAGCGTCCACCTGTTTGAACATCTCCGCGCCCTTTCTGACGTCCAATAACGCCAAGTCCTGGGGCGTCGTGACCAGTATCGCCCCGGTCAGGGGAACCGTCTGTGCCAGCGTGAGTTGGACATCCCCAGTGCCAGGCGGTAAATCCACCACCAACACGTCGAGCTCGCCCCAGTCCGTATCTTGTAAGAGCTGCTGCACAGCGCGCATCACCATGGGGCCGCGCCAAATGACAGGAGAGTTCTCTCCCAAGAAAAACCCTAATGACTGCATTTGGACCCCATGGTTCAAAAAGGGCAAAATACGATTGGTATTACTAACCTGCGGTTTGTCATGCACCCCCATCATCAGAGGAATACTCGGCCCATAAATATCAGCATCCAAGAGACCGGTACGCAACCCTGCCATACTCAGCGCCACAGCAAGGTTAGTTGCTACCGTACTCTTACCCACCCCCCCTTTACCACTGGCCACAGCAATAATATTTTGTACGCCTGGGAGAGGCGCCACACGGGGTGTCGCATGTTGGTGCGTTTGCACCTCTGCTGGCACCTGATCTTTGAGGCGGACTTCTACCTGCACCGTCCCAATCCCTGCCAGGGCACAGAGCGCCTCTTCTGTTACCTGCTGAAGTTTGGTGGCCACATCCTGCTGGTTAGTGGTCATCTGTACGACAAGCTCGACATTCTGTCCTTGAACCTGCACACTTTTGACAAGCCCAAAAGAGACTATATCTTTCGTATAGCCTGGATATTGCACCGTTTTTAAAGTATCGTATACCTGAGCCTCAGAGAGTTTCTGTCGTCTGAACATGACTATCTTCCTTTACAGCAGACACATTACACTCTACTTAGTGCTACGCATCACAATGGCCTCGCCAGCTTGGTGGAGGAGACGATACCAGCCCTTCTTGCAGGCAGGAGGCAGCAACTGGTGGAGGATGTACGGCGCACGGTACCTAGTATGCGCTATCTGGGTTCTCTACACGCCTATCATGTAGCAGTACCGTTGCAGTTTACGTTGAGAGGTCGCGGAGCATTTCCATAATACGTGGCCCACAACGACGCCCTTGGCAGCTACCACTGCCTGAACCGGTGAGACAATTAATTTCCTCTTTGGTCCGTGCCCCTGCATCGAGCACTTTCCAGAATATACTTTTTTTGATGCCCTTACAGATGCATACGACTTTCATGCCTTCTAAAATGGTGCGAGGCTCCGGAGACATTGCTGGCAATATATTACTTTCAGACCACTGTGTGGATGCAGGGGAATGGATAGCCGACTGAGGGGGTAACGAGGGCTCAGTGGATGTATCAGTCAGCGGAAGCGATGTAGAGAGCCAACCTGGCCCCTCTAAGCCTACTTTCGCGGGATCAAGCCCTGCAAAACCTTTTTTCTCTTTACTGGAGTCACGGACGGAAGACTTTTGTCCGGGGTTGAAGCGCTTCCGATCTTTACGCTTATCATCCATGAGCTAGTACCATCAGGAGAGAAAGTATGTATACATCTACGTAGTGTTCCATAGTTACTCGGAGCCCTCCGGGTAGATCGACGGACAGAGGTGGCGTACAGGGCAGGTGTCGCATTGGGGGACACGCGCTTTACACACAACCCGCCCGTGGGAGATGAGCAGATGCGAAAAAAGCGTCCAGCCTTTCCGAGGCACTAACACTAATAACTCTTGCTCAATTTTATCGGGGATGAGCTCGGTGGTCAATCCCAGGCGTCGCGACAGGCGCTGTACGTGCGTATCCACAGCAATACCTTGGGGACGGCCAAAAGCATTTCCCAACACCACATTCGCTGTCTTCCGCCCTACTCCGGGGAGCCCCACGAGAGTTCCCATCGTATCTGGCACAGAGCCATTGTGCTGCTGCACGAGTGCCGCACAACAGCGCTGAATGGTACTGGCTTTTTGACGATAGAAACCGGTTGATTGGATGTCCCTCGCTAACTCCTCAGGATCTGCAGCTACATAATCAGCCGCCGTACGATATTTCTGGAATAACGTAGGCGTTACGAGATTGACCCGAACGTCTGTACATTGCGCAGAAAGAATCGTCGCAATCAGCAATTCCAAAGGGGTTGTAAAGTTGAGCGCGCAATGGGCATCCGGGTAGGTCTTCTGCAAGATACTTAGAAGCTGTCTCAGACGACTTTTGACACTGTGTGCTGTCATTACAGACCTCATGCCAGCAGCATCATGACTACCACCGTACATATCTCCATGCTCCCTCTGCATCAGCATCATGCCAGTGCATTGAAAAAGCCATGGGACTCGCAGTGCTGAGGTGGCGTGTCTTACAATAATTGCATCTGCTCTCTAGACACAGCTGATGGTATACCCTGATCAAGCAAAGCCCGTAGCTTCTGAAAATCCTCTCGCACAGAGGCTTGGAATGTCTCACGATGCAACGCCGCCGCTGGATGCAACATGGGAAATACCAGATAATTTTTCACCTGGAAAGCCTGGCCCCGCACTTTCGTGATACCCACTTTCTTCTCCAGGAGCAGTTGGGTAGCAAAATTCCCCAGGGGACAAATGACTCGTGGCTTGATAAGTTCGATTTGCCGAAATACATAGGGCTTACAGGCTTCCACTTCTTCTGGAAGCGGGTCGCGATTCTGCGGCGGGCGGCACTTCAGTACATTCGCAATGTAAATTTCTGAGCGCTGCAAATCAATCTCCTGCAGCAAACGATCCAAGAGCTTCCCCGCTGCCCCCACGAATGGTCGTCCCTCTTTGTCCTCATAATACCCGGGAGCTTCACCCACAAACATGATGGCAGCTTCAGGGTTTCCACTCCCAAAGACAATTTGTGTCCGGCTAGCCGCTAATGCACACTTTTGGCAATCTTTGACTTCGTCATAGAAAGCTCGCAATGCGTTTTGCGTATCAGCCATTACTATTCCCCACGTGTGTGTATTCGGCCCCCCTACTAGTGAGCAGGGCAATGGTCAATTCGCAGGTTGTGGAAAATAAAAAGCGTTAGATACATTAGGCCAAAACCAAAGTGATCTTGCCAAGACTCAATCATCGCACGACTGAGAATACAAGCGGAGACAGCTACCAGTCTCCGCCTGCGAATACCGGTTCACCGGATGGAGGGAGGGGGGGATGAATGCTCAGGGGGCCCTCATTCTACCATAATTTGCTCGTCAGAGCGTCCTGGCAATAAGTTGAAGGCAAAACTCACCGCAAACCCCGTGTGCAGTTTCAGCTCTCGCCACAAATTCTGTACCATTTTGTGCACCTGAATTTTCAGCAGGTGGCCAGTACGCAACTGATCTTTGGTATGGCCCCAGAACTGCCGTAGCTCCTCCCGTGATGTCATACGTCCAATCGACCAGATGTTACATTTACTCAGCAGCAGACGAAGCCGCGAAGGGACCTCCAGCTTGGCGCGAGCATAGGCCAACTGCAGCTCCTCGATACGGGCATTGTGGAGCACCCCACCACGTATGCTTGCCAGTGCTTCCAGCAAGCGCTGCTCACGCTCGCTGCGCTTGCGCGTTTGGAGCCACAACTCTTCTAGCTCAAGTAAAAAGTGCACCCAGGCCTTCAGGTAGCCAAACCCTTCGGGTACACGCCAACGTAGATAGTGTAGGCGACTGTCTATAGGGTATCCAGGTCGTCGTGCGGTACGACCTTTCAGGCGGAAAAAGCCCGTCATCATGGGATGATTCTCTTCCAGAATGGCCGCACTTTTATACCACACCAGATTTTTAAACACATTCCAATACATACGCGGCGTAGCGCGCTGCAGGATGCTCCGCATGTTCTCAAAATTGTAAAAAGACTTCCAGGCCTGTTTATAGGCGTCGAACCACTGCTCCCGGGACATGTGTGGATGGTCCATAGTGGGATGAAATGAGTCATAGCGGTTCAGGTCCCGATCAATAGGCACTCCATTTTGCACCGCATGCAAGTGGTCCATTGAGCCTGGAATCGGGGTCAGCATGAAAAATGACGCCTGATCAACCTGGATCTCGTTTTTCAGGCGTTCGATATCACGCGCAATGGATTCGTACGTATCAAAGGGGAAGCCAAGAATAAAGCCAACATGCGTAGAAATATCAGCAGCATGCCAGGCATCAATGAGGTTGCGGTAGTCTGCAGCATCATTTTGCTTCTTATCCGCTGCTTGCAGGTTGTCATCATTGATGCTCTCCATACCGATGAACACCTGCGTGCAGCCTGCCTGTCGTGCTAAGGAGATAAAATCTTTAATTTTGTAGGATAAGACGTCCACCTGCATGATAAACTCAATCGTAATACCGTCCGTCTCCTGCAGTCTGATAATCGCTTCAAAGATTTCCCGCCATTTCTTGTTGCGTGCGAAGTTATCATCTGTGAAAAAATAGAACGTAATACCCGCTTGTCGATAATTCTCCTTGATAGCCTGCGCAATCGCCTCTGGGTCGCGCATACGCATCTTACGTCCCTGCACATTAATAATAGAACAGAAGCTGCAACTAAAGGGGCAACCACGTCCACAATCAATGGTCCCAAACTGTTGATAGGCAAAGCGCCGCAAATACTTTTTGTGAATCATGGGGACTGGGGGCGTACTTAAATCAGGGGTGGGTTCGAGAAAATTGTACAGTGGCTTCAACTCGCCAAGGAGCACATCGCGCAGCAGGTTTTCCCATTCAGCTTCTACTTCTCCAGTGACGACAGTCACCCCGAGGTCAAGGATTTCTTGAATATCAGGCGTAGGGTTGTGGAACAAGGCGAGGGTGCCACTGACGTGGAAACCGCCGATAATCACATCCATCCCTGCCGCTCGGAAAGCCCGTGCAAGATCAATAGCTCGAGGGTATTGATTGGTCTGCACCCCCACCAAACACACGACAGTTTTCCATCCTGACCGGTGGCTACGACGAATGATCTTGGGCACGTTAATCTCATGGACAGCTTCGTCAAGGAGCTCGACGGTCATACCGAGATCGTCACGCAGCGCTCGACGCCGCTTGACATCTTCGGTGAGCGCATAAAGACACGCTAGCGTGTTGCTCGGCAACACCCCCCGCCAATGGCGCAGCACATAGCCATCGTCATCGTACTTGGAGGGCTTGAGCAGCACCACGTGGAGGCCGCAAATGCCCTGCGTATGCTCCACAGTCTTGCGCTGATTGTAGATAGCGGGGGGATGAATGGAAAGCAGCGTCATGAGCCTGGTTCCCTTTCAGAAAAACGATGCATTCTGCATCTAAGAATAACCTAGCCAACATATCGGCAACAAAGCTTGCAAACTATACCCTATTTCAAACAACTTCCCTAGGATTTTTGAAAAAATCCTTGCCATGGCTCTCTCCGCATACCTGACTACACATGGGAAAGCGCTTGTGCTTTCAGGGGGAATTTGCAAAACTTGTATCCGAGCTTGCCCCTGGAGACTTGTTCTTGTGTGTACAGCGCAGGCAAGAGCCATCCCAACCGTGTGCCAAGGAGGTGCTCAGCATGAATACACCTGCAGCAGCGTTGAGCAGAAAAGCCCCAGGAGATGGTAGAGAGCCTGGGCTCTGGCTGCACAGCAAACAGTGGGATCTCCTCTATATCACTGGCAGTAGCGTCCTGGTGGTGCTGCCTCTGATGCTCTATGCAGTCGTTGGCCATTCCGCACTCTTTGTCAATCTTTTTATTGCTGGCGTGATCGGTGGTCCCCACATGTATGCCACCTTTTTTCGGACCTTCCTGGACCCGTCCTTTCGGCAGCGTCATCGGCTGCTCGTCATCGGTTCGTTAGGCATTCCAGTGCTCGTTGTCGCCGGCGCCGTCTGGGCTTTCCAGCTCCTGATGACGCTGTTTTTCTTCTGGGCCTCCATACATGTTCTGCACCAGATCGCCTATATTCTGGAATGCTATGAACGCAAGCAGCACGGCCAGCCCCAGCGCTGGTCCCTAGTCATCGATTATGCCGTGGTCTTCAGTAGTCTCTATCCCTTTGCCTCCTATAGATTCATCCATGATGACTTCTATATTGGCAAAACGCTTTTATTGTATCCTGATATGTTCAAGACGCCCTTCGTTTGCTATACAGTTTCTGGCTTTTTTGCCTTCGCCTTTTTCCTTTTTATTGGCAAAACCATTAGAGAAATACAGCAAGGGACAGTGCACTATCCAAAGATTCTCTTAATGGTCACGACGATTGGCTTGGCATTCTTTATTACGAGTCATAGTGGCAACCGACTTGAAATTGCTTTTCAGGGTTTTAATACCTGGCACTCTTTTCAATATCTGGCGCTGACCTGGTATATCAATACGTTACGCAAGCAACGTGGTACGATCGAGGCGCGGGGCATTCCTTGGCTGTCAAACCTTGGTGCAAGTCGCCTTAGCTGTTTCTATGGGCTCAATGTTGCTTGCACACTCGGCGCGCTGCTGCTCATTGGTGTGGTATTTCGGTTCTCGGGACTCACCTTTGAGCACAGCTACTACATAGTAGTGCTCTCGTTTCTCCTCATCCACTACTGTCATGACCATGTGCTCTTCACCCAATTTGGGGATCTCGCTCCACAGGCAGAGGAAGCAGGGGAGAGGCATTAGGGAGTAGCCCGTTCAGCCGCCTTACGCAAGGCACGCTGCGTCAATACAGCGCTGAGATGACGGCGGAACTCTGTCGAGGCATGGAGGTCGCTTTCAGGCTCGATCTCAGAGGCAGCAGCTTGGGCTACGTCACGGAGACGCGCCTCATCCACGGTCTGCCCCAGCAAGAGAGCAGGGGCTGCAGTAACCTGATGTGGCACACCACCAACACCGCACAGCACCACCTCGACGTGTGTACATTGCCGTGCAGTATTGAGTGCCAGTAATACGGCCACTCCGACCATAGCAAAATCGCCGTGACGGCGGCGCTGTGGTCAAGTACGCGCGAAAGAGGTCTATGGCCGCAATCTGGCGTGTGCCGCGGGGTCCCTTGACCTGTACACTGCCCCCATGCGCTAACAGGACTGCCGGCAACTCGGCCGCGGGGTCGGCGTGGGCGATACTGCCTCCAACGGTGCCCCGGTTGCGGATTGCCATATGGCCCATGAGTGTTGTGGCCTCGTACACCAGGGGATAATCCTGGCGTACAGTGGGTGAGCGTTCGAGACTGCGCTGACGTGTCAGCGCACCGACAGCCAGGGCTCCATCGCGCTCCGTGAGGTAATCGAGTGCAGGAATACGGTTGAGATCGATGATATACTGCGGCCGTGCTAGGCGGAGATTCATCATCGGCATTAAACTCTGACCACCTGCCAGGAGCTTCACTGTGTCTCCATGTTCAGCGAGTAGGGTAATTGCTTCATCGATAGTCGATGGGGCCGCATAGGTAAACGGTGCGGGTTTCATCCTCGTGCCTCCTCTCGATCAGGTACTCCGTCCGCCTTGCGACACAAGCGGGGCTTTGGTAGGGAAGTTCTGCCCCCATGAAGCCCCGTCCTGGAGCCCAGCCTAATAGGGTACATTACTTCACCCCTAGAGCCTGTGTCAAGGACAAGCCATCGCTCCAAGTAGCGTGGCGCAAAAGTGCTTTTGAATTTCCTATCCACCTCTGGTATCGTCATGGCAGACGGTATTTGCCATTTGATAGGCTGTGTCCCCTGAAAGGAGTAAAGCACCTATGGCAACCTTTCCCCCCACG
>WNFT01004495.1_pt1 | contig 12167 bp, 23 predicted proteins | sample 5400191 | NCBI WGS metagenome assembly WNFT01 (sample SAMN13153359, study PRJNA577476) | soil metagenome | isolation source: 80 cm saprolite under Madrone tree | place: USA:California | collected 2016-06-14
CGGCTCACGGCTCGGTGTTCCCTGGGGCGGCGACTGCGATTGCTTTACCATTGCCTCCCTCTCTGCATTGATCGCTAACGGCTTCGCGCCGGTGTACGTCATTCTCGTTGGCAGGCAGGCCGACGCGCCGGTGCATATCTACGCCGGCGTGGAAGATGGCGGCATCGTTCCGTTCGATCTCACTAATGAGGACTACGGCTATGAGCGGACAAATTACCCCTATCAACAAATTTTACCTTTCAGGATATGAAAATTATTGGATTAAATTTTAGGAAATGGAGCGTCGGCGGGAACAATACCGGCAAATGGAATTTTCTTTTTAAAAGAATTTATTTATCCGGTTGGCGATGGACACCGTTTATTTGGATTCAAATAATTAAAATCAAATGAACGACAAGCGACTATTCGGAATCCTGCAACAGTTTAAAAACCTGATCGTGTTTGCAAACGATAACGGCTCCGGCAAGAACGGCGCCTTTATAGATACCGACTTCGATAAGATGCGTAACTGCATTACGCGGGTGATGAAAGACAACCTGGCACTGAGGGAGTTTTTTAAAAGCTGCATCAACGACGCCATCAAAGCCGACGCCGGTATTGTTAAACCGGAGTTGGATTTCTCGAACCTCGATCTGACGAAGATGAATAGTAAATTGAAGTTGGATTAAAAATGGCCGTTACTGTTTTACAAATAGCCGCAGCTTACGACCGACCGTACCGTACAACGTGCCGGCACATCAAAGAATTGCAGGAGAAAAAATTGTTTGAAAAAAAGTCTCCGGGCAAACAGTTCAACGCTGATGAAGTGCGCAAGCTGGAGACGCTGATGCAATTCAAATTTTACAAAATGGACTGATTGCCATTTTTGCCAAAACTCCCGCTCCTCCCCTACTCTTTATTTTTACCGGCATGAAGTTGGAATTAGCTGAAGGCCGTGGCGGTTACAGAGGATATAAGGCGCGTTACGAGGTACACGGCTATGATCGTTCAGCTAATTACGTTCCCGGCTATAGCCTGAATGATTCCTCACTGTTTTCTTTCCGTCTCAATGATGCCGTTGAGTGCGTAGCCATTCCCGATCCGCTTAATGTCAATCCGCCCGTTTACGTTCAGGAAGATATTCTCGATGAATTGCCCGATACGGAGTTCGGCGCCCTGATAGATTACATCGCTCCGTTCAATGATGCCGCGCTGTTGGGACGGGTGATTCAAAACCGGCAGCAAGGCAACCGGATTGTCAACGCCGGCCCTTCGGCTATTGATCTGGTTAATTCTCTTCACGGTTTGAATGACATGGCCGCTGTCTCTCCTCTTCCGGCTCCTACTCCTAATCCTATCCAGCCTTCCTTTTGGGATACAAAGATTTTCGGCATACCGACAAAATATATCGCCGGCGGTGCCGCCGCTTACTTACTATTAAAATAATTTTTAATTAAAATTTCTATGGCTACAAGAAAACGCCACCGCCGTCGCAAAGGAGTTACCAGGACAGTAACTACCGTCTCCGCTTCTCCACGCAGACGCAGGAGACACGCATTAATGACTACCTCACCCCGTCGCAAGCGAAGAAGAGGCATGAGCGATATGAACCTGGTGAAAGGCAAATATGCCAAATATGCTAATCCGATTCTGGAAGGTGTGCTTGGTGGTTATGCAGGTGCGGTAGGAGTTAAGTTAATACCTCAAAAGGTATTCGATGATAACCCATCTATTAAACCTTATGAAAACTGGTTAAAAGGTTTAGGAATGGCTGGGTTAGCCGTCCTTGCTGTCAACTTAAAGCAACCGCTTGTTGGTGCCGGTATTATGGGATTTGCAGTAGCAAAGTTCAATGAGGCCGAAGGCATCCTTCAGGAAGATGGCATGAGCGCCCGCAGCTTCCGACGTACACGGTTTGCCGATCCTGCATTACTGGCAGCAGGACGTCCGCAATCTTATTTGAATCCGTACCCGGACTATGTGCCTCTCTATGATGAGGCTTTGCTCGCCGATGCGTACGACGACATTAGTTTGAGAATCTGATAGCATTTTAAAAACGGATCGCGTGAAGCTGGAAGAAAATTGATAGCAAACCAGCTCACCGGCGCCCCTCTCGAGGCGACAATTTGCTATCACAAAAAGTTTTACCTTTTATTCAATTATAAACTATGAGAATGAATTCACAGCAGATGTATTCCCGGAATGCCGGCAATACACTGACACCGCAACAAAAGGGCGTTGCCGTTAATCGTCAATACGGCAATAAGTCCATCGGGAACCAACAGGGCACCAGCCGGCAGCTCTACGATACGCTGCCGCTCGATGCAACTACTAACCTGGAGTTCTTCAAGACCTGCCAGACCAGGGTTTTTCCCCGCACTAATTTGTCGCAAGGCAAATTGCAGGTCGGCGAAACCATTACGGTAACGAGGATTTATTTCACGGTCATTAACTTCAGCGCTTCGACCGGCATCGTTACCACCGGCGTAACGCTCACAGTGGCAGGGCTGGCACAGTTGTACGCCTCGCAGTTTGCGATCCAATTCGATACGGTGCTGGTATCGAAGCCGGTGAGCTTGGTATCGCAGAACCCTTCGTTTAATAAGAACGCCAGGCACGCGACGAACGAATGGATGCTTTTTGATAACGAGCCTGTTGTTATCACGGACATCCAGTTCCAGGTCAATCTTCAAACTCCCGTCTATACGGCAGTATCGAATAGCGAGCTGCGCTGTACGATGGAAGGATGGGGAACGATCTTTTCACCCAAAGGGCAGTTTTAATTTTTTATGTTTCATAAATGTAGCGACGGCGGACACGCCGTCGCTACTCAATTTCTTTTCTTATGAGAAGTCCTGTCAACAATGCTTTCAGAAGGAATCCAGGTTCCTACCCGGCCAGTTCGCATTTCGATGATATGATGGCCCTGCAAAAATGGATGTCGAGGCGCAAGTATGTAGCGGCATTTAATTTTACGACCGTTACTACCACGATCAACACCTTTCAGAATCTCCGGTTCCCCGGCAGCGCCCGGTTCCTTTTAGGATGGACGGTATGGGATGATTCGCTCGACATCCGTAACATTTTTACGATCAACCTGAACGAAGAGAACATCGTTACGGATGCTTCCTGGGCGGAGTACTGCAAGGTAAGATTTAGCGGCGTCGGCGGTGCGGCCGCAAACGTTTTAGGCACTTCTTTCAACGGCGAATACTATCCGTTCCCCCGCGCACTCAACGGCAACGATGCCGTGAAGATTAGCTACACGGCGAACACGGCGGGACACATCGCCTTCACGTTTTATTTCGTCAATAACTTAGATGTAGCAAATCAGAGTTAATCCTCATGCTCGATGCTGACGCACTATTTAGAACGACTCATCCACGAAGGCAAGGCTTCCTATCGTGAACAAGCTATCGGCGGCTCCGGCGTTAGCACCATCCCCGTATCCACGCATGAGAAAGTAATCATCACCGATTTTACATGGTTTCCCTTTTGCGAAGTATCTACTGTATTTTCAGTTGCCTTTGTTGACTATGCTCCCATCGTAAGGCTCGACTTTTCTAACATCGGCGGCAACCCTACTATAAGCGTCGGCAATATTTTAACTCTACAGACAGTATTGTCAGTTCCTATCGGCACCGGCCAAGTAGTGAGTGTTACCGGGGGGCTTTTCGTAGCTATTACAGCCGGCGATGTTTCTACTATCGGAAAGTTTTTAAATGTTACCACCGGAGGGGTTTTTAATGCCGGCATCATAGCCTTTCAAGCCTTTGCGCCGGTGGAAGGGCTATTAGATACTACCACGTTAGCCACAGCAACTATTAACTCCGATACGCCGACGGCTACTGCCGGCAAAAGTCCGGGCACACTTAAATTAGGCGGCCCCGTCGGTGTTATTAGCAACGGTAATTTTATTACCGGCACTACTTCAGGAGCAAATGCGTTACTGACAACTGGCCTCTACAATACGACGGTAAATGTGAGCGGCACATTGACCAATGCTATCGCAAGTTCCATCCATCATGTACGTTTCAAGTCAAAAGGCGTCGTTGCTGTTTTTAATTTCCGCGATCTTATTTCAGGAGTGCTTACTGTAGGCGGAGATACTCCGACTATTGCAGGCTGGATTCTCCCCGATCCTACCGTAGTCAATACCTACATCGTTTGCGAAGAGACGGTGCAGATTGACATCTGGAAGTTTTCTCCGTCGGGCAACACATTCAATAACGCGACGGTGTTCGGAGGGATGCCGGCAAAATCAAAAGAGCCGGAAGAGCCGAACGGATATACCGGCGCCGCTGTGAATCCGGCGATCCTGCAAATCGTCACGGCACAGGGCGCTACGATATGGGAGCTATCCGATGCACGGCAGGACATCACCGGCGCGGCACGTAACAAGGATCAGTTCGTGGACGACATCGGAGCGCTTACTGAGTTGAACCAGCCGACTAACAATGAATCGTTCCCCCTGGTGAATGTGGGGTACGTCTTAATTCACAGTCAAGAATGAAGCCGCTAACAATAAAAGAACTCCGCACACGCTTCAATAAAGAGAAGCCGAAGTTTATCGGGCTGAAAAACGATAAAGGCGAATGGTCGGTGCCTATGAATAACCCAAAGATCAAGCCGGGAACGCGCATGAATGAGATCGAAAATCTCTTCAGCAAAGAATCTACGCCCGACGGCATCTACTATTTTATTTCTCGCGATTCGATGTTAAAGACTGCGCCGGTGATCGAGACGCCGGTGGCTAAAGGGACGGTAACGGCGCAGATGATGGAAGCGGCGCCGGCTCGGACTGTTATACAACCTTCACCGATGCGTAAAGATGAAAGTGTGTGGACGCCGAAAGAAGCTGTTGAACATCTTACTGAAGTAGAACGGCTGAAGCTGCAATTAGCGTCGAAGGATGATGAACTGAAGCGTTTTAAGGCGGAGCAGCTTGAAGAGGATAATTTGCCTGAAGAGGAACCGCCGCTCGATACGAAAACTTTTATTGATAGCATTAAGGGCCTTGCGGAAGTGTTCGCGCCGGCGCTCGATAAATACTTAGATACGGAGAACCGTAAGCTGGCCATTAAAGAACGGCAGCTTGGCATCATGGAGAACCGGCGACGGATTGCCGCCGGCGCAGCTTCAGCGACACAGACCGGCAACCGGCGCCCGGACGGTGGATTGTTTGTGGATGATCCGGGATATGAGGATTATTTCCGGGCGCTATATGAAGCCGACGACGACGCACAGTTGAACAACGAACTGGATATGCTCGAACAAAACGAACCGGAGATATACGCACAGATGATTGAAAAATATCCTCTCGATGATGCGGAGGAACAACCGGCAACGTAATGGATGAGGAAGTTAAAGTAAAATTATTCAAGGCGAAGAGCGTCGGTGAGATGCTTCGCATCCTCAGTGACTATTACGATCTTGACAGCGTTAGTCCTGGAGTAGTTGTAAAAGGGTTGATCGTCTCCGGGTTGCAATCTGCAATCAACATGACGAAACCAAAAAAAAGGAGGTAACAAATGGCAGTTGGTAAATTGGCATTAGTAAAATTAATCGGAGCGGCATTTCTTTTTAATGAAGTAACGAAAAAGAAGAAGCCGGCGCCGATTCATCCGGCACCCGGCGCTCCACCTATCTCTTATAAATTCTCACCGGCTCACCTTGAAGTACAAAATCGGATAGATAGACTTCTCGGTAGCGGATTCAATACGATACAAGGCTTCGCTCAATATTATGGTGGATCGGCGGGAATGTATTGCACATTCGCTAATGCCAGTCAAAGACCAGGTAATCAGATACTGAACTGTTTACCTGCCGGTACAGTTAAAACGAAAGAACAGGTTATTGCGAATGGCACACATACTTACGTACACGAACTCTATGCCGTTTATAATGAGCCTGTGGAGGGATGGAGCGAAGATGATACTATACATGGGGCTAATCCGGATGAAGCAATGCAACAAATATTTCATGCTGTTACGCATTGTGTAGCCGGCGACTGTCAATTCGGATCGCCATTATCACACGGTATGCCGCAAGATGATTATAAGGCATATAGCTATCCTTCGCCGATTGTGGCTGCGCAGTATGGCAATAATCTTCCTCATTTTATTAGATGCGGTACTGATGTTTGCAGGTTGATTGGACAGGATATTTCCATTGCACAGGCATTACTTTTAATTGGAGGAATTGCGGCAACAATTATCACCGGCGGATCGGCTCTACCACTTATCACAACCGCTCTTACTCAATTCATCAGCAGCCAGCACGTTGCCGGTATGAATCTGCAGGATGCACATAAAACAGTTTCAGAACTGGTGAATGTCGCAAATGGCGCCGACACGCAAGTAAGTAATGGCACCACCGCTGAATTAAAAAATCTGGCAATGCAATTTATTAACGGCAACCAGGATTTATTTGTCGCTCAGTGATCAGCGATCCGACATATACTACTCCGGCGGATTTCCTCGGAAACCAGGCAACAATAACGCTGCCTTCGGGTAAAGTTATTTATGCTTATGAGATAGGCGCCTATCATTTGCAGCTCACACAGGCAGCCAGTGTGGAGTGGACTATTTATAATCCCGCCACCGGCGATGTTATTCAAACGAATACATTCGATGCCGGCAGCACTACCTATCCGATTACAAATTCTTTTATCAATAAATATTTGATGAAGGCGTATGTGGAAATAGACGGTTATCTCTCCGGCGGTGTGCTTGTGCCGGCGACACGCCCGGACTTACCTAACCAGCTCACGGCCCGCGCTGAATTAAACCGTATTAATTTTGATCTCACGCCGCTCGAATCGTTGCCTTCTGCCGACCAGGAATACAAAGTCGCTGTAAATAAATCTAATGATGCAAACCTGGCCATCAAAGCTGCCAACGGTAATTGGCTCGATAAGTTTTTTTATTCTATTTTTGGCGTAAGCACCACTACGGGCCTGCTGGTAACTGCCGGCGGTATTGTTGCTTATAAAAAACTAAAATAGTTATGAAAAAATTATTACTGCTATGCTGTTTAACAGCCCTTACTTTCTTCGGATGTAAGAAAGGCGATACCGGCGCTCCCGGTACGAATGGAACGAATGGAAATGCAAATGTTCAATCATTTACATTTACGAATCAACCTTGGGTAAATAGTTATTCAGAAATTGATCTTTCTGTTCCTGCAATTACTCAAACGATTTTAGACAAAGGAGCAATCATTGTTTACTGTAAAGATGCAGGATTCGGCAATCCGTGGGTTGGTGTTCCTAATGTAAATTTTGATCTTTATTTTCAACTTGGTGCTGTTATTGTTGTAGATCGAACAGGCGCTCCGTTTGCTGTTCAAGATGTCAAGGTTATTATAATTCCATCTTTATAAAAAAAATGTATCCTCTCTTCTCCGAATTAATCTTTGCCATGAGCGACAACGGCGTGAAGTTGTTGAAGCGCCTGGAGGGATTACGGTTACAGCCTTACCCGGACGGCACCGGCTACGCCATCGGTTACGGCCACTTCATCGAGAGTGGCGAAGAGTGGATGATGAACGGAATCACGGCGGATCAGGCGGAGAGCATCTTTGAAAATGATCTTCAGTATTACGAGCAAGTGGTGAGTGATGCGTTCTATAACAGCGCCGGCGATGCTTACGGCGCCGGTCTCACTCAGGAGCAGTTCGAGGCCCTGGTATGTTTTGCTTTCGATGTAGGCCCGGACGGCTTCGACAATTCAAAGCTGGTGCAACTGATCCAGGCCGGGAGCGATGCAAGGACGGTACATGACTTTTGGCTCACATCTTTCGTTACTTCGGCAGGCCTGCCGGATGCCGGCCTGGTGAGCCGCCGCAAGATCGAGGCGGACTATGCGTTTCCTAACCTGCCGGCAGCGAAGAAAGGCACAAGCTGGGCGTGGTTACTTATTCTCGGAGTTGGTGGTTATCTATATACTAAATCTTAAATTCAAATTTGTCATGGCAAAAAAAGTTGATTCTAAAAAGAAGAAGAGAACAATTCTCATCGGCACCGGCAGCGGCAAAGAAGGTACGGAAGTAACCGTAGAGATTCTACGATCCGTCAAGCCGACTGGCAGCGCCTTCTGGCATCATCATTTTGTTAATCCGAAAACTCAGAAGCCTGAGATTTTTATGGAGACGGAAGATGAGTACGAAGCAAATGAAGCTGTGGAAACGGCTGAAGCTGCTGAGTAAAGATTGTTTGATTTTGTTTTCCAGGCGACGGCGCCAGGTGTTCCAATCCACCGGGCGCCTTGCTTTTTATATCTCCAGTTCCGGCTCCGGGAATTTTTCTCCGTTGAATATTTTCTTGCCGTAGCTCTCCAGCTGGCGGGCCGCGTGATATTGAATGCTCAATACATCTGCCTGCGTCTTTTTAATCTTCTCCAGGTTGGTAATCTGTTTCTCTAACGCCGCTACACGGCGATAAAGGGCCGGCAGTTGCCTGGCGGCGCTCATTATTGCCCCTGTGTGCGTCTTGGAGTTCGTTACTTCTTTCAATTCATTCAACAAATCAATGTCTGCATCATCCGTCGCACGGACGGTGAGAATGATTTTTTTCTTTCGGGGAGTTTTTTTTCTCCAATCATTTTTTACAAAGCTCATGGCACGTCTATTTTTTCGATAAAGATAGCAATTTTCTTGCAGCTTCAGCTCTCCGGAACAAAAATTGCTATCAATATTTCTGGCCGTCGCGTAGGCTCTACCTTCATGGGAGGATAAACTGAAGATAAATGATAGCAAACGTCCAAACGCAAAGAATCCCGACCGAAGGCCAGGACTCTCTACACAATGTCATTTGTATCGCTCAACCGGAAAGGGAGCTACTAAATGAATGGGACAAATGTACTTAATTTAATGCTTCGGTTAAGTTGTTGATAACTTTTTTTGTTTTTTTTTTACACTGTTGTTAAAGTTAAATATTCATTATCTTTGCTCCACAATGTTTTTGTGTGATTTCTAAATGAATCCTGAAAATTTTCAGCGATTAACAAGCAAATCCCTACCAAAGTTCAGGGATGGTAAGGCTTTTACCGGCATCCACCTGTTTTTTTCGTGGATCGTTCAGAGTGTTCTATGTATCATGGCAGCTTCTTCACTCCCACTCCACCGGAGTAGGGGAGAGGTTTACCTGGTGAACAATAAGGCGCTGACAATTAATAGTAATCATACTGTTAATTATAAGCCGCGCCTGGCTCTTCCGGTCGTTCGACCGGAAGCAATAAAAAGAAAATCTTTTACTGTAAATATTCTCTGCACTTGTAACTTACTTGAACGGACGTTCAAGTGTTCAGAGAAGAACGTAGTGAGCTAAAAATATTGCCAACAGGCGGGTATTTTTACGCTCAAAACTGAGCGCAAAGATACCCCCAAAAATTTAATTGAACAAATTATCTACTGGAAAAGTTATGCACAATTTCCAGTGAATAACTCAAACCTCGATGTAAAGAAAAGCGGACTGTACACCCGCGAAGTAAACCTACATATCGCTTAAAGTGAGGCAGTTAGGAAAGCTGCCGCAAGTTAAAAATTGAAAACGTAAATTTTAATGAGTAGATTGTATTGGGCTTATGTTAATAAAATGAATTTGCGCTTCGGCGCCGTCGGGCGGCAAGTTCTTGTATCAAGTTCTTGTATCTGGAGACTTGATTTTATGACATTTTGTCCTGCTATTCAGGACTTGAAAATTGCAATTAAGCAGACAGCAAATAGCTAAATTCCAATCATCAAGTCCAGAACTCAAGTAAAAAAAAGTTATGCAGATCGTGATCGAAAAAAGTTTGGATCAGCAAATGAGTTTGTTCACCGCGCTGACCTATTTCTACGCCGGCGCTGTCGGCGGTGATAAAAAACATTCGTGGAAGTTTGAAGTGGGCCCGAAGAGTAAAAAACTCACGCACCGCTACGCCTACGAATCGCTTATAACGCTCATAGAGCAAACCTGGAAGGGACGGTTCGCCACAGCCATCATCTATGAGAATCTCACCGATAAACAGATTTACACCAACCATAAAGGCATCGTAACGCAAACTCCGTCGGTACAGTTCCGGTACGATGACCGTAAGAACTGTTGGCTCGATTGCATTGACTACTACGATCTCAAAGAGCAACAACATAAAACATTGCAGTTCCCGGCGGACGTGATCCGCGCACACGCCGTGAGAAACTGGAACACCCGGACAAAGTTGTTAGAGCGGAGCCTGATCAGAAAGGCAGTAAAGGAGGCCGTACAATGATCGTCGTCCTCAAACTATCCTTTCACGAGCTGGTGAGCTTCACCGGCATCGTAGCAGCCACGGCCAAAACACTGGGCAGCTCCAAAGATGATCTCACACGCCTGGCGCTTCTTACACTTATTGACTTGCGCCGGCGGATGGAAGCCAAAACAGAATTTTCTTTTTATGGAAATAAAAACATACGGCTGAACATCAAAGAATGCCTTGCCCTGCGCCATGTATTAAAGTTACTTGCTCCGCAGGAAGGCATCTATGAAAGTACTATCCGTAATAAAGTTTACATCACGATTGATAAACAAATTAATTAAAAATGATTAAAATTAAAAAAATGTCATGCGTCCATGCTGCATGGAACGACGGTACAAAATTAGAACCTGCATGGTTTGTCTTTTGGTCAAACGGAACCGATGAAAGCAAATTGAGAATTACGCCTGAAGAGGCAAACGAGATGCTTACTTATTGTCCTTACAAAAAACTTGAAGATGTAAAAATAGATGAGCATTCATTCGTTGAAATATATGCTTTATGAAAAACAAATTCATCCCTCCAAATAAAACACTCTTCACCAAAGAAGAGTTGGAGTTCATCGCCTGCAACTACGAAGAGCATACGAACCGGGAGCTGTGGCTACTCTTCAACGAGTTGCGAACGAAGAAGTGCGGCTTCACCGTGTTCCGCAATGTGTGCCGGGCAATGGGATTGCAGCATCAGCCGGCGCCGTTCCGGTGGAACGCCAGGCAGATCAACTACCTGGTGAAAAACTACCGTCGCCTCGGAGATACGGAGTTGGCCGTAGAATTAAATAAGCGACGGAAACCGGGGCAGGAATTTAACCGGAAGAACATCAGCAAAAAAAGGATGGCCCTGAGCCTACGCCGGTCGCCGGAGATGATTCATGCCATCATCCGCGGGAACATCCGCAAAGGCCGCTATCAGATAGGCTTACAGCTTGGCCGAGATCAATTTAATCACCTCACTCCGGCGGAGAAGTTTTTAGAAACGTCGGAGAGTAAATATTTACAATTATGAAAAAAGTCATTATTGAAAATTGGCAGATGTATGGAGACTATTTACTGTTTGCAAACTTTGTAGATAAAGTTGGCGAATGGATAATGCTTGAAGCCACCTCCGAAAAAATCATTGCTTACGGCAAAGAACGATCTATGTTAAAATTTACCGACATTCTTACAGACAATCAGATTCCCTTTGAGATGCTCGGATTCGTACAATGAAAAAATACAAGGAGTTAGTTGAGACCACTGCAAAAAAAATGCTCGAAGATTTCAGAGACGCCAGCGATCCGTTCTATGCAAAAGATTGCGCGTTGATGTGCTGCCAGTACATCGTTGAATCTTACATCGGCAGCATTGATAAAAACGCCTCGATGTGGATGGACGTGAAACGATGGATTGAAAAACAACCGGAGAAAGAAAAATAGTTTGTAAGTTTGCAATATGTTCAATCCAAATATCCCCAGCGTTCTCATCTTCAAAGCTGCCAACGGTTACGCGGTGCAACTATCTGAATCATTCTACCCTACTCCGATAGACTATACCGATAGAGCGGTGATCGCAAAGCAGGCCAGGATTATGAAAGAGGAATTTTTCAAAGATGATGTGTTACAAAAAATACAGAGCGAAATGGAATCTGAAGAACTTCCGCCTGTGCCGAAAAAACAAGAACTTTTTTTTGTGTTCCCGACATTTGGTGAAGCTGCAAAATTTATTGACAATCATTTTAGAAAATGAAACTCCTCACCGACTATCATTCTCTCGAAGATACATTGCTGGGCCTCAAACAGCAGGTGATTGATTCTATGGCATTCGCAAAAAAAAACATTCCTGTTTTCAATTCACCGGAAGAACTTTACTACTGGATGCGTGAGCGAACGAAGTACGTGAAAGACCCGCCCGGCACGGAGTTGCTGCAATCGCTCCC
>WNFT01004496.1_pt1 | contig 12166 bp, 7 predicted proteins | sample 5400191 | NCBI WGS metagenome assembly WNFT01 (sample SAMN13153359, study PRJNA577476) | soil metagenome | isolation source: 80 cm saprolite under Madrone tree | place: USA:California | collected 2016-06-14
CTGGATCACGCGGCGGAATCGGGCGCGGAAGTGCGCGAGGAAACCGTTGTGGAGAATGTCGATTTCGATCGAGACGGCGCGATGCTCTTCCTACGGAGGGACGCGCGTCCGCGTGTCCTCGGAGGTGCAGAAGCGCGTCTCTCCGGAAACATTCGCGCGCGCTATGTCGTCGACGCGAGTGGGCGGAATTCTGTGATTGGAAATAAATTTAAGCTGAAGAAAAGCTATCAACATTTACAAAAGCTTTCGCTCTTTGCGCACTATGAAGGGCTGGAACGAGAGGAGGGAATCGATGCGACGCTCACTCGCATGGTTCGCACTTTGCAGAGCTGGTTCTGGGTCATCCCACTGGAAAATGATCGCACCAGTATCGGCATTGTATTGGAGGCGGCGGATTTCAAAAATTCTGGACTTTCTGCCGAGCAATTTTTCGAGCGCGCTATCGCGGAGCAACCGCTCGTGCGCAATCGCATCGGCGCGGGCCGTCGCGTTTCGCAGGTTTACACCGCGGCGGACTTTTCCTATCGGAGCGAGAGACTCACTGGCGATCGCTGGTTACTTGCCGGTGATGCCGCCGGCTTCATCGATCCAGTTTTCAGCAGCGGCGTTTTCCTCGCTGTCCTCGCCGGCGAACAAGCGGCGGATGTCTTACACGAAGTGCTCGATCGCCCAAAACGCGCCCGGCGTCTGTTCCGTCATTACGAACGGCTGGTCAATCGCGCGATGGACGTTTATCTGCGTTTCGTTGAGTCTTGGTATGGCGGCAAGGAATTCATCGAAGTTTTCCTAACGCCGACCGAGCTTTTCCAGATTCCACCGGCGGTGAATGCCGTGCTCGGCGGTAACATCGGCAACCGCTTCGCCATCCGCTGGCGGATGGAACTTTTTTATCTCATCGTGCGCTTGCAAAGACGCTGGACTCTTTGTCCGCGACTTTCCCTGATGCCCAAAAGCAATGGTCAAACGGCGCCCGTCAAGCCTGCCTCTATATAATATGGGGCGAATCGCATCGATCCTGGCTGTTGCCCTCATTCTGAGCAGCTGCGCAATCCACCAATTCGCACCGCCGAGCCGAACCTGGACTGCTCGCAACGGTCAGCTTTCCTATCATGGCAAAAAAACATCGCTCATTGGCGAAGTGTTCATTCGCTACTCCAATCGCGGCGATTTCGAATTGACTTTCAGCAAAGGCCCGGGCGTCACTTTACTAGTCATGCGAACTGATCCCACTTTTGCTCGCGTGCAGGGCCCGCTTGCGCGTATTCCCTGGTCAGGACCGCTTCAACAGCCGCCGGCGCGGGCCAGCGGGTGGCTCGCCTTGCGCCAGGAAATTTTGCGCAATCCGCAAAAGCGAATTGTGCGGGTGAGTGAAGGATCGGAAACTTTCGTGCTGCGCTTCTAGGCGGCCGCCAGGCTTTTTTGCGATGCGATTCAGCGAAAAGGTTGCCTTTCTTGTTACCGAACGCCGCGGCCTGATGTGGAGCGCGTTCGTGCTGGTCGCGATCGCCAGTATCGGCATTCTGGTGGCGTTTTTGCGGCTGGATACCGAAGTCCTCAATTTGCTGCCGCGAGGATTTGATTCGGTCGAAGGCCTCAAGGTCTACAACAGTGAGTTTGCGCAGACGCGCGAATTGACGTTCGCCCTTCTTTGTCAGCCGGAGGACGTGGACAAGCTCGAAGAATTCGCGCCGAAATTTGTCGAGAAACTGCGGGCGCAACCATGGTGCGTTCGCGTCCTGGCGGGTTCGCCCATGGAAACACCGGATGGAGTGCGCGATCTACAGCGGATCGCGCTGCCGCTTCTGCTCAATCTCGAGCCGGAGGATTTTGATCGCGCGATCTCTTTGCTCCAACCGCAGAAAATTCGGGAACGCCTCGCCCAATTGCGCCGGGAAATAGAAAGCGGCTCGCCGCGGCCGGAAATAGAGTTAACGCTCGATCCACTCGGCCTGATCACGCCTTCGCTCAAACCATTTGCCGGCAACGCCGCGATGGAGACGGATCAGCCGCTGACCTCGCCCGATTCCACCATGCGGGTTTTTCCAACCGTGACGAACCAGCCAAGTATTAGCGCCTTCGATTGCCAAAAACTGATGAAACAGGTGAATACGTTTCGCGCATCTGCCCTGGACGGCTGGGATGGCGGCAAACTCGAAGTGCTCGTCACAGGACGTTCCGCTTATGTCGCGGAAATTTCGCTGAGCATGCGCCACGACATCATTGCCACTGTCCTGAGTTCAATTGCGCTGGTCGGCGCCGTTTTTTTTATCGGCTTTCGGCGGTGGCTCCCGTTGCTTGGTATGGGCTTTGCACTTCTACTCTGTTGCCTGATCGGACTGGCCGCCGGTCTCTTGATTTTTCATCGCCTCAACATGGTGACGGTCGGCTTCTGCGCGATCTTGGTCGGCCTCGGCGTTGATTTCGCCATTCTGATTTACGGGCGCTATCAACAGGCGCGAAACGAAGGCGACGCACATCGCGTTGCCGTCGCCGATGCCGTTCACAGTCTTGGCCGTGCTGTTTTCTTCGGTGCCTTAACCACCGCGGTCGGTTTTCTCGCCCTCGTCTTGAGCAACTCTTCCGGATTTATTCAGCTTGGCGTCCTCATCGCCATCGGAATTTCCGCGGCCGGGCTCTTAATGACGACGGTTTTTTTCCTGTTCGTGCCCCGAAGAAATGTTCCGTTGCGCAGCGATTGGATTTTGGGTTCGGTGAGAAATTATGTGCATCGCATGCTCAGCCGGCCGCGGTCCATTCTTGCAATTAGCGCTCCCATCCTGCTCGCGTTGCTAATTATTGCGATCCTTCCGCAAATTCCACTGACCTTTGAGGCAAACGCACGATCACTGGAGCCGAAGAACAGTCGCGCCGGTACCGCACTCAGCTTGATTATGCAAAAAATGCCGGTGCGCTGGGAACCAGTCCTTGGAATCGTCCGCGCCTCAAACGAGCAACAACTGCACGATTTCTGGAAAGCGATTTCGCAGCACTGGGCCGAGTTGCAACGCGCTGGCAAAATTAAGAGCTTCTCCATTCCCAACGCGCTCGCCCTTTCACCGCGCGAAATGAAACGCAATCGGCAGAAGCTGGCGTCGATTAACTTTGATGCGGCCCGAACTGCGTTGCAAAACGCGCTTACTCAAAATCGATTTAACCCCGGGGCTTTTGCTTCCGCTTTCGAATTACTCAACCAGCTCCAGGGCGCAGCTGCCCCTGATTACAGAATCCCGTCGTGGCGTACTCAATTGCCGCCGGGCTCCGCCTGGTGGTTTTTGGTCGAACGCTATTTCGCGCAGGATTCACTGACCACAACGGGATTCGTCACCGCCAACGCCCCGGTGACAACGCACGAACAAAAGAATCTTCTCGCACGCGAATTGCCAGTCCCAGGAATCCCGATCACTCTCTCCGGCTGGAGTTATACTTTGACCGATCTGGTGCCGTGGTCGCATCGGCAGTTACTTCTGATCAGTGCGTTGATGGCGGTATTCGATGCCTCGCTTTTGGCGATTCTTTATCGGGACTTGCGTCTCTGGCTCGTCCAAGTGATAACCCTCGCACTCGCGGTCGCAGCCATGATCGCTTCAATGAAATTGCTCAATGTGCCGTTGAATTTATTAAATGTGCTAGCCTTCCGCCTCGTCCTTGCGATCGGGGTTGACTATGGAATCTACGTCTTGTTAGTTTGGCAGCGAAGCCACGATGTCGCACGCGACCTTACCGGAGTGGTGAAGCCGGTTGCGCTGGCGGGATTGACTGCGATTGCAGGATTCGGCTCGCTCGGCTGGGCGCATAACCCGACCTTAAGCGGGCTGGGGATTGCCTGCGCCATTGGCTTGTTCTGGAGCCTGGCTGCGACCATCTTCTTCACTTTGCCGGCGGCGGTTGCAGTTAAACCAAAACTGCCGCAGGAACATTTTACCGAAGCGGAACTGGAACATGCGTAAAATAATTACCGTCATTTTTCTGGTGGCGTCCCTGGCCCTTGGCGTGAAAGCTGAGCCGCTGTCGCCCGCTGACGTCAAGAGCTTGCTCGAACGGATTCGTCAGAAGCGCGCTGCAGCTCCAAGTATGCAGGCCGACTTCCAGGAGCAACGAAAGGTTCATTTGTTGGACGAGCCGATCAATAGCAGCGGCAAAATTTGGTTTCAAGCTCCAAACAAATTCCGTGTCGAACGCAAGGGTAATGCCCCGAGCATCACCGTGAGCGATGGACAACAGCTTTGGATTTATTACCCAAACTTTAAATCAGCTGAGCATTATTCACTGGCCAAACGCTCGCCGCTTGATGCCGCAATTTCCGCCATCACGACCGCGCTTAATCTCGAAAATGTGGAACACACCTTTCACATCGCCGGAGAGAAGGCAGAAAAGGGTTACGACCTTGAGCTGACGCCGCGCAATCCATCGATGAAACGCATTTTCCAAAAGTTATTGTTGCACCTGAGCGACGATCTTTTTGCCGAGCGCACCGATATGCTTCAGCCAAACGGCGACCAGATCGTGACGATCTACCAGAATCCGAACCATGCCGCCATCCCGGCCAGCCAGTTTGAGTTCACGCCTCCACCTGGTACCGAGGTTAGCACGCCGCTAGGGAAATAGCGTTATTCCTAGACTTCGTTATCCCGAGGGCATTGAGGAATCTCGTAGCGTTAGTAAAGCTAAAATTCGATCTACTTCGCGCCCGCTAATTCGTCCGCCAGCGCACCGGCGTCATAAACTTTCCGTAAAGCTTCACTGATGGCCGCAGAATCGACGGAAACCGCGCGTGCTTGTTTGTCGGAGAAAATGCAATCAAGGAGGAGCGATTGGATGTTGCCGTCGAAAATTATACCTACGAATTCATTCGCCTTGTTGACCACCGGACTGCCACTGTTGCCGCCAATAATGTCAGCATCGGAAACGAAATTAAATTTTGTGGCCAGATTCAATTGCGCTTTGCGCTCGACCCAACGCCGGGGCAGGTCGAAGGGCGGCAGGTTATCGTGTTCGGCAGCGCGCTGATAGAAGCCAGCGAAATCCGTAAAAGGCGGAATTTGTTTCCCATCTTCCTCATAACCCAAAACTTTTCCGTAGGACAGGCGCAGCGTGAAAGTTGCGTCCGGATAATTGCTAGTCCCTTCAATCGCGAAACGCGCTTTCGCAATCTCGGCGTAGGCTTGCCGCTTGATTTCCTCCTGCGTCTCATACGCTTTGCGTGATTCCCGAGCTGGCGCGTCGATCATGCGGGCGAGATCGAGCATTGGGTCGTGCGCCGCCTGCAACGCCGCCGCGTTTTTCGCGTAGAGATCTTTTCGAAACTCGACGTCTCTTAATTTTGTTCCAGTGACCAATTCCACCGCTCGTGCGTGGGGCGATTTGCCAGCGAGGACCTGCTTCATCAACGAATCGTTGCCACCGAACTTCTCGGCAAAATCGGTCAGCGAATCCGTTAGCCGGAGAATCTCATAATCATCGTAGACCGGCTCGCTCGAGAAGAATTCCAGCTCCAATGATTCCTTCGCGCTATCGCGAAATGCCGCGACCCGCTCGCCGTTTGGTTTGGCGCGTTCGTCGATCGCACGCGTCAGTAAACGCGCGTATTTGAACAGCGTGCTGTAGAATGCGCGCGGGCTGCGGTAACCAACGGTGATGGGACGCTCCTCTTCCAGATAATCATAACGCGGCGCGATCTTGGCTAATTCCGCCTGTGCTTTTTTGATGCGATCGTACGCCCCGGTTGTCGATTTCAATTTTGGGTCCCCCGAAATTGCGTCGCGCAATTTCTTTTCACGCGCTTCAATCGCGTGCCAAATCTCCGGATCAAACAGAGCCGCCACATAACCATCATAGCGTTTGCGATTGTTTTGATCGCCATAGAGATCCTCGCGAGCTCGTCTTGCATTCTCGAACGAGCGTTGTCCCCACGCGATCAACAATACTTCGCGCCGGTTAAACATCTGGAGCCAGGTCGGCACTTCGCGATCTCGCCGATCAGCCAGCTCATCGACCGTAAGTTGACGGTCGGTCCGCCCCGGACTTCCGCTAACGAAAGTTAGTTCGCCATCGCTCGGCCCGCTCGAATTCCATTTCAGGTAGTGCTCGATTTTTGCGGGCTGCCCGTTTTCATAAGCACGGAAAATGCAGATATCGAGATCGAAGCGGGGATATTCGAAATTGTCGGGATCGCCACCGTAAAAAGCCATCTGCTGTTCCGGCGCGAAAACAATCCGGACGTCGTCATAGCGTTTGTAACAGTAGAGGTGATAAAGCCCGCCTTGATAAAGCGTGACGACATCGGAGCGCAGGCCGGTTTTGTCTTTGCTTTCCTTCTCGATCTGCGCAATCGCGTTCGCGCGCGCCTTACCGGCGACCTCTGGAGACATGCCGGGTTTTACCGCCGCGTTTACTTGCGCGGTTACATCTTCGATCGATATCAACACATTGAGCTCGAGATCGGCGCACTTGGTTTCCTCCGCGTTCGTCTTCGCATAGAAGCCTTCTTTCAGGTAATTGTGCTGCTTGCTCGACGCCTTTTGCAGCGCATCCGCCCCCACGTGATGATTGGTAATGCAGAGTCCGTTAGCGGAAACGAATGACCCGCTCCCGCCGGAATTAAATCGGACGCTCGCTTTTTGCAGATGCTCGAGCCACTGCGGAGTCGGCTGGAATTGATACTTTTCCTTTAGTTGCTTGAGCGGCGGATTGTTGAAGAGCCACATCCCTTCATCAGCCCGGGAGGAAATTGCAGTGACAACGAGCATGGCAGAAAAAAGTCGGAGCAAAATCATCGGCGAATGTAAGCTGCGAATAGTCTTAATGAAAAGCTGGCTTTGATTTCAGAAAGATGGCGCACGGGTTGCCCTCGCATCAGCGGTTCGGTTAATTTGCAGAACCGAAATTGGAGCGGGTTTCAAAAAGTAGTTCTCGCTACAATGGCGCGAACGTTGTTCATTCCATCAGTGCCAAAGAAAAATTCAGATGGTTCCCACCGTTCCAGAGTGCTGATTCTGGTGGATGAATCGAACGTCGGCAGTTCGGTGAGAACAGCAGGACGCGGCCTTGATTGGATCAAGTTGCGCGATTTCCTGGCCGGACCGGCCACGAGCCGCGACTTAATCGAGATGGTGGTTTATGCCGGTTTGCCACCGGCCACTCCGGCATGGCAGGAGGAGCGCGATAAGAAAAACAAGTTCGTCCATTGGCTGCGCTCGAATGGATTCATGGTCGTGACCAAAGATGGGTCGCCCGCCGAAGAAGGGCACTACAAGGCGAACGTTGACGTGATGATGGCGATCGATGCAGTCGAACTTTCCGTCGAGATGCGGCCAGATCTGGTTATCCTCGTGACCGGTGATGCCGATTTTGCATATCTCGCCATCAAATTGCGGCGGCACGGGATTCGCGTGGAAGTAGCCTCGGTGGCAGCAAATCTTGGAAACACATTGAGATCGGCCGCGAACGACGTGATTGACCTGGCGCCGCTGCTGCGAACCTTCGACATTAACGTCCAGGATTCTGCATCGCGACCGCGCCCACGACAGCAGCGGCGCCGCCAGCCGCGGTTTCGTCCAATCGCGCCTCGAAACGGCTAACAGAACGTAGATCAACGCGAAAGCATTCCCCAAAAAGAGCGGTAGCATTCTTCCGTTTTTCAGCTGATAGTGCTTTGTCAGCTGCGACTTTCCGAAGCGCGATCTGATTCTATTGCACCTTGGAAAAAATCCTCGCCAGCCGTTTGACTTGTTTTAATCGATTATGAACTCCCAACTCCTCAAAGCCGCCAGCGAAGTAGTCCACAATCAGCAAATTCTTGTGAACATTGTTTCACGTCGTGTCCGCCAGCTCACCCTCGGGCATCGTCCGCTTGTCGAGTTCGCTCCGGGAATGGGTCATGCCGACATAGCACTGACTGAAATCGCGAACGGCAAGCTGGCGTTCGAATCCACCTTTGGCCAGAACGGAGATGCGCCACCGCAAGTTGTTCCATTTCCGGGAATCACCGCAGGCAAGAAGGCGAAAAAAGCCGCGTAGAAGGCCGCGAGCTGATGAAGCGAAAAAGCTTGGAAGGCCTGAGGGAAGGTGAGAGTTAGGACCCCATGGGACACAGTCACGGAAGAGACAACGTTAGGAAACGCGCGGCGCGTCGCAAAAAAACCGAGCGTCTCGCCCTCGCAAAGAAAAAGCAGAAAACGGCGAAATAACTTCACGTCAGAGATCAGGAGTCGGAAGTCGGAAAAAAGAGCCGCGGGTTTGAAGCGAGGCGGCAACTTCTTGGTGGTGTTTTCGCGGGCGAAATTTTCGTCGCCCTATCTAATATAGGAATGGTGCCTTCAACGCCCCGTTCCGGCCTTACTCTACATACCAGCAACCGCCTTGAGCGGCTGGCCGACCACCTGGCCGAGCTCATAGCCGATCCACTTCGGACGCCTCTCCTGCCGGAAATTATAGTCGTGCAAAGCAACGGCATGCGCCGCTGGCTCGAACAGCAGATCGCAGAACGCCATGGGATTTGCTCGAACGTGCAGTTTCCATTTCCACAAAAATTCTTTCACGATCTTTTGCGGGCCGCTTTTCCTCAAGCCGAAGCGACGAATCTCTTTGATCAGGAAGTGATGACCTGGCGGATCATGAAAGATCTGCCACGGCTTGCCACCCGTCCGGAGTTTGCTGCGGTCGCCAATTATCTCCGCGGCGAACGCACCGAATTGCGTGCCTATGAGCTGGCCCGAAGAATAGCTCACGTTTTCGACCAATACCTCGTCTTTCGCCCGAAGATGATTTTGGATTGGGACGCGGGCGAGGGGAAGGATTGGCAGCCGATCCTTTGGCGCCAATTGCAGCAGGCTGCTCCGGGCCAGCATCAAGCGGCGCTCGGGTTGCAATTGATCGACGCACTCAAGCGTGACCGCGCGCCGGTTCCGGAGCGCGTCTCGATCTTCGGGATCTCGACCCTGCCGCCGTTTTACATCTCACTGATCGGAGAAATTTCCGCGCGCTGTCCAATCCATCTTTTTGTAATGGAACCGACGCCGCTTTGGTGGGGCGATATCCGTTCGAAACGCGAGAGAGCACGAGCGAAGCAACCAGAATTGTTCGGGTTCGACGAGGAAGACGCAGGCGACAACGAGTTGCTGAGCGCAAACGGAAAAGTCGGTCGCGATTTCCTGAATCTCATGGCTGAGCTCACGCCGGTGGCAGAAGACGAAAATTTCGTTTCACCGGCGGAGAAGGAAGCCGGAGCCGCGACACTGTTGCTGGAAATTCAAAGCGACATTTTCGAACTGAAATCGGGCCCACCCAAAGTGAAGCGATCCATCGCGGCGACCGATCGGTCCCTGCAAATCCATTCCTGCCACAGCGTGGTACGGGAACTGGAGGTTTTGCACGATTACCTGCTCGATTTGTTTCAGCGCGATCCGGCACTGAAGCCGAAAGAGATCATCGTGATGATGCCGGACGTTTCCATTTATGCGCCATTTATTGATGCGGTATTTGGCGTGCCGGAAAATCCGAAGCACAAAATTCCGTACTCGATTGCCGATCGCGAACCGCGCGCCAGTAGCGGAATCATCGATACCTATTTTCGCATCCTCGAAATTTTGTCGGGACGTTTCACAGCCAGCGAAGTCTTTGCGATTCTGGAGGCACCGGCGGTGCAGCGCTGTTTTCAGATCGCACCCGCAGAGATGGAAACGATTCGGCGCTGGGTGAACGACTGCGCGATCCGCTGGGGAATCGACGCGCAACATCGCGCCCGACTTGGCTTGCCCGCATTCGCCGAAAACAGTTGGCGGCAAGGGCTCGACCGGATGCTGCTGGGTTGCGCGCTCCGACCGCAGAACCGGGAATTGTTCGATGGAATTTTGCCGTTCGACGAAATCGAGGGCTCGGATACAGAAGTCCTCGGAAATTTTGCCGAATTTGTGGAACGGCTTTTTTCGCGCGCTGGCGAATTCAGCAAACCGCGCTCGCTTTCCGGATGGCAGCGCGATTTGCGCGAAACGCTCGATGCTTTTTTCGAAGCGGAGGAAGCGGCGCAACGCGAATTGAACCGACTTCGCGCCGCTATCGCCGCGCTCGGAGAAATTGGCGCTGCCTCGCAAAATGAAAGCGCGGTCCCGCTCGATGTCGTGACCGCGCAACTGGAACATTCTCTCGACGAATCAAGCAGCGGCGCCGGCTTTCTGTCTGGTCAGCTGACCTTTTGCGCGCTCAAGCCAATGCGCAGCGTTCCATTCAAAATTATTTGTCTCCTCGGGCTGAACGACATGGCCTATCCGCGACATAATCGCCCCCCGGGTTTTGATCTGGTGGCGCAAGATCCGAAACGTGGAGATCGAAACGTCCGCGACGTTGATCGCGAACTTTTTCTGGAGGCGCTTCTTTCCGCGCGCGAAGTCTTCTATCTCAGTTACGTCGGGCAGTCGTTGCGCGACAACAAGCCACTGCCGCCAAGCGTGCTGGTGAGCGAAGTGCTTGGTTATGTTGCGGAAAATTTCGAGACGCCCATCGGTGAGTTCGTAATCAAACATCCGTTGCAGGCCTTCAGCCCCCGCAATTTTCAAGATAATGGCAGATTGTTCAGTTACTCGGCGGACAACTGTGCGGCCGGAATCGTCTCGGAAAGGCATCGCTTCGAAGCACCGCCATTTTTCGACCAACCACTGGGCGAACCGGAAGGGAAATGGGGTGAACTGGAAATTGCGAGACTGGTGGAATTTTTTTCTCATCCCGCGAAATTTTTCGTGCGGCACCGGTTGGGAATCGACCTGCCACGCGATCGCGAAGAAGCGGAAGATCGCGAACCGTTCGCGCTGCATTCGCTCGATCGCTACAACATTGAACAGCGATTGCTGGATGAAGCCCTCGATGGGGTTGGTCCGGAAAGCGCGCTCGCGTCGGTGCGGGCGTCAGGCGTTTTGCCGCCGGGTGGGACTGGGGGACTAATTTTTGATGAGTTATGTGCCAATGTGACAACGTTCGCCGACGCAATTCGTCAGCAGGTAGCGGTGCAAGCGCAACAGGCAACTATTGTTCGTGCGGACATTGGCGATTTCACTTTGGGCGGTCGAATCGATCGCGTCCGCGGCGACACTTTGCTGCATTACCGGTTAACGAGATTAAAAACCAAAGATTTCGTGCGGATCTGGATCGAGCATCTGGCGCGGAACTTGACCGAAAAGAAACCCGCGCTGCTTTTTGGAAAAGAAGGAGAAGAGATCGCCGGTTACGAATTTCCGCCGATGGAAAATGCGCGCGAAGTTCTGACCGACTTGCTGGCGATTTATTGGGATGGCCTCTACCAACCGCTGCGGTTATTTCCGCGAAGTTCCTGGACGTTTGTCGAAAGAATCTTTGCTGGGAAAAAGCCGGACAGCGCGCGCTATTCCGCAAAAAAGGACTGGAGGAGCAACGAGTACGACGAGAAAAGCAGTGGCGAGCGCGATGACGCCTACATCAAGCTGGCGTTCCGCAACACCGATGACGTCCTCGATGAAGAGTGGGAAAAAATTAGCCTTCTTGTTTTCAAACCGATTTTTTCTGCGCGCAAACTGCGATGAAACCGGAATTCAGCGCCGCACAGACTCCACTGGAAAATGGATTCACCGTCATCGAAGCGAGCGCGGGCACGGGGAAGACAACGACGATATCGGCCATCGTTTTGCGATTGCTGGTAGAGCAGGGAATCCCGATCGAGCAGATTCTGGTTACTACTTATACGGAGCTTGCGACCGCGGAATTGCGTGGTCGCATTCGCGACACAATCTCGGACGCGCTTACCCAGGAGCATCTGCCATTCGTCCAGGAGATTATCAAAAAAGTTACCGACCGAAAACAGTTCGAGCGCAGGTTGAAACTGGCGCTGCAAAGTTTTGATGAAGCTCCCATCTTCACCATCCACGGTTTTTGCGCGCGCGTTTTGGCCGATGGTGCATTCGAAAGCGGAGTGCTGTTCGAGACGGAGCTGGTGACGGATCAATCTCGTTTCGTGCATCAAGTCGCGGACGATTTTTGGCGCTCCCATTTTTACACCGACGACACCATCATGGCTGGAGTTGTGCGGGAGCGACTGACGCCGGCGCGTCTGGTTGAGTTGCTCGTTCAGCTAACCAACAATCCGACTTTGCGCGTTTCGCCCCCTTCCGAAAATCGCGCCGCTCTGGAAAAGAAAATTACCGAA
>WNFT01005845.1_pt1 | contig 12162 bp, 7 predicted proteins | sample 5400191 | NCBI WGS metagenome assembly WNFT01 (sample SAMN13153359, study PRJNA577476) | soil metagenome | isolation source: 80 cm saprolite under Madrone tree | place: USA:California | collected 2016-06-14
TAAGCGGCAAGGCGAACCCGAAGCGGATTCTTCCTCACAAGGGCCGATCCCCTCAGGCCCCATCGGTGCTCCCATCACTCGCTCCGCGGATGCGCCGGACCTGTCAGGCATGGGACCCTCGCGACGTCAGTAAACTCTGCGGCGTTGAAGTCCCGCGATTTACCCGCCCCAAAATTTAATCCAGCACGACCCAATGAATCCCTTTGATAGCGCCTTAGTTTGCGGTCGCGTTCGCACGCGCAAAAGTAAAGGGGCCTTTATGCCTTCCTTATGGATTTATGTGTATTCATTTACTACGCGGATTGCATGGCTGAGCCTAAAAATCCCGGATTATTCGCCGTGGACGAGCGACCGGCGACTCCAGCATCGCCCAACTGCAACGGGCTTGATGCGGAATTCGTCGTCAATGTCATATTTACGACCTGGCACGGGACTCATGCAGCGCTACGTGCGGCAAGCCGATGGGCTCGCTGCCTGGATGCCCGGATTGTGCTCTGGTCCCCTCAGGTCGTGCCGCGCCAGTTTTTGGTAACAGCTCCTCCAGTTTCCAGAGCTTTCACGGAACAGCGCCTCCAGTCCCTCGTGGGGGCGTATTGCGAGGACATGGAGACCATGATTCGGGTATGCCTCTGTAGGGACCTGGAACCATGCGTGCTGAACGTTCTCGAACCTGATTCCGTGGTTCTCGTGGGTGGTACGAAGCGCTGGCCGCGCACCCGGGAACAAAAGCTGGCCTGCCTGCTCCATGCCTTTGGGCATCGAGTTCTGTTCATACCTACAAAGGAGAATGTTCCCGCCTCGGTAACTACCTTCAAGCGGATACCAAACTAAAGTCACTATGTCCATTATTAGCTCTACGCAGTCGTCGATCGTGGCCCAGAAACCCGGACTACCAAAGGTTGTGATTGCGACGACCGCGATGTTGTCATTCATCTCTTTTTGGCGGGCGGCCGCTATTGTCCTCAACGACCTCGGGTCGTCTGCTTTCTACGCGGGCGCTATCGCCGAGCAAGCCATCGGCAAGGCCGCGCCCTGGTTCATCCTTGCCATCATGTTGTTCGCGTACGCCGTGAGGTCCATGTATATCGAGAGCTGCAGCATGTTTGTGCGCGGCGGTGTCTACCGCGTGGTCAAAGAGGCGATGGGCAGCACGCTGGCGAAATTTTCCGTTTCCGCGTTGATGTTTGACTACATTCTGACCGGGCCCATCAGCGGCGTCTCAGCAGGTCAAAATTTGACGGGATTCTTGAACGACTTGTTCGCCCGTTCGCACGTCAATCTTTCGCTTCCGATCAATTCCACGTCGGCGGTGTTTGCCATTGCGGTGACGATTTATTTCTGGTGGGAGAACATCAAGGGAATTCCGGAGTCCAGCGGGAAAGCGCTGCGGATCATGTATGTGACTACCCTGATGGTGGTCGTATTGATTGCCTGGTGCATCCTAACCGTTTGGGTGCGCGGCGCTCATCTCCCGCCGTTGCCGGCAAAGGCAAATTTGACGTTTGCTCCAGAGGCGCTTGGCTGGCTGCGCTTCAGCAGCATACCGCATACGGTCGCGCTGATCGGGATCCTCATCGGCCTCGGACACTCTGTTCTGGCAATGAGCGGCGAGGAAACGCTGGCTCAGGTGTATCGCGAAGTCGAGCATCCCAAACTCCGCAACCTGGAAAAGGCGGGCCTCGTTATATTTATCTACAGCTTCGTTTTCACCGCTGGCGTCTCCTTCTTCGCTTCCATGATCATTCCGGACGCGATTCGGCCCCAGTACTTCGGCAATCTGATCAGCGGCCTGTCCATGAATTTTGTCGGACCCTATAACCTGAGACTTGGATTTGAAGGATTTGTCGTGCTCGTCGGCGTGTTGATGCTCGCCGGAGCCGTCAATACCGCCATTGTAGGCTCGAATGGCGTCCTGAACAGGGTTTCGGAAGACGGCATCCTCCCGCATTGGTTTCGCCACCCGCATCCCCGGTTCGGGACCTCCTATCGAATGCTCAACCTCGTCGTAGGTCTGCAGCTTCTCACCATCGTCTTGAGCCGCGGAGATATTTTTATCCTGGGCGAGGCGTACGCGTTTGGCGTGATGTGGAGCTTCTCGATGAAGGGCTTGGCGGTGCTGGTGCTACGGTACAAGCAGCCAGGAAAGCGCGATTTTCGCGTGCCCCTGAATTTCACGGTGGGCAACGTGGAGATCCCCTTAGGGCTCGGCCTGATTACCGTGACGCTCTTTGCCCTGAGCATCATGAACCTTTTCACCAAGCAAGTAGCAACCATTGCGGGCGTGGTATTCACATTAGTCTTTTTTACCGTATTTGAGATCTCCGAGAAAATCACTCTTAAACATGGCGGGAAGCACGCGGAGCTCGACATGTTTAACCTGGAATCCGATGGGGAACTGACTCCTGCCTCTCTTTGCGTTCGCCCTGGGAACGCGCTTGTGATGATCCGGAACTCCAATACGCTTTATAACCTCGCCGCGGTGCTGGACCGGGTCAATCCCCGCCAGCAAGACGTTGTGGTCCTTCACCTTCGGGTCCTTAGCCGCGCGGGTTCGGGAGGCAATGAACTCTCTCAGGAAGATCTTTTCAGCACAAATCAGCAGGAGTTGTTTACCCGCGCCCTGTCTTTGGCGGAGAAGAGAGGCAAGTCCATTCATCTGGCGGTCGCCCCCGCGACGGAAAAGTGGGAAGGCATCCTGCGCGCCGCGCAAAATCTTCAGTCATCCACAATCGCGCTGGGGATTTCATCCTGGAGAGGAATCGCCGATGAGGCTCGCATCGCCGGCCTGGCCTGGGAATCGCTCCCTGAACCGAGACCCCAGCTGACGCTTGAAATCTACTCGCCGTCCGGGCAGGAACACGTATTTTATTTGGGTCCACACGCTCCGCGGTTGACCAACAAGGAAATCGACCTGCTCCACGGCATCTGGCTCGACCTCAGCAATGAAGTCGCGCCGGATGAACTCCATCATCACGATGTCGTTCACATCGCTTTCGAGGAACTCAGCAGGGAGATTCACGATGGCCGGAGGCAGGAGATTATCGACGCTCTTCGGAAACACCTGTCAAATAATCGACAACGCCGTGCCCCGAACACGTAAGAACCTTGAAGCTGCGTTCTTTCAGAATTAGCATTGCGACACGGAATTCAATCGCATCAATTTCAGCGTTCCCCATGGGTGCGGGCTCTACGCGCCGTCCTGCCTAGGCGGGCTGGCTTCCCACTCGCCGCGCTGCTTTGGCGGGCGAGTGGCGCGTCGGCGAGGTGGAGCCCGCCGGAGGAGAAAGGGCGGGCACGCCGCGCGAGGCTGGATCTTCATCGACCGCGAGTGCAACAATTGTACATCGCTGGCGCGGCGATTCTGCTGCACATTCGAGAAGCGCGGCTTCGGCCCTGCTGCGTTGCAAGATCCCCGCGTTACTGCCCTTCTCGCATTGCCGACTGAACAATTGCTGCGCGAGATGCAGGTCGTCACCTGTGAATGTGAAATCTATTCCGGCGCCAAAGCCATCGTGTATCTCGCGCAACAAATCTGGTGGGCCTGGCCGCTCTTCGCGGCGGCTAAGATACCCGGGCTTCCACGAATTCTTGACGCTGCCTACCGCTGGTTCGCTAATCACCGGCACTGCTCCTCTAGCACATGCTCATTATCTGCGGCGTGATTGTCAGTTCGCGGATGGAGCCCATCATGCCATGCACGACACAAGCGAATTCGCCGTCGCCGACGGGCCGTGTCATTACGCAGGCGAACTCGAATCACTTCTATTTTGGGCGGGGTTTTCCTTCGTGCGGATAAAGCGGAAAGCGTGGATTCATCGCGGTGCTTGTTCCTCACTGCCGTTTGAGTTTGATGTTTGTACGGGAAAATTGCTGCTTCCGCATTTGGTTGGCCGGTGCGAAGGCGGATTCTCCCTCGCACCGGCCGAACCGGTTAGAAACTTAGTTTCAGTCCAAGTTGCATCACGCGCTGGCTTCCCGACCCGATTAGCGGATTCCCCGCAGCCCAGTCAGGCGTCAAGCCAGCAAATCCGAGTGTGCCACCGCCCGGGAAGGAATTCCCAGAATTGACGAAGCTCGAAGCGCCGTACGGGTTGGCGGCGGTGGGGTGATTGGCGATGTTAAAGGCCTCGAATCGGAACTGGGCGCCATACCGCTCCTTGAACTTGAAGTTCTTGAATATGGAGAGGTCCACAGTACGCAGTCCCGAGTCACGGAAGATATTCCGCCCCATGTTGCCGTACGTTCCCAACGCGGGAGCAACAAGGAACGAGTTACCATTCGTGGACACGTAGCAGCCACCTGACTTCAGCGTTGCGCCAGAAGGGGCGTGGGACGTACACCCTGTAACCGCCGCCGAAGTAGCGAACGTTGGCGCAAAAGCGCCGTAGACGGTCGTAATGGCGCACGAAACGCCGGATTGCGAAGCGTTGAGCGTACCGTCAAAGCCGCTGCAGTACGGAATGCTGACCTTGCCAGACCGGAAGTCGGCGGGATTGCCGAAGATGTCCCAGCGATCGGCGTTTTCACCGGTACCGCTGAGGTTATCCCCGCCGTCCCATGCCGCCCACGGCTGGGCCGTCTGAACATTCACGATGGAGTTGATCTGCCAGCCTTCCAGCATCTGGGCATACCCTTTGATTCCGGGAATGTTGTAAGTGGCCGTGAAAGTAAACCGGTGGCGGATGTCGAAGTCGCTGCTCGCGTATTCGGCTTGAGTTTTGTTGCTGTCCTGCGGCAACCCCCCAAAGCGGTTCAGCGAGCCGTTGTCGAGGCCATGAGCGTACGTATATCCGGCATTGAACGATAGGCCGTGAGACATCCGCTTGTTCACGCTCACCTGGATGCTGTCGTACCGGGAATGGGACTTGTTGGTTGCGTAGTTGATGAAACCCAGGTATGGGAACTTGGAATAGAACGGCCGTGCTTCCTGCGTGGCCAGCCCATTCGCTCCGCAGCTGCTAGTAGCTATACACGCGAGCGGGACACGGGCGTTCGCGGGCCCAAATCCACAGGCGTCTTGGAGTTGCGCCGACGTCAGCGAATTCGTACAGTACGCTGCACCGAGCGGCGATTGATTGATGTCGGCAAAATTAAGCAATCTGTAGCCACGATTGCCGACGTAGCCGACCTCGACCGAAAGGTTGGAACCGAACGTGTGCGTAACGCCGAGGTTGTAGTTCAGGACCACGGGAGAGCGGAGATTGGGGTCGGTGCCCATGATATCGCACGGGCCTGGGGCAGTGCCAATGCCATTTCCGCACTGCGCAGTTGCAGCCGGGAAAGCCGCTTTCTGGCCGCTACCGCAAGCACTGCCTGCCACGGGGGTTGCAGGATCCCAGCAGATTTGGCCTGGAATGAGCGTCGCGGATTGAAGCGTGTCGGTCCCGCCGCCGGAGGCGGGGCACGGACTAATGCCTGCAAGCCCTGCTATTGGGTTGCATGTGATAATAGCTCCCGTGGGCACGGCAGCAAGGCTGGTCGAACCATCGTTTTGGAGCCCGAATTCCCCCATGAAAGTTGTTAGAACCCAGGAAGAGTGAATCAGACTGGCGCCGCCCCGGACCACAGTGGTCCCCTTTCCACTGACATCATAGGCAAAACCAAGGCGTGGGCCGAAGGCGCGGTGATCCCCTTTCCAGACACTATCGGTCCCGTGCCCCTGTTGCACCATTCCGAGCGTCGGATCGAAGGTGCCGAGGTTGTTATTCGCGTCTTTCATCGGCGTCACGTACTCGTAGCGCAGTCCGAGGTTGACAATTAACTTCGGGGTGACGCGCCAGTCGTCCTGAAGGTACCCAGCGGTTGACATCCAGGTCAATTTGGTTTGCGGGTTGCCGCTGAGGAGAGTGCCGTTCGTCGGATTTCCGGCGAAGAAGTCGGCGAGTGCATCCGATCCTGGAGTGGTGGGGGTTGCTGGAATGGCTACCCCGCCGTTGAAATTGAATGTGCCCCGGCCGTTGACGTAGATGGCGGCATCGGCCTCGATATGTGCAAACTCGGCGCCAAACTTGAAGGAGTGCTTACCCTTCAAAACCGAGACCGAGTCCTGAAAATCGTAATACGGGTTAGGGGAAAAGACTTGGGGACGGTTTGTGGACGTGCCCAAGCCAGTGAACTCGCCGTTAAAGTTGATATTCGGCAACCCTCCGGGGTAGCTTATGCCAGTGTTGAGAAGGCCAGGGCCCGCGACGTTATAAAATTTGCTGGTAACATCGATGTTTTGAAAGGCGAAATCCGTGCGGTCGTAGCCAAACCGCATTTCGTTCACCACGTTGGAGTTGGGGGTATAGACCCAGCTCGTGGCCACCGTCCACGCGCGCAACGGCGCATTGTCCGTGAACGCCTGGTTCACGAACCCGTGATCTTCTCCCGAGGACGTGTAGTTGCCGAGGAAAAACGTGCCACTGATCGAATTCTTGTCGCTGGCGTGCCAGTCGAGTTTCCCGACCCCGTTGTCGCTGACATTAGTGACGGGGAAGGAACTGAGGAAAGCGTTGACGGTCTGAGGTGCGTAAAAGCCGGTGGACGCGCCGCAGGTCGCGGTAAGAGCTGTTGGCTCGGTACAACCGAGCAAAGCCTCGCTGACAGCACTTCGCGGTATTACTGGGCTGTGGGTTTGCAGAGACTGGATCGCTGCCTGCATTTGCGCCGTCGTTGGGATGTTATTAACGAACGCAGAACCGAGGAATGAGCGCAGGCCCTCATAGCCGCCGAAGAAAAAGAGTTTGTCCTTTATGATCTTCCCCCCCGCCACGCCGCCAAACTGCTTCAACTGTACCGGCAACTTATCGCAAGCTGGCCCAGGCCCAACCGAGCAGCCGGCGCTGGTTGCTTGGACGTTGTAATAGTTGCGGGCGTCGAAGGAATCGCTCCGGCCGAACGCATAAGCCGCGCCGTGAAGCTGGTTGGTCCCGGACTTGATTCCCACGTTCACCACGGCGCCGGCTTTCCAGCCATACTCCGCCTTGGGATTCTCCATGAGGTTGAATTCCTGGATGGCGTCGATCGGCAGAATCGTCGCTCCGTCGGTGAATGGACTCGGCATATTGATCACCGGGCGGGCGTCGAAGAAATTCATATTGATGATGCCCTCGACCAACCAGACCGACTCGTCCGGGCGGACGCCGTTGGTGCTCTGGGTCCAGGGTCCGCCACCCGGCTGAAGCATGACGCCCGGCCGCAGGCCCAACAGATTTTGGTAATCCCGGCCATTCAGAGGCAGATCGGCGATGTCGGCGGTCTCGAGAGTCCCGCCCAGGGTGGCATTGGTGGTTTCGACCAGTGGAACCGACTCTGTGACGGTGACCGTCTGGTTTTGGTCGCCGGGCTGAAGCGTGGCGTCTATGCGAACTTCCTTACCTACATCCAACGCGATGCCCAGGCGTTCGAATACCTTGAAACCCTTGGACTCGGCGCGAACCGTATAGTTGCCAGGGGTCAGGTTGGGAGCGTTATACGCTCCGGCGTCATCCGTGGTCAGGCTTCGTGAAACACCCCTGTCCTTGTCCAGGACGGTCACCGTGGCGCCCGATATCACGCCGCCGCTTTGGTCTGTGACAGTTCCCAGAATCCGGCCGAAATTGCCTTGCGAAAACGCCGGAAGGCTGAGCAAAAGCACTCCAAGCACGCCACCCAGCAATTGGGAAGCTTTCCGGACCCGAACACCCCAAGATTTCTTGCTTGTTGAACGTAACGAAATCATTTCTGTACCTCCTGTCCAAAATTGTCAGTCTGGAATCTGGTTCCGAGCATCGCCCCTGGTTAGTCCCCCACTGCTCTATCATCGAAACTGGTTTCCGAATTACTGACTATAATTAACTAGTAATTCCCAAAGAGGTGGACAGGCACCCCGATCCGTGCAAAGCCGTTCGCGATATTGGCGATGATATAAGCGTCGCAGGGATATAAGTCCACCCAAGTGCCCCACCCAGAGCATCTTTACTTGCAACTTGTAGTGATGGATACACCCTTTCGTGGGGGGCTGTCAACATTTATTACTTTTACTTTGGGGGAGACTGCGGGGCATGCTCTATGCTGGAGGGCTTCAAGTCGTCGGCGCCCCACTCGCCCGCCAAAGCAGCGCGGCGAGCGGGAAGTCGTCCCGTCTAGCCGGGACGGCGCGTAGACCCCGCACACGTCGCCGCCACAACAGCATCGCGCGCCTTGCACGCCGGAAGGAAGTCTCACGTTCCAGGCTTCCCATGCACGGTCGAAATTGCTTTTATTTTTCGCGGAATTTTCCGCCAGGCTAAGAAGGGGAAAAGCATGGACTCCTCGCGGCGATCTTTTCCTCACCTCCGATTGCGTTTATGGTTTGCGCACCTGATTTGATTCTTCAGTGTTGGTTGGCCGGTGCACGGCACGGTCGTCCGCGCACCGGCCGTGCCAACTAGAACTGTAGCTTCAACCCAAGTTGCATTGAGCGCGCGGCTCCCGAACCGACCTGTGGACTGCCGGCTGCGACGTCGGATGTGGCGCACCCGCAGCCGAAACCCGTGCCCAATGAGGGGTCATTGCCTACGCCATAGCCATTCGCTGAACCGTACGGATTGGCGACCATGGGGTGATTGAACATGTTGAAGAACTCGACCCGGAACTGGGCGCTGTACCGCTCCTTAAACGTGAAGATCTTGAATACAGAGAAATCCACGTTCTTGAAGCCCGCGTCGCGGAAGATATTCCGGCCCATATTGCCAAACTTTCCATTGGCGGGAGGAGTTATGACCGAGCTGCCGGAAACGAAGCAGCCAGCACCCACCCCCGTCTCTGCCAAAGTAATGGGATCAACGCGAATACCTAGAGTTAAGGGATCGGCGGCCTTGGCAGCACACGACGACGCCATCGCGGCGGAATTGAGAGCGGGCCCATAGAGACCACCACTCACGCCACTTGTTCGCGTACAGGTAACACCGCCTGTTGTAGTCGCTCCCGTGACGGGATCGACCCCGAAGCCGGTGCAGTACGGAATGGAATTCGCGCCAGACCTGAAGTCGGCCGGGTTCCCGAAGATATCCCAACGATCCGTGCTATCCCCGCCGCGGAAATCGTTTCCGGTGTCGGTCGTCTGCCACGGCTGGGGGGTCTGAAGGCTCACGATGGTGTTGAGCTTCCAGCCTTCCAGCATTTGGGCAAAACCTTTGATCCCGGGAATACTGTAACTGGCGGTGACCGTCAGGCGTTGCCGGATGTCGAAGTCGGCGCTGCCGTACTCCCTCTCTGGATGCGAGCTGTCCTGCGGGAGGTATCCGGCACGATTCAGGGAGGCGTTGTCGAGGCCATGAGCGTACGTGTAACCGGTGGTGAAAGAAAGCCCGTGAGAAACCCGCTTGGTCAGGGTCGCCTGCAGGCTGTGGTAATTGGAACGGGCATCGTTCGAAATCTGGTTGATAAAGTTCAGGTATGGGAACGGGGAGGGGGTTCCGGCACCAAACGGATTGCCGTTCGGATTACTCGCTGTGACAAGCGAGGGAACAGTCTGGTTAAGGTCGCGGAAACCGGTCAGTCTTTCGCCGTGAGTGCCGACATAGCCAACCTCCAACGAGAGGTTGTTGGTGAAGGCGTGCTGGACACCTAGGCTCCAATTCGTGATGTAGGGGGTGAGGAGATTGTGGTCCACTGCCATGATGTTGCAGGGTGCGGAGGCAGTACAAGAGAGCACAGCGCCGGTAGGAAAAACAACGCCATTCCAATTGAGACCACCCCTAGAAATTAGGTTCGAGGCGACCGCGATCGTGCCGCCATAGGTCGAGCCGCCAGCCGAGGCACACGTCGCAGGTGGGGTTACGGCCACTGTGCACGCGCCTGTCGGGACGGCACCGATGCTGGTTGCAGTCGTGTTTTGGAGCCCGTTTTGCGTCAGGAACGTGGCCGCAGTGAGCGTTGAGTAGATGACGCTCGCGCCGCCCCGGACAACCGTGGTCCCCTTGCCCGTGACATCCCAGGCAAAACCCACGCGTGGCGAGAAGTTCTTTCGATCGGGCTTCCAGAGGGTATCGAACCCTGACTGACCCTGCTGAACCAGTCCCTTCACCGGATCGAAGCTGCCAATCAAATTGTTGGCCTCCTTGATCGGCGATGCGTAGGAGTAGCGCAGGCCCAGGTTGAGAGTCAATTTCGGGCTGACGCGCCAGTCATCCTGAGCGAATCCTGCGTAGTCCATCCAGTTCAAGCTAATTGCCGGGTTGCCGACGAAGATAAATCCTCTGTCGGGTTTTCCGGCGTAGAAGTCTTCCAGTGGCGTGGAATTAGCAAAAGCCCTGTGCTTGTTCCGGAAATCGATCCGGCCTCGGACCGTGTCATGGGCGACAGAATCGACGTGGATGTGCGCGACCTCGCCGCCGAACTTCCAGGCGTGCTTGCCCACCAAATACGAGACATTGTCTTGAAAATCGTAATACGTGTTGCCCCAGCTGTTGGGGCGGTTATGCCAGGTACCCAGTTTCTCAAAACCCGTAATGTTGATGTTCGGCAACCCACCAAAATCCGTTACGCCCGTGTTGATGGGGTAGCCCGCCCCGCCAGTGAGCCCCGTGCCGTCGGCGAGTCTGCCGCCGTCGTCGGTAGTAAAGGGGGCGGTTACCCGGTCGAAGCCAAACCGGGCATCGTTCACCAAACGGGAATTGGGGGTCCAAACCCAGTCGTAGCTGGTCGTGTATGTGCGTGCCTTAAATGTGTCCAGGAAGGATCTATTCAACAAGGGATGGTCTTCCCCATCGCCGGTGTAGTTGCCGATCAACAACGTGCCGTTGAGCGTGTGCTTGCTGTTGATGTTGTAGTTGATTTTCGCCACCCCGTTGTCGCTGACATTTGCTCGTAGGGTTGGCAGGGAACAGGTTGCTTGGGCCTCCGCACGTGACAGTTGTCCCCAGGGTACATCCCGTCAAGGCCAGACTAACCGGGCTCACCGTCTGGCCCGCCACTGCTTGCACAGCTCTGATCGCATCCACCATGCTGTTCGTCGTATCTCCCGCCGGATTGGCAACCGTGGCTTGTGTAATCGTTTCGGGAACGCCGCCACTGACAATTGCGTTGCCGATAAGGGAACGCAGGCCTTCATAGCCAGCAAAGAAGAATAGTTTGTCTTTTTTGATCGGTCCGCCCATCACGCCGCCAAACTGCTTCAACTGCACTGGCGTCCTGTCGCAGGCAACGGGAGTAGCATTCGCGGCGCACTTTATGGGGGCACTGCTTACCGTCGGGTTGAACAAGTTTCGGGCGTCCCATGCGGCGCTGCGGTAAAACCCGTAAGCCGCGCCGTGAAAAGTATTGGTCCCCGATCTGACTCCCACGTTCACGACGGCGCCGGGCTTCCAGCCATATTCTGCCTTGGGATTTTCCTCGAGGTTGAATTCCTGGATGGCGTCGATGGGCAGGATCGTCGCCCCATCTGTGAACGGACTCGGCATATTGGCGATGGGACGGGCGTCATAGAAATTGACGTTGATAACGCCGTCGAGCATCCAGCCGGATTCATCGGGACGAACGTTGTTGCTGCTCTGGGTCCAGGGTCCGCCGCCCGGCTGGATCACCACGCCAGGGCGCAGTGCCAGCAAGCTCTGGTAGTTGCGGCCATTCAGAGGCATATCGTTGATGTCCGTGTTGTTGAGAGTGCCGCCCAGCGTGGCGTTGGTGGTTTCCACCAGCGGAACCGATTCGGTGATGGTGATCGTCTGAACCTGATCGCCAGGCTGCACCGTCAAGTCTACACGCACTTCTTTACCTACCTCCAACACGACGTTCTGGCGCTCGATGGTCTTGAAACCTTTGGCCTCGACGCGAACCTTATACGTCCCGGGATTGAGAGTGGGAGCGTTGTACTCTCCTGCATCATTCGACGTCAGGGTTTTTGCCACGCCTCTGTCTGTGTCCGTGACAGTCACCGTGGCGCCGGATATGACGCCTCCAGTTTGGTCTGTGACCGTCCCGAGGATACGGCCAGAACTGCCCTGTGAAAACAGCGGCAGACAGAGCAGAAGCACACCCATCGTGCCCCCCAGCAATTGCGCAGCTTTCCGGAAACGAGCAACCCAAGATCCCTTGTTTGCTGAACGTAAAGAACTCATTTCTGGACCTCCTGTCCAAGATAGTTAGTCTGGAATCTGGCCCCGAACCTCACCCGTGCTTAGGTCCCCGACTGCTCCAAGATCGAAAAGGTCGTCAAAG
>WNFT01006847.1_pt1 | contig 12161 bp, 10 predicted proteins | sample 5400191 | NCBI WGS metagenome assembly WNFT01 (sample SAMN13153359, study PRJNA577476) | soil metagenome | isolation source: 80 cm saprolite under Madrone tree | place: USA:California | collected 2016-06-14
TCGTTTCGATCAATGCAGCGCGACAAACAGGATGAGAAGGCGTATTGCCTCACGGAGGAATGTTAACGAGTTGTATTGCCCCACCCAACATGTTCCTGTTGCCCCACTGATCTCCGCTCGAGCCGAAGCTCTCTTTCCTCTTATTCAATACGGTAAACGCATCCTCCTTTGACGGTGGCGTGGCGCCGTGGGTGCATCACACGACACCGTCCACCTCCGCTACCGAAGTGTTCAATTCTTCATCAACGCAGTTGACTTCACTTGTCGAGCCAGATCGTCGCCAAATCCTGGTTGAGGAAATGGCTCGGGCCGATCTTCCAGCCCTTGACATACGAGCGGTGGGGAACGATCCGGTACCACCATAGAGTCATGATTGCATGCGCCTGGTCGTCCAGCGCATGCTTCTCGTACGCGCGCATCAGCACGCGCTGCTTCGCCGGATCGGTCTCGTGCAGCATCATCTGATAGAGATCGATCGCCTTCGGGTCGTCGAAATTTCCGTATTGCTCGGTGAACACAGAGCGCGGCTGGTACTTGCTGACATCGAGCACCGGGTTGATCACGCTCTGGCAATTGCCTTCGATGGCGACATCGAAGCTGCCGTTGCGCAGCCCCTCGAACCACGGGCCGGTAGGCAGCACGCGCTGGGTGGCTTTGACCCCGATCTTGCTCCACTCGTCGACCAGCCAGATGCCGAGATGTTTGAACGGTTGGTCGACGCTGCGGTTCAACAGCTCGAAAGCGAGCCCCTCGGCCCCCGCCTCCTTCAACAGACGCTTGGCCTCGGCTCGCGATTTCTCGATATCGGGCCAGTAGCCGGCGATCTGCTGCAGCTCTTCCTTGGTCGCCGCCAATGACGAACCGGGGAAGACGATGCCGCCGACGGTGCGCACGATCGCGATTTTCGACAGTGCCGGAGCACTGTTCCAGCGATCGAGCGCCAAGGTCAGCGCGCGCCGCACGCGGGCGTCGTCGAACGGTTTTCTCTTGTGGTTCGGGGTGACGATAAGGGCGCAATTCCAATCATGCGTCTGGACCGAAATCCTATCGCCGAGCGCGCCGACCAGCTCATCGACCGCCGATGGCGGGAAGCTGCGGAACTCGATCGCCGCACGATCACCGCGGATCGCCTCGACCCGCACCGCCTGCTTGTCGGCATAGATGCCCGTGACGCCGTCGAGATAGGGCAACCCCTCATGATAATAATCAGGGTTGCGTTCCCCTTTGATCGACTGGCCGGCCTGGTATTCGACAAACTTGAACGGGCCGGAGCCCATGATGTTCTTCTCATACCAGCGCGGATCCTTGTCGAGGATCTCCTTCTTGTAGATCCAGGTGTAGGGGTCGGCGAGCGCCGGCAGGAATGCGCTGGTCGGGAACTTGAGACGGAAGACCACGGTCAGCGGGTCCGGCGTCTCGATCTTGTCGACCATTATGTAAAAACTCTGGCGCGCGCTGGTCACGCCCTCGGGCGGATCGACAATTTTGCGCCAGCTCTCCGCCACGTCGTAGGCGGTCAATGGCGAGCTGTCGTGGAACTTGACGCCGTCGCGGATCTTGAAGGTGTAGGTCTTGCCGTCATCGCTCGGCTGCGGGATCTCGGTGCACAGATCGCAGACGAAGTCGATCGCCGAGCCGGGATTTTTGGGGTCCACCCGGATCAAGACACTGTAATACGGCGCCGCCGAATGGACGGTCGCGTAGGTCGCCTCGCGGTGCCCGTCGAAGCTCGGCGGCCCGTCTGCCGGGATCATATACGTCAAGGTTCCGCCGCGCTTCGGAGTCTCCTCGGCGACCGTTGGGCCAACGGCCAACGCCGCACAGGCGGCGCCTAGACCCGCCGCCCACAACGCTAATCTCAGTGCCATCGGCGTCCTCCGGCGGTGCCCTTTATTGGTCGAGCCAGACGGTGCCCAAATCTTGGTTTAAGTAATGGCTCGGGCTGATCTTCCATCCCTTCACGTAAGACCGATGCGGGACGATTCGGTACCACCATAATAGAAAGATCTCATGCGCCTGGTCATCGAGCACGTACTTCTCAAAGTCGCGCATCAAAGCGAGCTGTTTTGTCGTGTCGGGCTCGCGCAGCATCTTCTGATAGAGATCGATCTCGCGCTGGTCGTCATAATTGCCGTAGTTTTCGGTGAATACTGAGCGCGGCAGATACTTTTGAACGTCGAGCGGCGGGTTCGGCACATTGTTACAGTTGCCTTCGAGAACGACATCGAAGTCGCCTTTGCGCATTGCATCGAACCACGGGCCGGTCGGCACTACGCGCTGCGTCACCTTTAGCCCGATCTTGCTCCACTCATCGATCACCCAAGTGCCGTTATATTTGTAGGGCTGGTCTACTGTCCGGTTCAACAGCTCGAAGCTCAACCCCTCGGCGCCGGCTTCCTTGAGCAGACGCTTCGCCTCCGCCCGCGACTTCTCGATGTCGGGCCAATACCCGGCGACCTGCTGGAGTTCCTCTTTGGTCGCCGCCAACGGAGAGGCCGGAAAGGCGACGCCGCCGACTGTGCGCACGATCGCAATCTTGGCGATCAGCGGCGCGCCGTGCCAGCGGTCGATCGCGAGCGTCAGCGCGCGGCGTACCCGTACGTCGTCGAACGGCTTTTTCTTGTGGTTCGGCGTCACAAATGCCCCGCAATTCCAATCGCCGGTCTGTACGGTGATCTTGTCGCCGAGCGCGTTGACGAGCTCGTCGCGGGCTGCCGGCGGCAGCCCGCGGAACTCAATCCCCGCACGATCGCCGCGGATCGCCTCGACCCTAACCGCCTGCTTATCGGCGTAGATGCCGGTGAACCCGTCGAGATAAGGGAGCCCCTGGTGATAATAGTCGGGGTTCTTGACCCCCTTGATCGACTGTCCGGTCTCGTACGCAGCGAACTTGAACGGACCGGAGCCCATAATGTTCTTCTCGTACCAGCGGGGGTCCTTGTCGAGGATCGCTTTCTTGTAGATCCAGTTATAGGGGTCGGCGAGGGCGGGGAGAAATGCGCTGGTGGCGAACTTCAGCCGGAAGATCACGGTTGTGGGATCGGGTGCCTCGACCTTGTCGACCATCATGAAAAAGCTTTGACGCGCGCTGGTCACCCCTTCGGGTGGGTCGATGATCTTCTCCCAACTCGCCACCACGTCGACGGCCGAAAGCGGCGAGCCATCGTGCCACTTGACGCCGTCCCGGATCTTGAAGGTGTAGGTTTTCCCGTCATTGGTCGGCTGCGGCATCTCCGCGCACAAATCGCAAACGAAGTCGGTGGTCGAGGACGGGTTATATGGATTGATCCGGATCAGCGTGCTGTAGAAGGGTGCCGCCGTATGAACCGTCGCGTAGGTCACCTCGCGGTGGGCGTCGAAACTTGGCGGTGCGTCGGCGGGGATCATGTAGGTGAGGATGCCGCCGTATTTCGGTGTCTCGTCAGCTGCGGCTGGGGTCGCGACCGCCGCAGCGCCGAGGATCACCGCCACTGCGGCTACTTTGATTTCCACCTGCGCCTCCCTGTTGTCGTTATTTATTTATCAAGCCAGATCGTCGCCAAATCCTGGTTGAGATAATGACTTGGGCTGATTTTCCAGCCCTTCACATATGCGTGATGCGGCACCATGCGGTACCACCATAGCAGGAAAATCTCGTGCGCCTCGGTATCGAGCACGTATTTCTCGAAGTCGCGCATCAGCGCCCGCTGCTTCGCCGGGTCAGTCTCGCGCAGCATCTTGTCGTAGAGATCGACCTCCTCGGGGTCCTCGAAGTTTCCGTAGTTTGCCGCATAGACCGAACTCGGCAGGTAGCGTTGCACATCGAGCAGCGGGTTGACCGCGCTCTGGCAGTTGCCGGTCACGCCGACGTCGAAATTGCCGTTGCGCAGCGCTTCGAACCATGGGCCGGTCGGCACGACGCGTTGCGTGACCTTGAGCCCGATCTTGCTCCACTCGTCGATCACCCAGGTCGCGTTGTACTTGTAGGGCTGGTCGACGTTGCGGTTCAGGAGCTCGAAGCTGAGCCCCTCGGCCCCCGCCTCCTTCAACAGGCGCTTCGCCTCGGTGCGCGATTTCTCGATGTCGGGCGAGAACCCGGCGATCTTCTGCAATTCCTCCTTATCCGCTGCCAGCGGCGAGCCCGGGAAGACGATGCCGCCGACTGTCCGCACGTTGGCGATTTTGGCGAGCTTCGGCGCCCCCTGCCAGCGGTCGATCGCCAGGGTCAGCGCGCGCCGCACCCGGACATCGTCAAACGGCTTCCTCTTGTGGTTGGGCTCCATGATGGTGCCGCAATTCCAGTCGCTTTCCTGCACGGTGAGTTTGTCGCCGAGCGCCCCCACCAGCTCGTCACGTATCGAGGGCGGAAAGCCACGGAACTCGATCGACGCCCGGTCGCCGCGCAGCGCGTCGACCCGAACCGCCTGCTTGTCGGCATAGATGCCGGTGAACCCGTCGAGATAGGGCAGCCCCTTCAAATAATAATCGGGGTTCCTCACTCCCTTGATCGACTGGCCGGTTTCGATTGCGGCGAATTTGAACGGTCCCGAACCCAGGATGTTCTTCTCATACCAGCGCGGATCCTTGTCGAGGGTTTCCTTCTTGTAGATCCAGCTATAGGGGTCGGCGAGCGCCGGCAGAAATGCAGCAGTGGCGAATTTCAGGCGAAACACCACGGTCGTCGGGTCGGGCGCCTCGACCGTATCGACCATCAAGTAATGGCTCTCGCGCGGGCTCAGTACGCCCTCGGGCGGATGGACGATGTGCTGCCAGCTCGCCGCCACGTCGGCCGCTGTAAGCGGCGACCCGTCGTGGAATTTGACGCCGTCGCGGATCTTGAAGGCGTAGGTCTTGCCGCCGTCGGTCGGCTGCGGCATCGCCGTGCACAGATCGCAGACAAACTCGGTACTCGAGGACGGGTTTTCCGGATCGACGCGGATCAGCACGCTGTAGAAGGGTGCGGCCGAATGAATCGTGGCGAACGTCGTCTCGCGATGCGCGTCGAAGCTCGGCGGGGCGTCCGCCGGTATCACATAGGTCAGGATGCCGCCGCTCTTCGGCGTTTCCCCTGCCGGTGCCGCTAGCGGCACCGCCGCGACAGCGGCGCCGAGGAGCGCCGCCAAGAGGTCTGATCGGAGTCCCATGACATCCTCCTGTCCAGCCGTTTATTTATCCAACCACACCGTCGCCAAGTCCTGGTTGAGGTAATGGCTCGGGCTGATCTTCCAGCCCTTGACATAGGACTGGTGGGGAATGATCCGGTTCCACCATAGCACAAAGATCTCGTGCGCCTCGGTATCGACCACATATTTCTCGAACTCACGCATCAAGGCGCGCTGCTTGGCGAAGTCGGTTTCGCGCAGCATCCTGTTGTAGAGGTCGACCTCGGCCTGGTCCTCGTAATTACCGTAATTCGCTTCGTAGAACGAGCGCGGCAGGTAGGGTTGGACATCCATCAGCGGGTTGGCGACACCGTGGCAATTCGCCCCGGAAAAGACTTCGAAATTGCCGCTTCTCTGAGCGTCCAGAAATGGGCCGGTCGGGACCACTCGCTGCGTGACTTTGAGCCCGATTTTGCTCCACTCGTCGACCAGCCAAATGCCGACAAATTTGTAGGGCTGGTCGACGCCGCGGTTCAACAGCTCGAAGCTGAGCCCCTCAGCGCCTGCCTCCTTCAGGAGACGCTTTGCCTCGGCCCGCGATTTCTCGATGTCGGGCCAGAACCCGGCGATCTGTTGCAGCTCTTCCTTGTTCACCGCCAGCGGCGAGCCGGGAAAGACGATGCCGCCGACCGTGCGTATGTTGGCGATCTTGGACAGCGCGGGGGCGCCGTGCCAACGGTCGATCGCCAGGCTCAGCGCACGCCGGACGCGGGCGTCGTCGAACGGCTTTTTCTTGTGGTTCGGTTGCACCAGACTTCCGCAGTTCCAGTCGCTTTCCTGCACCGTGACCTTGTCGCCGAGCGCCTTGACGATCTCGTCACGCGCTGAGGGCGGCAGTCCGCGAAACTCGATCGCGGCGCGGTCGCTGCGGATCGCTTCGACCCGCACCGCCTGCTTGTCCGCAAAGATGCCGGTGAAGCCGTCGAGATAGGGAAGGCCTTTGCGATAATAATCGGGGTTTCGCACGCCCTTGATCGACTGGCCGGTCTCGTATTCGGCAAACTTGAACGGGCCGGAGCCGAGGATGTTCTTTTCGTACCAGCGCGGGTCCTGGTCGAGGATCGCCTTCTTGTAGATGAAGGTAAAGGGGTCGGCGAGCGCCGGTATGAAGGCGCTCGTCGCGAAAGTCAGCCTGAAGACCACGGTCGTCGGGTCCGGCGCCTCGACCTTGTCGACCATTGTGTACCAGCTCCGGCGTTGGCTCAGCACGCCCGCGGGCGGGTGGATAATATGCTCCCAGCTAGCCGCCATATCCGCGGCGGTCAGGGGCGAGCCGTCGTGGAATTTGACGCCGTCGCGGATCTTGAAAGTGTAGGTCTTGCCGCCGTCGGTGGGTTCCGGCATCGCCGTGCACAGATCGCAGACGAAGTCGGTGGTCGAGGACGGGTTGTCGGGGTTGACCCGGATCAACACGCTGTAAAACGGGGCCATCCCATGCAAGGTCGCAAATGTGCCCTCGCGGTGACCATCGAAGCTCGGCGGCGCGTCCGCCGGGATCGTGTAGGTGAGGGTACCGCCGCGTCTACCGGCCTCCTCCTCTTGCGGTGCCGCAGTCGCGGCAGCGGCGACGAGAATTCCCACTCCCGCCGCTAGCCAAGCTGTGTTGATCGTCATCTCGGCCTCTCGTTGGAGCTCACGTCAGCGAACGGCAAGGCCGCTCGCCAGCTGCGGTGTTCGGGCCGCGGTCGTCGTCTCGGTTCCAATCTCATTACGGCGGAAGCAGGCCGCCAGATGCGCAGCGTCGCCGGCCGGCTCGAGCGGCGGCCGGGCCCGGGCGCAGGCCTCGACCGCGAAGCGGCAGCGCGGCCGGAACGAGCATCCGGCGTCGAGCCTGGTCAAATCGGGCGGCTGGCCCTCGACCGGATCGAGACGCGCCTGGCGCGGCCGGTCGAGACGCGGCACCGAGTGCAGCAGTGCCATCGTGTAGGGATGCCTCGGATCGTGGTAGATGTCAGCCGCGCGGCCGCTCTCGATGATGCGGCCGGCATACATCACGTTGACGCGGTTGGCATAACGCGCCACCACCCCGAGATTGTGGGTGATGATGATCAGCGCGACGTCGAGCCGGCGCGTCAGGTCTTTCATCAACTCGAGGATCTGGGCCTGGATCGTCACATCGAGCGCCGTCGTCGGCTCGTCGGCGATGATCATCTTCGGGTCGCAGGCGAGCGCGATCGCGATCATGATGCGCTGGCGCATGCCGCCCGAAAGCTGGTGCGGATACTGTTTGAGCCGGCGCGCCGGGTCGGCGATGCCGACCAGACCGAGCAGTTCTACCGCACGCTTTTGGGCGGCAACGCGGTCGGCGCCGCGATGCTGTTCGAGGGTTTCGGTGATCTGCCGCCCGATCGTCAGCACCGGGTTCAGCGAGGTCATCGGCTCCTGGAAGATCATGCCGATGTCGCTGCCGCGCACCTGGCGGATCTCCTCCTCGGAGAGCCGCAGCAGGTCGCGCCCGGCAAAAACGATCTGGCCCCCGGTGATCCGCCCGGGCGGATCCGGGATCAGGCGTAGGAGCGACAGCGCGCTTGCGGTCTTGCCCGAGCCGCTTTCGCCGACGATCGCGACCGTCTCGCCGCGTTCGACGGTATAGGAAATGCCGGCGACGGCAGGCACGACACCGGCACCGGTGCGAAACTCGGTGTGCAGGTCCCGAACTTCTAAGAGTGGCGGCAAAACACCCGCATCTTCCTCCCGCTCAACCTTTCCGGGTCGTGTTTTTTTATTCGAGGACGCGACTGTCGTATCGACCGGGGCGCGGGCTGTCAACGGCGGCAAGGGGGTCTTCACGCCTTTGACGGCGGCCGCTAAGATCGGCCCCGACGTCAACGTCAACAGCGGCGAGGAGGACCAAACAATGCCGATCTCAATGTATCACGGATCCGTGCCTGTATTTTTGCAGCTGCTCGGCGGCCTCAAGGGAGTGATCGAGAAGGGCGAAGCAGCGGCTACCGCAAAGAAATGGGAGGAGAACACGCTGCTGAACTGGCGGCTCTACCCCGACATGTTCACTTTCGCCCGGCAAGTCCGGCAGGCGAGCGAGCATGCCTTCGGCGCCGGACGCGCCGCCGGCGTCGCAGTGCCTGAGCTTCCCGCTATCGACAACAGCCTGGCGGAGATGAAGGCGCGCATCGACAAGACGATCGACTTCCTCAAGGGCCTACGCGCCGACCAGCTCGACGGCAGAGAGGATACGCAGGTCACCATCACCCAGGGCGGCCAGCCGCGCAACTTCCGCGCCCAGGTCTACCTCTATCACTTGGCGATGCCGAACTTTTATTTCCATATCACAACGGCTTACAATATCCTCCGCAGTCTCGGCATCGAGATCGGCAAGCGCGACTTCATGGGCCAGATGCCGTCCTAAACGCTAGCCCTCCCGCCTCCTCCCGCATCAGCGTTCACGTCGCGATGCGGGAGGAGCTTTTCTGCAGCCTCTGAGGGCGATCGCTCGGGCGGCGGATATTTGGCTTCGAGCTTGTATCCATCGGGATCGCGGACGAAGGCGGCGTAGTAAGTTCGGCCGTAATGTGGCCAGGGGCCTGGAGCCCCTCCATCGGCGCCGCCGAATTGCCGTGCCGCAGCATGGAAGCGGTCGACCGCGGCGCGGCTAGGGGCCGCGAACGCCAAATGGAAACTGGCCCGGGCGGAATGACCGGGCCAGGCTCGAGACCAGACTAGACGTCCGGGGTTCCATCTACGGCAGCCTGGACCCGGCGCAGCATCGCATCGCATTCCGGACGGATTTCCGCCTCTTTTCTGTTAATGGGCCCCCAGTGCTTCCGGATATGTCGAAGACCCACGGCGACAAATTCCGCGGCGAATGCCGGACACGCCTTCGACAGGCGCTGAAACTCTTCCCCCTCGCCCGACCCAAAATTTTCAAAACCTGCTGTGCTCTGGCCTCGCCGATCTGTCCGATAAGTTTCTGTCTTGCCGCCTCCTCGCCGACCCCATTGCTCAACCACGAAATGGCCCCGTCACGGCCCTCGTGATGAGCCAGATAGATCGCGTGCGCCTTCTCGTCGTCGGAGGCGTCGGCAGCAATTAGATTGCGGTTGGTCAGAGCTATAAGGTTGTCCTTCCCGTACTCAGCCGCGGTGATGATAGAACAGGCCGCATCAAAGCGCAGATCGAGCAAACGCGACCGGTCGAGCACCTGACCGTTAGCGTCAATAAAATTGAGTTGGCGTGCAATAGTATTGAGGTGTCTTCCTTGAACCGCCGCCTCGCCGATCCAGGTTCCTTCAAGAAACTGAGTGAGACCGCACGCGCTCGAGCTTGGATTGCGCGAATTTACATCCCATTTGCCATCAGCCAGCTTGGCGGCCTCTGCGTCGATCAACGCGGCAAGCGCGACCGGTGAGATACCGGTTCGCCCGGCGGCCTGGACAAGCGGCTGGCGAAACTCCTCGTTGCTGCCGAGCGCCAGATTTGTCGCAATTACTGTCCACCGGCCACCACCTTCAGACACCTTGTAGACGCAGTCGAAGTCAGCCGACAGATCACCTTCGGCTTCTGGTACATCCGCGATCGGAACGTGTTGTATGATTCGGGACATGCTCGACCTCCCTGAGGTCAAATTACGCGCTTTCCCAACACCCTCGCTCGCGGGAAGTTAGAGATATTTACCTCGTCGTGCTGATTGCCCCCGAGCAGCCGAACAAAGCTACCACCATCCGCACCGACATAAAATCCAACGTGTCCGGCGCTGCTGTCGGCCCTGCCGCGCTGCAGAATTACGACGCAGCCCAATTCAAAATCTGGCGCTTCCGTACCCCAAGCAAGCCATGACCGCGCCAACCCCGAGCGGGTCCGGGGCATCCCGCTCGCGAGCATGCAAAAATTGACAAACGCCGAACACCAGGGGACTGAGTCGGGCCGCCGTCCGAGGTCGGTGGCCGTAAAATATTCCTCGATTCGAGTCCTTCTGCCCAATCTCCGCCCGCGCGATCGTCATCCACGCCGGCTCTCAGCCTTCAGCCCGATCGCCCGGCAACTCGCCCGGGAATGTCGCGATGACGGTCAGCTTGCCATCGCCTTGCTCCTCCTGCTGCAGGGTTCCTTCGTCTGCTTCGATGTCGGCGGCGAGCATCTGTAGCTCACTGATGGGAACGTCTGTAAAAATCCTCTTGATCATCACTTTTCTCCGCTTGCAACCTTGTCGTTGATGCATGCAGCGACCGGCTTTATTTGGCTCCCATATTGTGGTGACCGAAGGAAATCATATAGCAGTGGGCGTGGTTGAATGTGGAGTTCGTCGAAGCATTTCCTTAATATACCAAGACGAGCCGGATCATAGTGTTTGCCATCCCAGCCGAGAGCGATCAACAATCCTTGGTGATCCGGAGTGCTCAGACGCGGGCGATAGGGGGTTGTTTCTGGACGAGGCGGGGTCGTTTCTGTAGTCGTGGGGCTCGAGCCGGTTACCGCCGCCGTTCCGGCCTTCGCCGCGGTCGCCGGATTGCTCGCACCCGTGCCGGCGAAACGCGCCGTCGGGGTGCGCGCTGGCGGTTGCGAGCCGGCTTGTTCGCCTCGCCGGTATCGGCCTTCGCGGCGCTCGTTGCTTGCTTACTGGTTTGCTTGCTGGCCATCGTCTTCGTCCTCTGGGATCCGCACCGCGCCTGCCGCGACGCTTGCACCACCACAAGCCTGGCGCTCGGGGCCAGGCGGGGTGGCGACCCAGGCGGGGCCGTCGACATGGACAGCAATGCTTCCCGTGCCGGGGAAGTCGAGCGGAAAGTGTGGGCGGGACGACGATTTTCTGCTGCTCGGCAGCTTCTGAAAATGTCACAGCTCGTCGACGGCCAATCCGCTGTGCTAATCCAACGAGAGCGCGGTGTAGCGGCGCTGTGTCGCTATTGGCATGGGAGTAACTGCGCTCCGAAGTGGCCCCGACGACGCTCGGCCTCTTGCGTATTGTCGCGCCTCGCTCAAGGCTCGTCGGCGCCGTGTAACCGCGGGCCCATAGCTCAGGTTCCAGCGCTGCTGTGATCGGCTTTAGGCTCCCTTGGCGCTGCTTGCAGAGCGCGCGAGCCCCTACCTGGCGATTGTGAGCTCGCCTCTCACGGAGCAGCTGCGCGTTCGGGCTCATGTTCCGCCGCCGTTCCGGTATTTTCCGAGCAACATCCACGGCATAGAGCGGTTTTGGATGGGGTCTCTGTTCGGCGCCGATTAACAGCCTCCAGCTTCCGTTCTGATTCCTCCACTTCGGGACGGCTTGGGCAGGGTGACGGTTCTTGCGCAGTTGAAGGTAGACCGGCTGTGCTCAGTCGTTGACCGCACCGCCGATTTTGACCCAAAGCCGCCTCACAGCAGGCCCGCTGATCAGTCCCTGGAGACTCTTGCCGAGGTCCCTTACAAACGGCGGGAGCACGATGCCGAAGACATGGTGCTGTTTTGCGCGCCGCGGCTGTATGAATCGGGCTTGATCAAGGCGAATCCGAACAAGATCATCGCCGAAAAAACCGATTGGCGTTTCTTCAACGAGCTCAAACGCGAGCTGAAGGCGTGAGCGAAAGACCGGGAGGTTTCGAATGCCGATGATGCAGACCCGACGGCGCTTTCTCACCACCCTTTCAATGGCCGGTGCCGCCGGTCTCGTCGGCGCGCCGCGAGTGCTGCACGCGGAGGAGGTGCTCGAAACGACCTCGGTCCGTTTGCTGAAGAACACTCCGATCTGCGGCGCTCCCGTATTCCTCGCGAAAGAACTGCTGCGCGCAGAGGGATTCACCGATATTCGGTATGTCGAAACGAAGGCGAGCGGGGCGGTGGGGCGCGGCGAGATTGATTTCCTCTCCAGTTTCGCGCTGCAACATCTCAAGGCGATCGATGCGGGCGCACAGATAACAGTGCTCGCCGGCATGCATGTCGGCTGTTTTGAACTCTTTGCCCAGGAAAACATCCGCGGCATTGCCGGGCTGAAGGGAAAGAGCGTCGGCCTCAGGTTGAGCCCGCCCGACCTCCTGACCCTGATGGCCGCCCAGGTCGGGCTCGACCCGGTGAAAGACATCGACTGGG
>WNFT01008480.1_pt1 | contig 12161 bp, 11 predicted proteins | sample 5400191 | NCBI WGS metagenome assembly WNFT01 (sample SAMN13153359, study PRJNA577476) | soil metagenome | isolation source: 80 cm saprolite under Madrone tree | place: USA:California | collected 2016-06-14
AGGTCCAGCAGCGAGTGGACCGCCTCGCTGATGATCCCGAGGCTGCCGGTGAGCAGCCCGACGACGAGCTTGCCCACCACCAGGACCACGCCGATCAGAACCGAGCCGAGAGCGACGCGCTCGGGCCGGCGTCCGAGAGCCTTCACGTGAGGTGGGGCCGGGGTGCCGGCCGAGAGATTTGGAGATCCAGGTGGCTGCAGCCGTAGGCGGGGGTGGACCTAGGAGGAGCGCATTTGAAAATGCGCGACGACGACGGGACGGGCCCCCCAACGACCGGATGCGGCCGCATGGGCTCCAAAGATCCGGCTGGCATCCCCGGGCTCACCTCATACAACTGTAGAGGGCTACTTGAGCATCGCCGCCGACGCGTAGAGCTGATCTTCCGAGCCCAGCGCGATCAGAAGATCGCCCTCCTCCAGGCGCATGTCGGCGCCTGGGTTGACGTGCACAGTGCCGTCGTCACGGCGCAGCGCAAGGAGCTTCGCCGCTTGCGGGCTGAGCAGTCCCGCGTCGGAGATCGTCTTGCCCACCGCCGCCATCCCCTGCTTCACCAGCATCTCCTCGACCGCGATCTCGGACATGCCGTGGTGAAGGGTGTCGATGTGCCCGGCCATCTGGTAAGGGGAGATGATCCGGTTGGCGCCCGCGAGCTCCAGCCTGCGGATCGACTCCGGCCGGCCCGCGCGCGAGATCAAGTAGAGGTCCGGCTTGAGAGCTCGCGCGGCGAGCGTGATGTATACGGCGCGCTCATCGGAGTCGACCGCCGAGATGAGGCCACGCGCGCGCTCGATGCCGGCGAGCTTCAGTACCTCCTCGCTGGAAGCGTCGCCCTCGACGTGCAGCCGGTCTTCGTTGCGCAGCCGGACGAGCGCTTCCTCGGTCTGGTCGATGACCGCGTAGGGGACCTTGTGCTCGTCGAACTCGGCGACGATCTGCGTCCCGATACGGCCGTAGCCGCAGATGATGAAGTGATCGCTCAGCTGGTTCAGCGCGCGCTCCAACTGCCGCTCCCTCCTGTACTTGACGAAGGCGCCGTCGGTGAGCGTCTCGGCGAAGACGCCGAAACCGTAGAGCATCGTACCCACGCCCACGACGATCAGGGTCGAGGTGAAGAGCCGGCCGGCGGTCGACAGGCTGTGGAGCTCGCTGTAGCCGACCGTGCTGATCGTGATGATCGTCATGTAGAAGGCGTCGAGAAGATTCCAGCCCTCGATGAGCATGTAGCCGCCGATGCCGTAGAGGATCACCAACCCCAGCAGCACCGCCGGCAGCCGGAACCGCAGCAGCGGATGCGGCATACGTCTGCTCACCGGTTCCGGCGCTGCCGCTCCATCCTCGCCACAGCTTCCCAGTGAGCCGGGTCAGCCCACGTTTTCGCGAATGCCGAGATCGTTGCGTCCGCGAGCTCGGGATGGTGGTGCGGGCGGACCGCGTTGACCGCGGCCTTGATGCCCGCAAGGGCAGGCGCAGGCGCAGCTGCAATCGTCTTGGTGAGCTCGTTGACGCCGGCATCGAATGAATCACTGCTGTAGACCGCTTCGACCAAACCCAGCTCTTTCGCTTCGGTCGCGCTCATCGTCGCGCCGCTGAGCAGCATGTAGAGCGCGCGCCCGCGACCGACCAGCGCCGCCAGACGCTCCGAAGCACCCCACGCCGGGATCAGTCCCAGCGCGACCTGGGCGAAACCGATGCGCGCATGACTGGCCGCGACCCTGAAATCGCACGCAAGCGCAAGCTCTGCTCCGCCGCCGAGTGCATCGCCGTTGAGCGCCGCGATCACGGGGAGCCGCAGCTGAGGAATGCGGTCCAGCGTGGCTCGCATCGCGTGCGCCATCTCGGCGGCGTCCGTCTCCGACCGCATGTGCTCCAGCTCCTTGAGGTCGCCACCGGCGCAGAAGGCGCGGTCGCCCGCTCCGCGGATGACAAGCACACGGGCGCCGCTTTCTTGAATCGAACCCAGCGACTCGTCGAGCTCGCGCATGGTCTGCGTCGCCAGCGCGTTGCGCGCCTGCGGCCGGTCGATCAGCAGGGTTGCGACCCCGCCGTCCATTTCGAGCCGCAGATCTTTCATGTGGAGCCGGCCGTTAGCCGCCTCCGCCGGGACCTTCCAGACCAGGCTTGGTCATCTTGCCGAGGTCGAGAACTTTGAGCAGCGCCGCCTCGGAGACGCCGCGGGCGCGCGCCAGGTCGCGGATGGATTGCCCGGTGCGCATCGACTCCTTGGCGATCTTCGCGGCTTCGTCGTAGCCGATCAGCGGAGTAAGAGCAGTGGCGAGCATTGGGCTGCGCTCCACCAGCTCCGGTCCGCGATCGGTCGCCTGAAGCCCTTCGACGCAGCGCTCGCGGAAGTTGCGAGCGGACGCGGCCAGCAGCGTGATGGACTCGAGGCCGGTCACACCGGCGACCGGCATCATCACGTTGAGCTCGAAGAGGCTGCCCGACTGGCCGCAGGTCGTGACGGTGACGTCGTTGCCGAGGACTCGAGCCACCACCATCGTCATCGACTCCACGATGACCGGGTTCACCTTGCCGGGCATGATGCTCGAGCCCGGTTGCGTCTCGGGCAGGCGCAGCTCGCCCAGGCCCGCGATCGGCCCGGTGCCCATGAGTCGAATATCGAAGCCGATCTTCCATAAGCTCACCGCGATCGTGCGCAGAGCGCCGTGTGCGGCGACCCAGGCGTCGAGCGTGGACTGGGCGTGGAAGTGGTTGCGTGTTTCGTGGACCTTCAGACCCGTCGCGACCGCGAGGCGCGAGCATGTCAGCCGTGCGTACCGCGGGTGCGAGTTCAGTCCCGTGCCCACCGCAGTTCCCCCGAGAGGAACGCTTGTCAGCTCATCGACCGCTCCGCGCGCGCGGCGGATCGATTCCTCGATCTGCCCCGCATAACCCTTGAACTCCTGACCGAGGCGGATAGGGGTCGCATCCTGGAGATGGGTTCGCCCGGTCTTGATCACCGGCCAGAACTCCTTGCTCTTGGTAACTAACGCCGCCTCCAGCTGCGCCAGCGCGGGTATCAGCTCGTCGGTGATGGCGACCGCCCACGAGATCTGGACCGCGGTCGGGATGACGTCGTTCGAGGACTGGCACATGTTGACGTGGTCGTTCGGATGCACGAGCCTGGAACCGGGAGCGCCACCCAGGATCTCGGTCGCGCGGTTGGCGATGACCTCGTTGGCGTTGGTGTTGGTCGAGGTGCCGGAACCGGTCTGGTAGATGTCGATGGGGAACTGGTTGTCGAGCTTGCCGTCGACGACCTCCTGGGCGGCTTTGACGATCGCGCGTGCCTTCTTCTGCGGCAGCAGGCCGAGCTCGAGGTTGGTCTCCGCGGCGGCCTTTTTGATCAGGCCGAGCGCGCGGATGAATCGTCGTGGGAAGGGCTGGCCGGAGATGGGAAAGTTGAGGACCGCTCGCTGCGTCGAGGCCCCGTAGTAAGCGTCTGCGGGAACTTCCACTTCACCCATCGAGTCGCGCTCGATTCGTACTTTGTTGATCGCTGCCACCGACGGAGATTCTAGAGTGGCCCCATATGCGGCTCGCGGCTGTGGAGATTACGGGCGAGGCAGGCCTCGCCCGTGGGTAAAGCTGGCGACGCACATCGCCCGAGGCGTTTGGAAGGTGCATATGTGACGGCCGGAGTAAATCCGGCCTAGGGCTCCACTGGGTTACTTTTCAATCTGAATGCGGCTTGCGGCAGTTGACATCGGAAGCAACACCATCCACGTGCTCGTTGCCGACGTTATCCGAAACAAGCTCGAGGATGTCGCCCACTACGTGGAGATGCCCGAGCTTGGTGCTCGCGTCGCGCGCACGGGTTCCATCGGCACCAAGAGTCGCATCGCGATCCGCGCCCTTCGATCGGTCATCGCGCGCGCACGCAAGCATGGATTTGACCGGCTGATCGCAGGAGCCACGGCCGCCGTTCGCGAGGCGTCGGACGGGGAGCCTTTCGCAATAAAAGCAGGCGAGGCGATCGGTGTCCCTGTGCATATCATCTCGGGCCGTCGCGAGGCGGAGCTGAGCTTCCTTGGCGTCGCCAGCCGTCATGCCGCACGCCGCGAGTGGGTGATGGTCGATCTCGGCGGCGCCTCGACAGAGGTCGTGATCGGCCGAGGACACGACATGGTTCGTTCGGCGACGCTGCCCATCGGGTCGGGCGTCCTTACGAGCACGTATCTGTCAGATCCGCCGCGGCCCGAGGAGCGAGCCCGGTTGCGGAAGGCAGCTTTGCGAGAGCTGGCGCACGCTCCGGACGGGGACGTGGAGCGCCTTGTCGCCACGGGGGGCACTGCCTCCAACCTCCCCTTCGTACTTTCCCGACGCAGCCCGCCCAGCGTCCTGACCACAGCCGACCTCCTGGCCTGCGAACGCCGGCTCGACGCCCGCCGCGCGGCCGAGGTAGCGCGCCACGTCGGGTTGCCGCCGAACCGCGTCAAAGCGCTCCGAGCCGGGGTCGAGGCCTTGCTGCTGTTCCTGGACTGGTACGGGCTGGCGGTGCTCCAGATCAGCCACGAAGGGCTCCGCCACGGGATGCTTCTTGCCTATTTGGAGCGAGGAGAAGATTGGTGGGGTTAGGCCGTTAAGCGCTCTGGCCGGTGGGTAGGATGAGTTCATGGGGCGAATAACCGACCAGGGAGCGACCTTGAAGAGGGCGCTGGCGCTGACCTGCGTCATCCTGGCGGTAGAGTTCGCCGGGGGCGTCGTTTCGCACTCCCTGGCGCTCCTCGCCGACGCCGGGCATGTGCTCACCGACGTTTTCGCCCTCGGACTGGCCTGGTTCGCCATCGAACAGGCGAAGCGCCCTGCCGACCGGCGGCGCAGCTACGGCTACCAGAGGGTCAGCATTTTGGCGGCGCTGGTGAACTCGGTGACGCTGATGGTGATCGTCATCGCCATCGCCATCGAGGCGGTGCGCCGCCTCGCCCACCCCGAGCCCGTGCAGGGTGTCGTTGTAATCGCCTCGGCGCTGACCGCAATCGCCATCAACGCATACGTCGTGTTCGGCTTGCGCGGCCATGGCAAGAACCTGAACATCCGCGCGGCGTTGCTGCACGTGACCGGCGACATCGGAGCATCCGCCGGCGTGGTCGTGGCCGGCGCGATCATCCTGCTCACCGGCTGGCTGTACATCGACCCGATTCTTTCTCTTGCCATCGCCGCGCTCATCGCATATGGGGCGTGGCGGATCGTGCGCGAGACCGTGAACCTGCTGTTGGAAGGCACGCCGAGCGAGGTCAACCTCGCCGAGGTGACGACCGAGATTGCGGACACGGAACACGTGATCAGCGCGCACGACTTGCACGTGTGGGCGCTGTCGTCGGAGGAGATGGCGCTCAGCGTTCACGTCGTGCTCGAGGAGTGCCCGCTCGGCGACGCCGAGCATGTGGTGCGCGACCTCGAGGGCCGGCTCTGCAGCCGCTTCGACATCGGGCACACGACGATCCAGGTCGAGAGCTGCCATCCCTGCGGCGAGATCCATCACGGCGCAGGCGAGCACAACCACCCGCACGAACATGTCCTGCTGACGAGCTCTCGCCCTAGCCCATAGGTCGGGCCGGCAGTGCCTCCTCGCGTTGGAGAATTCGCTTAGCGAGCGCGATGGCGGCCGCATAAGTCGAGTCCATCCCGCGATATCTGAGACCGCGCGCGCCCAGCGTGCGCGCCTGCGTATACGGGGTGTCGGACGCGTAGAAGACGACGCCGAGGTCGAAGCCCAGCTTGGCCATGTTCACGCTCTCGCCCAGCGGGTAGCGGTCAGGCTGCGTGATCTCGAAACAGGCATCGAGGTAAGGGCCGGCCTCGAGCTCGACGACCGTGTAGCGGCCCTGGTAGTACATGTCGAGATAGTCGCGATTCTGCAGGAACGTCCCGCGGACCGCGACAGCGCGCTGGTTGTCCAGGGCCGAGCCGTAGACGAGGTTGGGCTGCACGTCGGCCGCGGCGATTGAGTTGTCGAGCCAGTAGGTGTTGCCCGAGTGTTCGTTGTGGACCGCGTTGGGGATCATCACGTCGCCGACCTCGGCGTTCAGGGTCGCAGCCTTGCCGAGGATGTAGACGCCCGCGACCCAGGCGCTGTGCTCGGCAACCTGCCTGAGGATGTGGTACGCGGCAAGGCCGAGCGGGTAGTCGACGTTGACGATGCATGCGGCCGACGCGCGCAGTTTCTTCTCGTCGACCGGACCGACGCGTGGGTCGATCGCGGCTGGGTCCAGCTCTGAGATCTTGAACACCTGCGCCGCCGAGTCGACGCCGGTCCCGCGCGCCGGTATGTGGCGGATGCCGTTGGCGGTCTCGATCTCGGCTCGTCGGGCGCGTAATCGGGTCCGGTCCGGATGAAGATCGAACAGCTGGCGGGCCCCGTAATAGAGCCAGTTGTAACGCGAGGCGCGGCTGTGGCCGGCCTCGAGTTTGCGCCGTTCCTCGTCCAGGTCAGGATCGTTGACGCGAACGAAATCGAGGATGTCCTTCTCGAACTCGCGCGCGACCCCGGTGAGGACGTTGACCAGGCTGTGCGTGTTCGAAGACACAAAGTAAATGGGCGCCTCACGCAAACCCATCTGGTCCATGACCGACTCGATTGGCTGCCACCAGCGACTCGCGTTGCGCGCATATCCGAGGTGGCTGCCGCCGATCAACCGCAGGACGATCCTGCACTCGTCTCGTTTGATCGCCGCGAGGGTGGCGTCGAATTCCTCACCCCAAGCCTGGCGCAGGCGCTCCCAGTCGCCCTCGGTGGCGCCAGATGCGTTTCGGGCGGCGGCGTCGTTGAGCGCGACGTCCTGCAGCAGGCGGTGCAGCTTGTTCCACTCGATCTGGTAGGCGACGAGGGTCGGCACCAGGTCGTCGATGTCTGATGGCGAGGCGATCAGGACCGCGAGCGTGTCGCCGCTGTGATACCAGCGGCGGCGTCGGGCGGGCGCTTTGACCGCCTGCCAGCTGAGGATGTCCGTGCCGAACACGGCTCGGAAACCCTGTGGGCTCTGGCCCATCAGCACTCGACGGCAGCGAGCAATCGCGCTGGGAAGACGGCGCACCGCATAGAGGAGGGCGCCCATGTCGACCTGTGGCTCGCCGGCCAGCGGGTGGAGCACGGAGGCCATCGAGAGATGGGCGTGGACGAGGGAGTCGATCTTGATGTCGCCTGAGCTCTGGAGCATCGTCGTGTAGGTGCGGACGTAGAGCTCGACCGCCTGCCGACCCGTCCAACCGGCTCGGGGAGGCGCTTCCATTGGGCCAGTCTAGTTACAAAACCTTTAAGTCTGTTTGCGGAATCGGAGGGTCGATTCGAGGTCTAGTAGTGGGGTGATCAAGAGCATTGCGACCTTCCGCCATCTTCGCATTCTGGGATTTGCAGTCGGGGCCGTAGCCATCGCCGCCGGGGCGGTCTGGATCACGGCTTCCGCCGCCGGTCTCAACGTCGGCTTGCGCCCGGCTGCGTCCACCTCCACGCCCAGCCCCAACGCGCCGGGTAAGGCTTCGGCCGTATGCAACGACTTCGTATCGCACTTCGCGTCAGACCTCGGCAGCACCCAGGCCAAAGTCGACGCGGCGTTCCAGAAAGCGGTCGGCCAGACGCTCGACGACGAAGTCAAGAACGGCGACATCACCCAGGCCCAGGCGGACGCGATCAAGAAGAAAATCGCGGGCCAGGCTCCCTGCGCGCTCATGCCGCCGGCCCCCAAGACCCCCAGCGGCGGCCTCGGCGCTTACAAGCAGGCACTGCTGAGCGCAGCCGCGTCAGCGCTCGGAATCACGAATCAGCAGCTCACAGCCGACCTGGCCCACGGCATGACGCTGTCGCAGATCGCCGCGGCCCAGAATCCGCCCGTGACCGAGGCGCAATTCCGTGACCGGCTCATCGCCAAGCTGACGCCGCTCCTGGACGCGGCGGTCACGAACAAGCAGCTCACGTCCGCACAGGAGCAGGCCATCATCCAGCAGCTCAAGACCGGGGCGATCCCGTTCTGGGACAAGTCCATGCCTGTGCCCAAGAAGCCCGCGACCGGGAGCCCAGCCGCGACCTAGCCCCCTAAACCTTCCTCCGGTGGGGCGCCGAGCCGGCGCATGAGCTCTTCGAGGAGCTGACGAGTCTCCGGGTCCGACATCAGGCGCTGCTGCATCTCCTCGGCCGAGCGGCGGATGTCCGGATCCGAAAGCAACCGCTCGGACATCGCTTCGAAGCGTGTCGCCATGTCCTTCATGGAGGCCTCCTGGGCGACCTGCAGGAGGATAGGCTGGCTTGCGGCGGCGACGACCGCTTCGGCCTGGACCCTGATCATCTCGATGCCCTTGCAACCGAGGCACTCTCCCTTGAGGCCGCAGTGACACAGCTGCGGACGCAGGCGATCGAGCGCCGCGTGAAGCTCAGACATATCGGCCGGGCCGGCCATGCCTCCAGGTTACGCGGGTTTGTGCCGGCCCTCGTACATCGACTCGATCTGCGCTCCATAGTGGTCTTGCACGACCTTTCGCTTGACGTCGAGCTTCAAGGACAGCTCCCCATTGGCCTCCGAAAAGTCATGAGGCAGCAGCGTGAAGTACTGGATCGCCTCCCAGTTACCTCGGTCGGCGTTGACGGCGTCGACCACCTTCTGCACGTGGGCCTTCAGCTCTTCCTCGTCGAGGCCTTCTTTGAGTGCCGCGTCCCAGTCGGGCACCACGAGAGCAGTGACATACGGCTTTCCTTCGCCGACCACCACGGCTCGTTCGATGAGGTGGTCGCGCATCAGCTCGAACTCCAACGGTTGCGGAGCGACGTATTTACCGACGGCAGTCTTGAACAGCGCCTTTTTGCGGTCGGTGATCTTGAGGAAGCCGTCGGCGTCGATCTCGCCGATGTCGCCCGAGTAAACCCAGCCGTCGCGAATCATCTCGGCGGTGGCGGCTGGGTTGTTGTGGTAGCCGACCATGTTGCCCGGGCTCTTGATCAGGATCTCGCCGTCGTCGGCGATCTTGAGCTGTACACCGGGAAACGGCTTGCCGACTGTGAGGAACCGGTGGTTGGCAAGCGTGTTGGAGGTGGCGCCGGAGGAGACCTCGGTCATGCCCCAGCCGTTGAGGATCGGCACCCCGATCGCCCAGAAGAACTCCTCGATCTCGCGCGCCAACCCGGCCCCGCCGCTGATGAAGAAGCGCAGGCGGCCTCCGGTCAATCGCAATCGGAGAGCGGCCAAAACGAGCCGGTCCGCAACCATGTGCTGCCATCGCAGCATCGGTCCGGGATTGGTGTCGTGCGCGAACCGAGTTCCGATCCGGATGGCCCACCCAAACAGCGCCCGGCGAACGGCCGGTGCTTCGCGAACGCGCGCCATCACCGCCGAATGCATCTTCTCGTACACGCGCGGCACGGAATTCATCACCGTCGGCTTGACCTCACCGAGCTCCTCCGCGAGATGATCGGTGCCCTGCGAGATCCATCCCTGGCCCCCGAAGAGCAGCCCGATGAAGACTCCGTTGATGCGCTCGAAGACGTGCGAGTAGGGCAGGAATGAGAGGCTTGAATCGTCGGGGCCCAGGGGGAACACCTGGAGGATCGCTCGTGAGATGTCGACGAGGTTGCGATGGGTCGCCCACTGCGCGACCTCAACGTCCATGCGCACGACGCGCTGAAGCTTTGCGCCGGTGCTGAGCTTGGCCGCGAGCTTATCTCCGGATGCGATGGCGAGCACGGCGCCGCTGTCGCCGGCAATCTTCTGCGCGAGCTCGGGCGGGCTGCTGGGGTAGATGGGTACGGTCATCGCGCCCACCGACTGGATCGCGAAGTCGCAGTAGAGCCACTCGACGCGGTTCTCCGAGATGAGGACGACCGCGTCGCCGGACTTCACGCCGGCATCGACCAGCGCCGACGCGACCGCCAGCACCCAGCCCCGCATGTCGGCCCACGTGGCGATGCTCCAGGACGTGCCGGTCCCCTTGTAGCGGATTAGGGGTCGGTCACCGAATCGTGCCGCCTGCCGAAAAAAGATTCCGACCGTCGTGCGGTCGGCGATCGCTTCCGGGTTGAGATCTTGGGCCGTAGGCCTACTTGACCGCCTTGATGCTCAGCGTCAGCGTGCCGGAAGGAACGCTGACCGTGATGCGGTCGCCCTTCTTCTTGCCGACGAGCGCGCGACCCACCGGCGAGTCGACGGAGATTCGTCCCGCGGACGGATCGCTCTCGACGGCGCCGACCAGGTGATAGGTCTCCGCATGGCCGTCCGAGTCGACGACATCAATCGTGGAGCCCGGTCCGGCGACGCTCGAGTGCGACTCTTTGATGATCTGGGCGCGGCCGATCATCTCCTGCAGCTCGTAGATGCGGCTGTCGAGGAGTCCGACCTCTTCCTTCGCCTGCTCATACTCGGGGTTGTCCTCGATGTCGCCGGGCTGGAACGCCTCCTTCAGGCGCTCGCCCGCCTCGGCGCGGCGAGACAGCGCGACTTCGAGGTCGCGCTTGAGCTTCTCGAGCCCCTCGGGCGTGAGCAAAACCGGTTCTGTCAGATCCATCCCGATCTGGAATCATACCCGTCGCATGGACCCCTCCGATTTGAGGGCCGGTCTCGCCGAAAAGCTGGCCGGCGCGGCGCCGATCGACGCCCAAACGTTCAACTCCGCGTGCTTCATGCTCTCCCGCGCGCTTGAGGAGATCGAGTTCTCCGTCCCCGAAGCAGCGCCCCTGGTGAGGCGCCTGTTGCGCGTGGCCGGCCGCGTGGTCATCGACATGGGGCTGCCTGACTCGTCGATCGAGGCGTGGCCGAACACCAAGGGGATGGCGCTGCAGTGGATCGACGAGGCGCTGCGCGACCTGGGCTACGCGGTCGAACCGCCGCCGAAAGTCAGTTGATCAGGCGGGCGGCGGGAGGAGCCGGCGCGTAGTTCGGGTTGAAGTCGATGCCGGCCTGGCCTGAGCCGGTGACGGTCGCGGCCCAGCAAATGACCTGGCCCGCGAGGGGCGCCTTGTCGGAGCCCTGGATCTCCCAGTTGGAGGACGGGGTGTAGATGGTGCCGATGTACTGGGTCAGCGCGTTGCCGTCCAGCTTGTTGGGAGTGCACAGCGGAGCCTGGGCTGGGGGGACGGGGAGTTGGTAGATGACGATCCAGTTGTACTGCTCTCCGCTGAACACGTGTGTGTAGCCGTTGCCGTTCTGGTCGAAGCAGTCGCTCGGCCCGAAGTAGAACTGCACGGCTCCAGGCGTGATCTTGGCCGTTGTGCAGGGCGCTGCCGGGTCGCCGGTGGGAGAGATGGGCGTCTGCATGCAGTAGTTCTCATTGGCGACGTCACCACTCGTGTAGGGCACGTACTCGAGGTTCATGGGGCCGTTCTCCTGCGGCACGGCCGCGGCTGGCGGGCAGACGCTGAAACATGTCGGCTGCGTCTCGTCGTCAGGAGCCCAGCAGAGCTGGTTGACGCGCGCCTGTCCGTTGCAGTTGTGCGTCTGCGTCGTCGGAGTGTTGCTGATTGCGTTATAGGAGATGCTGCACACCGTCACGCCGGCCGGCGCGCACGGCCACCCTCCCCCCGCGAGGCCGCCAGCGAGGATGGAGCCCGCCCCGGGAGCCGCGAATTGGTTGACGAAGGAGAAATCATTGCGGAATCCGCCGACGTATGTCCCAACGCATCCCTGGGGGTTTATGTAGACGTTGTAGTACTGCGCTCCGGGCGCGTTCTGCGTAATGGTGACATTGACGCCCTGGTTGGCCAGATCCGCTGTGGTCACCAAGTGACATGCGGAGGGTGTGCTTTCGCGCATGCAGCCTGGCGGGGCGAAGCAGACATTCCCCGGGACTGTGTTGTCGAAGAACCGGTCGTAACGCACCGATGTCAACTCGATACCCCACGTGCCCGCACCGCCCTGGTGCTTCAGAGCATTACCTGACGGAACGCCAGTGGCCGCAACCGTGAAGCTGCCCGCGCAGCCGGCGGCGCCCCAAAAATTATTGACTCCCGGCTGCTGGATAGTTCCCGCCGCTGTATACAGCTCCTCGTCGGGCGCCTTCAACTCATTGGAGACCAGGCCGCCATGGGATGCGTAACCGCCGTTCCAGGTGTAGATGCCGGGGTCCAGGAAGAAGCAGACGGAGCTGCTTATGGAGAAGTTGTTGTACGTGCCCGGCGACAGCTCGATGTACGAGCCTCGATTTGTGGCGATCCCAGGCCCCGAGTAGAAAGGATAGGAGGGCGT
>WNFT01013187.1_pt1 | contig 12157 bp, 13 predicted proteins | sample 5400191 | NCBI WGS metagenome assembly WNFT01 (sample SAMN13153359, study PRJNA577476) | soil metagenome | isolation source: 80 cm saprolite under Madrone tree | place: USA:California | collected 2016-06-14
TGCCGATCATTGTCGCTATGCAACGTACCAGTGCCCGTGAAGCCCAGGTGATCGTGGATTATCTTCACAGTGAGCAGGCCACCGATGCCGACCTGCAACACGTGATGACGTTATTGCACAAGTACGGGACTTTACAGTTCACCATGGACAAGGCGCAAGAGCATGTCACGCAGGCGCGCCAGTGCCTGGATGGTTTCGCCCCCTCGCCCGCACTCGAGGCGTTGCACGTGTTGGCGGACTATATTGTGGCGCGTGATGTGTAGGCCGCTCGCAGAAGGCGCCGGGTATGGTCGCTTCCCCGCTTGGCCCTGCTCCTCCCCCAGCCCAGCTCATTCTCGCTTCAGCCTCGCCACGGCGTCGAGAATTATTGGCGCAGCTCGCCATCCCGTTCACAGTTCTTCCGGCAAATATCGATGAAAGTGTCATGCCCGGTGAAGTGCCTTGGACCTATACCAGGCGGGTGGCGTATGCAAAAGCCCAGCACGTTGCCCGGCAATTCCCCACCGCGGTCGTGCTCGGCGCGGATTCGGTCGTTGTCCTGGAGCACCACATCCTCGGCAAACCCAGAGATCCAGACGACGCGCGGCAGATGCTCTCTCGTCTCAGCGGTCGTGTGCACACGGTGATGACGGCTGTCGCCGTGCTCCACGACGCACGGCACGTGGTGTGCCTCGATGTGGTGCAGACTCTGGTGCGCTTCCGCCCCCTCTCGCCCTCCGCCATGGAGCACTACATTACCACCGGCGAACCAATGGATAAAGCCGGAGCCTATGCCATCCAGGGCGCTGCCGCTGCCTTCGTGGAGTCCTGGAAAGGCTGTTACACCAATGTCGTTGGCCTACCGCTCCGGCGCACGGCTGCATTCTTGCAAGCGCTGGGTCTGCCCGTGCCTATTTTGCCGGAGCGTAGTGGGCAAAGTGCATCGTAAATGTGCCGCGGCCCTGGCTCGCTGAGCGTAAGTCCGTCGTATAGCCAAACGTCGCCGCGAGAGGCACTAAGACGCGAATCGCTTGTAAGTGTCCACGGGCTTCGATGCGTTCGATGACACCATGTCGGCTCTGCAGCCCCCCGATGACACTGCCAGTCCATTCCTCAGGCACCAGGACCTCGACATGCATCACCGGTTCGAGTAACACCGGCCGTGCATGTTCGAGCGCACGGCGGAACGCCTGGCCAGCGGCAATCTGGAATGCCAGCGGCGTGCTCTCATCCTGGCGCAAAGTGGCACCGCGCAGTTCCACCCGCACGTCCACGACCGGATAGCCCTGCACAACACCAGAAGAGGAGGTATCCAGCACGCCCTGATGCACGGCCTCGACCATCTCGGGGGGGAGTGCTACAGCTTCTGGGAGGAGGTTGGCAAACGTCAAACCCGTACCCTTTGCCGCTGGTCGTACTGCCAATTGTACACTGGCATACTGTGGTTTGCCGGCAATCTCGCGCGCAAAGGTTTCGGTGACCTCTGCCTCACCCTGGATCGTTTCGCGGTAGATGACCTGCGGCTTGCCCACGCGCACCTGGACGTTAAACTCATCGGCGAGCCGGCGCACCAGCACTTCTAAGTGCAACTCCCCCATCCCTGAGAGCATGGTCTGGCCCCGTTCCTCGTCGTACACCACCTGCAACGTTGGATCTTCGGCGACTAACTTCTCTAAGGCGAACTGGAGTTTCTCTTGCGCGGCCATGGTGGGAGGTTCGACTGCCAGGGTCAACACTGGCTCAGGAGACGTAATGGTCTCGAGGCGGATAGGATGGTCAACATCGCACAACGTATCCCCGGTCACAAGGTCTTTCAACCCCGTCACCGCCACGATATCGCCAGCGCTGACGCGCTCGATCCGCTCCCGCTTGTTGGCGTACATGCGGAGCAGACGTGCGACACGCTCCTGCGACCCCGTGCGGCTATTGTAGACAGGCGTCCCAGGTTCCAGACTCCCCGAGTAGAGACGCACGTAGGTGAGACGTCGCCCTTGATCCAGAGCGATTTTGAAGGCCAGCGCAGCGAGTGGCTCTTGGGGGCTGCTGTGCCGTTCCACGGCTGCATCTGTGCGCGGATCCACACCAACAATCGCTGGCACATCTGCAGGGGAAGGGAGATACCACAGCACCGCATCGAGTAAGGGCTGGATCCCCTTATTACGCAGTCCTGAGCCGAGTAACACAGGGATCAGAGCGCCAGCCAGAGTTGCCTGGCGCACAGCGGCCCGGACTTGCTCGGGATCCAGGGGCGCACCGGCAAGATACTGTTCGAGTACAGCATCATCATACTCCGCCACAGCCTCGAGCAGCGCCTCGCGCTGGGTCTGGGCGGCTTCCTGCATGGCCTCTGGGATAGCCCCAATCTCTGGCACCATGCCCAGATCCTCGGCGTGCCAGACCACACTCTGCATGGCAATCAAGTCAATGATGCCACGGAAATGTTCCTCCGTACCGAGTGGCAATTGCAACAACAGCGGCCGCGCCCCCAGCTTGTCCTGCATCTCTTGCAAGACGCGCTGATAATCAGCCCCGAGGCGGTCCATCTTATTGATAAAAGCCAGACGCGGTACGTGATAGCGGTCCGCCTGACGCCACACCGATTCCGACTGGGGCTGCACGCCTTCCACTGCGGCAAAAATCGTCACAGCCCCATCGAGCACGCGCAGCGAGCGCTCCACCTCAATGGTAAAATCCACATGCCCAGGGGTATCGATGATATTAATGTGATGCTGTTTCCACACACAGGTCGTGGCCGCGGCCGTGATCGTAATGCCACGCTCCCGTTCCTGCGGCATCCAATCCATGACGGCTTCGCCGTCGTGCACCTCGCCAAGTTTATGGGTCAAGCCGGTGTAGTAGAGAATACGTTCCGTAACGGTCGTTTTGCCCGCATCAATATGCGAGATGATCCCAATATTGCGCAGACGACGAACAGTCGAGGCAGCACGTGACTCAGCCATAAATTACCAGAGGTCCTTTCAATGACTTGTAGAGAGCTTCGTAAGACGTATTATAGCATACTCGCTGCTGCACCAGAGTGACAGCACCGTGGGCTCGATGGTAGTTCTACCATTGGTAGGGTTGGTAATCTTTTTGACAACCATATCCAACTCGACTACACTGTGGTCACCAGCACATATATCCTGCCAATCATGGCTCTTGTCTCTTGTATAACATGAGGCGTTGATGCATCCTCTTACGACGGTCATTGTGGAATCTGCCTGCACGATCGCCAACACGATTAAGGCACGTGCGCTGTTTGTCTATGCTGACGTCATTCAGGACTATCCCATCCCCAGCGGCATGTTGGAAGGGACGGATATCATCCTCGTGACGCATGCGGGCCGTGTCCCCGAACCAAGTGCTGAGGTGACTTCCATCCTACAACTGCCCCCTATTCCCCTGACACGCATGGCACAAATCAAGCTGGCAGTGATCATGGGCCTGTCCGAAGGCTATGTCGCTGCAGGAGACAAGATCGTCTGCCTCACGGGTATTCCAGCGCTGGGCGTGCTCGATTGTATCGTCGTGTTGGATATTGGCAAAGAGCGTGAGTTGCTCATCTCGACGCATGTGCCCCAGATTGCTCAACATATCCCGTCAGCGGTGTTTGAAGCGGTATTGAATCTCGCGGTGGAGCTAGCCAGCCAGGGGCGCGAAGGGAAGCCGGTCGGAACTATTTTTGTGCTGAGTGACGACCAGAAGGTGATGCAATTTTCCCGCCAGACTATCTTCAATCCCTTCCATGGCTATCCCGAGGAGGAGCGCAACATCCTCAATCCGGAACTGCGGGAGACCCTCAAAGAATTCTCCGCCCTCGACGGGGCGTTTGTGTTGCGTGACGACGGCGTCGTGTTATGCGCTGGACGTCATCTGAGCGCCGCCCTCGACTCGACGGTTGACCTGCCCCAGGGGCTCGGGTCGCGCCACGTGGCGGCGGCTGGTATTACCTCGGTGACCCAGGCTATTGCCATTGTCATCTCGGAATCCACCGGTGATGTGCGGATCTTCAAAGACGGTACCATCTTTATGGAAATTGAGAAGCCGCAGCGCTAAGCACTGTGCTGGTGTGCTCACGTGTCCTGTGCCACTCCTCCCCCTATGGCCTCGAGCAGCTTCTGATGGCCTATAATCTGGGCCAGGACCTGCAACACCGCGGGCGGTGCGGTGGCCAATATGCAGTCCACATCCCATGGTATGCGACGAACGCGCCTAGTCTCATAATCGGGAACCTGTAGGCTCATGTGCGCCGATTTGACATACAGTCACTCACATATTATACTAAATTGTCACTCATCCTTATCTGGGGGTGGTAGTACGTATTCTCTCCACAGACACGTCACAGGAAGTACGCAGCCAGGGGCACGCTGCGTCTACGTGAAGGCAGAAGAAATTTATGGCCAAAAAGGACTACTATAGCGTCCTCAGTGTGCGGCGTGAGGCCTCAGACAAGGAAATTAAGCAAACCTATCGCCGTCTGGCGCGGCAGTATCACCCGGATGTAAACCCAGGGGATGCTTCTGCCGAACAGAAGTTCAAGGAAATCTCTGAAGCATATGCTGTCCTAAGTAATCCGAACAGTCGCAAAAAATATGATCGCTTTGGCCATCAGGCCTTCGCGACTGGGTTTGATCCTGGGTTCGCAACAGGAGGCGGCTTCGGCGGGGGGCAGCCCGGGAACTTCAGGGACTTCTTTGGTAGTCGCACGCCGTTTGACGGTCTGAACTCACTCTTTGAAGAGTTGTGGGGGAGTGGAGGGCGTCAGCGCACTCAGCAGGCCCCGGTGTCAGGGCAAGACTCTGAGCAAACCGTTGAAATCAGTTTTGAAGAGTCTGTGCTCGGCACCACCGCGCAGGTGCAGGTCATGCGGCGCGATGGGGGGGTGGAACGCCTGCAGGTCAAAATCCCTCCTGGGGTCGATACGGGTTCCAAAGTACGGCTAGCTGGCAAAGGCGAGGCTGGAAGGCACAGTGGCCCACCTGGAGATTTATACATGGTCATACGGGTGCGACCGCATGCCTATTTTACCCGCCAGGTCAATGACATTCTGTGTGAGGTGCCGGTGACGCTCACCGAGGTTCTCCTAGGGGCCAAGATCGATGTCCCAACGATTGATGGCAAGATCACCATGACCTTGCCGGCGGGCACGCAAAATGGGCGACGGTTTCGCTTGCGTGGCAAGGGAGTGCCGGCGCTCCAGGGTGGCGTGCGAGGCGATCACTACGTCACGGTCCAGGTCGTGCTGCCAGATAAGCTCGATGCCCGGTCGCGTCAGCTCCTCGAGGAGTTTGCTGCGCGGAATCCTCTCCAGCCGCGTGCCCATATGAGGTGGTGAGGTGCAGTATGCCAGCCAAGCGTGGCAAAGAATATTTTACTATTAGCGTCGTGTCGAGTATGTTCGATATCCATCCACAGACACTCCGACTCTATGAGCGTGAAGGACTCTTACGTCCCGAGCGTTCGGCGGGGAATACTCGCCTCTACTCCCGTCAGGATATCGAACATCTCAGTACTATCCTCAATCTCACCCGCGAGATGGGGGTCAATCTGGCCGGGGTCACGATCATCATGGACCTCCTCCAGAAGCTTCGTGAAGTGCAGGAGGAGAAACAAGCGCTGTTAGCGCTGCAGGAGGCATTGGAAACACGTCTCGCAGCGTCGCCATCGCGCCACTCTACCTCGGTCTAGACAACACGAACATAACTCCAGGGGCGATCAGAGACAGCCCAGACGGGGATGCAACACTATGACCAAACGGGATTACTACGAGATCCTCGGCGTATCACGCACGGCTACCGAAGACGAGATCAAAAAAAGCTATCGCAAGCTGGCGTTTCAATACCATCCGGACCGTAATCCGAATAATCCGGAGGCCGAGGAAAAATTTAAGGAGGCATCTGAGGCGTACGAGGTGCTGCACGATGCGGAAAAGCGTGGTCTCTATGACCGTTATGGTCACGATGGGCTGCAAAGTGCCGGTTTCAAGGGATTTAGCGGTTTTGAGGACGTCTTTTCCAGTTTCGGCGGCATCTTCGAGGAACTTTTTGGGTTCAGTGGGGGCCGTCGTGGGGGCCGTACTACAGCGCGTGCTGGTGCCGACTTACGGTATGACGTGCAACTGACCTTCGAGGAAGCCGTGTTTGGCACGGAGAAAGTCCTGGAATTTGAAAAGCTTGAAACGTGCATCCACTGTTTGGGGAAGCGCACGGCCCCAGGCAAGCGTCCTGTCTCCTGCAACACCTGCAGCGGCTTAGGGCAGGTCGAGCGACGTCAGGGATTTTTTACGTTGCGCACCACCTGTCCTACCTGTCGCGGAGAAGGGGTGCGGATCACTGACCCGTGTCCTGAATGCCGCGGCGTCGGCGTGGTCCAACTCCCCAAAAAACTCTCCGTCAAGATCCCTGCCGGAGTTGATGATGGGGCGCGCTTGCGCTTGACTGGCGAAGGGGAGGAAGGGAGTAACAGCGGGCCAGCCGGTGATCTGTATGTCATCATCCATGTGGCTTCCCACGAGTTCTTCGAGCGTCGCGGTACGGAGATTCATTGCCAGATACCGATTCCCTTTCCCCAGGCAGCCCTCGGTGCCGATATTGAAATACCGTCGCTCCATGGTCCACAGACGCTCACCATCCCCCGTGGAACTCAGACCGGCGACCGACTGACACTGCGTGGGTGCGGCGTGCCGGAATTGCGTGGGGAAGGGCGTGGGCCGCAGATCGTCCATATCGTGGTCAAAACCCCTACCCATTTGACCGAGCGGCAAGAAGAGTTGCTGCGCGAGTTTGCCGCCTTAGACGGTGAGCATACGAAGAGCAAAAAACGCTGGCCGTGGTCAAAGACAAGCTAATCTGGCACAGACGCTTTGGTGAGCCTCTGCGGCGTCTGGACAAATATGTCAAGCTAAGACAAATCAAATGCTTATTGCTCATCTTGTAAAAATGTGCTACACCTGTCCGCCGCTTCATAGAGATGACCACAATATCAGCACAGTGGACCGGGAGGACCGCATGAGGAAAGTCGAAATTGTTAATCGCATCGCTGAAGAGACAGGCTTGACCAAGGTCAAAGCCGAAGAGGCTGTGGATGCGGTCCTCGAAGAGGTCAAAGGAGTCCTGCAGCAGGGGGAGTCGGTCATTCTACGACGTTTTGGTTCGTTTCAGGTACGTGAAAAGCGGGCGCGCCTCGGCAGGAACCCGAAAACTGGTGAGGAAGCGGGTATCCCGGCGCGGCGTGTCGTACGTTTTAAGTCTGGGAAATATTTTAAGGCTGCGGTGGATGGGGAGTCGGCGTAGGATATTCACTGAATGTACATCGCATCGCCATAGCTATAGAAACGATACCCTGCTGCTATAGCTGTGCGATACGCCTCGAGCATCAGTTCTCGGCCGGCGAAAGCACAGACGAGCAAAAATAATGTGGAACGCGGCAGGTGAAAATTTGTTACTAAGGCGTCAACTATCTGGAATCGATAGCCAGGGTAGCCGCCTCTGGTGCAGTTAAACAATAGAATTCTTGAGTCATGCAGTGCTGCTCGACCTGGGTCGTGCGTATCGGTTGAAACGTGCCCCAGCCGACGTGTAGAGTGACGGCAGTGCGTGTGATCCCCTGCTGCGTGAGCCGCTCCAGGAGTTCAGGCGTAAAGTGCAGACCAGCAGTTGGTGCAGCTACAGCCCCTGGATGGCAGGCATACACGGTTTGATAGCGTGCGAGATCAAAGGTGTGCTCCTCTACCGTACCGGCGCGCTTGATATACGGTGGTAAAGGGACCTCGCCACATTTGTCGAGTACCGTATATATCTCCACTGGCGTAAACTGCATCACCACTGTCCCTCCGGCACATCGCTCCAGGATGCGCCCGCTGAGGACACCGTCGCCGAACTCGATGGTCGTGCCCAGGCGCACTCTGGCCGCTGGTTTGAGGAGGACTTCCCACCTCCCTGTCTGCAGTTCGTGCAAGAGCAGCACTTCCACTTTGCCACCTGTACCCACTTTCCGACCGCGCAAACGTGCTGGTATCACTTTAGTGTCGTTGACCACCAGCACATCCCCGGCGCGCAGATAGTTGCCAATGTTGGTAAAAGTATCGTGAGTCACACGCTGCTGGGCACGATCCACCACCATCAGGCGCGCCTGATCGCGTCTGGCTGCGGGGACCTGCGCAATCGACTCTGGGGGGAGGGTAAAATCAAAATCTTGGAGTTGCACTGTAGTCTCTATTACGCCAAACAGGTATGGTATGAGGCACCAGGGGCGAGCCACGCACGGGAACGCCTCTGGGCTCCTACGGATACAGCCATGCGAACTTGCGTCATGTGCACAGGAAGTGTAGCATCGCCTTAGCATACCTCTCAAGGCTGAGAGATCATTAGCGCGTGATAGCGATACTGTGCGTACGAGGTACACCATGGCGACCACTGGACCCGAATCTTCCCAGTCCCCTGCAGGACAATCCACACCGCTGGGGGAATCTTTTCTCCGGCTTGTGGCCATTGTCGAGCGTTTACGCTCTGAACAGGGCTGCCCTTGGGACCGACAGCAAACGCCCTCCAGCCTCATTCCCTATATGCTTGAGGAGACCTACGAGGTTATTGAAAGCATTGAGGCCGATGACCACCAGGCACTCAAGGAAGAGCTGGGAGACGTGCTGCTGCACATTGTCTTTCAAAGCCGCATCGCTGAGGAACAACAGCAGTTTACGCTCGCCGAGAGCATCCAGGCTGTGGTGGACAAACTCATCAGACGCCATCCGCATGTCTTCAGCGATGTGCGTGTGCAGGACACGGCCGAGATCCGCCAGCGCTGGGAGTCTGCGAAACAGCGTGAGAAGGGCAGGGAGTCGCTCCTGGACGGTGTGCCGCGTACGCTTCCGGCCCTGACCCGCGCCCGCCGTGTGCAGGAGAAAGCCGCCTCAGTGGGGTTTGATTGGCCTGAGATTGCGGCGGTGTGGGCGAAAGTCAACGAAGAGCTTGAAGAATTACGTGTAGCCCAGGCGGCGGCTGACCCTGAGGCCATTGCCGAGGAGTTCGGTGATGTCCTGTTCAGTCTTGTGAACCTGGGGCGTTTTTTACACCTGAGCGCCGAGGATACTTTGCGGCAGGCCATGGCCAAATTCGAACACCGCTTCCGGGGGATCGAACAGGAACTGGCACGGCGCGGCCGTCGTCTTGACGAGGCGAGCCTGGCAGAGATGGACGCCATCTGGGACAGTTTCCGCCGTCGCGAGCAAGGGGAGCACGACGGCGCAAAAAGGAGCGGCCATGCAGGTTGACCCCATTACTGTCGAGATCATCAAGGGCGCCTTAAAAGCGGCTGGGCGTGAGATGGGTTTGCTCATCGAGCGCACCGCCATGTCGGCCTTCATTCGGGAGAAAAAAGACTTTTTTGCCGGGATGTATAATGCGCCGGGGCATTTAGTATACACCGATCATGACAAGTTTGGCCCTGGCATGGTGGACTGCGTCCTGGAGGTCTACCCGGCGGCGACCATGGCGCCTGGCGACGTGTACTGGTTCAGCGACTGCTATCTGTCGCAAGGGGCCATTTCGCACTCACCCGACATGTGCTTCATTGCTCCCGCCTTTGACCACGGCACACTCATGGGGTTCGCGGCGGCCTTCGGCCATTTCTGGGATATCGGCGGCATCAAGCCGGGGACGCTGTCGCCGTTGGCCACCGAGATCTTTCAGGAAGGCATCGCCATTCCCCCCATTAAGATTAGCGACCGTGGCACCTTCAATGATGAAGCCTATCGTATGATCTTGCGCAACTCGCGCTTCCCCGATTTGCTGCGCGGTGACACTAAAGCCATGATCGCCGCCTGCACCCTCGGGCAGCGCCGCTTGCAGGAACTCTGCCAGCGTTTTGGCCTGGAACAACTGCAGGCCGGGTTCCAGGCGATCTTCGCGCAGTCAGAACATGCCATCCGCTCCGCGCTGACGGCGGTGCCCGACGGGCACTACGCTTTCGCCGATTATGTTGATAGCGACTGCGTCAGCGATAAGCCCTTCCGTGTCCAGGTAGCGCTCACGGTGCACGGCGACGCGGTCAGTGTCGATTTTCGTGATACCGACGACCAGGCCAGCGGGCCCATCAACTTTTTACTGCATCCTGACGCAGCGCGCATGATGGTGGCCCGTTTCCTGTCCTGGCAGGATCCCTCTGTATTGCTGAACCACGGTGCCTTCGAGCCCATTATTGATGTCTTGCTGCGCCCTGGCAGCCTGGTACAACCGCGTCACCCGGCGTCTCTGGGCCTGCGTGCCCATACGCTGTATCGCGTGCTCAACAGCATTATGGGTAATTTTGCGCAGGCTACCGATGGGGCAACCCCCGCCGGGGCTGGCGACTACGTCATCTACATGCTGCGCTCCCTCGATACCCAGAGTGGCACGTTCACGCTGCTCATCGACGGTATTGGCGTCGGTCAAGGCGCGCGTCCCTTCGGCGATGGTCTGGACGTCATCTACTCGGCGCGTGGTCAGAAAAATTTCCCCATCGAGTTCATCGAGAGTGAATTCCCTGTGCAGATTCTTAACTACGCCATTCATCAAGACAGTGGTGGTCCAGGCACCTTCCGCGGTGGCGCTGGCGTGGTCCGCGACGTTCGCTTGCTCACCCCTAAGGTGAGCCTGGGGACACGTATGAACGGCGTGAAATGCCCCTCCTGGGGTGTCAAAGGCGGCAAAGCTGGCAAGAGTGGCTACTTCGTGGTCAACCCCGGCACGCCGCAGGAACGGCACATCCCACCCTTTGGTGACAACCTCGAACTACAGTATGGCGACATCGTGCGGGTGGTCACCTCTGGTGGCGGTGGCTGGGGTAATCCGGCTGAACGCGACCCTCTGGTGGTGCTACAGGACGTCAAGGACGGCTTTGTCTCGGTACACAGCGCCCGTGAGGATTATGGTGTGGTTATTGAACCCGAGACCTGGAAGATCGACTGGCGTCAGACGCAAGAGCACCGTGCTGTCATGCCCTCGTCGCCACCGCTGTTTGACAGAGGGACATTCTACGAGCAGATGGAGAAGGCGAGGCATAGGGTTGTAAGGCACACCTGAGCGGTGGTACTAGAGAGGGGGAAGGAAAGCCTGATGCCAGTCCCTGAGCATCTACAAAAAGCCCGGACCTTCCTTCAAGACGCCCAGTTGTGTGTCGATCACGGGCGCAATGACTCTGCAGCGAGTCGTGCCTACTACGCCATGTTCAGAGCCGCTCTTGCATTGCTGGAGCAGTACGGTGACGTGCGACGTGCTTGGAATCACGGCCGGCTTGCGCTGGCTCTGGAACGGAACATGGTTGAGGCAAGAGGGCTGTTGCATGACGGAGACGTCGCGGAATTAAAAGATGCACATGCACTGCGCATTATAGCAGACTATGACGATCGTGAGGTTTCAGCCCAGGAAGCTCAGACAAGCCTGAGAGCTGCATACCGCTTTATGATGAAAATCGAGAGGATTATCAGCAATGCAACTCACCTATAGAGAGAACGTACTTATTGAGAAAGTAATCCAGAAAATCAAGGAATTTGACCCCAAGGCTATAGTGGAAATCTCCGAGGACACTATAGAGCATGAGGATATCCTGCTTTTCGTCTATACAGACAGGCCTTCACTGGAGATCATACACCACACATCTCCATGTCTCGTAGACATCTTGATGCACGAGGAACTAGATATCCTCGTAATACCGAGGGACAGAGACAGGGCGAGGACAGCGTGAGGCGGGCGGAGCGGATAGGAAAGTTTAAAGCCCTTCGCTCAATTTATCAGAGTTTGTAGGAGGTCGAAGTGAGCGTACACGGGACAGCGTCGGCCTCGAAGTAGCTCGCCTCTTTGCATGAGATGGGCGCTGAAACGGTGAGAGATGCGCAGCGCCTTAGCCAGTGTTTACGCGCTACAAATTGTGATAAATTGAGCGAACGCCTTTGGCGCCGGCTGAGATTGGCAAGAAGGTCGGGAAGGTGCTGCACCACTACCATATGGCCAAGCACTTTACGATACAGCTTGCGGAGCATGGGTTGTCCTATGCCCGACGCCTGGAGTCTATCCAACGCGAGGCCGCGTTGGATGGGATCTACATCATCCGGACCAGCGAGCCCGCCGAGCGTCTGTCCGCGGAGGATACCGTGCGCGGGTATAAAAATCTGGCCCTGGTGGAACGGCTCTTTCGCACCCTGAAG
>WNFT01012872.1_pt1 | contig 12153 bp, 10 predicted proteins | sample 5400191 | NCBI WGS metagenome assembly WNFT01 (sample SAMN13153359, study PRJNA577476) | soil metagenome | isolation source: 80 cm saprolite under Madrone tree | place: USA:California | collected 2016-06-14
ATCCTGGCCGCCAAGCGCACGGCGGAAGCCATCCCCCTGTGCCATCCCCTGCCCCTCACCCACGTGGACGTGGAGCTACGGCCCCGGCGGGACGGGTTCCTGATCGAGGTCCGGGTGCGCACCGACGCCAAGACGGGGGCCGAGATGGAGGCGCTGCACGCGGTGGCGGTGGCGGCCCTGACCGTCTACGACATGGTCAAGGCCGCGGACAAGGGCATGACGATCGGCGACATCGTGCTCGTCCGCAAGACGGGCGGCAAGAGCGGCGACTACCACCGCCCGCGCTAGAGCCGGGGCGCCGGGCTCTTCTTCAGCGCCGCCTCCAGCCGCTGGGCCTTGGCCACTTCCTCCTGCGCCTGCGCGCCCTGCCCGCGGCGGTTGTAGACGTCGGCCAGCACGTAGTGGCCGAGGGGGGCCACGTCCGAGCCTGGCTGGACCTCGAGGCCGCGCTTGGCCAGGTCGGCGGCCTGGTCGAGCCGGCCCGCTCCCAGCTCCTCTCGCGCGAGGTAGAGGTAGCAGGCCCCGAACTCGGGTGCCTTCAGGACGCAGTCCTGGAGCTCGGCCAGATAGCGCACGCGGTCCCCGGTCGCGCGATGGAGCTGGGCCAGGTTGAAGCGAGCGCGGCCGCTGTCGGCGTAGGTCTGGAGCTCCTCGCGGTAGAGGCGCTCCGCGCCCGCCACGTCCCCCCGCGCCTCGCGAATGCGAGCCAGGTTGTAGAGGCCCGTGCGCAGCCTTGGCTCCAGCTCCAGCCCTTTGCGCACCTGCTCTTCGGCGGTCTCGAGCTGGCCGCGCTCGAAGGCGATGGCGCCCAGGCCGCTCCAGGCGGCCCCCATCTTCGGGTTGGCGGCGAGCGCCTCCTTGAAGCTGGTTTCCGCGTCCCCCGTCCGCCCGAGCTCCAGGTAGAGCGTGGCGAGCTGGTACCAGGCCTGGGGATTCTTGGGATTGACACGAAGGGCGGTGCGGAAGACCTCGAGCGCCTCGAGCGCGTCCCGTGTCCGGCCCCGGGCCCGAAGGATCCGCGCCAGGTTTCCGAGCGCGATGTCGTCGTCGGGCTTCAGGGCCAGGGCTGCCTTGAAGGCCACGGTGGCTTCGTCGCCGCGGTGGAGGCGCACCAGCCAGTTCCCGAGCGTCAGGTGGGCGTCCATGATCTTCGGATCCAGGGCAATGACCTCGCGCATCTTCGTAACCCCGTCCTCCAGCCGGTCCTCCTCCTGGGCCAGCCGCTTGGCCGCGTTCATGAGCGCGAAGAGCGGAAGCTTTTCCTTGGGATCGGGGAGGACCGCTTTTGGGTCGAGGTCGATGACGTTGCCCACGTAGCCCAGGGCCGCCAGCCTCTGGAGAGTGTCCGGGTCCAGACTCCTTCGTTCGGGCGCGGCCGACGCTCCTTCCTTCGTCAGCTCTTCCATTCGCAGGCGCAGTTCCTCGGCGCGCCGGCTGAAGGACTTGTAGATGTTGTTCGTCTCCCCGGGGTCCTGCTGGAGGTCGTAGAGCTCCGGCTGGGGAGCGTCGATGTACTTGTAGCGGAGGTTCCGCACCCCGCGCAGGTGCTGCCACCCGAAGTGATAGCGCGGGAAGTAGGTCTCCGAGTAGGCGAGGGTGTCGGCCGTCGCTCCCGCGTCGAGGAGTGCCCGGGCAAGCGAGCGCCCGTCGAGCCCGTCTTGGGGGGACAGGCCCAGGAGGTCGAGGGCAGTGGGCATGATGTCGACCCCGGAGGTCTGCACCGCCCGGCGCCCCCGCAGCCCCCAGGGCGTGCGCACGATCAAGGGCACGTGAGTGGTGGCGTCGTAGATGAAGTAGGCGTGTGTGGATTCGCCGTGGTCGCCCAGGCTCTCCCCGTGGTCACCCGTGACCACCACCAGCGTGCGGTCCAGGAGCCGGCGGTCGCGCAGCCAGGTCACGAGGCGCCCCACCACCTTGTCGGTGTAGGCGATCTCGCCGAGGTAGGGCTGGTTCTTGTAGCGGGAGGCGAAGGGCTCGGGCGGATCGTAGGGCGAGTGCGGGTCGTAGAGGTGGACCCAGGCGAAGAACTTCCGCGATCCGACCTTCTCCAGCCAGGCCAGGGCGCCGTCCATGACCTCGTCGCCCGGCTTCTGGACGGTTCCCAGGGAGACGACCTTGTACTTACTCAGGTCGAACCGATCGGAGTACTCGTCGAAGCCCTGGGCCAGCCCCCATTTCGCCTCGAGCACCCAGGCCCCCACGAAGGCCCCGGTCGCGTATCCCGCCTGGCGCAGTCGCTCGGCCAGCGTCACCTTCGCGTCGTCCAGGAAGAAGCCGCCGTTGTCGCGGACGCCGTGGTGGGGTGGGACGAGGCCGGTGAAGATCGAGGAGTGGGAAGGGAAAGTCAGGGGCACGGTGGCGGTGGCGTGCTCGAAGAGGACTCCCTCCTCGGCCAGGCCGTCGATGTTCGGGGTCTCGATCCCCGCGAAGCCGTAGCAGCCCAGCCGGTCGGCGCGGGTGGTGTCCAGGGTGATGACCACCAGGTTGAGGTCGCGCGGTGAAGGGGAGAGCGCGAGCAGCCGCTGCCGCGCCTCGGCCTCTGTTTGCGGGGGGCGCCGCACGAGGCGGAACACACCGGCGGCTGCGATCAGGATCAAGACGGCGCTGCCGAGAACCAGCGGCCACTTGCGACGCATTCGGGGACGCTAGTCCTATGGCGGTGATCCCGTCAACCGCCGATATCCAGCGACTTGAATCCAACATTCCGAAGGGGTAGAGTACGCCCCAACGACAACTCCATCGATTGCTGCGGGTTAGGTTCTGGTCGATCGCTGGCATGACGTCTGCACTCTCGTGCGAAAACTCATTTCGTTGAGTAGGCCGACCTTGACATTGCCGATTCAGGGAAGCATGGCTCGGCGTGGCCGCAGGCCCGAACCGGGCAGGAGGAAGGCATGAGACGAACCACATGGGCCAGGCCCCTGGCGGGCGCCCTGGCCCTTCTGCTGGGACTGACAGTCTTCGGCGCCCCGGCGGTCGCCGGCCCCGAAAAGCAGACAGCTCCCGCGAAGCCCACCTTGGCCGCGAGCGCCCGCGCGAAGGTCGCGGCGATGAAGGTGCCGCCGCGCGCGCTGGCCCAGGTCGGCGCCGCCCCGAGCGCCCCGAAGAACGAAGGAAGGGGCTTCTTCAAGAGCCCGGCGGGAGTGGCCGCCCTGGTGCTCATGACGGCGGGCACGGGCTACATGGTCTATTCCGCCTTCCATGACAACGACCCCGTCCACTCGCCCTTCCGCTGATCCGAGGTGAACCCATGAGAGCGCTCACACGATCTCTGGCTGTCCTGCTCCTTCTGCTGGGCGCGGCCACGGCCCATGCCCAGACCTTCGCCGGCTCCGTCACGGGGACCGTGACCGACGAGCAGGGCGGCACCCTGCCCGGGGTCACCGTCACCCTCTTCGGCAAGACCGGATCCAAGACCACCGTCACCGAGTCCGACGGGACCTATCGCTTCGCGGGCGTCGATCCCGGCAGCTACGACGTTCAGGCCGAGATGGCCGGCTTCCGTCCCGTCAAGCGGGAGAGCGTGGTCGTGACCATCGGCAAGAACTCCAACACCTCTTTCAAGATGAAGGTGGGAGAGAGGACGGAGACCATCGACGTCCTGGGTGAGGTCCCGGTGGTGGACGTGACCAGCAGCTCCACCGACAACAACCTCTCGCAGGACGTGCTCTTCAACATTCCCATCCGCCAGGGCAGCAACGCGGGCGTCAACCTGCTGAACTTCCTGCCCGGCATCAACAACTCCTCGGCCTACGGCGGTGATGCCTCGTCGGGCAACGGTCTCTTGATCGACGGCGTGGACACGCGCGACCCCTCGGGCGGTACTGCCTGGACCTTCTTCGACTTCAACCTCGTCGAGCAGATCCAGGTCAAGGGGATCGGCACTCCCGCGGAGATCGGCGGCTTCAGCGGGGCCGTCATCAACACGATCACGAAGTCGGGAGGGAACCGCTACTCGGGCCTGTTCAACTTCATCTACACGAACAAGGGCCTCGGCGGGAAGAACATCTCGGACCAGATCAAGCGGGACAACCCTGCCCTGGGCGACCCGGCGAAGACCCGCAACCTCACGGACTTCACTACCCAGCTCGGCGGGCCCATCATCAAGGACAAGCTGTTCTTCTTCGCGAGCGCGGAGCGCTTCCACCAGGACCAGGACCCCACCGGCCCGAGGACCATCCGCGACGAGGTCAGCCCCCGGTTCGACCTCAAGCTCACCTGGCAGCCAAGCCCCAGCGACACCGTCACCACCCTGGTCCAATTCGACTCTTACAGCGTCATCGGTCGCAACGGCGTCGACGCGGCCCTCGCAACCGATGACCTGACCAACCGCGAGGATGCTCCGGAGTGGGTCTGGCTGGGCCAGTGGCGCCATCTCTTCGGCTCCAAGACCTTCACCGAGGTCAAGTACACGGGCTGGTGGGGCTTCTTCGACCTGACCCCCCAGGTCACGGCTCCTGCGCACTTCGACGGCGGGACCTCGCTCTATTCGGTGTCCCAGGGCTGGTTCTACGCCGCCGACCGGGGTCGCCACCAGGTCAACGCCTCCCTCACCAGCTTCGCCGAGGGCTGGGGCCATCACGAGCTCAAGTTCGGCATGGAGATCGAGCGCAGCCGCACCCGCGACCGCTACGGTTACACCAACAACACGTACTACTATGACTCCGGCGGGAAGCCCTACTACGCTTACGGCTACGGCTACGACCTCGCGGGCCGCAACCACCGAGAGAGCGTCTTCGCCCAGGACGCATGGAGGCCGAACGACCGGCTGACCCTGAACCTCGGCGTGCGCATGGACCACATGGCCGGCAGCAGCCCCGGCGGGCCCACGGTCTATCGCAACACGGCGTTCGCGCCACGGCTGGGCTTCGCCCTCGACCTGACCGGGGACCACAACACCGTGCTCAAGGGGAGCTACAGCCAGTACTACGAGGGGATCTTCAACGACGTCTACAAGCTGGCTACGCCCGGCTACGCCGATCGCATCTCGTGGGACATGAGCGGCTGCCCGGCCTACGGGCCGTCGGGACCCACCGCTAGCTACCGCTGTCCGCTCTCGGCGCGTCAAGAGGTCAACCGCGTCCAGGCCACAGTTGCAACCATCGACCCTGGCATCAAACACCCACGCGTGGACGAGTTCAGCCTCGGCCTCGAGCGCGCGGTCGGACGTCACCTCCGTGTTGCCGTGACCGGCGTCTACCGCGCGAACAAGAACTTCATCGGCAACGTCCTGCCCAAGGCGCGCTGGACGCCCAGAAACGCGACGACCACCGACTCCCCGGCGTTTCCGAGCCGCACCATCGGGGTCTACACCTGGGCCAATCGATCCGCCTCCACGGACGCGCTCCTCATCACCAACCCCGACGGGTTCCGGTACCTGGACCCGAGTGGCAACACTCTGGGGACGCTGGACGCCAACCGGAAGTACCGGGCGGTGATGTTCAAGCTCGACCGGGCCTACAGCAACCGGTGGCGGGCGTCGCTCTCCTACGTCTACTCGAAGGCCGACGGGACGATCGACAACACATCCGAGTCCCTCTTCGGACCGACCCGCTTCTATGAGACGCCCACCCTCGCCCTCGTCAACGCCCAGGGACGCATGACCAACGACCGCCCGCACGAGGTGAAGCTCTATGCCGGCTACCAGATTCCCAAGATCGAGCTGGAGGTCAGCGCCGCCTGGCGGACGCTGAGCGGCCGCACGTACACGCCTTTCCAGCGCTTCGGCTCGAGCACCATCAACTTCTCGCTCTCCGCCTACTACTTCGGTTTCAGCGCCGGCCGATCGCCGAACCTGGAGCCGCGAGGAAGCCGGCGGCTGCCTGCGGAGAACGTCCTGGACGTGCGCCTGGAGAAGGTCTTCCAGATCGGCCAGAGAAAAGACCGCATCGCCGTCTACGCGGACTTCCTGAACCTCACGAACGCAGGGACGGTCATCGGCGTCCTGAGGCGCGTGCCGACCACGACACTGTTCTTGCCGCCCCCGGCAGTTGCGGGATCAACGGAGGCCGTCCCCTTCGAGGCCCCGAGCCTCGTCCGGGAGCCGCGCCAGGCCGTCCTGGGAGCCCGCTGGAGCTTCTAGCCGCCCAGCCGTTCGGCCCCGGGGCTTCGGCCCCGGGGCTGTTTTTTTCGCGGGCAACCGCAGACGCTGTCCCGTCGCGTCGTCCCAGGGAATTGACCGGCGAACGGGGCTCGAATACGGTGGGCCGATGACGAGGTGCAGACGGAACCCTCCGCCCCGAATTTGATGAGCAAGAGGAGGGTCGACGTTCTCACCATCGGGGCCGTGCTCGCCGCCGCCCTGCTGGCCGTTCTCTTTCGCGCCGGCCGCTCCCTGCCCGCGAACCTGGCCGGCGGGCTGGCCTTCGTGAGCGACCGTGAGGGGACGGAGGCCCTCTACTGGCGTCGGCTGCCGAAGGACCGCCCGCGCCGGCTCACCCCGGCGAGCGAGGCAGTGCGCGATCCCGCGATCGCCCCCGACGGGGCGCGGGTGGCCTTCGCGGTGGGCGGGCGCATCGGGATCGCGACCGTGGCCACCGGCGAGGTTCGAGTGGTGACCCTGGGCGTGGACTTCCGGGACGCCATGCCCGCCTGGCTGCCCGACGGCAAGGGCCTCGTGGTCTCGAGCCGCAGGAGCAGCGGCGAGACCGCGAGCCTGCATCTGCTGGACCTGGAAGGGGACGGACCGGTGGGTCGTCACCCCCTCACCCAGACCCGCGGTCTCGACGATACGAGCCCGGTGGTCAGCCCCATCGGGAGCTTCGTGGTCTTCGTGCGGGAGGATCACCTGTGGCGGGTGAGCCTGGCCGACGGGCGCACGGTCCGCCTCACCGGCGGCTTCCGCAAGTCCCGGGCGCCTCGCTTCCTCCCCTCGGGCCGGCTGGTCTGCCTATGGAGCGAAGGCAAGCAGCACGGGATCGACGTGCTCGACGCGGACGGCAAGAACCGGGAAACCCTGTGGCAAGGGTCGATCTACTACCGGACCATCGCCCCTTCGCCGGACGGCCGCTATTTCGCGGCGACCTTCACCTACGACCTGGCCTTCCACCCGGCGGACGCCCTCAAGATCCGCCAGACGGAAGAGGTGCGGCTGCTCGACCAGCGGGGGCAGCCGGTGGCGATCCTCGAGCGCTCGGGGCGCTTCGTCAACCACTCGCCGGACTGGGGGCGCTGAGGCCCGCCCCGAGGTATCATCCACGACTCGGAGGGGGGCATGGCGGTCTGTCCGGAATGTGAGGCCGACATCGAGCTGGACGAGTACGATGTAGACAAGGGCGAGATCATCAGCTGCCCGGAGTGCGGGGTGGAGCTGGAGGTGGTCGGCCTCTCGCCCCTCGAGCTGGACCTGGCGCCGCAGGAAGAGGACGAATGGGAGGAGTGACGCAGACCGGCGTACGCGCGGAGGCCGCGGCCCGGGAGGCCGCCCTCGCGCGCATCCTGGAGGGCCTGGGCTCGGTCGTGGTGGCCTTCAGCGGAGGAGTGGACAGCGCCTATCTGGCGGTGGTCGGCCACCGCGTGCTCGGTGGCCGCAGCCTTCTACCTGCGCAACGCGGCCGACCGCTGCTACCACTGCAAGACGGAGCTCTTCCGCCACCTCCTGCCCCTGGCCGCCGCCGAGGGTTACGCGCACGTGGCCTACGGGGTGATCGTCGACGATCTCTCGGACTTCCGCCCCGGGCATCGCGCCGCGGCGGAGGCGGGGGTGCGCAGTCCCCTCGCGGAAGCGGGAATGACGAAGGACGACGTGCGCGCCCTGTCCCGGGCCCTCGGCCTGCCGACCTGGGACCGCCCGTCCTCCCCGTGCCTCTCCTCCCGGGTCCCCTACGGCACCCCGGTCACCCCCGAGGCGCTCCGACGGATCGAGCGGGCGGAGGCCGGAGTGAGGGCCCTCGGCTTCCGGGAGCTCCGGGTTCGGCACCTCGGGGACACGGCGCGGGTGGAGATCGCGCCCGGGGAGATGGGCCGCCTCGGGGAGGCCGGTCTTCGCGCGTCGGTCGAGCAGGCGGTCCGAACCGCGGGGTATGCCGAGGTGCGGATCGACCCCCAGGGCTATCGCCGCGGCCGCCTGAACGAGGCCCTGCGGGTGGTGGACGTGCCATAACGAGGTATGATCCAGGAGCCGCTTCGTAATCGGGCGGCCAGATTCCCGGGAGGGAATGTCATGTTCAACCTCGGCTTCCCCGAGATGGTTCTCCTCTTCGTCATCGTCATCCTCATCTTCGGGACCAGCCGCCTGCCCGAGCTCGGTCGTGGCATCGGCGAGGGCATCCGCAACTTCAAGAAGTCCCTGAGGGACGACGACCAGGAAGAGGAGAAGAAGAAGACCTAGGGACGGCCCGCTCCGCGGGAGCCGTTTTCGGCCACCGGCGCGCTCCTCCCCACCGGAGGGGCCGGCGCCGCTCAGTGAAGAGAAGGGGTGTAGGAATGAGACAGACCGTTGCCATCGTCGCCCTCCTGGCTGCGTTGACCCTCACCGGCTGCGGCAAGAAGACCGTCGCTCCGCCCCCTCCGCCTCCCCCCGCCTCCCCCGCCACACCGCCGCCCGCTCCGCCGCCTTCCTCCCAGCCCTCAGGACCAGCGGTGGCGGACGAGTACGCCCGGATCAAGGCCATGAACACGGACGAGATCGACCGCATGGGCCTCCTCGCCGAGATCCACTTCGCCTACAACAAGGCCGACCTCCGCGAGGGCGACCGGGCGGTCCTCAGCAAGAACGCGGACGTCCTCAAGAGACTCGACTTCCTCAAGGTCACGATCGAAGGGCACTGTGACGAGCGCGGGACCGTCGAGTACAACCTCGCCCTGGGGGAGCGGCGCGCCAAGGCCGCCTACGACTACGTCGTATCCCTTGGAGTGCCCGCCGACCGTCTGAAGACGGTCTCCTACGGCAAGGAGATCCAGGTCTGCAACGAGTCGAACGAGGGCTGCTGGCAGCGCAACCGCCGAGCCAAGTTCACGGTCACGGGCAAGACCACCCGCTGAGAGAGCGGGTGCCAGCCCGGCGCCCGATCCCGGGCGCCGGGCCGCCCGACCCCCCGGGAGCCCTGGGTGCCGTGGGGCCTTCCGTACATTTGACACTTCGCGCGGCTTTGTCTTCTAATGCCCTGATTCCCCAGATGAAGCCCGTGCTCGCCCCCGTCCGCCCATGAGTGACCAGAGCGAATCCAAACCGGTCGTCAGGGAGCTCTCGGGCCGGATCGGGAAATACGAGATCGTGCGCCCGCTGGGCAAGGGGGCCATGGGCCAGGTCTACGTGGCCCACGACACGATCCTCGACCGCGACGTGGCCCTCAAGGTCATGGTCGCGAACATCGCCGACGACCCCGAGCTCAAGCAGCGCTTCGCGCGCGAGGCGCGGGCGGTCGCCAAGATGACCCACCCGAACGTGGTGACGGTCTTCGACCTCTTCGACCACACGGACGGCTCGCCCGTCATCGCCATGGAGCTCCTGAAGGGGCAGGACCTCCAGAAGGCGGTGCGCCAGCACCCGCCCATGGCCGCGGATCGCAAGGTCGCGGTCATCGTGCAGGTGCTCGCGGGGCTCGCCCACGCCCACCAGGCGGGGATCGTCCACCGCGACATCAAGCCCGCCAACATCTTCATCCAGACCGACGGCTCGGTGAAGATCATGGACTTCGGGGTGGCGCGGCTCACCACCGCCTCCATGACCGGCACCGGTAACATCGTGGGCACCGCCGACTACATGTCGCCCGAGCAGGTGAAGGGCATCAAGGTCGACGGGCGGAGCGACGTCTTCAGCGTCGGCTGCATGCTCTACGAGCTGGTGGCCGGCCGGAGGCCCTTCCACTCCGACAACCTGATGGCGATCTTCTACAAGATCACCCACGAGGAGGCGAACTTCGACCTCATCCCCGGGGGCCCCGAGTACGACGCCCTCCTGCCCATACTCAAGAAATCGTTGGCGAAGGAGCTCCCGGAGCGCTACCAGACGGCCTACGACTTCGCCATGGACCTGCGCGAGTGGCTGAAGGTGTACGCCACCGCCGCCGCCGGCAACGTCCTCCAGGCTCTGGTCGAGATGGAGGCCCCGAGCTCGCCCCCCCAGCCGCTGACCGACGTGTCCGGGCCGACCGTGGTGCCCGCCCAGCCGGGCGAGGTCGGAGGCACCGTCGACCTCGGGCGCCGCTCCTCCGTGGGCTCCACGCGGGGCGCGACCCGTCCGCCCAGCATCGCCCCCACCCAGCGCGGCGCCGGCCCGACGGTGGTCGGGGGAGCGACCGCGGGTGGCCCCACGTTCCGGCCGGGCACCACGCGCCTCGGGGGGGCGGCGGCTCCCACGGTGCTGCGGCCCTCCCGGGGGGAGCCGGCGCGGGCCCCGGCGCGGGAAGGCAGTCCGGTCCTCTACGTCGTGCTGGGCGGGATGTTCGTGGCCCTGTTGGCGGCGGGCGGTTACATCTACGTCAACAACCGCTCGCCCGTGACTCCCTCCACGACGGTCGCGATGCAACCCGCCCCCACGGCTCCGCCGCCCACCGCCGCCGCGACCCCCACACCCCCTCCGCCTACCGCCGCCCCGCCGCCCACGTTCCAGGAGACGAAAGGCAAGGGCGCGGCCGCGATGAAGGCGGCCAAGTCCGCCTTCGACCGGTTCGAATACGACCGTGCGCTCGCTTCCGCCCAGGCGGCGCTCGGCGAGGACCCGGGCAACCCCGACGCGAAGCGGATGGCCCAGAACGCCCTCGACGGCCAGAAGGCCGAAGCCCGGCTCCGCGCGGCGGGGGCCGCGCTGCGCCAGGGCGACTTCACGACCGCCGCCAGCGAGGCCGCCGCCGCCCGCGCCCTGGCCCCCTGGGACACCCAGGCCACGGACATGGTCGCGCGGATCCGCGAGGCCCAGGCCCAGGCCGAGCGGGACCGAATCGCGAAGGCGCAGTCGGAGCAGCAGCAGAAGCAGCAGCAGTTGGCCGCCCAGGTGAACGCCTACATCAACCAGGCCACCAACGCCCTTGGCAACAAGCAGTATGACGTGGCCATCAAGCTCTATGACGAAGCGCTCAAGCTCGATTCCGGGAACAGCACGGCCACCCAGGGCAAGATGGGGGCGATCACCGCGAGGGCGCTCTCGGAAGCGGCGTCCACCGGCCCCGCACGGCCCGCCGGCCGCAGCTTCGTGGCCGGGAGGACCCAGACCTCCAGCCCGGAGGGCCGCGCGGGGGCCGTCCCTGACGGCTTCGAGGATTCCGCCGGGGTCACGGTCAAGAAGGGGACGCAGGCGGCCGAGCTGCCGGGCAAGCTGAGCTTCGAGGTGAGCCCCCAGGCCGTGAAGCCGGGCGAGAGGTACGCGGTCAACATCGTGCTCATGAACGAGGGAAACGCCCCCATCGAGATACGAAGCATGACCATCACCACCACCATCAACGGCCGCAAGTTCCAGGCCCCGGTCGCCCCGACGACCACGAACGTCGCGCCCAAGCAGAAGGCGACCCTCTTCACGGTCGCGGGGGAGATCTGGAAGGAAGACACGAGCACCTGGCAGATGGAGGCGGCGGTCACCACCCTGCGCGGCGAGACGTATCGAAACAACGTGAGCTGGAAATAGGCGAGGGCCCAACGCGATGAAGATCGGGATCGTGCTGTCCCTGGGCCTCCTCGTCCTTCCCGTGCCGGCGCGGGCGGACGACCCGCCGGTCGTCGACCACCAGCCGCTCCCCTGCACCGTCCCCGAGAAGGCGATCGCCCTCTGCGCGGCGGTTTCCGACGACAACCAGGTGGCCACCGCTCGCATCTACTTCCGGCGGGCTGGCGAGGACTTCTACCAGTTCGTGGACATGGCCTTCACCGGGGTCAGTTACTGCGGCACCATCCCGGGTCCCCGCGAGGGGAAGATGAAGGTCATCGAGTACTACCTGCAGGCGGTGGACGACCAGTTCCAGCCCACTCGCACCAGCACCTTCCACATGATCGTGCAGCCCGAGGGGGTGTGCGAGTTCCCGCCCCTGGAGAAGGACCCCAAGAAGGCGAACACGATCAAGGTGTTCGCCACCAACCGCAAGCAGGGCTCCAAGCTGGACTCCGCCTTCGTGCAGACGGGGGTCACGTTTGTGGCCGTCCAGTCGCGATAGGGAGCGTCGAGCGAGCCGGCCCTCCGTTGGTCCCGTGCTTCTCGCGGTTCCCTTCCTCCTGCTCTCGGTG